>Ga0207879_100154_pt1 | contig 51368 bp, 47 predicted proteins | sample LinPmetageLP24_FD_184045 | JGI IMG/M metagenome (GOLD analysis project Ga0207879, IMG submission 184045) | Marine viral communities from the Pacific Ocean - LP-24 (SPAdes) | ecosystem: Environmental > Aquatic > Marine > Oceanic | place: Pacific Ocean | collected 2009-08-30 | reverse complement strand
CCGTGGCATCTTCTTTCTAATTAAGCTTGTGTATTAGATCTTCAATCTTCTTCAAAGTCTTGAGAGTCTTAAGAGCAACTATTTTCACCTGCACCTCAGTCATTGTGTTGTAGGCCCCCCCCCCCCCGGTTTTGTGGATACCTCGCTTAGCAAGTAAATATGAAAATTATGAGAAGCATTCCGCCGATATTCAGTGGTAATCTTTGCTGTATGTTGCGCAAGTATACAGGTATATATAGGCGCTTTGCGAATTGCATTAAATCCACAAGATCAAAGAAGTAGTGAGCGATTGTCCAACGTCCATGAGTTACGGCGTATTGCTGACAGATATCTGCCTTTATGTTCAAGACTGAATGTGCGTACTCCCAAAAATAGAGCTAAACATCTCTCAGGCTTTGATGCAACAGAGACTGAGGTACAAGTATGATACAAAAAAAGCATGTTGTTACTACGAATTGACATCGGGCACTCGTATGACAAGGGGCGCTCGAGCGACACAAGCAAATGATCCAATAATGTCTGCCGGAAATCGGTATCCTTGTACTATACATTCAAGAAACCCTTGTTACATGTTACTCATCATCCAATCATCGGAATATCCGAGAATCATGGCCAATTTCACATGTAAGAGAGTTTCTCAAAAAGTAGCGGGTACGGGCAACACGGGGTCAGCTTCTGTGATGTATAGAAAGGATAGTTGGATTCTCAATAGTAGCAGATCATTTTATACAAACTGTTCTTGTGTGTCTCTCTCAAATACTATATATATGATCACTATCGTCGACTGTGTCGATCTCTAGATTTCCCTAGTTTCAATCCCGATGCGGCAGGGATCTGATCTCAATGTCAACGATCTTCGTTATCAGATGTCATGTAAAGACTACAGTACTTTAAATCAGCAACATGTAAAGAAGAGGAATAATTAATGGGCAGAATCTGATGCTGAACTTCAAAGAGGACAGCTTGCCGATCTTTGTTTATTAGATTTCGTCTGGATATGCCCCACCGCTCGCGGCCCTGCTGCTTGTTTTTAGATCGTAAATCCTCCTGCCAACAGCATAACACCCTCTGGATCATAATCCTTCTGGATCTCCCTCAGCCTCGCCTCATTCTCCTTCCCATACAATTGATCTCCCGTCGTCGTCCCATAAGCATACCCCGGATACACACTCCCCTCCGTCAGAATACCCTCTGCCCTGGCAACCTCTATCAAATGAGCACAACTCTGCTGAATCGCATCATTCCAGAAAGCATCATCCTTTTCATCAGTCCAAGCATAGTAAATGTTGAGCGGAAGTGGCGAGTCAGAGTGGGGATATGCCGAATCAGTAGCAAATTTCCCGTACGCGTGAAATGGCTCGACATCATATTGCAACAGACTGCCACTACGATTAGCGGTGAACTGAGTCCAATAATTGGTCTCGTTGACTATAGCAGCGAGAAGTGTGTGCGTGAGAGTCGTTGTAGAAACGGAGGCGAAAGATCCTCGATATCCTGCCTGAAGGGAGGTCAATGATCCAGAAATCATGGTACTGAAGTCCTGCGTCGCCAAAGTAGAAAAGGTTGCATTGAACCCGTTAAAGACATCGAAGTCTGCTGGGCGGGTTTCTCCATCATAGAATGAGAGAAGGATTGCACCGGGGAGGATACCGCCGCCAAGCGTCAGAACCACAGAGGCTTTCGGGTCTTGGCTTTTGAGGTGAAAGGCTTCGGTCGCGTTAATGAGAGCTGGTACGGTAGCTGCGTCGAAGAACTGAAGTCCTCCGTAAATTTGACCTGGTTGTGGGATAGTCTGCGAAAGACGCAGCATTAGTTCAAGATTTTGACAGTGATGAGGAATCGATCGAACTTACCTTGAAGACAATCTTAGTCACTATACCGAATCGATTCAGACCTCCTTTAAGAGCAAAGAAGAGGTCAGGTTGGCTGGTATCAATTGTAGTGACATCGCCACACGGAAGAACGAGCTCATATGAAACAACAGTATCGCAGCCGAGTCCGTACTGGTTGGTGTACCAGGAGTAACCACCAGAGAGGGTGACCCCACCCGTTCCGGGGCCATCAGCTCGTGCTCCAAGGACATTTACCCCCGATCCATTGAGAGCTTGGTAGACTTCTGTGAAAGACTAAAGGTTGATTAGTTAAAGGACTCAAGTAGAATCTGGCAGTTGGGGATAATGGGCTCACATTGCCCAGTCCAATTTCGACCGTCGATTTGTCTTCCGACAGAATCACCTGTTTCATCTTCTCTAGCGAGATATGGACACCAGTTGTACTTGAAAATCCAGGGTTGGAATTATATCCAGCGGACTTCACGGCGAAGGGCGTCTTGGTCGAGCCGATAATCTTGATGGCTGCCGAGACATCGTTCGCATCATTTACCTCCACGACACACAAGGGTGTTTGGGACGATGATGACATCCAATGCGAGATGGCCAGGGTGAATGGGTTCGGGGTTGTGTTGTTGGAGGACGTCGAGTTTGAATCTGCAGGATTATAATAGACATTGCCAGTTATATTGCCAGCAATCTGTAAACAGACTGGGTCAGGAACTGCTTGGCGCCGAAACAGCAACCCAGCTGATACTGAAGCGATCAGTAGTGAAATGATTGGAAGATGCATCGTGCCCGGTCAAGCAACTGGCAGTAAAAGAGTGTGGTTGATGTTCTTGAGTGACATCGCAAAGGGGGTAACGCGCAGATTTAAGTGCTTTTGCAACGCCTCGCAAATTTACATGTCAAGTGGTGAATTACGTATGCAACTTTCCTTCATAGTTTATGCAACCTTATTTCTCGCGAACTTTCTTTCGAATTGTCATTTAAACCCTTAAAAGTCAGACGAGAGTGATCTAAATAGAGTTCTGCCCAGGACACCGGAAGAACCGAAAAGCTGATGATCCTGGAAATGATGTCGATATTGACTTTCTGCACTCTCGCTTAACGTTGTTACTTTCCAGCATGCCGGATCACCCGAGTCATTAAAAATACCAGTTCAAAGAAGGGCTTTGAGTACTATCAGTTGAGGGGTTTTGAAATGAACGTATTTCACGAATTTAAATTTCTTGATTTAGTTTCCATTTTGCACAGCTTCGAATTGGAAACCCTGAGAGAGTACCGGGATCTTACTTGAACAAATATGCCAATGGTTGTCCACTTCACCACACGCACCGCTACCTGAGAGGTATACATCAACCCCTCTTCAAGGAATCGACCATTTAGGTGACTAGGGGCTAAGACACCTTTTTAATTTTCAGACGGGATGCTAGTCGTAAACATCGATACAAGTATATCTTATTCGATGCTGTTCGACTCCCAATGTCCCCAGACAGAAATGTAGCTTTGTAAGACGGTCAGATGCAACCCAATCGATGGCCTCACATCAACAGAAATAATGATTCTGGAGCTGAAATCATCAAGGAGTTGGTCTTGTCTGCTGCCCACGCAGAATCCTAGCATCATTGAACTATCAGTATTCTGACATGAGACCTCATCCAGACTTACCAAGCCACTATCAACACCCCATCCACAATGCCTTCCAAAGTAAGCTGCGCCTCCTCTAACATGAATATGAACTTCACGAGCTCTCGTCCCTGATCTCAGCCGAGGTGGCAATGATCTGCGTAAATGTACAGATCTCTTGTTGTCATCCCTCGAGCTCTGATTGAAAAATTTCTGTTTGGAAGCAGAATTATTGATGGACTTCCCCTTGCATTACTAGTTATGGGAGTGTTCGCAGTAGCGCCTCATAGCACCAATATGATGTTTTCTTTTCTACTACTTGCACTTGAAATCCCATCTCCCAGCTGACCCGGCTCAACAACGTTCACTTTTTCTCAACAAAAGGTTAATGCCCCGCGTGGCACATAGCGGCCGTAAAGAGATATCATCCTTGAAGAGCACCTTGAGGAAGACTCATAAATGGAACTAGATTCCTTGCTATTCTCTGAGACAATAAACACAGTGGTAGACCATTTAAATGGCTGTTTGTTGTTGTGGCTGAACTCATTGTGTGGATCTTTGGCAGTGTAAGCGAGACTGCAGTTTTGGAACATTGGATAACAAGAAGAGATGTAATTGATGACTAGCTAGTACTCTTGGATTACTATTTCTCTGACTGAGAAAGCTCTGACATGGACGCTGTAATACTGCCTTCATTTTGCAACGAATCCCACTTTTCGCCCCGCACTGCCCCGCACTGCCCCGCGTCTCGAAACGGCAACTCTCGCCTCCTCCCTTCTCAAGAACGGTAATTTCCATTCTGGCCTCGCGCTACCTAACATCCTTCAATTGCTCCTCCTGCCTGCTAATCGCCGAGAATACCTCAAAACACTTCTTTCCAATGTCACAAGAACATTATATAACATTCTATCACCTCCATTTGCATTCCTGATTTGGTCTTCTCTTCGATCGCATCTTTTGTCCTTGAGGTTTATTTATACGGCACCAATAGAATGGGAGACATCTCGCCTTCACAGGCGCCTCTTATAACTCATATCGTCCTGTTCAAATACAGATCCGACATCACGTGGACAGACTTACAAGCTCATTTTGATGTCTTCCTACAACTACCAAAGAAATGCTTGAATGAAGACGGGAAGCCTTACATGGTTTCTATGAAAGCTGGTATGCACCAACCAAATACATATCTTAGCACCAAGAAAAGCCATCCTTCTCTTTTTCAAGCTCCTTACATGAAAGTCTCTGACTGCCAGATCCAGGCAAGAACCAATCCTGGGAACCCTTCTCCAAAAGCCTGACTCACGGCTTCATCCTCGAGTTCACCTCCCAATCTGATCTCGACTATTACCTAACCAGGGATCCCGTGCATCTCGCTTTCTCGGCCGCCGCAAAACCTTTCATAGAAGATAGTGTCGTAATCGACATCCACGACGGGGTTCTGTTCGGCCCCTCACCTGCCGCTCCCACCATCTCACAACAGAAAACTTATCCAGGCTCCTGCCACTGCCAGTCTATTACTTGGGAAGCGAGTCTCACGGATGCGAAACACATCCTCTGTCATTGTAACACGTGCCAGAAGCTAGGCGGTGGTCCGTACTCGCTTAATGCGATAATTGAAAGAAAGGATTTGAGGATCTTGAAGGGCGAGGGGGGTTTAAAAGTCTATGCTTATAAGGGAGATTCGGGGAAGGAGGTTCGATGTTTCTATTGTGCGATTTGTACAAGTCATGTTTATCATCAGCAAGAGATTATGGGAGAGAAAATCATTGTGAGAACGATTCTTTTGGATGGAGGGCGTGAGCTCGGTGTTGGTGGGGAGATATTTAAGGAAGGGAGGTTGGGTTGGGTTGATGATTTAGGAAAGGTGCTGGATGGTGCTTAGGTCAGTCTGAAGATAAAGTCATAGAAAGGCGATTAAGCCTTGAAGTCTTCAAAACTTGAAAGAGACAGCAGGAGATGGAGTGACAGCACATGCAGTCCAGCCTCGCCTGATTCCTTCATGAAGCACCAGGAGATTACATTAAAATTGATGATTAATCATATCCACAGTCCTTTTCGCGGCTGGTAAGAAGATCTCAATCGTCAACGGGTTTGGAGAGAGGGCGAGGCTTGAGCCGCACGACTTGTGCGATATTGGTAACTGGTTGGTAAACTTTATGCATTACAGAAATGGACACCGAGAATAATATACGCTTCTCGGACCGTTTTTCACACTTTCAAATATGATAAAAACCATTGAGCTCGTCATTTGGGTTTAGCTTCCAGCCGAAAGCTTGACCTGGCCCTTTTAAGAACTCAACAAGAAAAGCACATGCCATAGACAGGAACGAGAAGTTTGAGGTCGCTATAGCTTCCAGCTGGAAATTCTGGAAATTCTGATAGTTCTCGGTTCGGAGTCGGAGGGCGTTGTGTCACTACTCCATATTACCATATATCAGTCAGTTATGTAGTCCTACATAAAAATTCCAACAGAAAAACTGGTCTACATTTCTTGATTATACCAAGCCTATTCTGTGAAATGATTTCCTCCCTTTTAATTACAAAAGATCTGTGAATGAAGGCTTGAAAACTGCAGCAGTGAAGTCGCTGAAGCCCTTTCCGCTCGGCTATTTATTCACACGGTGAGATGGAGTCCAGGAACTCAACATTCCGCAGAATGTCAAGCGGCAATAATTGAGGACCGAGAGATCTAGCAACTGTCTCGGAAACGCAAGTTCGCAGAGTGCTTGAACTGCTCACGCAAGTTATCACCAAGAGCCAAACGTGTACCTGTACTCAGCTATCCAATGTCAACCGCAAATTTGCAAGTACTCAGACAGCTGTGAAGCAATTGCTGTTCACAGATTCGAAGGACAGGACTTATTTAGTTCGAGCATACTGTATTCGAGCAGGAATGAATATTTTGATAGGTGAATGTTTTTGTATTTCAATTGCTGCATATGTAGATAAAAGAAGGGTATCTCAGGACTAACCAACTCCAATCCACTCTGTTCCCCCCTAATTTTCCCGGAAAGCCAACGCCTGAACATCCATTTCCCCCAAAGACAAAGACAACAGTTTGGACTCGGATTCCTCACTCCTTAATCGACTCCCTTCTCCCCCTCCCCTGCCTCAGTTGACCCGGACTATGCAAAATCGGCACATCATCCCCCACCACCTCATCAACAAGCTGATACCTCTGCACACCATCATCACCCCTCCGCCTCTCTTCCCTTAAAGGACTCTTTGGCGGAACAGCCCACTCAGGACTTCTATTCCCGCCCTCACCGGCGCTTTCTTCCCCCATCCCTCTCGTCCTCGCCGCACTTCCCGTCCCAGAAAAAGAGCCGGGACTAGTCATCCCAGCAGACGACCTTCTCATACTCAGACCTCGAGGACTCCACCCTGCAGGTTTGACAGGAACTGGTCCAGACGCAATTCTGGGCCTCTGAGCACGCAATGCCTCGGTCGTTACGCCCCAATCTTGACTTCGTCTCCTGGCTGCTGAAGAACCGCCACTTCCGCCTCGGAGAAGCATTGGCGCTGCTCCTGGCGTAGTTGCGCTTACAGCGCTGGGGAGTTCGCCCGTGTGGATATGCGTGTCTCGTTCTTGCGGTAAAGCATTATTGTAGCCACGTGAGAAATCGTCGATCTCAGAGGGTGAGATTAGAGGTGTGGTTGTTGTTGGTGGTGGTAGGTACATTGTTTGGAAGGTACCAGGTTCAGATCCTGGATGCGTGGTGTGGAGTTGGGGAGGTGTGAGGGGTGGCGAGGATTGTGAGGGGAGACTCGCGTAAGCGTTGTTGTATGTGGTGGGAAAGACGCCTGTTGCATTTGCGTCTGCGGTGTTGGCTGTTACGGTTGTGATTGTTCGGTTTTGTGTCATGGCACCGAAGTCATCCGGGCTGTATGGCGCAATTCGTTGGAATGGTCCGGATGTGGGCGGACTGCCACTATTATGTTGTGTGATAAATGAGCCAGCGCGGTTGTTGTTTCGCTTGTTCTGGCGGCGGCGTCCCCACCAAAGTGCAAACCCCACGATGGCTGCGAGGCCGAGGACGGAGCCGATGACTGCTCCTGCTATGGCGCCTTTGTTTGCACTCTTCTTTGAGGATTCTCCTTCGACTGCTGCACCTGATGAGGTCGACTCGGATGCTGGGTTGGCTTTGTCAGCTGTGGCGAGGGTTGAGGATGCAGCCGAACTTTGCGATTTGGAGGAGCTGGAGCTCGAGGTTGAAGTTGATGAGCTGCTTGAACTTGAAGATAAGGAAATTGAAGACGATGAGGATATTACAGATGTGGTGGAAGAAATCGCACTGCTGCTTGAAGCTGATGATGTGGTGCTCGCTGCAGCAGATACTGGGCTGAAGTTCACCCCAGTAAAAACGATTTGCAAAAGCACATCTGAAGCCTGCCCCTCATAAGTCGTTTCGACGGAAGTCGCATCCTGAGAAGCTCCGCAGCCGTATTGATAGTATCCCCCAGGATATGTATTCCGAAAGCAGACATCGTCTCCAGAACTAAATGAATTAGTAGGGAACCCGAAGTTCAGCCTCATCCACATACCAAGAGTATATCCCGTTATTCTGCATCCCCTCGTTCGGCGACCATCCAATACTATTTTTATCGACGCAACTCGTGTATACTCCGGCCGTACATGGACCATCCGTTGTACAACATCCGATAACCGCATGTATCGTGTCGTGGATACAGGACGACCCAGCTGAACATACAGCCGGAGCTCCAGAACTTCCTCCGATCCACCCACAGACATTCACATCCACCGACTCCCTCTTGAATATATTCGCAGGGACATTTGGCAACGCGGTCGGCGCTGGAGACCAGGCTGCCTCTCTATACACATTTGTCTGTTGAGGTCCAGTCCAAGGAAGGGCATTCGTAAGGCTGAAAGCGAATGAGAACAAGAAGACCACAGACGAGGAAGGCATCGCGAAGAAATTGACAGCCATTGAATCAACAAACACTAAGTATATTCGGTTTGATAAAGAATACTCAGGGAACAGAAACTCAAGAGAACATGACAGATAAGTAATCCAGCTCCAACTGCTCATGGGAGCAATAAGCTCTATCTATTTACAAAGCTCGGAAGCTCTGTGTGACCGTGCCGCAGAGGCTGTGGGTTGGTTTCTGGCGTTGGCCATGTTGGTGCACGTCCACTTGGGGAAACGGCCCCAAACACATGCACCGGCATCATTGGATGGCAGTTGGAGGATTCGATGTGATACTTTGAACGCAGCCACTCAGCATCCATCGTTTGTAGGCTTTGTGAGCTTGTTTTGGGGCTGAGGTGAGGAGATGCAGATGGGCGGGTGCTGAGCCACAATCTCACAGGCACCGCTTAGGCTCCCTATCCAGAGTCCTGGTTTAAGGGGTCGTTTTCTGCCTTATGGCATTCCTGATCCAGATCCAGTTCTAGCAGTTTTACCAACTTTGAAACGCGCAAAATACTGGGATACGAAAATCTTGAAAGCCATGCATTCGTTGTAGTTGGATTGTGTTGTTGTTCTTGTCGCGTAGGATTCTGTATGTCGGTGGGTTTTTGACGTTGGTTAAAGGTTGCTTGCGACCGGCGAGCGGGAGGCGGGGCTGGCGCAATTTCTAGCGTCCTTCGCTTGATTTTTAGCTCCCGAACGGTGGGGAAGTGCTATTTTTATCACTGGTCCACGCCCTCATTTCTCGACGTCCACCTGTGTTCCGATGTCTTAAAATCAAGTTATCGGATTTTGTATTCTTCCTATTTCACCCATGAGTTAAGACACTGGTAAGATAACGGAAAATAGTGGCATTTTTGGGCGAAAAGTTGACCTCCTGTACATCTCCACACGGAGGACTAGGTGTTCAAGAATTGGACATGACTTGACCGAGGAGTTCTCAGCGAGAAGCATTAAGTGGAGCCTTGACTTGGAATCCTAGTATTCGTGCCTTGTATTAGAGACCATTTTCCGGTGTATTGCAACATTCCTACCATCTTCAAGCATGTTCAAGGCTGGATTCGGAGCTGGGCCACCTGTGGGGCTGAAAGTCTTTCGTAGCTCCGGTGCCAAGCGGATTGCACGGAACTCTCCAGAAGCATGCCTAGCACTGACTCCGGCCTAACTTGTCAAGTTGATGAAACTGGTAGACTGTTTATTCGCCTCCTCGTGAACTTAGACGTGGCAGTGCTGCCGAAGTTCATATGTATTCCAACCTCTGCTTACAAATCCTTTACCGCTTCCAACACAAACCCGACAAACCACCCCATATATCAAGACTTGAAAGCCCCACAATCATCCCAGTTGTTACCATCTTACATCACACAAGGTCCCTGACACTATCAGCCTCAACAAACTACCCGTAGCAAAAGACCAGGATTTCTCGGCGTAAGATTGGTCCTCCAACCGCCAGGCGTAGTCTTAGCCGCCGGCCTCGAACACCACGAGTATCTTCCCACTAGCGCGTGTGCAGTCTCTGTTTTCTCAAGTAGTATGTTGCTGTTACCGCAAATGACATGTTGATGTATCAAACGACAGTTGTCGTGTAAGCCATTTTGATCCTGACCTCTCGCCGACAAATATATTTGTTTGATAGGTAGGGACTTGCAGCCTTTTTCAAGAATCTTAATCAGATAAGAACAATGCTCGTGTGGAAAGGTTCTTCACTCAGAAGGACGAATCCACTTTTGCTGTACCATAGGAAGTAGCCCACGCGCTGAAGACGCAAACCATCAATTGGGGCATGAGGCGACATATCTTTTTCCACTGATGGCGTAATTGTCCGGAGGACTAGGCAACGGCTACCAGACTCACAATGAGATACCTTGAGAAGATGAATTGGCCGTTGGTAAACTCTGTCCAGTCTTGGACATCCGGATATAGTAGACCTTCAAGATAGTTCATCTGCCCTTGTGAAGTGACAAGGAAAATCTCGCGATGAGGGTGACTGCAGCAATTTCACCTCTTACGTGAATGTCACTACCATCAGGAGCTTTAATACTACCCAGAGGGTCGTGATTGCAGACAGCCGAAGCTTTTTACTTCAGATCTCTTGTCCAGAGATTCACCCCACCACTTAGCGATAACTATGACCAAGTAGGGCACCGACCTGCTATTCTCCGCCCAGGAAAGACTTTCGTCCACAGAAGACCGTAGGGTAGATGCTCGTTCCAAAGCCCAGATAGGTAAGTCATGGACCATTACTTTGACGCTATCATTGCCAATCCAGCTATAGCCTTTGGCCTATCATGCTCGAATGTTAGTTTCATTGCAGAATAGCGAGCTACAATTCCTGCCCACACGTAGATCGGATCTGATAGCCATGGCTTTTCAGGAACAGTTTCGCGAATTTGAAAAGGGTTTTCACATCCCTCCTCCGGCGAAGGCCCTGAGAAGAGTCACTGGCCGAATCCGCCGATATATTGACAATTGCATTTGCGTACACATTCTGCATCTCTTTCGATTCATTTTCCCAATTTAGCAAGGAGTCTTGGAGAATACACAAAGAGTCAATCCACAGATAGGTCAGGCCAAGCAGACGTGTGATAACCATAGCATGCCGAAACGTACGCGGCAAGTCCTCCAGAGAAATTCCAGTAATTCGCTCCTCCAGTGTCGGTCTTGACGTAGTAAATGGGTGTGGCTTTTCTAGCGAGCCCCAGCAATGGCTTAAAGTGGCATACTTTCCCCGTTGGCCCCGTGTAACGACCAGTGTAATGACCAATTGGAAACTCTTGTTTCTGCTCTCTAGCTTTAATAAGCGCGTTGGCAGCTCAACCTCTTGCACACCACCGCATCTTGGATGGTTCTCCAAGCAGTCCCTTAACCAGGAAATAGCTCGACTACTTGTTACCCTAGACATCGCATCCTGGGTTAATTTGGCTCGAGAGCCTATCTGTGGCCACATCTGACCGGCTGATGAGACAGCGACCGTTTGTATGTGGCGACGACTCCGGCTGTCCTCACGTAAAGACGTAGTGAGGTATGAAATGACCATAGATCTAGCTTCGTATTTGGATGATCGAACAATAGGCATATATTTGTCAAGGATACTCGGACAAAGCTGCCTTGACTTCTCGATTGCGTTGACAATAATTGCGCACATCTCGCACCCCCTCTGACAGTTGTCAAACAGAGCTGCACGAGTTATGTCCAGAGTCCTGTTACTGGCGTAGTGGTGAAACTATCAAGATCCAAATTCTTACAGACATCGCACTTCTTCGTTTCCATTTCGGCGGCCATGATCGGATTGTCCAGTCCAGAACCGTCGTTCCACGGTGGATATATGTGAAATTGATGAGATGAGACTGGCAGCCCACCGCCATTCTATCAAGTGGTGCGTGCTAGGAGAACGCCCACGTTAGGTTTGTGGAGGCGAAGCCGTGCCACGACGCCCGGCTTGTGAGGATACTGAACCGCCAAGTGAGATCGCGGGCAACCTATCCGATGCTTTCTGTTGAAGGAAAGTCTCGTGGCACCCGGGATTCACAGGTGAGTGTCGCACGTCCTGAGGGTTCGAAATTGAGCATCGGCAGTGTTTTGGGGCAAAGCTACTGATTTAAAAGCTCGAAGTTTGGAAGGATTCTGGTATTTGAAAGCTAATCGGAGCTTGCATGCTTGTGAAGGTGGGTTTTCATATCGTTGTGTGGTTCGTGCAAAATGACCGAGTGGCGAGATTTGAATTGGATAATTGAAGAAGTAAACAGGGACGATCAAGAGATATTCCCTACAAGTCAAGTAGCGAACTTAGGTAAGCAGTCAACAATGCCACATTCAACAGGAAGGACCTACCTTCGAAGCTCCCCTCGAGACAAGCACCTGCCTTCCCAGCCCACTGCATCCTGCCTCGGGACCGGGAAGGCAAGAGACGACACGAAAAAGCCTAGACTGCACAAGTCGAATTTCTCTCAAAATAAAACTCAATTCTCCAACTACGGGTATCATAAGTATCTACTCATCCCTCTCTCCACCATCTGCCCTCGAGTCCTCGTCACAAGACTGCTCAGACCTCAAAGTGGAAAGATAGATATAGGGGGGGAAAGAAAGCGACCAAACCAAGAAGGAATATCAAAAGACAGGCCAAAATGCATATCATACAAAAGTACACACTCAGCTCGAGATGCGAAGAGCCGAAAAGTTCCTTCACCTGCTTATCAAAACATACAGTACAATACAATACAAATCTTACACTCGCTGAAACTACACAGACGTGAAAAAAAAAGGGCGCTGAGAGCCGAGCCAAGTTCACCGACCAGGCGTCTCAGGGACTTCCCAAATATCAACCTCCTTCTCTTTCTCCTTTCCCTCTTCGCTTGCCTCATTCATCTTAATATCACCACTTCCATCTCCATCGCCTCTCAAAACCTCACTCCCCTTAACAATCGGCTTCGCCTGTGCCACCCCTGGTACACCGAATGGAATAGCACTCGTCGCCGTCCAAACCGGCAAGTCACCCTTCTTCACTCCAGCACCAGCACCAAGACCTTTCATCGGACTAGGTGTATTGGTGTTTGGTTCTAGCCATCTTAGTGGTTCTTGGGCGTTTGAGATGAATGTTGGGGGAGTGGGGCCCTCGGGTTGGTAAGGGATGAAGACGTCTGGAGTTGTGGCTGGTTGAGGTGGTGGAGCGGTGAGTTTAAGTTGCTGTTGAGGTTGAGATTGTCGTTGTGCGGGTGGGAGATTGGTGTGGAAAGTAGGGGCTGGTGGCGAGCTTGCGGGCAGTGGGATATCGTTCGGGCAGAGATGTGTTGGGATGGCAGGTTGTGGTGTTGAGGGCATGGTAGGGAGTATGTCTTGTGGTTGTTGTGGTTGCTGCTTTGAAATGCCATTCGTCTCTGAAGCAGGTGTGGGTTGGCGAGCTGGAGGTAATATCGCACTCTCTTTCCTCGCGGGCGCTGGTCTTGCAGCTTTTGTGGCAGTAGGCTTCGCCGCTGCGGTCTTTGCTGCGGCTTTGGCTTCTCGTTGTGCCTTGGTTGTGAGACTAATCTTCACTTTCTTCATACCTGAAGTCAGGCTATCCATATCTGATGCTTGAGATGCCGATGTTGAGGTCTCAGTTGTGGGTAGAGCTACGCTATTGGATCTGGATGGAGGGTCCTTTGGTACATCTGTACTAGCACCGCCATCGTTCAAGGGTGACTTCCGACGAACTTGAGAGGTCTTGGTCTCAGGACGAGGTCGAGCTGGAGCTCTAGCTTTCTTGACGACGAGTGGAGCGTTGGATTGGCCTCGGACACTCATAGAAGATTCTGGTCGAACGCTTTGTGATGTTCCTGGGCGAGCACCATTTGAGGGTACGCGGTATCCATTTTGGCGAGTTGGTGCTTCCGATGTTACTGATCCAGCATTGGATGACAGACTTAGCCGGCGACTCGAAGCAGTGGTCTTGGCGTAGTCTGGCATCGGAGTTGTGCTTCTTGATGTGACCTGATCAATTATTAGCTTTCGTCCATCAACGGAATCCATGAGGTAACTCACAGTATTAGCAGCAAGCACAGCGGCTCCTGCAACAGTCTTTCGACGATTCGTCTTCGCAGCCGGCTTCTTCTCATCCTCCTCCGCACTCTCAACCAAAGGCTTCGCAGGTTTTCTGGTCCTCAAAGCCATCCGACTACTTGGGTTCTCAACGGTCGTCTCTGTAGGTGGCGTCAATATCGATTGTCTGTCTCTTCGAGCACGAGTAGCCTCCGCCGATAGGTCTTCCGGCCTACAGCTGAAAGTTTGTCTCTCTGTTGGAATAAGAAGCTTGCTCAGCTCGTGTGCGGCTACTGTCCAGTCTACCTCTGGAGGAGGAGGAGAAGGTGCTCTCGATGGTGCTCGGGGTGAGCCATTGCTGAGGCCCATATTTGAGACGGTTCGGCGTGCTGAAGGAGAAGTGACTTTCGCGATGAAGGATTGTGTAGGTGTGGAATATGTGGGAGGTGTCATATCTCTTGACTTTCTTGGTTCTGCAGTAATGGGCTCGGGATGCACAAGAGCATCGAGTTGCTCAAGGCGCGGTACTGACCACCATGAAGGGTCGTAATTTTGGATTTGAGAGCCGACGGTTAGAGTTTCTGGATGTGGAATACCATCATAGGTGCCAATCTTCTGACCCATTTCATATCCCAGGCCAGTTGGACTACGCTCCTTCTTGATGATCATAGGATCTCCGGCAGACATACCGCTGAGATGGCTCAGCACGCCTGTACATAATGCGCGATCACTATACCCACCCTCCAAAACACTGATCATCCGACCATCAACACCCAAGCCTTCCTCGCCGGCAAGCTTGACAACATCTCTCGTCAGACGAGCATAGAACTCTGTAGGCACATTGACCTTGTGCCGCTGCATCCCAGAACTCTCCCACTCGCTAGCATCAAATCCAGCAGACAAGAAAATAGCACCTTTTGGCTTCGGCCCATTAGGCGATTGCCGAAGGCGCTCTGTCTGAGCTCGAAGATAATTCCTGGTCTTCTCCAATAACACCGCATACTTCGTCTCATACAACTGCCAGAACTCCTGCTCGCTCTTCCATGGCTGCAAGTGAACATTCCAGATGCTCTGGCCATGAGCGTTCTCGATACACAAACTAGCATTCTTGACCTTCTCCTCATCGCCCATTTCACATGGATAGGAATTGATATCGTGGAGACTGAAATATCCAATGGAAGTCTTCTTCCACTGGTGTGCGTTCTTCGCAGCGCTTATAGCTCGTTTATTGCTCTCCCATGCAATAGCCTGCGAGCCGTCTCCATGGTGGAGATCAAAATCGATGATCGCCGCATGGGTCAGGCCGTGATTGAGAGCCGCATGTGAAATTCCAACATGGACGTTATTTAGCCAGCAGAACCCTGAGGGGTAACTCGCCGAACAATGATGGCCTGGAGGTCGAATCGCAACGAATGTCCGTAATGGTCCATTTCCACTTGCTGCGCCCTGGAAGACCGCATCTACACCTTCACATACAGCGCCCAATGCGCCCTCCATAGCATCCAGCGATTCGGCGCATAAGTACAGATCTCCTTCGTGAAGTTTCGCAGGCGTGCCCTGGTCTGGACTTCTATTCATATCCGGCCGAGTCAACTCCTTCCCATTCATAGCCAGCCTAGATTCCGCATTATCACACATGATCTTCAGTTCCTCCATCCATTTTGCTCCATGCACATTTGTCACTGCTTGAGAAGAAAGCGCCATCTTGCGCGTAGTCTTGCGAATGCGAAATGGCATGCTTGGAATCGCAGTCGCATCTAGATCTGGGTGTAGAGGGAACTGTCCATCAGCATGTCTCTCCCCCAGGCAAACATAAGCCACTGATAATCCCAGAATACTGGCGTGTATGCGCTCCGGTCTTTCCACAATCGTACTGAGCGAAGCCTTCGAGGTCCTGGGTCTGGAATACCGGTGGCCATAGCATGAGTCGTGCAAGATCACAATGACATCCGCAGATCGAGTATCGTCTTCCTTATTGTGCAAGTCCAATTCGCTCTTGAAGTGGTTACTAGCAATCGAAGCCGCGGTATGTCGAGGTTGGGAAGGAATAGGGTCCTCGATCTCTGAGAGAGGAGATTTGCCCACCATGGTGGAAGCGTTGTTGAACTGCGCCGAGGAAGATCTCCTTGACGTCGAGGAGGTGCGTGATGGTGTTACCCCTCCTACACCATGTAGCGAATTCATAGAGGCTTTCCGAAGTAAAGTCGGTGTCGAGGAGCGCGAGGTTGTGCTCATGGAGCTAGGGGAGCGATGGAGGGGGCTCCGAGGGGGTAATCTGCCATTCGGGGATGCGCTCGAGCTGCTTCGTTGCGGACCAAGATTCCTGGAAGGAGAAGACGGCTGAGACGAGGCTGGCAGAGCCGTTGCAGATGCCTGATTAAGAGAAAGTCGGCGAAGGGATTGCGAGAGCGCTGCGTGGTTGTTGTTTGTTGTCGGGGGCAATGGTGGTGTTTCTCTGGACACGTTGTGCGGATTAGGATATGCCATTGCGATTTACGGTGCGGCGGTGAGCCCGACCTCGCCAGCTCTGCCAGATAATGGAAATCAGGTTCTTTGTTTACTTTGATGCGCGGAGGGTCGGTTGATGATGATATATTTTGGAGAGCCTGTTCTAAAGTTACGCGTGCTGCACGAGGTGCATCTACTAACGCGCACCCCTGTAACCCCGGTCTTATGTTTCATGATATCACAGAATGCAAAATCTCAGATACCCCGCAAAGAGTACTTTATTTTCTTTATTTTCATTTTCAATCTGTCTAGAAGTTCTTTCATCTAGATAATCCTCATCCTCTGCTTCTGCAGCGTTGTCATCTTTTGAGGTTGATGCCTGAGTGGAGACTCACCCCTGAATGTAGGTAGTGAGGGGGTTGACGGTAAGAGAAGCTTGGTAAACTATGGAGGGGTAGCTTCATGTTGTTTCCAATGTAAACATTGATTCATCTAACGGGTATCTGCTCTAATCCAAACCATTAAACTCCTAGTCTACCATCAAATCAACTCCAACTGTTTGCAGAGCTTCCACGGCCCAATCGGGATATTTTGATTTCTCCCCCTCATGCAGGTCTGAGAAGAACTGCTTCAAGAGAGCTGGAAATCTGTCTTCTATGATAGATTCTCTCACGCTTCTCATAAGGGCCAGTTGATACCAGACATTATGCATGGTCAGTAAATGTGCTCCTACTGTCTCCTTCGCAGCAATATGATGCACAAATGCTCGTGTGATTCCTAGCCCACCTTCGCCTTTTCGACAACAAACGCAACCACATCCATCCTCCACTGGCCCAAAATCATTCGCATACCTAGCATGCTTCAGATTTAAGACTCCATACTTTGTGATCGCGTTGCCAAATCTGGCTGTCCTTGTCGGCCACACGCAGTCAAACATATCTGCACCAAGTGCAACGCTAACAACCAGATCTTCCGGATACCCAATACCCATCACATATCTCGGTTTCAGTTCCGGGAGAAGACTCGTGCATGTGTTGACGACACGACAATAATCCGCCTTTGCTTCCCCTCCGCTCAATCCTCCTATTGCAATACCTGGTGTGTCTCTCGCAACCATTTCCTTGCAACATTCCTTCCGCATCTCAAGATCTAGGCCCCCTTGGATAATGCAGAAAAGGTTCTGTGTTGTCGGATTTGCATGTGCAGCTATACACCGGTCCAACCACCGCACACTACGCTCCATAGCCTCTCGCATTCGTTTCGCATCCGGCGAGGTTGTTACTAGGACGTCGTCGAGTTGCATGATGATGTCGCTGCCTATCGTGTTCTGCAAACCTATGGAATGTTCCGGTGTAAGGAGCATGGGAGATCCATCGTGCGGACTAAGGAACCGGACGCCTTCTTCAGTGATATTGGCCAGTTTCAGCAGACTGACCATCTGAAATCTAGGGTAGCGCTTGTCAGTGACAAGCTTCTTAGCATGCGAGTTGGTCGCCATACCCTCCGCTGTCAGTCAGGATGTTGTGTTTCCATCCTTGAAGCTTATGCGCTCCGCCAACCTTTTCTAGCACCTCTTGTCCTGGCTTCAGACCCAGATGATATGTATTGTTGAGACAAAGTCGACACCCTGTTGCTTCTAGCTGTTGTGGCGTCAATCCCTTCAAAGAGGCCTGCGTCGCGACTGGCATAAACAGAGGTAATTGGACTGGGCCATGGGGAAGTGTGAGGTTGGCTGCTCGAGCTTTGGTGGTCTGTGATGATAAGCATTATGCGCACAAGGAGGCACAGGAAACCTACTGAGCAACGCGCAATCAACTCGAAAGTCAGCGCCGATGGCATTGGTGTGTGAGCCATAGCTGGGATTAATGAAGGAGAAGTGAGAAAGTGGTGGGGCAGACCTTGAGAAGAAAGGAAGGAAGATGGAGGAAAATGTTTCGGACGAGGAGAAAATTGATTTGATTCTGCCGCTTGACAGAACGCGTCCAAGAAGCTTGTCACGTCTGCTTCTTCATATGAAGATAAAACAAGCAAATGATGATGAAACTCTGACACCAATATCAATCGTAGTGTAAGGAGTCAATATACAAATCTTCTTGGTATTGAGTTTTGCTTGAGTAGGAAGATTTGAAGTCTTTCAAGGAGAAGTCAAGGTTTGGCTGGCTGGCGGGGTCGTCAGTGAAACACTTTCTAGCCAAGCGAGGGGGTGCAGTTATCAGTCTAATTCTTCCCCTTTGCGAGATAACAAACATCACTCACTCCCGTGTTTCTTCTCTTGCTAAACAACACGTCCACAGCTCATGACAAGGGCGTGTAATTCAAATATCCCTTACTTCGTACTGTACAATCAAAGGAATACCCTCAATAATGCATATCTGCCCAATCATAGCCGACCTCCCGACTCTACCCAATGCCAAGTGGCCATTCATATTGTCGCCTCCGTGTCTTCGCGAAATGTCAGACCACTATGACAATTTGCGCGATGGGGCTTCCTTGCAAGAATATCGCGCCCTTTCTCGGTCTGGCACGTTCCAGGGTCTCCCTCAGCGAAAGCACTTCTACAGCCCCGATCTGGACCAAGTCAGGAGCTGCTTGTCCCGTCTTTTTAGACTTTCTTGGACATGGCAGGTCTGGTCCCTGGGATTCAGGAAGTTTTCGATTCCCCACTACGAAGCCCACTCATGAACCTCTTCCGAGATTCTGGTTCAAGTACTGTACAGAGTCCTCTTCCATTCCTCTTTTTCTCTTTGTATTACTAAACGTCGTCACATTGTTTCATCTCTCACCGCACATTTGCTTGCTGTCTTTCTGTCATTTTCGATTCGACTCGGGTCGATCTTCATGCACGTCAACGCTCCTTTGAGCCTCGACTACTTAATTCCAGAAACGAGGCGCATCCAAAACACGCCACAACCACAAGACCCCGGATTATTATCACCGCCAGTCATTTTCTTTAACTTGAGGCGCATCCCACCTTGCTTTTTATCTTAGATGTACCATTTACTCGGTATTTCGCCGCCAAGATAAATACCTCACAATCCGACTGGTTGCCATCTCTTGGACGCAAGGCGGCTTGGTTTCTGGATACGCGAATAGCATCTCGCCCAAGCAATACGCGCCTTGGCCACATACTCCAGCCTCCACTCCCAAGGCTACTGACGACAGAAAGGCCTGGGCAGGGACTGAGACTTAGAATATATCATCGGTCTTCACCCACCATGTTTTCCTCACCAAACACAAACAAAACCATTTTTCCCAGAAATAGGTACGGAAACACTATGTCATCAAATTACAACACCACGAAAATGTTCACCATCTTCTCCAACCTACCATCAGAATTACGAGTCAAGATATGGCAGCAAGCGTGCTCTCCACGCACAGTAACACTCACCTACACCACCTCAACATCCTCATTCACCAGCACAACACCACCTCCAACCCTCCTCTCCGTCTCCCACGAGGCCCGCGAAGAAGCCCTCCGCATCTACACCCTCTCCTTCGGCACCCCCTCGCAACCACCAAAAACTTACTTCAATCCCCTCCTCGACACACTTTACCTCCCCCGCCACCAAGAAATGGGCTACGACGAAACCCTCCGCGATTTCCGGCAACTCATCCACGATCCCTCAAATCTACTCACCCAACTCCGCTACGTAGCTATCGATCATGTAAACGTCGACGTCAAGCGCCCCTGGGAATCATACAACAAAGCCGTCTTCCTACGCAGTTTCAAACACCTCGATGAGATAGCCCTGATCCTCAACGCGGACGGCACTGGAGCGGGCGATGTCGCTTCCCTTTCATCAAGCGAGGATCTATCAGAAGCAAAGAATCACAATCGAGGCAAGCTCATATTCTCAGAGCTCCGCATCGATCCAGAACGTCTACTTAAAATCTGGTATTATTTTCGACAGAGCTTCATGATGGAAGAGCGACTCTTGGAAGATGTATGTCGTGATCTAGGGAAGGAATATGAGGCGTTCGAGCTACCTACTGTGAGGATCTTGGCTAAGGGATCTGAGGATGTGGGTGATGCAGGTCGGTCTACGGATGGAGTGAGAAAGGGCAATCATATGCAGGCTGCCTTGGATATGATGCGGTCGTAAGCCATTGTGGAAGGGAGGGCTTGGTCTGGGCTTTTGGAATGAGAATTGGAACGCGGGAGGCTGTTTCGATAGGTTGTGAAGAGTACGAGATGCATGTTAGAGATTGATAAGATACCAATTTCCTGTCCAATGCGTGTGTTATTGACATGGTGATGTGGTCGGTCACTTGACTGGCATGTGAAGGGTTGCTCCTTGCGAGTTTTGCTTTTGGTAGTAAGCGAGACTGTGTCTCGCCCGAATAGTTGGGACAGCAGGCGGGTGAGGGTATCTTGGGCGGCGAAGGGCTGACGAGCCAAGAGGATGACACTGATGATAGTACGGCAGCTCGGAAGCTTGAGAGCATGAGAAAAGGAAATCTTCGATGCACATTGTACCTGTGATGAGCACGGTCGGGTGTGAAGCTGCGTGATGTATGTTTGTTACACGGAGTTAGCACCAAGCAGGAAGACATGAAATGCTGTAACATTCAAAGCAGTTCGTGAGACCAAGAAGCAAAAGAACAGCTTTAATTTCACGCGTTTTAGGACTCATATAGAAAAAGGTCGAAAGGCACCGTAGGTAACTACGGGCACATCCGCGACTTACTGACTCGAGCCGAAGTCTTCACATGCCGTTACTACAAGTATGAAGACAACCTCAAGTGACATTTCCCACTCCATGAACGTTCAAAAACTTCAAGCTCGAGTACACATTCTAGACAAGATCTCATATTAAGCAGCTCAAAGCGACAATCTAACACCTTGATCCCGAACCTACAATCAATAAAAGAATGGCCGACTGAGTTGAGCGAGTCTACCCGCAGAACCCAGCCATTCGGCCTCGGCAATTTTTCCCAGTCGGCAACCAAGCGCAATCCCGGTCCGCCCTTTCAACACCGCTCTAAAACAAACCTCTAAAACACTCAGTCCACCACCAAAATCCAACTGCAGTATCATTCCGCCATGTGCACTTGTTAGATTTAGTTGTCTTCTTGCGCAGCATACTTATACATACAATGCACCGGTAACGAGTTTCTTGGGAACAAATTTGCTCTTTTTGGCTTTGCGACTGCGATTTGAGACTGGCTTTTGCGAGATGAGGGTGGGAGTTAGAGGGAGTGCGTTGAGGAGGGCGGCTGAAGGGTCGGCGAGAAGTGGGAGAAGAAGCATTTGCGTACAGTGTCGACAAGAGAGGAGTGAAGTATCTGCGGGTGTGCACTATGTTGGAAGGCAGAATCTCGCTGGGAGTGTAATAAGCAGGCGACCAAGGTTTATCCTGCCCTCCTCGTTCATAGCTGGACAGAGGAGGGCTTTGGCTACCGTCAGGAATGGTACGAAACTTCACAGCAGCAAAAAGGGAGGAGTTGCACTAACTCCGCGGCAGTAAACCCAGACGATCGAGGTCCATTGATGGAATACGACGACCGTGTTGACACCGGCCGACTCAGAAACGACGAGCATCAGAGAGGTTAGCAGAACCGCGTTCGACACCCCAATACACCGACTGATAGCTTTTAGGCATCATACAAAGTTTGCAACATCTGCACGACGAACTGCGATCATACCACGCCCGCCCCATCACACACCCCACCATCGAATCCCTCAAGCCACCACCGAAATCCGTGTTCGGCCGGCTCTTTGGCAATGCGCCCAAGGAGAGGAAACTACAAGATATACCCGAGAACTTGCCTAGAGGCTTGTATTTGTATGGAGATGTCGGTAGTGGCAAGACGATGTTGATGGATATGTTCTACGATACGCTTCCCAGTAGCGTGACATCGAAAACACGGATCCATTTCCATAATTTCATGCAGGATGTTCACAAGAGATTGCATCAGATGAAGATGGAGCATGGAAACGATATCGATGCTGTGCCATTTGTGGCGGCTGATATTGCGGAGAAGGGGAACGTGTTGTGCTTTGACGAGTTTCAATGTACAGATGTTGCGGATGCTATGATTTTAAGACGGCAAGTATCCATATCATTTTACATGTCAGCTATACTAACTTTCTACAGCCTCCTCGAAGCTCTGATGTCCCATGGCGTGGTACTTGTGACTACGTCCAATCGGCATCCAGATGATCTCTACCGGAACGGTATCCAGCGAGAATCATTCATCCCGTGTATAAACCTTCTGAAAAGCCGCCTACATGTAATCAACTTAGACTCGCCAACAGATTACCGCAAGATTCCCCGCCCTCCGTCTGGAGTCTATCACGCTCCTCTAGACAAGCACGCCGATTCTCACGCCGAGAAATGGTTTCGCTTCCTAGGCGATCCAGAACAGGACAAACCTCGCTCGGAAACGCAGCGAGTATGGGGACGTGAAATTATTGTGCCGAAAGTCAGTGGACGAGCAGCTCTGTTCACCTTTGATGAATTGATCGGCAGGCCAACAAGTGCTGCCGATTACATCGAGCTGACACGTAGCTATGACTCCTTCATCGTGACAAACGTTCCAGGCATGACGCACCGCGAACGTGATCTCGCTCGCCGCTTCATCACGTTTATCGATGCAGTCTACGAGTCCCGCGCCAAACTCGTACTCACCACCGCCGTACCTTTGACACAACTCTTCCTCTCACGCGAAGAAATCGAGAAGGACGTGATGAAAGATAAAGCGGATAAGAAAGGCCAAGTAGAAGATCACGAGGACCTGGACTCCACGATGCGCAATCTGATGGATGATCTGGGATTGAACATGAAAGCGTTGAAGAACAGTAGTATTTTTAGTGGTGACGAGGAGAGGTTTGCTTTTGCGAGAGCACTAAGTAGATTGAGCGAGATGGGCAGTAGAGAATGGGTTGAGAGGGGTATGGGATTGGAGAAAGATGGAGGGAAGAAGGAGAAAGACGACTGGCAGAGGGTGAGGAGTAAGCAGATGGAGGACAGCATGTAGGCTCTTCCGGATGAATTTAGGGCGCAAAGGCGCCCTTGGACAGTTGATAGAACGAGACGTACATAGTTGGATACTTAAGATCAGGTCAAAGCCTTTCAAAGCCATTTATCACGTCCCAGCCACCGCGGTCGTAGGACCACAGACCACCCTTCGAATTCGAAATACCAACACAAAGCGCCCCGGTTCCTGCAGACCTGCATGCGTGTAGCCGCCCGGCTTCTTTCCCATCTCGCCCCATCCCGTCTCATCCAACCCCTCAGGTTCTTCAGCACCTCCTGCATCTGCACCTCCATCCGTACTGCAAACCCCCACATCCCATCCATCCCCTTTTATTCCAAATACCTCCTATCCGCTCCCCAACCAGCCAACCCACCACCCAGCTCTTCCCTCCCTTCCCTGCCCGTCTCCCTCCCGTGCCGCAACCAGCCCAGCCCAGCTCAGTGCATCAGCTCATCCTCACCCCTCCCCATTCCTCCCCAACCAATCCTTTCCCTCCCGGCTAAACCCTCCCTCTTGGCACCGACCCGACAGAATGGTCCTCTGGTCATTAAGCGAGGTCTACCCCTGAAGAGCGGCCGCCATGACAGCGGGCGGAGCTATATATGGAATCTGTGGCCTTTGCCGCTTTGCACAGATAGGGGGACTCGGGGGGAGGAAGGAGGCTAGATGGAGAGTGCAGTGTTAGTGCGAGGAGCTAAATTCTGAGATGTGCAACAGAATGGTGGTTTTTGAGGGTTTGGGGGCTGAATTGTGGAATGAGATTTGGGTTGTGCTCGATGGGATGGGGATTCGGGGGGGTTGAGATCATGGTGGGGTGGATTGGAGGGAAAGGCTACTTGTTGAAGTCGTGGGTTGTACAGTGTACCACCTGATATGGTTGTCTAGCGTGCTTTTGTAACTTTTGTCACTTTATATTTCTTCCCTGTTACTTGAACTCTTACAATTACTTATTTCATCCCCTTCTGGGATATTGTCTCACCATTAGGTCTCGTAATTTTCATCAATAAGAGCAGCAAATATCACAAAATCAAGTGAGACAATTAAACCTGGAGGTGCGCTGTATACTCTTAGGAGGGTGATTAACGGTCAATTTTTTCTGGCACCGGTGTGCTGATGAAAGCGTAAGGAGGCATCTTGTCTCATTATGAGCTACACCCCTTGATTAGTCAATCTTGGCTCGAAACAGGATTGCAAGTTCCGTGGATTGTTCTACTGCCCGCTCCTTTTCCCCCCAATAGCTAAAGCCAGGATATTTTTACTTGGTTACAATTCAACTTATTGTTGATTTTGAAGCGAGAACACATCTCAGTCCTCTATTTTGACGTCTAGACACAATTTTTTTGTTCTTTGAGTTGTCTGAAAGTCAAGGACAAAGGGGTGTGCTGGGACTGAAAACGATAAAAAGCGGCGCAAACTAAAGTGACTAACAAGCTGCAGGGGATTGGGTTGCTTAACAACGAACTTCACGTAGCAAAGAGTCATAACGCCCCGATCTCATTGGGCTGATACATAGACACTGTGAGTAAAATGAAAAGTGAAGCTACCAAGGAAGTGCGGTGGCACAACCAACAAGGTTTCGCTTACAATAACCGAATCAACAAAGCTAAACACACTTTAACAAGCCGACCAACATCAGGAGATTCATCAAAGTTCCCCAGCACATCCCCAGATTCGGTTGCTAAGATCGATCTAGAATTTTATCCATGCCATCATGTCCGATCTCCATTCATAACAAGCTGAGCATAAAGTCTCACTCCCTCGATATGCTCCTTCATCCCAATCCTCTCATCAACCGTATGTCCATTCGCCTTCCCCTCATCCCTCACCGGTGAAAACCTATAAATGTTCTTACTCAAGCCCCAATAGTACTTTGTATCGGTATTCCCAGTCATCAAACTCGGCGCAACAATAATGTCCTCACCCATAACCTGCTTGATGGTGCCCGTAAACGTCCTGTACGCTTCCGTATCAAATGGCGAAACGGGAGACGGTTCAAGCGGTTCATGGAAATCTTCGAGCGTTATCTTACCGATTGATGATGATGATATGTTGCCGGAGATGGATCCCCATGCGTCAAGTGATAGGGAGAATTTTGGTAGGATCTTGGTGGCAATGAGTGTTTCGAGGTTGTTACGGACATCGGCGACTTGGCTTTCGACTGCGATACGGTGGTTGATGACAGCATAGACTTTCTCGGGTAAAGCGTTGATCTTCACTCCACCTGAAATGAGATCTGTGGCTTGCGATGTCTGCATCAGATATCGTTGAAAGATGTCTTGTTCTGAGAGATACTTGGCGACGGTCTTGGCTGATTTCTTGTTTGTGAGAGAAGCCTGAATTTGCCTTTTCAGCCATGGATCGATGTTCGGACTGTATTGTGCACTGCATTGAAGTGTGGTGAAATATGCTATGTGAGATTAGCAGTAAGCTCGGAACCAGAGAGGTTAACTCACGATTGATTGGGGTCAATTCAGGCTTATATGGATTGTCCTCAACTGCAGAGATGATCTTTGACAAGATACCAATCCCAGTGTGGTCTTGTGGAACAGAAGAATGGCCTCCAGCAGTCTCAACAGTAATTTTGACATCGCAGTATCCTATTCAAAGTCAACAAGGCCCTTCCTCTGTCAGACACGACTTACCCTTCTCGCCTAGACCAGGAAGGGCAAAAACGGCACCACCCATGTCTTTCACTCCAAGACCACCTTCATCGAGGATGAGCTCAATCGAGTCCCTGCCTTTGGTCTTTTCCAGATATTCTGCAAGATATTGCGCCCCCTGGAACCCACTGATCTCTTCGTCAAATCCAAATGCTGCGAGCATAGTCCTCTCTGGCTCGTAACCCTTTCCCAGAAGTGTCTCAAAAGCTTCTAGGACACCGATCACAACGTTCTTGCAATCGCTAGCGCCTCGACCCCAGACGAAGCGACCGTCGTAATAGGCTGAGTATGGAGGGTATGTCCATCTTGAGACCGTCGCCTCTGGGACTGGAACGACGTCTTGGTGTCCCATAAATAGGTAGGGTTTCAGTGAGTCGTCTTTCCCCTTCCATTCGAGCAGAATGCCGTAGGTATTGATGAGAGTCAGTTCCATGTTTTCATATCTGAATTTATCTTGTCAATACGTAGGTGGATGTCTAAGAGCCACAGACTTACACATGTGGGAACGATTTCTCCAGATACGTGTGGAACTCCTTGAAGATATCAAATCTGCTTTCATTGCCAACCTTTCCCATGTCATCAAAGCTCTCGGTGGGTATCTGGACCGCGCCTTGCAACAGAACCAAGCTCTTTTCAAAGAAAGCGCCACTATTGATTTCATCGCTAATCTCTCTTTCAAATGCTTTTCGCTCAGTACTCAGTGCTTCTGCTGGTGGAAATTGAGGGCAGGGCGTGTTTGTGAGCGATGAAATGGCTCGAGTATCATCGACCTGGTCGAGATTACTGACAATCAAGCTGCCGAAAACGGTGGTTACAAGTAGAGCTGGGATACCCCATTTCAAAGATCGAAGATCAAAACTTCTGGGTTTGTGAGCAATGGTTGAGCTTTCACCCTGCTTGAGGAGAGTGTAGTCCTTCGATGGTGCCATTTTGGCTGTTGAAGTAGGACGGTAAGTTGGAAAAGAATTATTATCCCATAGTACAGTGATTGAAGTACTGAGATAAAGGTTATCTCAGACTCGCCGCGCTCTGCGATATGCAGCTCTGGTTGGCTCTTCGGATATCCCGTCAAGGAATCGATGGACCTCCACCCCACCTCCCACCTTCAGGTCTCGCTTCTCACAATCATCTTGCACCTTTATCACATATATTGTCATAAATTTGTACACTTCGTCCTTTTCAACGATATTGACTGTAGATCCAACCATCTATGTTTTGTCGAAAAGAGGGTGCCCGGGCCCGTGACCAGGCAAAAATGGCTTAGAGCTATCTCACATTGTACCCTCGACCTGCACGTTTTTCCACTTCAAGATTCGGTCCAGGGGGACCAGACCATTCCGACTATGACCTTCGGTGGTATAAAGTCTGGAATAGCAGAGCATACATATCCTGGACCTTTGAGTCCAATATTGATCAATATTTTGGAATGTAGATCTGTTTTTGGTGGCTGGCAAACTTCAGCACTCAAGACTGTCCAGTCTCGAAGAGATCCTTTCACTCAATGAAATGCCGGTCTAACATAGGCACGTCTACTCAGGTCTTCGACTTCATTTCCTTTGGCACTCTTCAATATCTGGCAAACATGGTCAATCTATCAACCGCAAGTCTTTTATCATTTCTTGTGGCGGGCGCTTGCCTATCGATTATAAACCAATCTCACGACTAATTACCAAGTGATTCAAGCAAGAATAGTCTTGAAATCTCTCTTTTACCAAGAACTCTTCATTGCTTCACTTGTCATTGTTCACGTCCCACATCTGGTCGCCCAGCTCGATTTCCCAGGGAACCTTCTCAGTAAAAGGCATCTTGTACGGTGGGAACTCGGGCCAATGCTCTTTCATCAAGTCAATCAAGCCGTCGAAAACGATCTTGTAACCGGATGGGCTGAGATGGAGGCCTACAGAATTATCTGTCAGCAAGATTTTACTGAGGAAGTATCAATCACTCTTACCATCATGCAGCAGGTCAGCAAGGACAGCACTCCTCACTCCCGCATCACCACCAGGCAAGACTTCGTCACTTCCTTCTTTCCACCCAGCTTTCTCCATACACAAGCTCCAAGCATCTACGACGGGGACGCCAGCTTCTTTGCCGACTTGTTTCACGATCTCGGCATACTCCTGGGCGTCTTTTGCCTTTCTCGTCTCACCAGTGGCGCCCCATAATTTCTGGAGCTCGACCAGAAGAGATTCTTCAAATGGTGGGGGAGTGATCAAGATGATGTTGGGCGAGTGTACCTTCACAGCTTGGTGGTTGATGATGGCGAGCAAGTTGGACTTGAATAGTTCTGGCGGTACATATTGCCCTTGCGTAGGGTTCTTGTTGGCATCATTGGCGCCAAACCATATGGTCTGTTGACATTCATCAGATTCAATTCGCGGGGATTGTCTCAGGAGGCACATAGGACGTGACTTACCAAGAACTTCATCGATGCTTGCTCCGGAGTTGGCAGTGCACGAGTAATGATGTCAACGGCATGATTGGTATTATATCCCCTGTCGGAAGGTGTCAGAGTTTTCAGCATAAAATAGAGTTGAGAAAGGATATATTACTTACGAGTAGCCCCGATTTATGACATCGAATCGTCTTACATACGCTGTAGTCGAGGAGGTTAGCGCACATTGTCGACCCCTTCACTTAGACGAGCAAGCGAGCAGTTGTTGAGTCAGAAGAAACGGGAGTACTGACCTGCTTGAAGCTCGGCAGCCATACCAAATCCCATTGATTGGTCGCTTGCACCTTGTGTTATGCTGTCCCCTGGATCGACAGCGTTAGGTAAATCTTGCTTCCGCAGCTGCAGGTAGACTGACCAAAGAGGACAATTTGCGGAAGAGGTGCCTATCACATGTCAGAATCCCTTGCCTACGAATACCCTGTAGTTCAAAAGATACGCACCATATTCAATGATCAAAGTCGAGACTTGTAAGATTTCTAGCAGTCTTTCCTTTCACAGCACGCAGGAAGAAGAAGTTGCACTTCGGAAATTCCTCCACACACTACACCTATCGGCGAGAATCTGTCGATGATTCGCTACAGAAGCACTTAGCATTCAAAAGTCCCAACACTAGCTCCTCGATTCAGAGTCTTCTTCGTCGAAATTCCATAGGATCGAACGTCAAGCTGAGGCACAAGTTAGAAGTGGGGGTAGCGGGGTTCTCCACGTGATTCTTATTCAGGCTATAATCCTGCATATGCACTCCTCCACGACATTTTCCGCCAATGAACTCTCCAATGCTGTGATCTGCAGCTAGCATCTTACCCATCGAATTATCCTTTTCAGCCGTCGGTCCAGCAACCGAATTTGATAGCTACCCTGAATCTTCAAAGTGGACTGAGCAGGGATGAAAGGCAGCTAGCCATCCTTCGAACTCGGGAATTGTTGACACCAGAAGAGCTGGCGCGACTTCAAGTCTGACGTCGGTTTGGTATTCACGTCCAGGATGTACCGGTACCGTGCTTCCAGACTGAAATTGCTAAACACTCTCTCAAATCGTCAACCAGTTTTCAAGTGTTTTCAACGAATTTTCCCCCAATAACCGTGCAAAACATGAATCCTCAAACGGCAGAGAAACTCAAAGACCTCAAAGGTGTTCTCCGATCAGATTTCTATCATGGCTACGCGACAGCCGCAACCCAAGTTGAGGGAGCTTGGAATGTCGACGGAAAGGGCGAATCAATCTGGGACAAGTTCGCACATACGCCTGGCAAAGTCAAGGATGGCAGCACACCGGATGACGCAGTTCTCAGCTACTACAAGACGAAGGAAGATGTTGCGCTTATGAGATCATATGGAGTTACTGGCTATCGATTCTCCCTGTCGTGGACGAGAATCGTTCCATTGGGTGGGAAAGACGATCCCGTGAATGAGAAGGGGATCGAGTACTACAACGGACTTATAGACGAGTTGCTGGCAAATGGAATAACACCATTCGTCACACTTTTCCATTGGGATATCCCGCAAGCGTTGGAGGATCGATATGGCGGCATGCTGGACAAAGATGCGTACACACCAGACTTTGTGAGGTATGCGGGAGTGTGCTTCGAGCGTTTCGGAGACAGGGTCAAGCACTGGATCACCTACAATGAACCAGGAGTCTACACCTTAGCAGGCTACGCAGCCGGTGTCCATGCCCCAGCTCGGTCTTCAAATCGCAAACTGAACGAAGAAGGAGACTCATCGACCGAACCTTTTATTGTCGGGCACACTGAGCTGGTCTCACATGCTTACGCCGTCAAGCTCTACCGTGAGAAGTACCAGCCCGAACAGAAGGGCACGATTGGCATCACGCTTCACGGCAATTTTTCTTTGCCCTGGGACGCAAATGATCCCCTTGATGTTGAGGCAGCTCAAAGAGCTCTCGAGTTCGAAATAGCGTGGTATGCAGACCCAGTCCACAAGACGGGCGACTATCCCGCTTCGATGAGAGCCCAACTCGGAGATCGCCTCCCAACTTTCACACCAGAGGAGTCGAAACTCGTGCTTGGCAGTTCAGATTTCTATGGCATGAATAGCTATACGACGTTTTTCGTACGACATTTGAAAACACCGCCACATATTGATGATCATTCTGGCAATGTGGAGAAGCTGGATACAAACTCCGAGGGTGTGTCAAGAGGTCCGGCAAGCGATACATATTGGTTGAGAACGGCACCTGGGGGTTTCAGGCTGTTACTGAATTGGATCTGGAAGAGGTATGGCGTGCCAATATACATCACTGAGAATGGGACAACGGCGAAAGGGGAGACTGAGCCAAGCGAGAGTGTTCTCGATGACAAGTTCAGGATTGAGTTCTTCGAGGGATATATTGAGTCCATTGGACGGGCAGTGAAAGAAGATGGAGTGGATATCAGAAGTTATTTTGCCTGGACGTTTACAGACAACTGGGGTGAGTTCTCAATTCCACTGACATGCTGTGAAATTGTTTGCTGACTCGAAACAGAATGGGCTGCAGGGTACTCGGATCGCTTTGGAGTGACATTCGTGGATTTCGAGTCGAAGGAAAAGAAGCGATACCCAAAGAAATCGGCGACTGTGATCAAAGAACTGTTTCAGCTTATGATCAAACCAAAATAAACAACCTCGGTATATATGGCAGTCATCTATGTAAAATAGATGGAATGTACTCCCGCGCCACTAAGATTTACTCTTTTCCCCCCAGGAAATTGCAGGATCCCATCCTTTCCAGAAAGAGAGTTTACAATGACAGGCTCCTTGATAATCCCATTTTCCCATTCAAAATCAATCTCAAAGCCGCGTCTCGCCCTCACTCCCTTCAGATGTCCAGAGCTCCACTCTGTCGGGCGAGCTGGGAATAGTTGAATGTAGCCATCGTGACTCTGAATCAACATCTCAATAATGCCAGCACATCCCCCGAAATTCCCATCGATCTGAAATGGAGGATGGTTATCTAGCATGTTTGGCAGCGTGGAATCTTTCAACAGCCGTCTAATATGTTCCAAGCAACCTTCGGCATCGCCTAGTCGAGCGTGCAGATTAATCAACCAAGCTCGGCTCCATCCCGTATGTCCACCTCCGTGTTCAGCACGGCGACGTAGCACGACTGCACTTGCTGCAGCCAGAGCAGGAGTCTTTGTCAAGCTTATCTCATTGCCAGGGTGTAGAGCCCAGAGGTGAGAAGTGTGTCTGTGACCTGGCTCGTGTTCTTTGTAGTCTTTCTGCCACTCCTGAAGCTGTCCGAAGGAGCCGATTGACATTGGCGGGAGTCTATCGCGAGAAGCTTTGACTGTCGATAGAATATCATCCGAGATCTCTAGTTCGCCAACAACGTCAATGAAAGCAGAGAAGACCGCGCGAATAATCTGAATGTCGATTGTTGACCCTTCACAGAGAACCCCTTGGGTGTCACTTTCGGTCAGAAACGTGTTTTCTGGTGACAGAGATGGATTCGTGACGAGATATTTTCCTGTAGAATCTTTCACCAAGAAATCGACCAAGAACTCAACAGAACCTCGCAGAATGGGATACATTCGTTTCAAAAGAACTGCATCACAGTTGAACTGGTAGTGTTCCCAGATATGGTAGCACAGCCAAGCGCCAGCAAGTGGCCAGACTGGAATCAGTCAGCGAAGGATGGCTATCGAAGGGGGTTACTTTACCGGTCGCGGGCATCCAACGATCTTGGGGGTCTGTATCTGCCCATATGTCCGTATTGTGGTGAGAACACCATCCTCGGCAGCCATACATAATCTCAGCAGTCTTTCTTCCACGAACAGACATCCTTTCAAGCAAGTCGAAGAGTGGCATTTCGCTTTCGGAAAGGTTGCAAAGATTAGCAGGCCAGTAATTCATCTGCGTGTTGATGTTTATAGTGTACTTGCTTCCCCATGCTGGTTGAAAAGAAGGGTTCCAGATCCCCTGGAGTGTGGCTGGAAGTGCTTTCAAGCCAGGACGACTGCAGGAGAGGAGAAGGTAGCGACCGTAGTTGTGGTACAGAGCAGCGAGACTTCCATCTGGATGTCCGACTAATCTTTGATTAGTCGGTAGGTCTGAAGTGCTCTTACCTAGATTTAGTTCCAAGCGTGAGTATGAAGCACTATAGTTTGCAACATGATTCTCTCGCAGATTTTTCTGATCAAGTGCCTCATTCGCATCTTTTAGTGCAGCCGACTCGACGTCGTCGTATCGAAATGTGGTTTGGGCTGAGATGACAACGGTTGTCTTTTTCGAATCAACCACAAGACAGCCTCCTATGACTTCAAAAGATCCATTATCTTCGCATTGCACCTTCACGACACAACACAGTTTGTTGCTTCCCTGTCCACCAGGGGTCGCATGCATGATAATTGTCCCATCTTCTCCCGCAAGCACAGAATCTACAAACTCATTTGTTTCGTATTCTCGCTCACTCACTCGCGTCAGGCTCAAAGTGACTCTACTATTGGCCGAAGACTCCAGTACCAACACCAAAACATTATCTGGCTGACTTGCAAACAACTCGCGTCTGAAGTGTACCCCGCCATATTCATACCCCACACTTGTTATTGCAGTCTCCAAGTCCAACTCTCTCCTATAATTTGTCACTCCATTCTCTGCATGACCAAATTCGAGCGTGAACGTGCCTAAGGTCTCGTAATGGCGTTGACTGTGCGGCGTAGCAAAGAACGCTTTCCGAACGACGTCTTCCGCTTGTTGATGTTGTTCGGACCGGATCAATTCTCGGAGCCGAGGCAAGTTCTTCAACGCGTCTCGAGGCGTTCGGTCCAGTGGTCCTCCATACCAGACTGAATCTTCATTCAATTGCAATAGTTCTGTTGTCGTGCGTCCATACACCATTGCACCCAGTCGGCCATTGCCGATAGGGAGAGCCTCAGACCATTTTGATGCAGATTTTGTGTAGTGAAGCGTGTTTGCCATGTTGCTTGATATTCAATTCTTCAAGAATCGGGTCAATGTCCAGCGACGTAGACGCGTCTCTATCAAGTGATGTTCGATACAGGGGTGAGGCCTCTTCTATCCTTGGTACTGGAAATTGTTGGTGCACCGAGTGGACCTATCATAGTCGTGGCAAAGCAGCTGGAGGCTTGGGGGGCTGGGAGCATTTCATGTCGACGAGTACGGCCAGACCAACATTTTTGAGTTAGATCTGCAGATTTTTACATGTCGTGCGATTATTATATCCACTTTTCGGGGAGTCCATGTGGCACAGTCGAGTTATCGATAGTTCAGTTGGACTGATCTGTGGTTTTTGAGAGCCTCTTTGGCCTAGGCACGGAGAGGGAGCTGAAAATCCACCAATCAACGATGCGGTCTCAACCAAACCCCGAACGATGTTCAAAACCTCCCCATTCTTGTGGGGATGTAGTTCTGGGGATGTGCGGGGGCAATCTGCAGGAAGCTTGCTATCGACGGCTGGCAGGACCGAAATCCCAATGCTCGAATGATTCGTGAAGGGTGGTGCGGTCTCTGGGGATGCGGGGGTGGACGGACCAGATATCTGGATCTGGTGGTCGCCAGCATAAAGACCCAGTGAAAGAACTCCTTTCTCGTCAGAAGTTCGGTTTAAGTCGTTCACACACTTGCATCATGGCGGCTCGATATAACGATAACGCCGACGATCTTGGCAGAGCCGACACCAACAATGACTACCTTGCCGACCTCAAGACATCTCCCGACCACGTCGAAGAAGTAGTCATCGCTCGTCTCACTGAAGAAGATGTTTTTGGTCTTTCTCAAGAGTCACTTCGTTTCAAATCATGGACCGGCTTTCGTATTTGTCTCATCATGTTTGTTATGGGCTGCAACCAAGCTGGATACGGTATCGATTGGGCAGTCATTGGAGGTATCAACGCATACCCGGCGTGGCATGACTACTTTGGTTTCGGCACAAGCGGAGCTACATTTGGCACAATCAATGCTCTGATGACAATCGGAACTGTCTGTGGTGCGCCTTTCCTCGCACTGTCAGATGTGATCGGACGTCGAGGCATTAATTTCCTTGGAAACGCCATCGTCATTGCATCCGCCCTTTTACAAGGTCTCGCTGTCAATCTACCGATGTTTATGGCTGGCCGCTTCTTCCTTGGATTTGGTTCAGCTCTCATGTCCGCTCCTCAATACATGGGAGAAGTCACACCAGCTCATCTTCGCGGTCTTCTTGTTGGGCTCTTCGGTGCTTGCTTCCAGATCGGCAGTCTTGGCATGAACGCTGCTTTGCTTGGATTCAACAAAATGGAAGGAAACTGGGGCTGGAGAATTCCACTACTCCTTGAAGCACTCTTCCCTGCGATTGTCTGCTCCACCATCTACTTCATTGCACCAGAAAGTCCCAGATATCTGATCATGAAGGGAAAGAAGGAAGAAGCCAAGAAGATGATCGCTCGCTACCACACAACGGAAGGCAACAACCCCGATCACCCACTTGTTGGCGTTGTTGTTCAACAAATCGAGGAGTCTTTGGCTCACACGCCGAAGAACCGTGAAGTCTGGGATTTCAGAGCCTTCTTCAAGAGAGGAGCACGATACAGAGTCCTTGTTTTGGTACTCTACTCGGTTTTCCAACAATGGAATGGTGGTGGTATCATTGGCCAGTATCTTGTTCCGGCTCTGCAGACCATTGGCATAGACAATTCCATGCAGCAACTCGGCTTCAACTTCGGTTCGACTGCGGTATACTTTGTCTTCACTGTGTTCGGTTCTCTCATCATCGACAGATTCAGGCGTAGAACCCTCATCTTCGCAGGTCTCATTACCTTCATCATCCTGCAGACATGTGCCACAATCACCTCATGGCAATACAACCTTCATGAGTCAAATGTCCAAGCCGCACTGACTGTTGTGTGGATCTTCGTCTTCCAGGCCTGTTCGGCGACGCTCATTGCCACGATGCACAATCTGTACCCAGTTGAGCTTCTTTCCTTACATCTCAGAGCCAAGGGTATGGCTCTGTACGGACTCATCCAGGGAGCAGCTGGAACTGTCAACAATTATGGAATCTCAGTAGGTATCAATAAGATCGGGTACAAGATCTGGGTTGTTTACATTGTATACAACACGATCCAGCTAGTGCTTTCATACTTCATATTCCCGGAGACTCATGGTCTGACGCTTGAGGAGATGGATGCCGTATTTGAGACGCCTGGCGTTCGACCTGTCAAGATGTCCATGGATATACAGACGGCCAAGAAGGAGAAGGCGAGAATGGAGGCTGAACAAGCTCAGCATGGAGCGTTCTGAGTGGATTGCGATTGTCAACAAACTCGTGGCTAGATAGCTTGCTTCCATTTCAGTGTCTTTCCAAGTATCATGATTGCTGAATAGCCTTTCCACCTCATGGTCGTTTCTTCCCATTTCTGCACTTCTCTTCACATCTCGAAGGGATGGTAAAGATTGTGGGGGGTTCAAGACAGGAATTGACCAAGAACAATGTCGACGGCATTAAGATGTGATATCCCCAAAGCTTGATCATAAAGATGAGCTTTCTTCTTCGCAACAAGTGCAAGTGCCTTCAGAGCTATTGATATATGAGAGAAAAGCGGTGCCAAGAATCCCTGCCCCCTATTTCTTGGCTCGCTTATTGCAGAGCTTGGACAGGAAGGTATCGGTTGCCCCTGGTTCTGTTCACGCTCCTTGAGCTGCTTTGGGACTCTCGTCCCGAGCTTGGAAACAAAAATGTAAATTTCACCAACCAATCAGACCTTCATTTTGTTACCTAGATGAACAGTTTTGGTTGGCTTGGCATTTGTTTTCACTCTCAAAAACTCTCGACGATGCGTGCCACTCATGGCATTCTCTCTTCAAACCACCCTGATGCCAAATACGCTCCTTATCACCGCTGTAGCGTCTTTCGGGCTTGCCGCCGCGTGGAAGATGCCCATGGGCTAGAAAGACCCTTCCTCATGTGTCACACCAGCTGAATACGCCGCTTGCAACAAAGATGCTTTAGCACAGGTGCAGCGTTGTATTAGCAGCAAGAAACGAGACGAAAACGAGTTGAACGAGTGCCTCTGCTTCAATCAAGCATACCCACTCAACTGCGAGGGGCAGCTCTGCTGGAACAAGGTTTGCCATCACCAGTCCAGTGTGAAGTGATCCACTAAATCCCGAAAATAGGTTTATGGCTGCGAATACAATGACTTGGTGGAACAATTACTCAATTCATGCAGTCACGATCTTGTCAAAAGTGACGAAATTCCATTCTGGCCCGCTCCAGCAGATGCGCCTGGAGCTTGCAGTTACAACAACGCTGCAGTCGATCTTGAGAATGCAAATCTCTGGTCTACCACTCGTGAAGCCTGCAGTACAGGTGAAGTTGCGGATCCAAACGACAAGGACTCAAGCGCGAACTGCAATTGCTGCTATTGAAGTGTCTCATTCTTGACCTGAGTCGCGCTCCTCTCGCATTCCTCAAGCAAAACAACTAATTCCTCACGTGCCAATAGAACAATAGAGAGCCGTCCAAATTACGATTTCCCATGGCTTCGGTACGACGATGAAAGGAAAGCAAATCTCAGTGTTTCGATGAGACTTGGTGTTCTTGCCAGGACACTCTTCCCACCGCGAACTGTAAAGCTCTGGGCTACATCTATACAGGTGAGGTCTATCTGCCTTCTGACCTTCCACTCCCAGGCACGGAGACCATGTCCAATCTTGCGGGTCAGGTCACAGCTCCTGCCAGTGGATGGACGTATACTTGGTCTGTTGCAGGGTTCGAACACACTGTGACTGCTTTCTCTCCGACTGGGACAGTCATCAATCTTCCTGTTTCCATGAATGTTGTTTCAAGTTCTAGCTCTGGCTCTGGTGATGGCGTTCCTTCAGGGACTTTAACGGACAGTCCTACAGCAACATCATCGACGTCGACTCCAAGCGCAAATACGTCGACATCTTGGGGTCAGAGAGCGATGGAGGGAAGATTAGTTGTTAAAGGGACACTTGTTTGTATTCTGTTCCAATTGCTTCAAGGATTTTTAGTGTAAAGACATTCTACTCAGCGGTAACATGGTGGTCTGGCTTGTGGCATAACATTGCTCTCGCAATTAAAAAGTTATTTTTAGCGGAGGTTGCCTGGCTGTGCCGCTTATGGAAAATACCCAGTCAATTCCAGAACCCCTGCATTGCTGCCTTTTTCGGCTCCTGTGCCCCTGAAAATATTGTGGTATCCAATCAACGATGAAGAACGACATTCGTGAGCTGACATGCAAAAGGTAATTTCTTCAGAAGATGATGACTTCTTAGTTCTAGAGAATTACCGCCTGTGCATCTTAATGCTTCAAGTATGCGGTCAAATTATGCTGCGCTCGCGTTGAGTTTCGTCGTGACTGTGGTGGGGCAGAGCAAATTTGACAACGGTTTGCTGAACGGGACTTCATGCGTTGCTCTTGAGGAGTTCGAGCAGTGTCGCCTCGACGTTGTGAACAATCTGAGTTCCAGCTGCGTTAATAATCTTGGGCATGGAAGTCCTTGTGTCTGTCAGAAAAGAGCAGAGATGCTCAATTGTTTTGGGAGCTACTGCTGGAATTTTGTGAGTGACAGACTGCTTCGTCTCTGGGATTGGCTAACCAAACATCAGATTTATGGATGCGAATACCAAGAATCGATCAGGCAATTCATGCTCGATTGTTATCTTGATCCAGTCACGGAGCTTGAGTCAACACCGTTCTGGCCCGCACCATCAGAAGGATCAGGTGTCTGCTCTTGCAATTTCGAGGCGATGGAACAGGACTTAGCGGACGTTTATTCCCAGTACGATGCGTGTATCGACATCAGGAAGAATGACCCGAGCATAGAAGAATTGGGTTGCTATTGTTGCTCAACAAGCAGGACCGTGTCGATGTAGGCTTGATTTCAGCCCCGCCTCACCCATGCCCCTCCGGCAAACATTGTATTTCAAGCTGATCTTCGTTACAGCCCGATTGATGTCTGTCCGAAGACTGATCTCACTTCTATTCATCTGAATGCTTCGGACTCAGCGACCGAGTTTGGCGAGCTCTGGCTCGATTGCGCTCCCGTTCTCGAGCGAGTCGACTGCTTGAAGATCGGGTACACAACCCTCCCATCTGCGACAATCTACCAGCCCTCGAACTTGCCACTACCTGGGACAGAACAACTTTCCAATCTCCAAGGTCAGATCTCGACTCCTGTAAGTGGATGGACATACTCCTGGACTTTGGGTACGAAAGAGTATGTCGTGACGGCATTTTCACCAACTGGAACTGAAACCAGCACCCCCAGGGGTTCTGTTTCTGAGGGAGTGACATCTTCACGACCAAGTCTAACGTCTGAAAGCACAGGAAGAGATCCTACTGCTACAGGTTCTGCAGCTCCAAGTACCACAAGCACATCATCAGGCGCATACAGTCGCCACAGGCCGCTCAGGTCACAGGTGGAACAGATCGTAGTTATCGTTATCAGCCTGCTTATGATCGTCTTGTTGGTCATGGCTGGGATGTACTTCTAGTTAATGCGAGATCAGATGCACCATAAGCCGAGTCCAGTTCTGCCTCAATTACAATTGAAAAATATTCGCGCCCTAACTTGTAGGCTGGCGAATGCTAGCACAGCCATCTATCTACCTCGCCAAACAACGAACCGCGTTCTGACTACTCTCTTTGTTCACTTCGAAGAATAGCCGATTATGAACCAAAACAATGAAAAGGTATACAGAGAAAGTCCCAGAGGACTTGGACATCGAGGTCCGACCGAGTAGTGACCACGGAGTTTCTTATCACTGTTATGACGTCGAAGCTAAGAAGTATCCTTGTTCAATCTGCATGTCAGCGCCAGGGCGCCGATTACCTAGATGGGCGATGGGTTTAAGACTTCAACTTCTGCGAGTCAAGAAGTCATAACGCTCCCTTCGAAAGTGTTAATACCTGACGCATATTTCCCCTGAAATCCCAAACATCTGTAAGAGTTTCTCATGTCAGTCTGATCATGGCATCCTCCAACAAAATAAGCATAATCACCGCACCAGCAGACGTCGGTTCTGTCTTCCCCGGCAAGTCTCGCGCACCAGCAGCTCTCCAATCCGTCGGTCTAGTCAATAAACTCACAACTCTCGGCTACGAAGTCTCAATCCACGATGCACTCCCAGACGGCCCAGCAGGATGGTCCGAGTCAGAAATCGGTCTCAACGGCGCCCGCAACGAAGCTGCAGCCGTGGCAGTATGCCACGCAGTCAAAGACACCATCACAACAGCCCTTGCCAATTCATCTCCTGAGGAACAAATACCATTCCAGCTCATCCTCGGCGGAGAATGTCTCATCTGTCCAGCTATCTTGTCAGCTTTAACTCACCATATGCCAACGAAACGTATCGGTTTGCTTTACGTGGATGCAGATTGTGACTTGACGTACCCGAATGAGCCTGGCTCGACGGGAAATATTGCTGGTATGGCTTTGACGCATTTGACTCTTCGATCTGGAGCTCTGGAAAGTATGAAGACATTCTGTAAGCCAGACGGGAGTGGGTCGGTCGATAGCAGTAATGTCGTTCTGTTCGGTCTCAATTCAAGCTCACCCGCCAACAAACGCGACCATTTGGGCTATCTTTTCAATGAGAATTATCGAGTTTTCACGTCGTCTGCTGTAGCTCTTGATGCTACAAGAAGGGCGAAGGAAGCTCTGAGTTGGTTGGAAGAGAGAGTGGATTATATCCTGGTGCATTTGGATGTGGATGTGATCGATCCGGGACTGTTTCCGCTGGGCAACGTGCCGAACTGGACGGGTGCGAACTTTCCAGAGATCATGACTGCTTTGAAGATTTTTCTGGCGAGTAAGAAGGCTTTGGGCTTGACGATTGCAGAGGTTAATCCTTATCATGATCCTGGACTGAAAATGACGGGGAGGTTGGTGGATGAAGTTGTGGCGGGGTTGAAAGCACGACTGGATTGAGAGCGATGTCATCTCGGTGTCTGTGCACATCAGCAAGAAGAATACTGTTCATTGATTGGAAATTCAACAAACTGTTCAATCATGGCGAGAGAGATGTTGGAATCTGCTCTGCCCACAGGAACCAGCCTGGAAAGTACCAACGAGTGAGAGAAGATGATTTTGGACGAGTCTTCGAGGGAGCCGCTTTTTCCTGGGGACGGCGACGAAGCAGTGTTCGTGCAATCACGAAGGAGCTTCTAATGATTGAGCAGGACACAATAAAACAAGCACTTTACTGAAAAATCAAATGGACTCATAATTTGAAATGGGCTGACCAGACGAAAACTGATCCTTGGGGTATATCTCCTGCTGATGTGCCGTGATGATCAAGCCCCAAAGCCACGAAAGTCACCAGACTCAGATGGATCCAATGGCTTCTGCCAGAGCGAACAGACGCCAACAATAAGTATTGCTTGTGGCAGAGGCAGAGCAATTGAAAATATAAAAAAACAAATGCGAGTAATTTGGCCGAGTGTGTGGGGCAATTTTCCGTACATGGTCTTGAGCTGAGAACATTAGTTCTGACGCGGGCCTTCATTGCAAAGTGGTATTTCTATGAACAATGCCGAAACGTGACAAAAAGCCGAGAAGGGTTTCCAAACGCCAATGCTACTATATACTGTTACTCTACCGTCCCAGCTCATAGTTCCTTTTCCTTGTTTGGAGCCTTTCCTGTCGTCCCACCTCTTGCTGCATTTTCCGTCTTCATTCCCAAGATCTGTTCCCGTCCAGTGGCAGGCGCACTGCCGACCGCCTCTTTTCCTCCGACCATCTGGAAGCCCTTGTGGAAGACGAATTCAACTGCCTCCTCAACAGGCTTGTCAAACAGATATGGCAGTGCCGGAACAGCTGCTAGACCCAAACCAATAGGTCCATATGTTCGAATTCGCATATTCTTAGAGCTCTTCAAGGCTCGCCCGGAATATCGAACAATCGAATGGATAGTGAAAGCAGGAAGACCCATTGACGCAATACTTTGGAAAATAGCTCGCTGTGCCATAACAGTTCTGTAATCCTCGAGCGGCGTAACCTTTCCTGGGACCAGTGTCACGCCCGCGTCTGCTGCTACTGTTTTTATGTCTGTCTGCGCATTGTTGTACCGTTCTGTTGCAGCTTCGCGAGGTAGGTTCGGGTGTAATATCCTCTGGTTGCTGCAGTATGCTTTGTATCCTTCGTGCGCCACATCGCCTAAAATATATGCCCAGGAGATTCCGTAGGCTGTTCTAACGAGATTCGGGTGTGCGACGGGACGAAACGATTCTCCAATGTCTGAGGTGTAGGCGACGTATCTTTGGGCGGAGAGGAGGGCTGTTCGGATACGAGTTACGTATGCTGCGTATCGAATATTGCTTTCTGTTGATTCAGGGGCGCTGGGAGGAGTTAGCACGCGAGCACTTCTAAAATTTCCAACAATGGGCCATTCAAACGAGCTGTCTGGCACATACGTTCCATCATAAAGCTCGTCGTAGAAATTGTCGTCACTGTCTGACTTGTCTATGATCTTCTGGAAGGAAGGCGGGAGCTTCTCTCTTGCTGGCAAGCCAGTTGGTGATGGACCTCGAGAGTCGTTCTTGTCTGAATCTTTGCCAGACATTATAGCAGTAGTCGACCTTCGAAAACGCGATACAGCTTCAATTGGACAAGTAAACAACAAATGCGACTGTAAAAGAATTGGTGGATGTTGCCTCCTCCAACCTCGGGTTTGGGTAGTGGAGACGATAACATCGGCTGTGTCCGGGGAAATGACGTCTCGGGTCAAGGCGCGGCGGCGCTTACATAACATGGCCAAGTATCCCAGAGGAGCGACGATCGGCTCGACTAAGCTCAGCATTCAAATCCGAACTCTCTCTATCTTGCTGTTTCGTCTCAAAATCTCCATTTTTCGCCGATTGTTGGACACTTTCAGCAGCAAAGTAGTTCTCTGCTGTTGAAGCCCGGCAAAGGAATACCTACTGTTTTTCTAGACTTGCCCATCCAGGCTTCACAATCTATATCTTATTCGCAATACAACCATCTTTACAATCTACTAGCTTCAGTCTTTCTTTTCCAGCGATTTAAGAAGCAATGGTCGTGTCTACCACTCTGGTTAGTGTTTGATCATATTGTACCTATCTGAGTCTTCGGTGGTATTATGGTACAATCCCGTCTGACGTAAAACTCTCGTTATCTCCGTATCTCCATCTCAACTCCATGGCTCAACAATACGAGCTTGATCTTCTAGTATCGACTTACTCCATATAGCCAGATGGTCGATCAGAGTTGGACAGCTTTAGAACAATGTACATCCATACGAGATGTATAAAGTGCTGCCAAGGTCTTGTTTCTTCTACCTGCACGTTCCAAGGTCCCACGGTTGTACAGAAACTGCGACCTTTCAATTTCGTCACTCATAATAACAAATTTTCCACTCCAGCATACTGTCCATCGACTCGTCAAACCCAGCCGAAAATGGCAAGCACACAAGCCCCAATCGTACTCGTCACTGGTGCCAATCGAGGCATTGGTTTCTCAACAGTACAATCGCTCTCCCTGCGTTTCCCAAGCGGAACATACATAATCAGCAGCCGCACCCTCTCATCAGGTCATGAAGCAATTCAAGCGCTCCGAAAATTGTGTGCAAATGCCAAGCTAGAAGCTGTCGAGCTAGATGTCACGAACGATTCAACAATCGACGCAGCAGTGGGCTTCATCCGCAAGAAGTTCGGTCGTCTAGATGGTACAATCTTTCCGAAGCTTGTACAATCTCCCACTGACTTTGTTCATCAGTACTCGTAAACAATGCAGGAATCGCCATGTTCCCGTCCTCCTCCTCGCCAAAGGATATTAGGGAAAATTTCAACACAACGTTCAACACGAACGTTACCTCCCTGTACACGGTCACACTCGCTTTACTACCCCTCCTCCACCTCTCGCCCACACCGATAGTGATCAACATCTCATCTGGCCGAGCATCACTTACTCGCTCATCGGATGGTAAACTACCGCCAACGAAAGTCGTATCATATTCAATCAGCAAAGCCGCAGTGAACAGTCTTACGATTGAGTTGCAGAAAGTGGAGGATGCTTTGTGTGAAGAAGATAGAGGAGAAGAGAATGAGGTTGGAAGGGGAAACGTGAAGTTCTTTGCGGCGAATCCTGGTCATTGTAAGACTGCTTTCAATGGGTTTAAAGGGACGAAAGACCCGCTTGATGGAGCTGAAGTGGTGGTGAGGCTTGTTGCAGGGGATGGGAAGAAGGGTGGATTTTGGGAGTTTGAAGAAGGCGTATTGAAGGAGGTGCCTTGGTGAAAGGGGCCGAACAATGAGATGCTTAACACGTGACAGTATCCGGACATGACATGAACTTTAACAACACGTCAACAATCGAAAACGACGAAAACCTTCTGTCGCGTAGTATAGATCATCTTCGAGAAAGAGCTTGACGTTATACGTTCAGTGCGTAAACGAAGATGAATGAAGGTTGTCCTGACTTTGGAGTCAGTTCAGTCATTATAGCGCTAACCGAATTTTAGCCTTAGTGCCTTGGTTCAAACTCCTGCAACCTCTCAACTACCTTCTATGAAGGGTTCTTTACGCATCGTGGTCCTCTGCGAACTAGATGTGACTATGGGCGTCTTTTCAATGATTGATCTACAATTATTTTCCTGTCGCATTATTGTCGCCTGGCTCATCAAAACAAAAGAATGAACGGATGAAAAGCATATCGGTGTCACGTTGAGATGCAACACTCAACAGATACTGGCCAAGGATCTCGACCCGCCATGGCTTCTGGACTTACACTCAGTGGCGATTCTCATCCTCAAAGCATCATATACGATGTGCTGTGCAATGCTTGCGATGCCTTCCTAGGAAGACCTGAAGTTTTTGTAAGCCCCATGGTCACGCGCACCCGCGCCCATCATTGGCCGGGACGACACGATGTCCCTACAGCCAAAATCCATTCCACATTCGCCGATATGCAAATTTCCGCTCACAATGGCTGCCATATGTGTACACTGATCCTTGCATCTTTCGGGACGCCCGATGTTCGGAAATCAATACCTGACACGAGTTTGATATTGGCAGAAATGTATCATTTCCCAGACAGCGTGGGACGGAGCATGGGAACCGTAGCTGTATGGCCCACAGGGACTCGCAAAAACTCAAGCATGAACAGCTTCTTCAGAAAATTCTTGATTTCACATCTCGTAGGTTCCTCGAGTCTACTTGCATAGATACGTATCTGATCGTCACAGGACATCAGAGAAAAGCAAAACATCCTTGACAGACGGTCAGGATTATGCACAAAGATTGGCTCGAGGTCTCTGGACCAGATTAGGTCGTGGAAGGCAGCCTGTTGCAATCGACATGTCACTTGCAGAGACTCCTGGACTCTCGTATCAAAAGAAGAGCGGCTGCCGACACGGCTTCTCGAAATTGCTCAGTCGAACGGAGAGTGGACTCTGCGCATTGTTTACGGAAACACACTTCATGCAGACTCAGAGTACGCGACTCTCAGTCACTGTTGGGGCAGCTCGACTTTCATTCGTCTCACGTCAGAGAATCAACATACATGTGCAATCAACTTACCATTTGACAGTCTTCCACGGACATTCCAGGATACGGTGGAGTTGACCTATGCCCTAGGTATCAAGTATCTTTGGATCGACTCGCTCTGCATTATTCAAGATTCCAAAGATGATTGGTTAAACGAATCCTCCACCATGGGTAGATTCTATGCTCAAGGTCATCTTAACATCGCCGCGACGTATTCGCAAAACGGTGATGGCGGACTGTTTAACCAGTCAAATTTGCTTGATGCCAGTCCGTGCATCATAGAGATGACAGATAACGATGATACCACCTCTGAAGCTATATTCTACCAAGACAGTGTTTGGGACCGCGAAGTTGAATGCGCACCTCTTGGAAAAAGGGCCTGGGTCGTGCAGGAGCGAGTACTTGCTCCACGAATTGTACATTTCTCCTCGAACCAAATATTGTGGGAATGCTGTCAAAGACGAGCAGCCGAGCTACTGCCTGCAGACGCTGTAGATGGTGATGGCGAGCTGAAGAAGACGACTCCATATCCTGGGACTACTGAAGGTCAGGATCCAGATCGTATATGGGTACACCAAAATTGGGCATATCTCGTGGAGAAGTATTCATCATGCTCACTTACCATTCCATCGGACAAACTCGTCGCCATTTCTGGTCTTGCACGTCGTGCCTGTGGTCAGCTTGGACTAACGCCACAAGATTACGCGGCTGGCCTTTGGATTTCGAATCTAATCTATGGACTTCTGTATAGGGTTGGGCGCGATAGTAACAATGTTACAAGTCGTTTTCCTGACAGAGCACCGACTTGGTCTTGGGCATCCGTTGATGGCGATATCTCTTTCTTTCCGCAAGATCATGGGAGTTTGACCAAATGGCCATACACTACCGTGGTCGATGTGCAGACAGACCACGACGGAGATCCTTTCGGACAATTGCAGGGTGGATCTATCTGGCTCCAAGGACCACTGGCAGAACTCTCGCCTAAGACTTTCCATCCTGAAATCTGGAACGGACCAGCAAGTGGGGAATCAACCACCTCCACTGCAGCGTCGACTGCTATCTTCCTCGATGAACAGCCATCTGAAAGTGAAGTCTCGCTCGGCCCGGTCTACTTTCTCGTCTTAGTTGTGGACTCCAAGATCGATGAGCCAGCCGAAGTTCATGGTCTGCTACTTTGCCCGACAGGGCAGAAAAGAGGACAATTCAAGCGTATCGGAGTTCTCCTTTATGGCCAAGCAGGCGACTTTGAGATGTCACTGCGAAACGCCAAGGATCCTACGAAATTGAAGGAGAGTTTATACATAATGGCTGATGCTGACCGGGGCTTTACGATCGAGATTATTTGATACTCACCACCAAGTAGGATACACGTCCTCGAAGAAGATATGTTTCCTCGGATTTGACGGATCTTTATTGGGTACTATAAGTACACGTACAAAGTTATCCACATAATGGAAATGCTTTCGAAGTTGAGCGGAACCCGTTGAGAAAGGTCCAAATCACAGCTCCTTCTTCGCCTCGACCTTCTCCTTGGCAACTTCCGCGTCTTTCTCCTCCTTACCCTTCCCCATTCTCTGTACACCGACTCCATGGGTATATACCAGGCCTCCGCCTAGAAACGCTGCATATCCTACACCGCCCAGCATCAAAAAGCTGACCAAAGTATTGCGTCCGGTCGGCATATACGCCTCATTGCCCCACCTGCTCAGCATATTGTACACAGCTCCAAAGATAACAAGGTCATTCAATCCCGCATGAATGAGCGTAGTCTTGATGACAGGATTCGACAAATCGAGACCTTTAGCGGAGACCATAGCATAAGCTTCGAAGAGACCGGACGTGATAGCCGGAAACGATGTCAGGACACCAGCGACGGTGCTGACATAGCTGAAGAGGCAGAGGTGATAGACGATTGCGACTGGACTTGCGGTTGGGGAGAAGATGCTGGACACGTTGACCATGACATTGAGAAGTGAGGAGGAGCTGACGCCGATGAATGTCAAGATATCGAGGCCTGACGCCGCGACGAGGAACGCGATTGGCAGATGGACTGTTGCAGGATGGATTGGGTGACTGTCATGAGATCTTGTTAACATGATAATTAAACTCGAATATCTTGAGTGTGCTCACCTGTTGCCGCCAACTTTTCCCAAGCCAATATCTACTATTGAAGGCATGCTGGAAGGTTGAGTGCTTCAAATGGCTTGTCAATTTGTCGTTCTAGATATCCGTGGGGATGCGAAAGAAGATGTATTTTGTGTCGCGAATTTATTTCCTATCGTCTGTGTGTATGACGGGGAAAGAACCAATCGAATCGATTCTTTATCGAGTGACGAAACCTCAATTCCTCGATTGGGTTACGTCACGGAAAATGAGAATCCTTAAGCGAAGTCATACCCAAACAAACAGAAATGCGGGGGGCGGGGTAGATGCTCCGGGCCAGACTCTCAGAACGGCAGAGAGAAAGCAGATCTTTTGCCATTGTGTCTCACATCTATGGCTTCATTTGGAAGGCACAGTGGTATCACAAAACAAAACATGCATTTCTGTGGCACATCTGGCAGTGTTTTCAAGTGTGATGTTCACAACTTCAAAGCCTTCATTCCACCACTGAACGACTCTATCTCAACCATGATTCCTAAAACCGAACATCTTACATCTAACATCGACTGCTCCAACAGGTTGATTTAAACCACCGCCCAGAATCCAGCCACGGCAGCAGCTCCCAAGCCGGCACCTAATCCAGCATTTGCATATTGTCCCCCTTGAGCCCCCGCACTGCTCGTCGCACCCGCTACCAGACTCGAGGCCTTTGAAGCCTGCGACAGAACAGCAGATGGACTCTGCACAACAGACGAAACGACACCCGATCCGATACCAGTGTAGGTTGCAGCAAAAGACGAAGCTTCGCCGCCAATCTTGGTACTGACTTTTGATTCGACGACGTTCGCTAGTGAGGATGTGAGGGAGGAGACAATTGAGGCACTGGTTGTGGAGAGGAGGGCGACCATGAGGCCGAGAGTGATGGCTTTCAATTGCATGGTGAGAGGAGGTATGCAATGTGGCTTGGGGTGAGTATTAGATATTCGTTTGCAGGTTCGTGAGAGAGACGATTTTGTGACTACCTTTCAAGCCACAGCACCTTCCAAGGCCAAGCTATTTATCAAGATCCCAATTTTCCTTATTGTCCATGACAAACTTTCAAATCGAATCCTGAAAGCCAAGGCACATGTCGAATTTTCCATCCCATTCACACAAACTGGGAATGCTCCAGAATTCCATGTTTGTGCTTGATGTTCTGGCTCGGGAATTTCGTGCCGTCATCGCTTTAAGCATCAAATACCCGCACGTCACGGGGATCACCCACCAATCATTCGCCACATCTCACAATCGAGTCTTTAAATCTTGGTACAGGATGCGCCACAAACGAAATCTCGATCGTTAAGATGTCTTGGAAAGAGTGGCTCGAATATGATATCTCCAGATATCGGGAGCTAGCGCTAGACGGAGCAAATGGTCCCCTTTCCGATCGTGTCAAAAACTGCGATGACCAATTAGGAAGTGGTAAGAGATAGGGTTTGTCATGACAGCGGTAGGGGTCCTCCTTAGTTCGATACATTCTCGACGTACATGGCTGTTCAACATCAGGTTTGCGGGATGAACTCGCCTGAAAGTATCCCACGTTCACTAGTACCCGATGCAGTGGTCAGTGACGCGACTGCATATAATGATGGAGCTTTTCTGGAAGGTGGAATTTCATGACCGCCTGCGATTTGAAAGACAATCTAGGATATTTCACAACACCTCATTTTGTAAAAGATGTCGACGCAAGCTCTAATGTCTCAGGATCCCAGCGCTCCGACTCATACATTTATGGACCAGCAGAAACTCGGAGCTACGGATGGCCAAGGAATACATGAGTATGATCCCTTCAGGCCTGAAGGAGAGAACTTTCAAGATGCTCTGGTTGCAATTGCAGATGACCAACCTTTAAATCCCGGTGGAACAATACAAGAGACTGCCGCCAAGCTAAACCCAATTCCCGCTATTCAGCAACAATCGACCATAATCACAGAGCATTCAACCGCAGGCAGCCATGATCTCGCTCGTGCACCCGAAATCGAAGGTGCTTTGCAAGCTCATGATGCCCAGATCAATGGTCACGTGAGAGATATTGGCTGGCACAAAGCCAACGCTGAGATTCCGGATCCTCTGATCGGAGGCCTTTCCAACGGACAGTTGTTTGCAATGATCAGAAGATTCAATAAGGTGTGAAAGCTTTAATGTAATTCCCGTTTCCGTATTTCAAGCTGAATGAGGATTTTATAGGATGTTTTTTCTGTGGAAGCTGTTTCTCCGTACGTCGCAAGAGGTCTGGACTTGAACGACGCTTGGAGCGATGAATACGCAACCGACAAATTGACTTTGCATCTTCAACGCCTGTACCTTAGTGTTGTCCTTGGATTCGCGAGCTTCGGCAAACACGTCTCTCGTCTCCGGTCGTGGAAAGAGACAAAACGTACTTCGGCTTTTTGTGCAGTGAGAATTTCATCTGAATACTTTTAGTACATGGACTGATGATTGAAGGTCTACTTCTTAGCATGGCTGTTGGATCTCCTCATTCCACTCACCCTTGGAACTTTGATGCTCATCATATCTTCGCCAACTTGTCGCGATGCACTGTTTCCTCCCGCTCCCCGAGCTCTTGTCAACATGAACACAGGAGGACTCCAAGAGCCTGCATCGGGAAAACTCGGTACCCTCGATAGTTTGACTGGCGCGCCCGAAAAGCAAGAGGGGGAAGCGATCGAAGAGGAAGCTGCAAATTTCGTAGATAATGTCCGGCACATGGTTCAACGAGCGATTGGCATGCATGAACAGGAACAGGGTCACGGCGATCCACTTGAGGGGAAGGTACCGAAGCCGATTCGCAAGGCTGTACAGGCTGTGAAGGCCAAGGGCACTAGTGACGGACATACTACTGAAGAGGACGATCAGACACAAAAGCCGATGGAGGATGTCTTGTGGAACAAAGCCAATCCTGAGAAGCTTGCTGAGGTGATGAAAGTCGCTCCACATGTTGTCGGTGAGATTGTTGACAATTGGGAACGCTTTGCAAAGTGAGCTCTCAACCTCTTTGCATGGATCCATCTGACTCTTGACAGTGCGATCTCGCCAACTCCCCCATTCTCAGAGTTGTCTTTCATCAGAATAGATGCTGTGATCTTGCCATTATTCCTGACGTCGTTGTTCGTCAACTACTACATGGTGTACAAAGGAACGGGATTCGCGATCGGCCTTGGCATCTTTGGCGACCCTTTGTTGACTCCAGCTTTGGGATGGCTGAATCACAATTTTCCCAGCTGGATCGAGATGCTAGAACCGAAAAAGTAGGTTATATTCCTAAAGATGTGGACCTTTTCTCGTACTGATCAGATACCCGCAGCAACATTCTACGTGGAGTTCCAACTAACAGTCAATTGACACTGACGCTTCTGCGGATCGGAGAAGTTCACAATACGCCTATTCCACCTGTTCCGACCTCAGGTGCCGATGACACGGATCAAAAGCTGGCGATTGATCTAGAAGACATCCCAGTCGGTTCTTCGCCATCCGCGAAACTTGCCGCCAGTCAAGAGTCGCCCTCAAGCACCACAGAATCTCAGAATGAAGAAAAGAAACCCGAACCTAAACACAAGCGCTTGTCCAAATTCACCCGGATATTCAAGGGCAATACCAAAACAGCAGTCGAGTCCAAACTTGCCATCGATCACGTCCGCGCAAAAGCTGGCTCCGACAAAGCAAAAGGCCATCTCGGTGTCCTACCCAAGCCTAAGAACCTCATCTATGCAGGACCAAGTCATTTCAAAGCTCGATTGGACGGCAAACAAGGCTGGCTGTATATCACCGAAGGCACCCGACCCACGTTACTCTATACGACTAGAGATCCAAGACCTGGAAGCAAGGACTCGGGGAATTTGGATCCGATCGTGGAGATTGATGTTGAGGGGATCAAAAAATTGAAGCGAGCGACTGCGTTTGTAGGGAAACCTGCTGAGATGGCGGCGGATTGGTCGAATGATAAAGAGCTATTGGGGAGTGTCGAAGTTGAAGATGGGAATGGGAAGGTGTGGAGGTTTACGGCGCTACCAGAGAGGGATGAGTTGTTCAATCGCTTGATTGCTGTTGGTGGGCAGCGATGGGAAAATAATTAATAACAAAATGACTGGGTGATGATAGCACGCAATGTACAGTGCACCCCCCGGTTTGATTGTCCAGCTTGATTTTGTGACATTTGCTGCTCTTATTGAGAAGAAGAATTAGGCCCAATCGTACTGTATTTCTTCAAGAAGGGGATGACTTGATTGGCTGTGCAAGTTTATAAATAAGGAAGAAATATAAAGCAGCAAATGTTACAAAAGCGCGCGAAACAATTATACTGGGGGGGG
>Ga0207879_100152_pt1 | contig 53760 bp, 50 predicted proteins | sample LinPmetageLP24_FD_184045 | JGI IMG/M metagenome (GOLD analysis project Ga0207879, IMG submission 184045) | Marine viral communities from the Pacific Ocean - LP-24 (SPAdes) | ecosystem: Environmental > Aquatic > Marine > Oceanic | place: Pacific Ocean | collected 2009-08-30 | reverse complement strand
GGGGGGTGTCACAGGCCGAGTTCGAGTGGAAGCGAACCTCCGATAACTCGCTTCGAGGGTCATCAAGGTTAGGGACATGATCATTCGGGTCTTCAATATGAGCGACTTTGGTAGGTACGAATATGTTTACCTTGAATTACTTCTTCTGTCGTCTCAAGACATTGCCGATGTGTCAAAGTCCTGCTGAGTTTTAGCACATTGACACCGGGATTGATGAAGGCTTCGAGGTCTAATTTGATCTCCCATCTCCATATCCTTGTTTCTACATGCGATCGTTCCATCATTCTCCCAGAAGCAAAGACCAGCAAGTTATGTTAACCCATCCCAGGGTAATATCCGCGCTCTAAATCAAATATCGTACATCATTATCGTACTCATCGCTTAGGGCAAAGTTGCCAGCGCCTCAATTTGCTTCTTACACTTCTCCTTCATCTTCATAAAATATCCCCAACCAACCACACACACAACCCCAATATAGGCAATACCTGCACTTCCGATCTTGATCCATAGGTGCGCGTAGTCACGATGTTCAGCAGTGTCAGTCGCCAAAGACACAATCCCATCACGAGACAGCAGCCAATTTCCCAGCCCTGCTTTGCACACACAGTTTCGATAGACACCTAAAAGCTGCATGATCGTTCCACCAATAGCAGAGAAGTCTGCGAAGCCGAGGAAAATCGAGCCGAAGACATAGACCGACCATTTGATCCATGGGCTCTTCTCCCCTGTGTGAAAATGGTAGCAGAACCAGCAGAATACCAAGCCGATTTGGGAGCAGGCGTAAACAAGGACAGTGGTAGCCCTACAACCGAACCCGATCACTGGGGTGAAGTATGAGATGGAAGTTGCGAGTGCACAGACTGTTGTGATGCCGAAGATAGTGAAGGTACAAGCAAACAGTCTAAGGGTCCGGGAATTCAGGATCGCCTCGATACTTGGGTTGGAAGGTGCCATTGGGCCAACGACTTGTCTGTTCATCCAGCTTCGTACACATCCGCCTCGGTTCCAAAGTGCGACGGTCTGATATGCTGATTTAGACGGGGTGAACCTGCTCGCATTCTTCGAGGCCTGGACTTGACCGAAGATCGCTTCGAGTGTCGCTGATCTTGTCATTCCGAGCACACAGCAGCAAGCAGTAGCTGTAAGCACCACGATGCCATACCACAAACCGAAAGCGATGGCATGGGCTGTGTCGTTGTCTCCAAGCTTAGAGCTAGCATCGAACAATGCATAGCCATATGCGCCGAGATAAAAGACAACGGGAGCTCCGATCTGAATGCCGTACGAGGCTTGATGATCGAGTAGAAGGTGCAGCTTGCTTTGTGTGTCTGTGATTTTCGCATCGCAAATTTCTAGAATGACCTTATCAACGAGGTCTTGGTCTGTCTGCTGTGTGGGATCTACTCGAGGTAGGAAAGTCCCAATCAAGGTTAAGGTGATCGCGTACGCTGCTTGTCGGCGTCTGAGATTTCCTTGCGGTCCCTTTGACACTTGCCGCTCGATCTCTTTCAAGATCAACCAGTCTTTCAAACTCTCGTCGATGGCCCCCACTAGCATGAGCCCAGCGAGACCAAACACGGTCATGATCCAACTGATGATGTCGAGGATCATAATACCGAATGCAATTACCAGCCACAAGATGCTGAGAAAGATATTTCGGTCAAAGTGTTTCTCTCCGCGAGGCATGCGATAGTTTCTTGGAATAGTCAAGACGAACACCAATGCAGGCAGCAAGAAACCAACGAGCGGCCCGATCCATTGCGACAATTGCGAGACTTGCGACATCTGCCATCCTGGCCATCTATCCAGACATTCTGATAGAGTGATTATCACAGGTAGAGCTGGATCGTTGGGAAAGAGCGCGTATTGAGATGCGCATCTTGAACTGGTATTTGTACCCAGCGAAGGACCTAGGGCTACCGTTTCGTTTCTGATAGTCCAACATGCTTGGTCGAAATCAACGTGGTAATTGATGGCGGCGCATACAGTTATGGAGGTAAGCAAGATGAATGTGGTAGTGAAGCGCATCGCAGCGCACAGCGTGCCGTTAACCCTAAGTATGCGTGGATACTTGGGTTCAGATGTGTCTCTGCAAAACGAAATCAACAGGATGAATTGGAGTTGTGGAAAATCTCGAAATGAAATGCGATCAAGAAGTGAGAGTGGACAGCTCCAGGACAAATGAAGATTGGACAGGCAGGCGCATACGATCAAGATGACTCGACTTTTGGAGCCTTCCGCCCCCAAAACAGTAACTCCCATCCATTCTCGCTCTCGCATCCACGCCTTCGTGCAGTCACGCTCACGCTTTGCCTTGCTTTACGACACCCTCAAATTCAGTCTCCCTCGTTTCTGTTCCTGAAATCGATTTATGTAGACACATTTTCCATTTGCAACCAACCACGATCCAGCAGCGTGTCGCTTTGAATCTGCCTTCACCGAATATATGCACTTGCATTCCGATATTGGGGGAGGCTGAGACGTCAATATCTGTGAACAGTTGTGGGGAGTGGACAGAAGTGCAATCTCCACGCTTTGTTTTTCATCTGGAGTGATTGGGCGAACGCTGAACGAGGTGTCACTCGCTTGCCGTGAACCAATCAGTTCTGAGGCTGGAGGGAGGCTGAGATCATATCTTAAATAGATTTGGGATAATGATGAGAATGTGAGATTCTTCGTAGATTTGTCATTCAGCCCCTTAAGCTGAGTGTGGAGTGAGCGAAAGTGGCATTGCACGGCTCTCCGAAGCAAACAAACGTGACTTGAAACTGGGCGCGGTGGCGGCGCAATACGGCCAGGGAAGGTTTCGCAAGCCTCGCTGCCATTCCTCAGCTGATAGGATCCTGCTACATGTCTCGGAGTCTCAAAAAGAACACTTGACTGTGTTCTCCGAGAGAGCCCAAGGCAGGTGAGACCAGATTCGCACGTGGCACATCAAAACTTGTATCCAATTTCGACATATTCCCTAATCTTCAGTTTCAATTTATTTGAATACATACCGAGCGTTCTATATCTACCATATTCTCTTAACCATCTCATATCGGCTGATCTTCCCAAAATCTTGACTCTTCTCAGATTTCTCCTTGCCGAATTTCTCTTTCTCCTTCATTTTCTTCAGTGTGTCCGGATCATCGTCGTAGAAATGACGCTTCTTGTCCTCATCTACCTCGGTCATGCCCCATATCCCCAACCTTTTACCTTCAGCAGTATAGTTTTGATGCTCCCGCTTTTTCATGGTTCGGTACCGATTTCGTGCGAATTTGAGGAGGAGCATACCAAGGACTAGCTTGCAGGCGAGTAGGACAAAGAAGGCTCCAAGGAAGAAGATGAGCATAGTGAGTGCGGCTATGGCGTCGTCTGCGCTAGGTAGATACCACGGATTCGTGGCCAAGGGATCAGGAATTCCGAAGGTGGAGCGGCCGAGAGCTCGTCGTATGATTTTATCGAAGTGTTCGAGCGCGGCAGTGGTAGCTGGAGAGGTGGTCGCCGATTCGACCGAAAGTGCCGTTGCAGTCGATGCAACTGGAGATGGGAGATGTGTTGCAAGAAACATCTGGTAGGTTTGCATCGAAGACCTGATGAAGAGGCATGATAAGGGTATGACTGGTAAACCCAAGCGTTTGATCAAATTCTGATTGATGAATGCCTAGGAAATGTGAGTAAACCCCTGAAACATGCGATGAATAACTCACATTGGTATAATAGTCCTTGGCCAGAACGTCAAGGTATCGCTGATAGACTGCCGGCTTGACATTGTTGAACTTGCTGATGTATGAATGTTTGATCCAGTCCACCAGCATTTCGCTGCCAAGAACGAGGAGGAAGGGAGTCAAGACTTCACCTGACCAGCTGGGTAGGACGATGTAGCTACTAGGAAGGATAGTGTCATCTGCCGCGCCATCCCCATAGCCCACTTCCACAATATTCCGTAGCGCGATGATTATTAACATCAGCCACAGCTGGAATCGTTCGACGATATCGGCACACGTAAGCTGGAACAGATTATCTTTCTCTATCTTCTTGAAAACTGTCGATTTCACCTCAACAAATTGATTGGAGATGAGGAGAGTTAGAAGTGCGTTTGAATATGAGTTGACAGCGACATTCAGGGCGATGACTTGGTAAAACAGTGCCGTGGCGTGAGTGACGTTATAAATCAGAGCTAGGACAAACATGCCAAGCGGGCGAAGAATCTTGCTTCTCCCATACGAATCCCGCTCCAAAGTTTCGTTGGAAAACAGGCATTCAAGAATATCTTGGCCAAGGGCAGCTAGAAGCTTGTCACAAACCTACTGGTGTCAATAATGTATCTTCAGCTTGAGGAGGGCGGAAAACGTACCTCAAGAGCATTGAAAATCACATAGAGCTTGATCGCTGATTGCCCTCGAATACTATGATACATCCGACTGGCGTCTAATTTCATCAAGATAAAGCAGCTGAAAATGATCACTGCTCCTTGCAAAAGATCTGCTTTGTGATATGATGACAGCGATGATGGTTGAGATTTCTGTCGTCGATGCCTGCGTCCCCAACCCTGTCTGGATTTACGTTCCACTTCAGCGCGTAGATTTTCTGATGTCAAGGGTTGGGATCCGATATCAGGTTTCCTTCCTGATTGGGACTGGTAAGATGCAGTCGTGGAAACTGGAGGCCTACTCGCCCTGGACACACTCCTCGAACGATCCACGGAGCTCGTGCTACCGCGTCTACCGCGTTGCCGATGCCAGAAGCGACCTGAACCGTGATAAATGAAACCAGCAATGAACCTGGCTTCCTTTGCTATAACGTGGCCCCACCATTGAATTAAGATTGCTGCAGCCTTGAAAAATCGGAGTGGCAAAATGGTAAATGTGTAGAGCCATGCATCCAAGCACGCCATAGAACCGAAGTAGAGAACCTGCTCTAATTGCGGTGGCAGCAACAGAAAGTTTAAGAGTCGTTCAAACTTAACCTTCGATGATTCATATTCAAAGTGTCCACCAGAAGAAATGTACAGTTGAGAAGGCACCGTTGATGAAAGCTCCAGTTGTAAGTAGGTCGGGATAGACATGGGCGGGAGAGGTATCGGTGAGGGGGGCTCTGCTGCAGGTTTCCCACCGTGTAGCTTCGCTGATAATTTATCAAGGTCAAGGGGCTCTGGCCGCGAGCCTGATTGGAGAGGCTTTCTCTTCGGCGACAGCTGATTTTGTGACTTCATGAAAGAAGGTGTATTTTTGCTTGTCGTAGGTGGGGTCGATACTGCCCTCGATGAGTATCCAGGGCGTCTGGTAACTGAATTTGATGCTGTCTCGGCTCTGGCACGACTTTTATCGCGAGTTTCAGTCGGGATGCTTATTGGTTCTGGAGCGCTGATCTTCCTGTGTCGTCCATTTTTCCCTTCAACATCCGAATACGGACCATCAGACATTGAACTTCTCCGATCAATGACCGGCGAAGGAGCGAGCGAAGGTTGAGCGGAAACTGTCATCCGAGTCGGTGACAGTATGGGCAAAGAGCCGGACGCCGATGTCAATTCCTCGATTTCGGCAGCTGACAGCTTCAAAACCTCGCCATTGGTTTTGTTCACTGAGAGCTTTCGAGGTTTTTTGGCCTTCTCATCGGTGGTTTCCTCCACCTCAATGATTGTAGATCTCACATCATCGCCATTGCTCCTGTTTACCGACGCTTTCCTCGGTTTCCTGACCTCTTCTGGAATATCATGAAGCTCATGGGCTGGTAATGTCTTTGAGATTGGTAGTGGTGAAGCGATAGCAGATTCATCGTCATCTAGAGATGCTGAGATGATGGCCTTTTCAAATGATCCTGAGTACTTTCGAATATGGGGCAAGGTCCCTGTGTACTCTACTGATGATGAGTCCGTCACTGCCAAAGACGGGGACAAGCTTCGAGGTGAAGGCGAAGGCGATCTTGATGGAGACGGTGAAGGAAGATGCGTCACTTCCTGTACTGCAAGAGTATATCCTTGGGTGGACTTTGGATCTTGATCCATGTCATGTGATGGGTTCCCTTCTCCTGAGGTCATTTCGGGCCATGTGTCCTGCTCGCGCGAACTCGAGCCCACAACAGAGACCATCGCCAGTCTTCATGTCAATTGAACATGTACCTTTGAGACTCTGCTGTCGATGTCTGATAATGCTCGAGATGGGTGATGAAGTTTAAGATGTTCGAAATCCAGAGGCCAGTTCGAACTCTAATCAAGGTTCCCGCCATATTCGCTTCATCCCGGTTAGCGTGCCAAGAATTACAACCCACCAAAGAATGGTCCGCTCCAGTCTCGCTTGAGTTCAATCCCTCTCCGCCTCGCCACTCCTTGACTAACGGGTCGAAGGTAATGTGGCCGATTAAGGCACGTGCGGAGCATCAAATCCAACTTATTCAGTGCACCATTTCTCGATGAACAACAATTTAGAATCAAAATCGTCTTTACAAATTCTTTAAAAATAGCCAATCAATGTTTACATAAAAAAATCCTCCTCATTAAAGTTGCCTTGATAAATTCATGTTTGTCGTAAGTGTGCACCTCGCCTCAATCGGCCACATTACCTTCGACCCGATACAGCCTGACTCCCTCCCTTCCCTCTCAACACCCCTTCTGGCTGTTGTAAACACAGCTGCGTAGACTTCACCAAATCATCAACTTCACGCCAGTTTGAGACCTTCTGCCATGCAAAAAGTTTTCCTGAGCTTCATTCTGGCGTCTTCCGATTCTGTAAGATAGTCCTTTGCAGGTGCGCTGGAATGCAATGAATATCCCTGATCTGCAAATCATTTGCTTTCTCTTTCGAAACCTTTGACTTTCCGTCTGTTCTGCTACTTAGTGGACTGGTAGAGGGGTTTGGGTGACCGTCTGGGGTCCTTCGATCTTTATATTCTTTACTACCTTATCGGAGTTCACGGTCACGGATTTGTCCAGGCCACCCATTTGGGTTGAAATTGGCAGGCGCAGGAGTGGCGGCTTGACCTTATCATTTAGAGCCCGAATCCCCTGGAGAGCAATGGCGGCTGTATGGACACAAAGGTGGCTCGCTTAAAGATCAGAATCTAGGATGTGAATGCATGGCTAATCGACCTCTCCGCCATGAGTGTACCGCTTCGCTTGATACTGTTGACACGCCAAGACTTTGAACATGCTCGGTCATAATTCAAGTCATACCCATTGAAAGAACGGCTTCGAATGGGTATAGTCTGCATGGATACACTAAAAAATATTGCACGCATCACCCTCCATTGGCTAGGAGATTCTTGTTGGGTGAAAGAGCAGCCGCATTCCAGAGCTCCCGCGGCTACTTCCGGAGGATGCATTCGTTTACCTTGCTTCCAAGATTTACGTGTGAAAGAAAGCTATCCCGCCTCATTCATTGAGACGGATTTTCTTTGACATCAATCTAGTTAAATTCTTCATGTTTTTCATCGCCATGGACACATTGGCCCACAACCCAGCTTCAGCAATTGCGCCGCAATCCAAAATATAGGGTTTCAACATGTCGTCCACGACACCCAGAAAGGTTGAGCCACATCCTCATAATGGTATGTTCAACCACATATTATGAGGATGACAACGCTTATGTATAATTTATAGGGTTTCAACGCGAGTATATTGGTCCCTCAGCGCAACTTTGACAGAGATTCACCTGCTGACATTCTGGCAGGGGACAACCCAAAGGCGCCTATTCAGACATTCGCAATGTTCAGACATATCATGCTACACCAAATGCGCATGTTCCTTGTGTCACAGGACTATCTGCAGGCTACCAGAAAACTGGTCTTTTGTTGCTTCCCGATTGGAACGGCATTTGCCATGACAGTATGATGTTAGCCGATCAATTTGCGCAGGTGTGTCTCTTCATGCTCGGTTTGAAATGGTATATAAGACTAACAATCATCAGGCGGGAATAATAACGTACATCTGTGGCTACACTGGTGTTGCTGATCCTCCACTCTCGGCCCAAGCTGAAAGATCGCTGAGTAATGAAAGTGCATCAGTGTGAAGTCATAGCAGGATTCATTGCTTCCCCTGAAGGTGAACCGAACTGCACGGTTGAAGCGTATAGCGGTGTTAAAAGACCATTAAGCATGACCTTCGCGGACGACCCAAAGACCAAGACTGACGCCGCCGAGCGAGAGAGAATCAGAGACGCCATGAAAACCTGGACGGGACCCTATCAAATTAATCTCTACAGCCATGTTGGAGATGGATTCGCTGTGCGACGCCATGTTGCGAGTAAGCCAGAGGTATTCGCGAAGAGACAGGCTTTTGTTCAAGCGCTGCAATGGTTTAACTTTTATCTCTTCGAGGATAAATGAGTTGAATTGTATTCAGGACTTGGGAAGCTAAGGTATCTGGGAGTGAGCATATCAAATTGTCTATTAACGGCTAGTGGTTGGATTTGAATTGGTAGAGATTGATTTATATTGCTTGGAATTGCACGACCGCAGGAATTGTCGTTGAATAAACCACGGATATATGCCAGACCTTCCCGTAACCTTGTCCTTTCCGTCCTGAGCCAGAAGTACTGCATACCATGCTTCATAAGGATAACATCAGATTCTTCCTCGTAAATGCGACGTCAATTCTGCTTTTCTGAAATGACTAAAGTGAGATATATTCCCAACTCCCCATGCAATTTGATGGCTTAAGGAGCAAAGAGGGTAGCAATAATCCGTAAGCAAAAGCGAAGTAACAAAACTATGCTAAGACACAAAAGAGCAAGCATATGCCCGTCACTAATTGTCTTCGTCTGAATCGATGCATATAGCAGTCTCAGAAGTGTCGCCTCTGCGAGGTTGGTGCACTGCTGTTTGACCAACCTTCGCGCTAGTGCTTCCTGTGCTCCTCTTGTGTCCTGATGTCGCAAGAGGACGCTTTAACGATGTTGCGCTCTGTCGGTCCTTCATCTCTTCCTCATACTTCCGCATAAGAGGCATGAGCAATTCACCAAAGATGGCTGTTCCGAGATTGACTGGAACTGCGTTACCAAAGATGCGGATCGCATCTTTGAGGCTGTATTTCTCCAGATCCTCCAGATCAATCTTGTAACTATCTGGGAAGCTCTGTGCTCGTGCAAACTCTCGAAGCGACAGCGTGCGGTGCAAGAAAGGATGCACGACCTAGAAGATTTTCCATCAGCGATTGTGTCTTGCAAAAATAATACTGTCACGGAAAGTACTCAGGACTTACCCTTCCACATTTAGAACCTGGGTGGATAGTCGTCAAGCACACATCGAAGATTTTCTCCATATCCAGGCGTCCGTATCGACCTGGGTAGAACTTGTGGCGTCGGGCAACGTCGCTGTATAAGTACGCAGGTTTGATGTCGTTTGAGACACCAGAGGCCCTGTGATCCGCTCCGGGCTCCAGCGGTATGCTACATACCAACCGTGTGACATGCGGGTTGTAACAGGGTGTAAGATGCTTCCGAAGCTGATTATTTGTGAGGCCTTTCCGCAACTTTCGCTGGTACTCAGAAAGTGGTGATGTCGCGTAACTCTGCTTGAGCTTCCCAACGTATTCGTCCTCAGGAACAACCTCACACTGATCAATGTAGGTGAATCGATTCTCCCGTTCCTTGATCTTGTCTGCATCATCGCCCATGTACGGATCAATCCACTCGAACCGCGGCAGATCCGTAAGTGCGTCTCCAACGGTACAAAGCTTATGGGGTGCTGATTTGCGTCTTCGGTACCAGTTCATCTCTTTCATCCGTGAGAAGCGAGGTTTGTAGACTGTTTGAGGTTGCGGGAAATTGGGCAAAGAAAATCCCGGAAGTGCAGCCCAGAAGAACACCCTAAGGCGGCTTTGCGGTACCTCGTACTCTGCAGCTTGCAAAAGCGCATATTGTACTTGGTAGCCGATACTGGTTAGAGCTCTCAGGATAAGCCTATATATGTTAGCTGGATCTTATTCAGGATGCGATTAAGAACTTACTTTACGGTTCCTCCTTCAATCCCACCTTCTAGCTTGCCTTTGCTTGCCTCCGTTGCCCCGAGCTATTCAGATCAGTTTCGTGACTTGTAACAAATAATAATCGAACTTACGCGATGGCTGAGTAAGTCCTTGACATTCTCCATGAGAACATATTTAGGTCGGTAGAAGTCAACGTAACTCAAGAACACGACGACCAGGCTGTTTTTGATGTCCTCAGCCTGCTGGAAACGATTCATCTTCGTATATCCAGGGCAAGGGAAGCCTACTTCAGTCTCAGAATAGTTTCCTCGTAAGAACATAGAACTTCAGAGAGTCTTACCTCCACAGATAAAGTCAATGTCTCCACGCCTGGGCAGATCCGGGATAGTTCTTCCGTTAATGACTAGAGGTTCAAGTACATCGCCACTCTCAAGCCGACAGACACGTTCCAGGAGAACACTAGCATCGGCATTGTGTATCTGACAATGAGGGAAGTTGAGTTGGAGATGATCGATTGCGGCCTCACTTTGTTAGACGCGAATATCTATAAATATTGGGGTATGCACATACCGGAGAGAATTCCACGGCGTGACGAGACTCTAAGACCTGGGAAAGCTCTGCGGCAGCAGTCAGACCACCCCCACCCGAGAATAGGTCCTACACTAGTCAGACTTTATATTAAAAATGGGAGGAATTGGCAAACCAATGTCGCAAGCTTCTTTGAGTTCTGCAGAAAGTCTTCCACTCTTGCCTCTAAGGACTTCCTCTCAGTCATGCTTCGTTCAGAATACCTCATCTTTCTGACATCTAAAGATACCAAGTCGCCTTTTTGAACCTTTCGACGAGAATCCATTGACGAATCCACCTTGTTCTTGACCCAGAAACTATCAGGCTTGTCTTTGTAGCTATCAAGATCAGAGATGTCTTGACGGTGCTTTACAAAGCACTTTCCTGACAAAGCTCCTGTCTTAACTGTGGTGATGACTCCGGTGAAGAACAAGCGTCGATTGTCCCGAACAGCATGCGAATTGCCCCTTTCGACCTCGTCAAACCACTTTGAGTGAAACTTATCGACACGCTCTAGTAAAGATAATTCAAGTCCGATTTGTTGCTCTTCGAATGACTTGTTCTTGCGGTTAAAATCGCGCTGGTTCATCAATATTCCAACGATTTGCCCGATCCGCAGTGGCTCAGTTGGATCGCAATGGAGCTTTTCGTCGTAGATATAGACAAAGTCGTAGAGGTGGTAATCTTCTCCTTGCCAGCAGAACCCGTCGAGTTTGACTGTTGTTCCGTTGAGCTGAGGCTCGCCGAGAAGTACCACCTTCGTGCTTTCTGTGTCCGCGAGCTTCAGGTCACAGCACTCGCAGCTTTGCTGTCCATCATCAGTTCCTTTGGATTTATGGTCCAGCGCATATGAAAGTTGATCTGTGTCAGGATTGTGGTGCAAGAAGTAAAAATATTGGCCATTGTTTCGGAACTCTCCCTCTAGGATATATGAATCTTCATCAGGTCTTCTTTCGATGAACGAAACGGTGATCTTTCTAGCAATAGAGCTCAGCTCAACATCGTCACAGGCACTCAACAAGAAAAGCTCACGTGGACCTGCAAGTTCCCCGATAGGTGTCGATGCGGCATGTGAGAACCACCGTACGTGCATCATCTTTGTGCCGAACTCATCTTCAAAGAAGTATTTGATAGACGCATACCAGACATATTCCTCGTCAACTTGCGTCCCAACGCCTTGTTTACGTTTTCTGCTAGGCTCTTCGCCACGGACAATGACGCAGTCGCCTGGACGGTATATGACTCCATCAATGTTAGCAGAAGCATACCCAGTTCTGTCAAGCTTCCGATCTTTCCAGATTGAAGCACCGAAACAAATACTCTTCGTTTCAGTCGCCCAAGCTGCCTCGCGGATATTGTCCAGATACTCCTTCAGATCCGGAAGAGTGCTTGGTCCTCTGGCATATGGGTACCTTTCGATCTTGTGAACCTTGTTTGGGTAGAACGGCCGAGCAAGAGTATACATCCAGGGTGTCGCGAGGCTTTGAGTCCTGTGCTGGAGTACTGCCTCGTTCGGGTTGCCTCCAGTCCCTCTGGCTCTTGGGGCTCGCTTCTTGTCAGACGTAGGTGATACTTCCCAGTCATCTGGAGAGACGTCTCGTAGTTGCTCGTTGTTTAAAGGAACTTCATAGTCCGATTCATCGCCGAAATCCGGCGTAGTACTGAAACCTCGTGTGCAGGATGGTCGTCGAAATCTGCTACCTTTGCAATAAGGCGATTCTTCTGGTGAGTTTCCGCATTCTTCATCGGAGCTGAGTGCGATAGTAACCGGCTGTTCGGCCACAGATATTTCGTCCTGGAGACCAAAGGAGAAACTTTTAGTTTCGTGAGTAGCTCGCCGATTTGCGGTCCGTGGGTAATCCTCCTCGTCGTCAGAATCGTTAGTTTCAGTTGTGGCGAGGCCGCGGCGCACTTTATTCGACTCAGATCCGCTTTGACCGAGGGTAGAATATGACGTGGAAGAGCCACTAAAAGGTTTGTTCCGCTTGTAGCGATGAGTAGGTGCGAGTATCTCGTCATCAGAATCCTCAACAGGAGTACGACGTTTTATGACTGCCCTATTTCGGCTCGAGGATTTTTTCGGTCTCCATGTGTCAGTCTCCACATCAGAATCTTCGATTGTTGCGTTTGTTTTAAATCCGAACAGGCCGATCTCGCTGTCGTCTTGGGCTTGAGGCGTAGCCGGTAAGCTTATCGAAGGCGTGGGTAAAGATATATCAAGTAATCCTGCAGGTACGATGAATTCTCCAGGCTTTCTGACCAGCTCAATGACCTTAAACTGAGCCTTTTTAACATCGAATTCAACTGAACACAAGATGTTATAGAATCTCTCTGGCACAAAGCTGAGTTAGCCCTACTGTTTCTTCATCCTTCAGATTCACTTACCAGGTGTCAGATTAGGGTCATCAATGAATGCCTGCGGGAATCTCTCGACGAAGTCTTCTGCTGTGGAGATCCTGGTCATGTGCTGGTCAGAACTCACCCTCGGTGGGCTCATGTTGACGATGAATGAGATGTGGTCGTTGTCAAAGCATATCTTAAAGGTGGTAGGAGATCTGTTAATTGGTATAATGTTAGCGGAAATGAATCGAGGTAATAGCATTGGTACGAATTGTCACCCGGAATGTGACGAAAGCTTACCAAATTATCAACTCGTCGCGCAGCTTTGAGAAGGTTTTTAAGATACCGAAGCGATATGTATATTCAAAGGCGATGTTTTGGCGCAGCAGTGGCTTTGTGATAGACGGCGAACGTCTTTGAAGCTCAAGAAGAACTTGCAGTCGACTAATTCGAGACTTCAATCTGTTCAAGTTGAACAGGAAGTATTGGACGAGTATGAAGTGGTATCGCAAAAAATCTATTTGTACTTTGGTAATAGTTGTGAGAAGAAAAAGCGCAGTTGAAAGTGTGAGGTTGAAGGTAAAAGGGGGTGGAGCTGGGAGGTTGTCGATTATCGAAGAGAACGCATTTGAGAAGTGAAGGAACAAGGCTAAGAGAGCGCTTAATTGCGCGAGCAATAATGTAAGACTTTTTCAAATTTTCAGATTCACTTTCTTCCATAAAGTGCAAACGGAAGGAGCTTGCGTCGAAATGGGTAGAAGATAGCGGCTGAGGCGAAAGTAAACATTGGCTAAGCGAGGCGGGGGACAAGGTAGAAGTAACAAGCTCCGAGAACTGTTAAAATCGACACAACAAAACCCAGGAGCTAAAAGATAGGGTCAGAATGTTAGGCCAAAAAGAAGAAAAGGGCAGCTACTAACAGTTGGGTTGAAGATAGGGGCATTGCGAGAGCACATTACCCATGTACCTGAAGGCAGTGTCTTCCACAAGCCAATCATCCTGTTGGCAATTATCATGAGTTAGCTACATTGATATAATTCGGCCTTACGTAGGTTCAAGTTTCAAATAGTCCTCGTCTCAGTAATCGCGGGTGAAAATACTGGCCTTCAGTCTTTCCTCTGCTGACATAGTAAGCGAACACGCTAGGTCGTTCCTGCCCTCTTTGTAAATATCCTTAACGCCAAAGGGTAGAAGCTCCTCCAGCATCAGAAAGAAACATTTCTCCAGAACATCTGACAGCCTCTACCAGTCCAACGCAAAGCGATATGATGGACTGACCACCACAATTCCGCCAAGGGGTTCCCAACAGACTCGTTCTCGCTGCCGGCGGTGACGACCTGTCCCTATCTCCTTCGAAGCCTCTCGAGTCGGCCTCGTCTGCTATTCCGATGCTCACCCAGTTCAAACGATTCCCCAACCTTGCTGCAGAGATTCGACTGCAGATCTGGGAGCTGGCGTCCTCCATCCCACGCGATCTTGACATATGGACAAGACCATTCAACATACCGGGAAGTCATGGTTTCAAATTCGCAACCACCAAGCCTGTACCCTCGACCCTCCACACAACTAAAGAATCCAGGACAGTTGGCCTGAAGTATTACCACTTGGCCTTTGGCACAGATCTCACCTACGGCGACCCCTCGTCAGTCCTACCACCAAGGATATACCTGAATACACGCGCTGATCGAGTCTGCTTCTTCGGGAGGAATATTGAAGAATCTGCGGAATACATAAGCATCATGATCGAGGAGTACAAAATCACACGTCTGGCCGTCAATGTCGCTGGTAGAGGTCAATGCAAGAACACATGGACAAGAGAGATGCTATGCCTAGTTGACATCGAGAGGCAAACCATACCCTGCTCATGGCTCAACGCAAGGATCGAGGAGATCACACTTTTCTACCGGCCAGAGGAGATAGACTTTACGTTCAAGTTAGCTTCAAAGAGTTTGGGGGAGACTATGAGCAGGCGATTCGAGGACAAAAAGATGATGCTCAGGTCTATTCTCTTGCCAACAAGGCAATAGTTCGTGAAGGACTTGAATTGTGGGTTGCGAAGGATACTCTACTGCAACTGAGGGATCAGTGCCTTGAGAATTTGGACCAAGCGATGGCGGAAGTTAAGCGGAGTGAGGCAAATAGAGAGAGTCTCCAGGGCCACTACGGGAAGGCGAATTCGGGCGAGGTCGAGAACGAAGATCAAGTGCCAGATGGCGTGGGTAGGACACTCTACTGCGCATGGGCTGGCGGACGCGAAAAGAGTCTCATTGTTAAGCTGGCGAAAATGAGCGTGTCCTATACGTAGACTTGTCGGAGGTCAAGAAGCTATATGAAAGAAGTCAATCAGGTAGCTGTACGATCATGAGCATCTCGCTGATACAATTTTTAGGTTGATGGTAGCTGAGCACAATCAAAAGAAACTCCAGGGCAGCAAAATAAGTTCAATAGTCAAAAGTTCAAATGAAATTGCGGACTCACTTTGCAGCCTCTGAACATCTCCACCAACATACACCATAGAGATTAAATATTCTTGCTCGCGAGTGTAAGATTACAGATATACTTCTACATCAAGAGCCATTCAGCTCTCCACCAAGCAATGACCTTCCTATCTGCACTGTTTTGAGTTGCCAAAGCGCCATACCACAGCCACAACCAACCAAAGAAATAAGCGGCTCCATGTCTATCAAGCTGTCATTTTGCGCCTCGCGCCATGCATGCAAGAAATAGATGCAACAGCTACCGGATATCCGATGCAAGTCTGGTAGTTAACGCCACGCTAATATCGAAACACACCCTCATCTCCTTCAAATCCTCTTCCATCCATCACAACAAATTCACCCTCTCACCCTCTACTTTCTCGGCAACTCTCTGAACACCTGTCTAAAGATCTCACGACTCTTATACAAATTGCTCACTCGTAGACGCTCGTTATCCAAATGTGCTGAATCGCTTGCCTGGCCACAAGGAAGATGCGCAGCCGGAGCATTGAATTCCTTTTCAAGGAAGCGAATACTGGGAATACTCCCTCCTTCTCGGATGTAGAGAGGCTTTCGCCCCTTGCGCTTCGTGCCGTTATCATTGGATGAGACAGGCGACAGTGGAGACTCTGAGTCAATTGCGGTTGTGGCCGCGAGGGAGGTATGATCGCTGCCGTTGGTGAGAGTCGTGGATGTTGCAGGTGTGGGCTTGAGACTTGGGCTCATGCTGGGGGTTGCTGGTTTCTTGGCTTGGATCTTTGGTCGTGGGCCTGGGACACTCGACCGGCGAGTCTCGCCGATAGGACCCCAGACATCCATGATGGCTTTTTCGAGAGTTTGGAAGATCTCGTTGTCTGGATCACCGAGCCAGGCATCAGCTTGATTGTCAATGGTGATGGAAAGGTGGTTATGGGTGTCGAGTTTGGCAAATGCATCGGTAAGGAATGCTGTAAGTGACTTGATCACATCGTCAACCTCTTGGTTGGGAACGAGGCGAAGCGAGATGGCGGCGCTGGCTTGGGATGATACTAGAGATCCATCTGGCCCAGAGACCTTATAACGATGGACAGTCAGATTAGGCTCTCGCCATCTTGCCATCAAAGAAGCCTTAAGTGTTTCCGGCGGTCCATTTTCAGGATTGCGACGGATCAGTGTTTCTGTGATGTCGTCGTAGCGAGCCTCCTCGACCGCAGTCAAGGGTAAGATATCATCGTAGAATCCAGGAATCTGAATGCGATTGTGGAGGCCCTTCAGTTTAGCTAGGATGGATGTGAGGTCGAATAGAGGCTCATCCATCATGAAACTTCCGTCGACACCACTGTGCACATCTGGATGGTTGCTATCAACCTTGACAGTAGCATGGAGGACACCTCTCAAGCCATAGGTCAGACAAGGAACATCATCATCAAGCCAGTAGCTGTTCGCAAGAATGATGTAGTCGATATCACCGATCAAGTCTTTGTGCCGCCGAACAGCATCCTTGAAGCCTCGAGAGCCAGACTCTTCTTCGCCCTCGATAAGAAAGATGATATCGGATTCAAGTGCTTTTTCATGGACAAGGTCCACAACCGCATAAAGAGCAGCCATGATCGGTCCCTTGTTGTCAGTCACACCTCGGCCGTAGAGATAGCCATTGATGCCCTTCATTTCGAATGGATCAACGATCCACTTGTTCTGCTTGTTATCCGCAGGAACCACATCATCTGTTCCAGAATTAGCTTGAAAAGTCCCAGTGAATCGTATTCCACTTACAATGGCCATAAAACAATATCTTCTTTCTCTCGCCAGTGGTCGAGGGGTTACCCTTAAAACGAGCATAGACGACAGGATTGTGGCGATTATCAGTATTCAGCATCTCGGTTTGAGCACCATGCTTCTTGAACAAAGTTCGAAGGAAGGTAGCTCCCCGTCGGCAATCCTCAGCGTGATCTGCTCTGGAAGAGATCGTCTTGAAAGACACGAATTCTTGAAGAGATTTAATCAATTGATTCTCAGGCACATCAGTTTTGCCGGAGCTTCCGGCATCACAGCCTGTAATATTCCAGACAGAGACAGAGTTGTCATTCGCACCTGTGATGTAAAATTGTTGTCCGTGGAAAGTCGTGAGTGCAGATGCCAAAATCCTTCCCTCGTGGGCCTTCCATCGGTTGACACAGTGATATTTCTGGCTGAAAGAGGTGGAGGACTGGTATTTGCCGTATTGAACAGTGCTGTATTTCTATAAAAAGATTAGTCACTTCTCCAAAGACACCAGCTAAAGCTTTCAAAACTTACTCTAGCATATCCAGTAGATCCAGCACTAAACAAATGGCCCCAGCCCATCTGCAGAGTCATGACATCTCCCTTGTGTGCTCTGATCACCCGGAGTTTCTGCTTGGTATCCAAATCCCATAGCTCAATGACCCCCTCAAGTTTGCTGCTATACAAAAATGAGCCATCGACAGCCATCGACAGCACCGATTCTGCGTCATCCTCTCCCAGGCAAGCGACTTCCTGAATGCCTTGACTTTGGTCGTGTGACAGCTTCCAGATCTTGATCGTACCGTCTCCACCACCCGATACCAGCACATCTTCGTCCGCCTCAATTAGTCGAGTGACACCACGGACCAAGAGCATACAGTAAACGTAACCAAAGTGTGCATAGTGCATCATATGTGCCTTGTCTATCTCCAAAACCACTCCATCATTAGATCCCGTACGATTATTCTGCGGTCTAGGCGTGGATGTTCCTCCTTTGGCAATAGAGTCGAAGAATTTATGGATTCGGGCGTCGGGATGGGCTTCTGGATCTGGAGAAGGTCTCGTCGTCGATTCGTCTAGGCTGACCCATTGTATACTGGTATTCTGCGCTCCCATGTAGACTGTCTTGAATTGCGAGGAATACGCAACACTGAACACGTCTCCAACATCGTAGGTGCTGTAGATATGGTAGAGTCGTTTTAAGCTGTCCGGGCACCAAGCATTGACAATTGCATCTCCCGCACTCGAGAAGAGGAGCGTCCCATCTGCGGATAGGAAGAGGCAGAGAACGGCTCGTGTATGCGCCTGGATGCGAGCAACCAGCTCAAATGAAGCTAAAGACCAAACGACAATTTCTCCATCTTGTGTACCAGCATAGACATAACGACTGCCAACCGCGAGTGTGAGGATCGAGCTGTCGTTCTGCAAATGATGGGCGAGTTCTGGCTTCTCTTTCAGCCGTGCTGTTGATGGGCTATCGTCTTCGGCTCGATTGAGGACTTCGTATGGGAGTTCATCGTCGCTGGCTTCGACTGGAGTTGTGTCAGCAATATGAGGAGATAAATCTGAGGGTCGTGAAGCAACAGGCGCTCTTGCGCCAAAAATGGACGCCATGTTCAAAGCTCTGTTGGTTGCGGAATTGAAGCCCGTTGGCCGTCAGAAGTCGGCGAGGCTACAGACCTAGCCTGTCGCCTCAGCCCAGCCGCTCCACCTTCTATCCCACTCCACTCTTCATCAGCCATCAGCCTCACGATACTTCGTGGTCCTGGACCTTCCGTACAACCACACCTTCTGGGCTGTTCGTGGGGTACCATTCTTCATTATAAGAACCGACTTGACTTACTCTGTGACTCTTCGCTCGCTTCATCCTCGCTAGTCCATACTGGTCCCAAGTCGTCTTCGCTGCTTGTCAGCAGAGGAATCTCTGGGTCGCACATGATGGTCGACGAATGCGGTGGTTTTGAATTGCAAAGTCGACTTCTACAAGCGTTCCACAACTCCAGATGCAAATGGAAGTCCTCGTCCTCCCTGACAGGTGTTCGGACGGGGATAGTCATGGCCAGTAGGGGTACCAGCTGGTCGTGCTCGGTTCGAACTGGCGGTATGGCGTCTTTTGAGCTCACGATGGCGCCTTCTATCGTATATATTCAAAAGTCTCTCCTCGGAATATCAGACCATGCAATATGCCACGAAGTAACACAAGCTGGCAAGCTGTTGTGCTTCAAAAAGTCGTTTGTGTTTCTTATTCTGCATGTCTCTCTCTAGCATGTCTAGTGTCTTTCCCTTTCATTCGTACTTGCATGTAGCACCGCTGGCACTTCTTGCAGCCGGTTATCGGAGTCATTTGATCCTATGCACAGTTGTACTGATTTATTGGGAAGGAGCAACTCGTGTCCGTTGGTCAAGTCACTGAGGTATGGGATGGGAAGAAGCAATCCTGAAGTCGGATTTTGTTTGATCACAAGTCAGCAAATGGCTAAGAGTCAGATGTTTGACCTAAAGGTCCTGATGGCTAGAACTATTAGCCGGCTAGTTTCACTTGCTGGTGCTGATGTTCTGTTTATTTTTGACGACGTTGCTTTCCAATGTTTGATGGATTCAATATGGAATCCGTCCGCACCTAGCAAGATCGTAAGTGCTCTTATTATAACCAGCAATTAATCATGAAGTCAAATAAAGGGCCAAGATCTGTCAAAGTCTTGAACCATCGGTTAGAAGACAGTTCGGCAAGTGGCCTATTCCTAATGAGATTTCTATTGAAGAGTTTGGCGAACTCTGTGGGCGCTTTCATTACTGTCTTGGTATGCTATTCATAGTCGGCGAAATTCATTATAATTATTAGTCCTAGGTATTCTAAGGTTGTCCTTTATACGCGCCCGCTAAATGCTTCAAACCATCTGCTAAACTTTGATCCAAGTCATATGAATAAACTCGTCCAGATCCGTCGCGTATTCGAATTGTCATGTGGCGGCCTCGAAACAAAAAGACATCCTCTGTCCTTTGCCAACTCATCCGGAAATATTTCCAAAAAAGCAGTGAACGGCCCTCACTGATCATGATCCTCGTCCTTGCCCGGCCACAGGATCTCCCTTTTGTAAACAGCCCTGATATGAGCAAACCCAACAAACAACCAAACCACAACCAACATCACCGTCATGACACTGCCCACCCACTTCACTCCCTCACTCATCAATGCTTCTCCAATCTTGATAGTGCAAATCGTGAAGCCCACATTCGGAAACACAAACGCCCACCACACAAGATGGAAACTCATGCCCTCCTTACTAAAGGCGCCATGTATGACACTCACCAGCGCAATTGAGAAGAACCAGAAGGCCGTCGCCCAGAGGAAGATTGCTGTCGAAAGAGCAATGATGCGGAATACATCCGCGATGATCTCGGGATGTGTGATATTGGAGATGGTGCTAGAGGCGGGATAGATGAGATGCAAGTCTGCAGAAATGCCAAGGAGAGCCAGACCAGTGAACGACGGCGGTCCAACAGCAATGAACATACCAGGTCTGGTATTTGGACTCGGGAGACCATCAGTCATGAGACGGCGGAGGTAGGCTCCGTACATAAACGTTGCTATGAGTATGCCCAGGCCTTGGAACGTGATACCCGCCACCATGATAGGGAGACCATGGGGTGAGGGCTGGGATTTCCCCATTAGTGAGGCAAGAGTTCCGCAGAGCATTATAGGGAAGACTGGGAGGATCCAAGCGGGCGTCATGGACTGGATAGTCAAAGGTTTGCCGGTGAAGAGAAAGAAATATTGTCCTACTGCCACGCAAAAGGTGCAGGCTGCGTACATCCAGAATAGTATTCTCATTGTAACCACAAGCCATGGTCCGCATTTGGGGACACCATATATTTGTATTTGGGATAGTATGTTGACAATTGATATCCAGAAAGTCGGGAAGAACAGCGATTCCGTGGGATGTGACAGGGATTTCCTTATTGTTCGCGGAAAGAGGGCAAATCGAGTTGCAATGATGGCACAGAAGCATATGAAGAGGACGAGGTCGAGAATAACAATGATGTCCCCAATTGTATTTAAGCCACGAAATCGATGCGGTGTCTGTCCAAGAACCAACCCAATGCCGCCCGTTGACTTTCTCCCAGTCAGCTTGATTCGATTCGAAGAAGCTCCGGTGTAGATGTCGTTACCATAGTACAAGTAAACCAAGCCAGCGTAAAATGGTGTATCCTATCCCGTATACTGATATCCCCATGCAACGTTCCCGTTCTCTTACTCGTCTGCAGCGTTCCCCTCTGTCCCTCCAGTGAGTTCGACGAGAACCTCCTCCTCGTTGACCCATTCCTCGACCTCGACATCGTTCGCGGGCCAGTTGGCATCTTGGTCTTCCTCCCCGGCGGCATGTGGAATCTCGTCTGCTGCATTTCCGGCATCGCACTTCGTCTTGCAGCGTCCATCTCGACTCTGGCAACGTCTTGGTGTGGCATGCTTCGATATGTCGACTCGCAGTACCTAGACTGTAATCAATTGGGGAAAAGCGTGTAGCAAAGATGGCAACGACGACAGCATATCTTCGTCTGCCGGAGTCAACGTCTTCGACATCATGTTACCGGTGCTAGGTCTTGGGGAATGGTTGCAATCCAAAAAGCACACCGTCGAGAGACGATAAGCAATATACCCCTGCTAGAACAAGGCTGGGTACAATGGCGTGGTGTTTAGGACAAGGCTGACTTCTACGGCCCGAGACCCGAGATCTAGACTTTGGTGCCATTTGACAACGGAAACAGATGATCACTCAAGAAATGGAAACGAATTTCTTGTATTGAGAGCCAGACGATGGACATTGATGAAGGTGGGAATATGACAGGCCAGGTCCAGGGGTTCGCAGACCTCGCTTACGCTGGACTGTCCGAGACTGGCCATTTGCCCAGGAAACAACTTTGAGGTAAGCACATTACGAGAAATCAGTTGATGACATGAAACTATCTACCACGGGCCAGCCATAATGAATAGCTCCGAACCGTCTTTCTCAGAACTACTCAAGTCGCTTTCGCAGCAGCAACATAACCTGCCTTCTCTTGCTCCATTCCTCCAGCAATTTCCTCTGGAACGTTTCCATCCAGTCCACTCAGCAAGACCATATTCGTGTCTTTCATCCAGAACTTCACAATCGGCAGCAAGAATACGGGACCAATAGCCTGTACAAACCAACTACTTCCAAACATGAATTCTTTCGAAATCGCATAGTAATCCAACGCATACGCGATGATATACGCTGCCGAGGACCAGAAAGTAAACATGGAGATGTACACCGAGAGCACTTTGGGATCATTTGACAGAGCGCCGAAGAAACATAGCAAGAAAGTACCAAGACAGCCGTCCATATAGCCATATGAGATGTACGGAATGGCCCGTGGGGCGTATCCTGGCGTGAAGACGTCGTAACGCTCTGACTCTGGGAGGCCGGTGACAGTTTCTTCCATGGCAAAATAGCCCCCAATCCAAACGGCGTTGCAGAGGATGAAAATGAAGGCAATCCCTGTATATGCTCTGTTTCGCCTCTTCATGGGAAGCTTATCGGTGATGAGCGCCATTGTCCAGCCGGAGAGGATCTGAACAGCTGCCGACAAGAAGGAGTTGAGTGCTCGGCCTCTGACTGTGAATGTAGGTGAGTTGAACCTGTTGTTCTGATAGACGTTGTAGTAGTAGTAACCGAAGGAATAGGGCCAGACGAGCATGATCCATGGACTTCCTTTCAGAATCTTCCAGCAGTCGATGACTTGCTCCTTGAACGTCAACTGCGATGGAAGAGTGACTCTGGTCCCATCCTCACGGACCATCCTGTCCATCGGCCAGAGTATGAGAGCTGTACAAGCCCCGAGTAGCATCATGATGAAAAGCCCAATGTATGTCCCGTCCGTAACAGTCGAGTTGTTGTGGATACCTGCATTCCAATTCTGGCCGATTGGAATAGCCGAGCCGACCATCGTCCCGATCTGATATACAGTGTAGAAGATCGCAACATAAAGACCTTTGTTGTCTTCAGTGGCATAGGCAGTGATTCCAGTTCTCTCAGCGGTCCATAGGAAAGCGGCCGACAATCCATTCCAAGCACCAGCAAAGATCACGAAAGCTTCGTTTCCGGTATGGTTGAAGCACCACAGACTTGCAGCATAGACGGCATACCCAATCCCGCCGAAGCATAGCGTGTATCGGATTCCGAAGTAATTCAGACATGGCGGGGCGATGAGTGCGAAAAATGCAAAGACGGCGTAGAGGGCGATACTCGCCATGTCTGCGAGATAGGCAGTCACTTGTCCAGCTCCACCGAGAGCGCTCAGGACGTGGTACATGCCGACAGTCAGGAATATGACCATACCAAGCATAGCAACTTGGATACGAGGATGCGTGTATGCAAATATAGTGATGCCACATATGTGGTAGCTTTTGGGCAGCTGTTTCAGAGACCCTCAGATCTTGACAGCATGTTACGGGCTATTTGGAGAACTTACCTGGGCTGAGCCTGGGATAATCGTTGAGGCTGGATCTTCCTCCAGGTGTAGCTTCCCAGCCTCTACCAATGCCGGCGTTGCATTCTCCATTTTCAAGATCTGGGTCGTCTGTTTCAATAATCGGTTTTGCGTTTACGGGCAGGTCTATCGATTCAACAGTGACTGGAAAAGCAGCCATCAACCTCCTGACTGAACACTCTATATACTTCACATGGCTCCCGTGGTCCCAGAAGGCTGCTAGGAAGCTTATCTATGGGCATCCTCCACTGTTGACGAGTTGTTGCATGGTGGAGAACGTCTAAGGCAAGAGTAAGCAACTTGCGCCGTGGCCTAAGCAATGCGGATGCAGGAATCGGCATCAGAGAGTTGTGCGTCTGGCGGATTTCTGGATTTGGAACAAGGAAATTGTTGATAAGCGAACTTGACTTCTGTATCCGAGCAGTTCAGAAAGTAGCCGCCATCACCTTCCCAAATTGGAGAACGGAAATTTGGGCTTCTGTCTACAGCTCCTAAAAGAAGCGACATCAGCCTCTAATCGATAGACACTGGGCCGCAAACCACTTGAGTAGATGCCGAAAGCTTATCGTCTGGTTCAGAAACTCTTGTGTCTGCTCCACAAGCCTCTATTTCTCGACATGATTGTCTCGGTCATTCTTCCGGGGCTCCACACTTCGAAAGTGGGAGAAAACTGTTAAGGCATACAGATAAGAGGCGATGCAGTATCCACGGAAAGCAACATCTCTAGTTATTGAGATAAGAGATTCGCAATCAGGCCTTTCTTCTTCTTGACTTGGAGCGATGTGATATTACTTAGGTAGCCGAGAAAATGGAGGAGCTGAAACTAAACATGCTAAGCGAGTCACCCACTCTCATCATCTCATCTCAATACGAACATCTCGCACTGCTCCACTTATAGCCTACAGTATCAGCCCTACTCTCGGCCGAGATAGAATTGAACGACATCCCATTTTCTCTTCCAAGACGAGCGTTTAGGTGGATTTTGTTTACCGAAACCTGTATAGTGAATGAGGCACATATTACCATGCAAGAGGAGGTTAATGCTTGGTTGGAAGTCCGAGCCAAATAAGCAACGGATCCCAAATCGAAGTTCTCAAGGTGGATCCCTTGGGTCAAGAGTAGTCCTTCGTTCTGGGCATCTCTGAGAAGAGCAGTGCCAGAGTGTTTCGAAATAAGCACGCTTTCAAACTGTTAAGCGAGCTTTGACTAGAAATCACGAATTGTTTGGCTCGACGACTTCGAATTGAATGTTCCAAGGTGGCTCCTGATATTAAAGCTACTACAATGCATATCTAGTCATCTCATTCTGTGGATCTAGATATCCGCAACTTTCAAGATCGCCTTCCCAAAGTTGTCACCTTTCAGCATCCCCACCAAGCCTTCAGCAGCATTGTCGATTCCTTCAGTTATTTCCATCTGGACGGTTATTTTTCCGTCTTTGATCCACTTCTGCACATTCTTTTGGTGCTCTTCTCTGTACATTGGTCCGAAATCCGGATCGAAGACCAGAAATCCTCTGATTTGAAGCCGCTTTCCTACCACCAGAGGCATATTCTTAATACCGTGGGTGTCTTCTGGTTTCTTGCTCGTCTGGGAGACACTTCCACATGAAACTAGTTCTGGTCAGTACAGATGTCCTTAATTTCGCCAGAGCACTTTGTAATCTTACCGATCCTTGCAAATGTTGAAGCAGTCGCAATCGCCGCATCCAACTGCTCACCACCAACATTATCGTAGTAGATATCCAGTCCCTTCTCACCTAGCTCTCCCAAGATCCGCTTCAACGCCTCTTCAGCATTCTCATCCTTATAATTGAACCCCGCATCAAACCCCAATTTCTCCTTGATGAAATCCAGTTTCTTCTGGCTTCCCACACTACCAATGACCTTCAAGCCCTCTCTCTTGGCCAGCTGTCCAACAATTTGTCCAACAGCTCCACTAGCAGCCGAGATGAAGATCACCTCGCCCTTCTTCGGCTGCCCAATCTCATAGAAACTCGAATAAGCTGTCCGACCACTCATTCCCAGTGCACCTAGAAATAATTTCTCATCCAGACCTAAGGGGTTACTCAAAATACTGAAGCCACCGGCTGTCTCCTCCTTGTCGGCTCGGGCTTTGTCAACGACTTGATACTCGGCGAATTTTGCAATGCCGATGACGATGTCGCCTTTCTTGAAGCGGGAATTATCGGATGCGACGACGGTGCTAATGGCATTGTTGTCTATGGTTTCGTTGAGCTTGTATCCCGCGATGTAGGGAGACCCCGCTGGGCGCATTCGGCCTCTTTGGTAGGGGTCGTAGGAGATATAGTTCAGTTTGAGGATCACGCCGCCGGGAGGTGGGGGAGCCGAGAGGTCGAACTCTGAGGAACTGATTACGAGGTCTTCTCCTGGGATTGGGAGACCTACTGGATTTTTGGCCAGCACGAGGGATTTTGATTGGACCATCTTGGAACCTATATTGTGTGTTATGATGGACGGTCTGTCGGAAGTTGTTGTTGATTGGTTTCTGTCGGGAGATGATTAGTGTTCCGAGGCAGTCGGCATAGTAGCTTAAGTCATGAAAGGAACGAAGTACGCAAGAGTCAAACAACGGAAGGCCCGGTTTTATATATTGAAGAACTTCCATGACGAGGCTTGTATGGAAGTAATCATGAGTTCTTTAGATTCATAAGCATATTCAATTCTCACCAATGAAAACTCGCCGAACGCTAAAAGGCGGGGGAGGGGCATGTCGTTGTCGAATTGGTTGGACACATAAGACACAGCATATGGCGCAATACATGGAGCAGATATTGTTGAAAGTAGTAAAGAGTGTTTGCTGCTCATTGTAAGCTGGTACCCGCTGGATACGGCCGGTAGCTCCTGATGCTTGAAAACAAATTTTACGGATCATTGTGGGATGGCCGGGTTGACCTCGAACCAAACGGAGCGGAGCTACATCTGTCTGATCTATCTGAGCATGCTAGAATGTAGAATTTTAATTTGCAGATTTTCTATATATAGATTCCCCATAATCAGATGCTAAGTAAATCATACATAGGAAAAGCTTATCCCAGATTCCAGAGTGAAATACCTTAGAAGTCGTATTGTATAAATACCACAAGACATAGACCTTTTATCCCCTCTAGCAGACCTTCTAACCAAAGTCAATCGAAATGCGTCCGCTCTCTCATTGATTGTAATTGTCGAAAGATATCCCCCCCCCCCCCATCCCAGATACTCAGCTGATAGCCATGATAGCTATGGCGTAGAGCAGGGATAGTGAGATGTTGAAAAATGCTGAAAGGTTTAATGAATTGCTCGAAGACTTGATATGGGAAGTCTCTGGATCGGAGGTCTGAGCTATAGGGAGGAAAGATTCAGATTATATGAATGAGTCGAGTGCGCGGGCCAACGTGAGATCTTACTTAGTCTTGTGCACGACATTCAAAGGCTTTGGACAGAATTGCAACATGGCACAAGCCAGGAGTAAGATAGCCCGAAGTGAGAGAACTAAAGAGAAAAGAAGCTGGGTTGGAAGCTTCCATCTTAGCTTTCTTCAAAGAATTGATGCCGACCAATCAAGGCAGCCAAGCCACCAAAACTACTGTATGCACTGATCTTTTCGTCCGTGTTGATATGGCAGTCGAAAGATAAACTTGTATCGGGGACACGAGTAATGTAAAGACACCAAGAAAGTTTGGTAACTTGTGTAGGAACCGGCACAACTTTTGAAAGTCTATTTTCAAAGCAATTTGAAGTGATCAGATTGGAAGCAAAAAAAGAAGCCATCGTCTGCAAGAGTAGCAAGTCAAGTCACAATAATTTATTGTGGGATGGAAAGGTGAAGACTTTATAGTCCAGAGATAGCACATAGCTCGCTCATCGGGTCGAATACGAAAGGAAAGGCAAAGCTACGCACTACAGTAGCAAGCCCGTTGCTTAAGCGTGGCCCCTCACGCGATCTTGGTGTACATTCGATGTCTGTGATAACGCACAACAGAGTCAAGGTACCTCTAGCTGTACCTTTTTTGCACGAGCCTTGCTTTATGTAAGGCGCTGCCCGGATGTCCGATTGTGGCAGTCATGACCGATGTCCGCACCGCGACATGCAACAAAAAGGTGCCACTTTCACGAGATTCTTGTTGCTTTGTCTCCCGTAAACGTTGAATTCTACCGGCTTTGCATGACGTGCATATTTGCGATGAGCAACAAAAGCAATGGCCAGAGAACAGACTGGCCAAGTATCTTACTCGAGTGAAAGTATGCTATCGAGACTGATGATGGCTTCTCGAGCCGTGACCTTGCACAGAGGCGACATACCTTGAAATGGAGCTTTGTTGGAAGGTAACTTCACATGTGGCAGGAAACATGCTAGTGTCTCGTAATTACTTTCATTTGCCAACTCACCAGCGCCGAGCGAGTTTCTAGATGTACACCACCAGCTATGCAGACACAATCAGAGGTAGGACGTAGCCAAACAAGAATACAACAGTCCCAGCCTCTCTTGGCTAAGGACGAAAGAGTAGAGTGATGGAGGTGCCGTGTATGACGGAAGGCGTAAGAATTGGGTATTGGAGTCGAAATTATGCAACAGCTGGGAAACCAGTACCGCCAGTCTCTGCCGGTGGGGGAGGTTGTGGTACCTGTCAAAGTCAGACCGAGTTGAAGCGCAGAGAGGAAAAGAAAGCATACCTCTAATCGGGTGTTTTCGGCCATCATTCTCTGGAATCCAATTCCTACACCCTCAATAACTGCCAGCAGACAAGCACATCCTATAGCTGAATTTCTCGCAGCCTTGTATCCTCCACGAACAGCGAGAGCACCTCCCGTAAAGAATCCTGCAATGACTATTCCCCAGTTAGCGCCTGGTCCCAGATCACTCCAACCCAGTCCCAAGCTCATTGTACGTACTGGCATTGTATGGATCCTCCTTCTTTCTTATTCCCTTCACTGCGCAATCGAATGTTGAGAATAACCCTCCCCATACTCCAAAATTGCCTCCCAGAACAGGTGCGCGCGCCTTGATTGCTGTAAGGGCACCAATCCGTCTCTCTCCGTATGGCGAATTTCGAAATCCTTTTACACCGTGCCATACTGCTCCTCCTATAGCCTGGAGTTGGGACTGTTAGCTGGATGATTCTGAATAGGGGAAACAGGTTGCCGATTCAAGACAGACAGCTCAACCCGGCATGCGGACGGCAGGAGGACGAAATGACATACCCCCATACAGAAAGCTCCTCCAAAATCATTCAATGCCACCCAAGGGCATGGGTCTCGTGTGTGATCCATCTTCTATGATGTCTGTGAAGTATCGCCTGCCCAGTCCCGATCCCGATAGCCGTCCAGAAAACGCCGCTGCAAAGGAAACCGATTCAAGTTGTATAATACAGAGGCCGGGCCGGGTGCTTCCTATTTCCAAGACTCGTGGATGTTGAATGGTTGATGCTTTTGACGCTGTTGACTTGCTGGGACTTTTTTCCCTGAGCTCGAGGCCTCATGACGCTAAGAATTTTTGAGCTAGTGGCTCGGCTTATCACGTGTGTGTCTCCGCGTCCAAAACGTGACTGCGCGACACTGCTAAGAAAAACCCGTCAGGCTGGCAATAAGAAGAATCGAAGTCTTTCGGTGTTGTTTTTTAATCTCATCACATATCAAGCTGCGGAATCTTTGTTCGTTGCTCTGTCGAACGTGATGCTATTATTTGGCATACCAGTGCAGGTGGGTAGCCGCAAGGGATTCTTCACAAAGCGGGAAAACGCTCCGACCTAAACCAACAACCTTTTCAAATATCTACACTCTTTGCATCGTCTTCCAGGCGTTACATCCAATAAATGGATCATGTCGGATCATCGGATGTTGGTATACATGACTTTCGAGTGCTTTGACACGGATCTGTGATCCAGGAATGGACATCTTGATGGCTGGCCCCTTCTCTGGTCGCGGATCATCGAATCTGGCAGCTGCACGCAACACACGAAACTTGGCATCCTTCTCAAGCTTTGATGGATTCCAGATGAATTGTATCAACCAATGGATCTCACATCAGCAAAGCTTGTTTGATCCTGGTAGTCGATTGGTGTTCGTCCGAAGCCCCTGGAGCTTTGTTTCGAGTCCAGCCAAAAGGTCCAGATGAAACCCATCAGGGGACGAAGGATGAAATAAGCGCTACAACACACCTCGCGCCTTCCAACGTGGAATTTTGCTCAATAGCAGGACAGCTAATTATATGCGCAAGCAATCTTATGGGTCGCATTCATATCGCGAACGGCTTTGTTTTTGTTCAGCTTGCGAGCATGATATTTCTCTGTTGTTCAATGCAGTTTTCTCAATGCGATATTTAGCAAGATGGCTCGAAGGGGCACAACACAACCTCACGTTTCGTCCCCAAGCCGGCTACCTCGGCCGTCTAGCGAAGAGGATCGTCTCAGACCTCTCGTATCCATCCTATCCTATGTCTTCCCCTGTACCGCCTGATGTGTTGCATAATCAGTAACAACTCGCGTCACAGCTTTTGGCCCTTTGGGTCGGGCTTGGCGAGCCTACATCATTTCCTCGCATTATCCTGCCTATCTTGTTGGCGGGATGCCTTTGTTCGCTTCGACCTTGCCGTTCTTCTTCGTTCCTGCATCTACCCCTCGAAACTGAAACCTCCGCAATAGGCCATTTGAAGCACCGAGGCTGAGAAGGGGGGTCATGAGGGGGCCATGATGAGAGGTCTGGTAGTCATTGTGGATGTTTTAAGAGTGATCGACGGCAAGGTATTGACGCCGATTTCATTTCCTTCTATGGAAGGGCTGATAGAATATAAGTTCGTCTTGCTCCCAGCCAAGTCTTTCCTCCTTATCGATCTTTTCGACCTACATTCTTTGGTGCGTGCTTGTCGCATTCTTTTTGACTGACCTATTATTCATTCTCTTCTCCGACTGTGTCGCTCATTTTCGTTTCTACGCACAACTTTCACACCAGGCCGGGCCATTGATAACTTTATATCAACACTTTACACTTACCTCACCAACTTTCAATATGTTGAACCCTACTTTGCTTGTACTCTTGGCATCGGCTGCTGTCATCGAAGGTCGATCTGTTCTTGATACGAGACATGTGGAAAGCCACATGCAGAGAAGACATCATCATGGTCTTATGGAGGAACGATCTGTCCGGGAGCCCTCGAGACGCATCCATGCCTTTCTACACAAACGTCAAAACAACAACGATGCCAGTGGTACAACTCTACTTGCTGATGCCATTCAAACTGGCTCTTTTACGGACGGGAGCGTCAATGGCGTGCAAAAGCCTGGACAATCTGCTTCGCAAACATCTAAGAACAATTTCATCAACCTCTGCTCCGGAAAGACCTTAACGAATGGACTCCAGGTACTTGGAGGTTCTTGTAATGGAATTCGTACGTTTTGTAGCAATTTTTATATACTGTTTTGCCACCAATGCTAATGTTCTTAGCCATGGGTGATATCCCGGCGAAGGCAAATATGGTCTCCAGTATCATTACCTTCCCTGAAGCTGGAGATACTAGCATCGAAGCCAGCACCACTTTCAGCATCACCGTTCAAATGAACAACCTTGTTGCAGGATCTTTCACCAACGCTGCAACTACATATTATGCCGGACCTCAATTCTTGCAAGGAGGGAAGGTTGTCGGGCACACACACGTGACGGTGCAAGACATGGGAGACAGCCTCAACCCCACGAAACCTTTGGACCCTACGCAGTTCGTCTTCTTCAAGGGAATCAACGATGCTGGTAACGGACAGGGTCTTCTCTCTGCTACCGTAACCGGAGGCCTCCTTGCCGGGAACTACCGAGTGTGCACTATGTCTTCTGCTTCTAACCATCAGCCCGTTCTCATGCCAGTTGCTCAGCGTGGAACGCCCGATGACTGCACGAAGTTTACTGTCGTTGGAGGTGGAAATACCGGAGGCAACAATGGAGGAAATACGGGCGGTAACACGGGAGGCAATACCGGAGGCAACACAGGCAACAATGGAGAGTCGGCTGCCTCGAGTTCCTCTGAACAGACTGCTACTGAAACCTCCTCAAGCGCCGAGTCTGCATCACAAGTCGAGTCAGCCTCTGCTTCCGAGTCGAGTACCTCTGCCCAAGTAAGCACATCTGCTGAATCGACCAGCTCTGAGGCCTCTCTGTCTACAACCAAGACTCGACGGGGGGGTAACGGCGGCAAATCCACAACCAAAAGTTTCGCGACAGCACCTCCATTCCAGAATACCACCATCGCCCAGAGTACATCCACCAAGGCTGGCGGAAATGGCGGTAAGGGCGGAAACAACAATGTGAAAGACACCACAAGCTCCGCCATCATTGAAGCGTCTACAACACCTGCCGCTTCAGCATCGTCTCCTTCTGTCGCCGCAATCCAAACGACAACCAAGAAAGGCAACGGTGGCAGACCAGCATTCACAGCTAAGGCCGGTGGAGGGAAGCAAACTACCGTCGTTGTCGTTCACAAGGTCGTTGTCATCAAAACTTTCTTCAAGTTTGTTTTCTCGCTTGGCGGTCTTCCGCCTGCAGTAGGCAAGAAGGGACAATCCTTCGTTGTCTTCGAAGACCTCTTCGATGACTTCCCATCAGCTTGCGCAGCTGCTTGCGGTCACCAGTTCACCAAGTGTATAAGCTTCTCTGGGCCTGGTTTCTCATTCCAAGAATGTACTTCACAGAAGAATAAGTGTGCGAATGTAGCCAGCAGCGCTTCGGTACCAGCTGCTCCTGAAACTGTAAGTCCCCTCTTGATTTTCAGTAAACCAAAACTAACTTCTCAGGTTACTGCAACAGTCACGGTGCCACCCACTGCATCTGTAACTGGCAGCGTTATTTCAGAGGTCACGATTACCACCACTGTTCAGGCATCCCAGGCATCTCAAGCTGCTCCGACTCTAGGAGGAGCCGAAGCAATTGCAACAAGCCCAGCCGAGAACGAATGCGCTGTAGTCACAAACACGATTTTTATCGACCCACCAGCTCCAACAGCGGCTGCAATCAGCTCCTGCGATGTTGTTACTTCCACCGTATTCATCGATCCTCCGTCGGCAACCGCTACTCCTATCGTTGCAGCTGCATCTTCGATAGTCAGCTCAAAACTCTTCCCCAACTCAACAATCGCTATTGCGAGCGCTACTTCAAGCGCACCAGTCAGTCTGCAAACTAGCGCAGCTCTAGGAGGCATCGCAGCCCCAGAAATCACCGACTCGGGTGATGCTTCTCGCCCATTCGCAGTCAAGGGTAACACGTTCAGTGCAAAGTCCGCAGCTGTGCAAAGATCATGCGATGTGCAGTTCAACGCATGCGCGAATGCTTTCAACGGAGGAACAGCTAAAGGCTTCAACCTCGCTGATTGCAAGAAGCAACAGGATGCCTGTGTAGCTTCTGGCGCTTGAAGCCGCAAGACTACGTTCTATTGTACGATATTTGATGCCCGAGTGATACCAAGCTAGATGATTGTCGGGGTTGGATTGGGTGGACTGGAGGGTTTTCTTGTTCTGTGTACATGTATCATTATACCAGCTACCAAATTCACAAGAGTTTGGCAGCGTCAATGACACTTGATTATTGACTCTTACGATATCCAGCTTCCATTGTCCAGAAAAATATATACTCCTGCTCCGTGACTTGTCTTGTGGAATGTTGAAGAACTCGACGTCGAACCAACTTTAGGGGCTAGAACAACACTCGTGTCATGGAATGGATCCCTTGGTCTCAGGAGCGAAGAATTCTTCAAATGATGATTTTCTCCCTGCATCATTCGGAAGATCGGACTTCGTAGTCGGATCGTCGGAAAGCTATCATATTCTCATGCGTCGTATCGTCTCCACTACGCCTTTCTCCTGCATAGTGATTCGGAAACCCTTACTCTGACAAAACATCGTATCAAAGCCATTATCCTAGGGTTTCTTGAATCGTACTGGGGCTTATTTTACACGATAATCGCAAGCGGATACCTCACCTTTGTATCTACAATTTACTGTTCTCCACCTGCCCCTTAGCGCCATACATTGCGAACTTCCACCTGACGCCCAACATCTCCACGACCTCTCCTTCAACATGCAAACCTTCCGTTCTCGCCCTCGCCAAGATCTCATCTCTCTTCCCTCTCCCCTCAACGGTAATACTCACCTCCACTAAGCCCTCACTCCTCCCCTCCACTCCTTCACAGAACCTTAACCTTGCATTCGTGAACTCCAACTCATCCCCTTTCTCTCCTCTCCTCACCCCAAAGATCTCCTCCCACTTCCTAGTTGCCCCCTTGACATCCTGATCCTCATCCTTCAACCTCAACACGACCTCCACCAAGCGCAAATTGCCAGCTCTCCTCATCCCCTCCCTGTAAGCCGCATACCTCTCCTTCGGACCCGCCGCATGCCACGGCGAGAACCTCTGACCCAACGGGTCAGGATGTTCTGGATCCGGACGGTGAGAATCAAGTTCTGGCATTATGCCGCCCGGGATACCTTTCGGATGATATTGCACCATGTCAGCTTCGTCAGTGAATTGCGTGAAGATGGGTTTAGCGAGATTGTTGGTTTGGATATGCTGGAGACGAGCGAGCGCAGTAGGAAAGTGTGTCTGCATTATTATCATGTAGCCGCCTGCAGAGGCGTTGAGTTTCTTGAGGTGCCGAGCTGCGGGGGCGGTGGGGAGGAAGGGGGATACGACCTGGGTTCGATTAGTGCCTTGACTTGGCGATAGAAGTTGAGAGGAGGTTGTGAAGTATATTGATTCGTGAAGCTTACTTCGATTATATCACCGCCGATAGGCACTGTTTACATACCCAGTATGAGCTCGCTTGTTCACGAAGAGGGGGAAGGAGGGGCAGCGAACTTACCCAGGATGTTCTTGAGTCCCCATTGCTCGACTGCTGGATCTTCATATATGACTTCTGTGCCTATGACTGTTGTCTGCTTAGTGATTAGTCGAGAAGTTTGAAGGATAGAAATTAATTGTCTGACCAGAAGATGTCTAGCTTTCTCCAGATCTTTTGCTACGAGTGCTATCTGGCGTAGCCGAGTGGATGTCGGACCCAGGGATTGAGGGCCACCTTTAGATTTGTCTGCCATACTTCTACCCTTCGAAAAATCCTTGGACCTCTTCGTTGTTGTTTGATCTCGATACTTTCAGTGATTGAGAGAGGGGGAAATAATAGCCGAGGCTGTTCTCCGAGTACTCTGAGCAACGGCCAAAATTCGCATGCACGCAGATCCGTTACACATATTCAGATTCAAAAAAATGTAGACATGTTTTAACTATCAAAAATATGGTTTGCCTTGATGATCATTGCGATGGGTGGAAAATACGCAGGTCGTGGAAATGACATGACACATGAGCACGTGATGATACTCAATTACCTGTTTGGAATGTTTGGAAGAAGTCTCATGTTTCGAGTTTTCGTAGTAAAGGAATTCACGGAAATGCCTCAAAATAAAGGTACTCCAAAGATTCCCTACCTGAGGGACGGCGGAGGATGTTAGGATCTGGCGCATCTCTGCATGCCCTCAAACTGCCAATGTACTATGTCTTATCAATTTTCGTGCACATACCCTGCAGAGTATTTATACCACAAAGTGCGACATCCATATCGTGACAGTTCCAATCTAGTAGGTCTATATACAAATCTCGATACAGGTCTACTGTTCACACTCCCAGACACCTTCCTGGCTACCAAACACGGCAATTTCCTCCTCACTTATCTGTGCCCTTTCCAAGCCCGTGAGATAACCTGAATCATATTAGTATTTCCATTATTTCTAATCGATTTGAACATACTCATCGCGAATGCCTTGCAAGATGCCAGTGTTTCCTCCTGGTTTTTGTGTGGCGAAATCAGGGGCATTAGCTGCGGATGTTTTCTATAAGTATATTTCAGCATACGTTGCGGTAAACTTATCCGGTAGTTGCACCAGGGTCAATTAACTATGGATTTTTCACGTCACATACCAGCGAGGAATCCTGCTTCGGTGTATCTGAATCCGCAGGAGTGCTCTCCGTGCCAACACCACCTCTCTGAACGGCAGCACTTCCGCTTTGGCTACCGGTGTCGTTGGTATTTGCCGTCGGCTTTTGTTCTTCGGACGACATGTTGATCTCAATTGGTTCAATTCGTATGATCTCGGTATGATATGGCTATTGGGATGAGTAGTCGTGGACGTATGTTTACTTGAAGGACGTTGCGGGGAGAGATTTGTTTTAAGCGAGCGGAACATGAATTCGATGACGACAGGACTAAGTACCGAGTGATGTCAACTAGAACCTTATGGCTGATTGGGAGGTAGATAATTATATATCGACCTGAGAATTGATTGTCAGATTTCATATAAGACTTCACGAGACTGATGCACTGAGACTCGGGATCAAAGGTGTGACGTAAGTAGGTAATCAAATTCCTGTGACGTGGGCTGCATCATTGCGCCTGAAGTTTCAGTACAGTTTGCTAGACGACAACGCAAGTTTATTTCCTACAGATGTAATCGAATGAAAGGCTAGTTATACAAGTCGACATGTGTGACTACTATTGCCTATCTTCTTGAATCACCTTCTTACTTTACCTAAGTAAGCTAAAGCGATTGACCGGTCTAAGAATGATCACCAAATCATCATTACTGCTTCTCATATTTATACTCAGCTACACGATATCGTACTTCTGGGGCTATCTCAGAAGCTCAAAACCAGGCTCTTCATATGAATTTGGCAGACTTGCATTCGATACAACAGCCCAATCCACTACCCAATCAGATCTCACAGCACTCCAGCAACACGTGCTGTTCTGGGACCGCGACGGCGACAACCTCATATTTCCTCATGATGTGTACACCGGCTTTCGAGAGATAGGATTCTCAATCCCGTTCTCTTTAACATCACTTCTGATTCCAATATTCTTCTCATACCCCACTCGCCTCGGACACAGCTACCTCCCCGACCCTTTCTTCGGCATCTATGTAGACAGCATCCACAAAGCAAAGCATGGATCCGATACTGGAATCTATGACTTGAAGGGTCATTTCAACGCTGCGGCGTTCGATGAAATCTTTACGGAATTTGATCGAGAGGGGACAGGAGGTATTCACGCATGGGAGCTGTGGAATATGGTGGGGAGGAATAGGTTGGCCGCTGATCCTGCGGGGTGGACTTTTGCGGTTATGGAGTGGTTCACAACTTGGGTTCTGCTTCAGAGAGATGGCAGGGTTTGGAAGGAGGATTTGAGGCAGTGCTATGATGGAACATTGTTTTGGAGGTTGAAGAGGGAGAGAGAGGATGGTGTTGTATCGAAGCTGGGTTATGGAGTGAAGGAGTCCTGGATCGATTTGTTGAAGTTGCTGCATATGAATGGTGCTCCATCATCTTGATCAGGCATCATAATTCAATGAAGATTTCCAGTTGCCAATTAGTCTGTTGAAGTAATATGAGGGTTCTTGCTGATCAATTTGTAACTCCTGTGAGTAATGACGTTTCCTCATCAGTGGCGAGTGAGTGGACCCAAAGCTCATCAACACATGATTTGACAAAACCAGAACTCACCATTACGACAACCTCTTCCTGAAGCTGCTATTTCTCCTTGATAGGCGTTGCTGGCCGGGGCTGGAGCGTTACGCGGACTCTACCCAGCTGTACATCCAGCCTAGAGCTACAGCATTGAAAGAGTCTCTCGTGGTTCCAGACTCGGGCGAAGTATTTCCAAGTGTGAACGCGGGCCAGTTTGAAGCTATTTGTCTGTCACTTTCTAGCTTTCACTAGTTTCACAGCTTGTGGCTTCAGCTGGTAACTAAAACCTTGCCGAGCCGTCCCAGAAGTTGGGATGGAAATGGTCGGGGAACTTTGACTTCGTTGGCATTTGATCCGGGAACGGTGTCTCCGGTGCAGATGTTCAAGATTTATTGCGCTCATGACTCATTGATCTTCATAAGTTATTCTGTTGTTGACTTCGGGCACCAGGAATTGTTTTGGTGAGGGATGGCGAGCAGAATAGCCGAGGCTTGTCCTCCACTTGTGCAGTGTTATGCAAGGACAAACATGCATGCATACCTAGCAAATAGTGTTATACATGCAAGCGGGAAGCCTGAAAAGGGGTTATTCTTCCAACTCCACATCATCTCGTTATTTTCTTGTGACATCGACTGCGATCGTATACAAGTCACTTGCGGTGCGGTGGGGTGTTGGGACTTTTTGTACAGAGAGAGTCACAGTCCTTGGATTCGCCCTTCCCAGATTTTGGACGCCATTGATCTGCTGCTTCCGTTGAGGGCGAAGCAAGCCCAACGTTCCGTCTGCGAGGTGTCGGATGTGATGGAAAGGGGGAACCTTGGTGGCGTTGAGGCTTTGCCCTATGTTCATGCCGAGATGTTATGAACTTGTGTCACAAACAGTTGATCTTGATGAAAGGGATTTCTCAATATTGACAGATGATGCAATTTATCGGATGATGAAGCGTTGAATTCAGATTGTTGAACAGTTCAAATCATCCGGAGGTCTCGTCCGATCTCTTCGCAAACGTCCATTGGATTAATTCATCGCATAAATATGAGGTCCTCACGACGATGTCCTATGAGCGTCGCGCCCAGTTCGGTGGTAATACTTGTAAACGACTCAGGATTCGGGGAAGGATCCGCAGTGGAAATTCTCCTTTTGGCTTCGTTTTCAGCCCTCCACAAAGTGTTTCGCAGATCCAAAGCCAAAACATTTAGGGATTTGGGTCTGGCTAGCCTGCGACAATCTGAAAAATGCTTAGATGACAGCGCTCAGAGCACCTCGACTTGGCGATGGGGAAAATGCAAAAACTATGCATCGGAAAGAGAGATTTATTGATGGGAGAAGCGAGTTGACAGATGGGGACGAGTGGGATGTTACGGTTCTTGGCGGGCGGGTGTGTGAGACATTGGGAAGGAGAAAAGCAAGATAAGAAAGTCAGGGGTGCTGTGGACCCAACTCGTATCAGCATATCTGCAACCGATAAGGATGAAATCATTTCGTATATTGGGGATCTCGTAATCGGCGTCTTTTGAGGCTTTGCGGCCGTTGAGGTGTAACTCACGATATCTTTAAAGAACAAATGATCTGATCTGATCGTCTGTGGAGGTGCTAGGACAGTCAAACGGTTTGGCTACGGCTCCCCAGGATCCTCCGTGAGATATGGAGTGCGTTCTGGGCTGTACCAAAATCATAACCCTTGACCAAACCAGCTTAGAAAAAGAATGGTCTGATGGTCCGCTTGGTCTGATGTCTTTGACAGCAGGCTGAATTGTGGTCCTCCTGAATTAGACGAGAGTACTAGTGAACATGGGCACAATCGTCTGATCTTGGCCGCTAAAATACAGCAAAGGACTTGACGATGCCCATTACGCGCCGTGTTGTTCGCTGTTACTCCGATAAACAAGTCTGTTAGCAACCTATTCAGTGCAGCTTGACCGGTTATTGACAGCTTGATAGATTGAAGCAGGAGAAACCATATTTCAACCGCGAGGAGTTTTGCCATCATTTTCCCACAGCATGGAAGGCATGAGAAGGAAAGTATTGATTGATGATTCAGCCACCCGCCACAGTTGTCGCCCTACGACATTTTCGGACGGTCGTCTATTTTGGGTTGAAAAGGATTTATTTTGAATCAGGGGTGCGCGACACACAGTCGAGCTGTGAGTGGTCCTTCCGACAGGCGGGATCTTCAGGGTCATCCGCAGATGTCTGCACTTGTGCAAACACAGTCTAGTTCTTTGGGCACGTGTAGAAGAGGCGTCGTCCCAAAAATCGCTTTTCACCCTCTCGGCACTTTAATTACCACCACCAAGACCAGTTAATCTCCAGTGCAGCCTTGGGCTTACTCACCTGGAGCTCCGGTACTTTCGACGGCACACTTCATGATTATAACCCTCAAGTTCTGAGCTGTTGGCCAGGTCCCGTATTCGTACCGTTCTTGGATGCGAAGACCAGTGATTGTTGAAGAAGTCCTATCAAGTCAAGTAGAAAGACCTTCTGGGCCGGAATCCCGAGTTCTAGTCCAGTATCCAGACAGATATCGGCCAGGAAGTCTCTCCGCATCCTGGACACTAAGCTATCGATCGTCCCGAAAAGGATTTTGAAGGCCCTTCAGCTCTTGGGCATTCGTATTTTCCCCCTGCTGTTTACCCCTGTCTGTTCCTGGATCTTAGGTCTGGCCCACCCCCTCATTCGCTGATGTTCAAATCCTTATGGGGCGATACAACCTTATTACCCCTGCCACCACGCTCCAAGCCGAAAGTCTCCTTAGGCAGATGGAAAAGAAAGCAAAAAGGAATTCGGCGAACAGTCTAGTCTGGATGGGGCTGTCATTTCCCATGCTCGATCCCGCATCTGGCCTGCTCGTGGCTGTCCTTTTCAAGCGCCTGTGGAGAATGTTCTAAGACAGTCATGCCGTCTCTATCAACATCCCTACGGCACATCGTGGCTGGCACCAGGGGAGCCGGTGTTCGTGTTCCCTACATTATGAACTTTGCCTGCTGTCCTACCTTCTCTCTTTTTCCTCTTTCCAGGAGTCTTCTCTCTGTCCGTCGTTACCTCTTTATTTGTACTAATTAATTAATAAACACAGCGAAAATGGCACCTTCAATCGTTCAGGTTGCCTTCTCGTTGTTGTTCGCGGGTTCTGCATTCGCCAGTTCCGATATTGCCTATGCACCATTGGAAAACCGATATGCCGCTGTGTTGGACAAGAGAGTGATCCCGACAACGCTGCCGGGATCTTGGGTGTACAATGGATGTTATTCCGAAGGAGCAAATCGTGCTTTGGGAGGACAAATGTACGCCAACGCCACGGGGATGACCACGGAATCTTGCATTGCGTTCTGTGACAGCAAGGGGGCTTACTTTGCCGGGACCGAGTACTCGTCAGAATGCTGTAAGTGAACCTCAGCTGTCAGATTCCGCAATGGGCCGTCAGTTAACGTGGGTAGACTGTGGAAACAAGATCGATTCTACTTCGCTCCTCTCGCCAGCAACCGATTGTTCAATGTCATGCTCTGGAAACTCAACACAGACTTGCGGAGGACCAGCAAGAATATCAATATTCTGGAACGGAAATAACCCACCTCCAGGACCTTCCACAAACCCTGGCACAGGAGGATATGGATTCTTTGGATGTTACACGTGAGTGCCACCAGAGCCCAGCTTGCCGGCTGGCTGCCTGTGGTCGCTGCAGATTGTTGACGATCCATATAGCGAAGGAACCACAGGCCGCTGTCTCCCCAACCCAGTAGCAGTTACCGGTGGTATGACCGTTGGCCTTTGCGTACAGGCATGCAAAACCGCTGGTTATTCTATGGCTGGTATCGAATATGCATCTGAGTGCTGTAGGTATTCCCGTGGCTCTCGCTTAGTATTCTGCGCTAACCGCATGATAGGGTGCGGCAACGCGATCAGCAATGGTGCCCTTGTCGCCCCAGGAGGCATTTCCGAGTGTAATATGCTTTGCAATGGCAATAGTTCCGAATACTGTGGAGCAGGTACGTGTTTTCTGGTCTTGTGCAACTTCAGGAGTATCCGAGGCAGAGGAGTGATTTCCTTCCCCGGTATACCGAATGATTCCTGATACCCTCAATTGTTTACACAGAAGCAACACTGATCATAAAACTTATTTAGGCAACCGTTTGGATGTATACAAGCTCGGTTACGAGGGAGTCTCGTCTTCCTCCGTCGCTTCTTCAACGAGGGTATGTTCCTGTTTCCCTTATGTTTCGTGCCTTCTGACTTACATACCAGTCATCATCTACTTCAAGACCTGTCACAGTTGTCTCTACCACCAGCCGGTCAAGTACAAGCACCAGAGTATCAACTTCCAGCACTCGATCCAGTTCAAGCACCCGTGCGTCCAGCTCGAGCACCCGATCCAGTTCCAGCTCCCGTGCATCCACCTCGAGCACTCGATCCAGCTCTAGCACGCGTGCGTCAAGTTCAAGCACGCGATCAATTTCCAGTACCCGAGTGTCCACCTCGAGCACGCGATCCAGCTCAACTTCCAGAGCTTCATCGACCAGTACAAGATCATCGTCGGTCTCAAGCACGGGTGTATCTTCAAGCTCTTCTCGAGTCTCCTCAAGTTCTACCAGAATTTCATCGTCAACCGCCGCCACGGCTTCCTCAACCGTTCTCGCTATCAAGCCCGTAGTCGGGGCTTACGGCTTTCAGGGATGTTACACCGAGGGCGTTGGTGTTCGTGCCTTGTCTGGCGCAACATTCGTTGACTATGTTGGAATGACCCTCGAGATCTGTGCCTCCAAATGTGCTGGTACCACCTACTTTGGTGTTGAGTATGGAGGAGAATGTAAGTGATTCAGAATCCGACATTTATTTCATGTCAATGTCGAATTCTCGCTAATTTGACATTTAGGCTACTGCGGCAACACTCTTGCTGCCACATCTGTTCTTGCAGCCAACCAACTTGACTGCAGTTTCACTTGCCCTGGCGACCAATACGAATATTGCGGAGCCGGTAATCGCCTCCAACTCTACAAGATTGGATCTGCAGCTTCCAGCAGCAGTGTCTCCGTTTCAATTGGCAGCAGTGCCTCTGTTTCAACTGGTTCTCGAAGCTCAACCTCAACCCGAGTTTCGACTACATCTTCACCATCATCAACCGCCGGCCCAGCTGGCTACATTTACTATGGCTGCCAGACAGAAGGGACTGGAGTTCGCGCTCTCAGCTCTGCTGCATCTGCATCTGATCTGATGACAATTGAGATGTGCCAGGCGAGCTGTGCCGCTTATACCTACTTTGGTGTCGAGTATGGCCGTGAATGTTACTGTGGAAACTCTCTTGCGGCAAGCAGCGTCGCCGCACCAGCAACCGACTGCAATGTCCCATGTATGGGCAACACTGCGCAGAAGTGTGGTGCGGGTAACAGACTTGACGTATATGTCAAGAATGGAACCGCTGTCCCAACCAAGCCAACAGGCAGCTCTACCGCCATTAGCACTTCCACTTCAGTACCTCAGGCCACTGGTCTGCCAACCGGCTGGGTGTCCGACGGATGTTACAGAGAAGGCACCACTGGACGTGCTCTTCAGAATCAACAGCCAGATAGCCAAGCCAACTCTGCTCAGGTTTGCATCAATACCTGCAAGAACCTCGGCTATACGGTCGCTGGTATGGAATATGGCACTCAATGGTAAGTTGTCTATAATTCAGTGTGAGAACAGTACTAACATACTTAGCTTCTGTGACAACTTCCTGTACAATGGCGCCGCTTCTGTTGCAGCGACTTCCTGTAACATGGCCTGCCCAGGCAACCCAAGTCAAACCTGTGGCGCGGGGGATTTCCTCAACGTGTATCACACCGGAAACTTGACAGCATTCAAGGCTCCAGCATCTCAATCGACTGATCTTCCTGGCCAATGGCAATACATGGGCTGTTACTCAGACAATGTTAACGACAACCGTGCCTTATTCTGGCAAAGTATTTTGACTGCCAACAACAGTGCAACCACTTGCCTTGGTCTCTGCCAGGAGTATGGTTTCATGGCCGCCGGTATGGAGTACGGTGACGAGTGCTTCTGCGGTGATGAGTCTGTCCGTGCTGCCTCTGGTTCAGTAAAGGTTGCTGAAGCCGAGTGCCAAGTCAAGTGCTCTGGAGATAACAACTACTACTGCGGTGGCGGAAGTCGCCTGTCTTACTACCAATGGATCGGAGGCGAGCCTTTGAACGTCTGGGCTGAACCTACTGGTATCGCTGCTGGATCTTACGAGTTCCTCATCGGTGGCGTTGTCGTTCCTCTCATCACGACCACCGGTATCAACAACAAGGTCGTCTTTATGGAGAAGTCCGGAACTGGTGCGCCAAATACCACTGGTACCTACGAGCTTGATCTCAGCGTCTTGGATGACTTTAGCAAAGCATGGAGACCACTGCACGTTAAGAGTGATATCTTCTGCTCTGCCGGTGTTACATTGCCAGATAAGAAGGGCCGACAGCTCAACATTGGAGGATGGGCTGGACCATCGACATATGGTGTTCGTCTCTACACTCCTGATGGATCTGACGGTGTTTGGGGAACCAATGACTGGCAAGAGAACGTCAACGAAGTTACCTTGCTCGAAGGTCGTTGGTACCCATCCGCAATGGTCATGGCCAATGGTTCAGTCCTGGTTCTCGGTGGTGAAATTGGTTCCAACAGTGCCCCAACTCCTTCTTGCGAGATTCTCCCACCACCAGCCGGAGGTTATGCCAAGTATTTGGACTGGCTAGACCGCACTGATCCTGACAACTTGTACCCATTCATGTTTGTCCTCCCCAGCGGCGGTATCTTCGTCGTGTACTACAACGAGGCCCGAATCATTGATGAGAAGACATTCGACACTGTGAAGACTCTGCCAAACATGCCCGGTTCCGTCGTCAACTTCCTTGCCGGTCGTACATACCCTCTCGAAGGTACTGGTGTCATGCTTCCTCAATTCCCACCATACTCTGACCCCGTCACGGTCTTGGTCTGTGGTGGATCTGCCAACGGTGCCGCATATGCTATTGACAACTGCGTCTCCACACAACCTGAAGTCGCTGCTCCAGAATGGACTATCGAGCGTATGCCATCTCAACGTGTCCTATCTTGCATCTGCGCCCTTCCCGACGGAACCTACCTGATCCTCAACGGAGCAAAGGAAGGTGTCGCTGGATTCGGTCTCGCCCAGGACCCCAACTACAATGCCGTCCTCTATGACCCATCCAAGCCAGTCAACCAGCGCATGTCCATCATGGCCACTACCATCGTCGCTCGTCTCTACCACTCCGAAGCTATCCTCCTCCCAGACGGACGTGTCCTCGTCTCTGGATCCAATCCTGAGGACGGTGTTCACCCAGAAGAATACAGAGTCGAGGTCTTCAACCCACCATACGCACTCACCGCCGCTGCCGCCCCATCCTTCACAATCAACAACAAGGACTGGACTTATGGAGGCGCCATCCCAATCACAGCCAACATCCCCTCCGGCGCCTTCGGCACCGTCAAGGCCTCCATGATGGCAGCCGTCTCTTCCACCCACGGTAACTCCATGGGTCAACGCACTCTCTTCTTGACCATCACCTGTGGCGGTGCCCCAGCTACTGCGGCATGCACACTCACTGCCCCTCCATCTGCACACGTCGCTCCACCAGGATGGTATCAGATCTTCGTTCTCGACAACGGCAAGCCATCGAAGTCCAACTGGATCAGAATAGGAGGAGCCATCGCCGACGCCGCTGGTCTTGGAAACTGGCCTACTACACCCAGCTTCACAGCTCCTGGACTCGGAGCCGTTGGCACGTAGAGGACCTGTATGAACGACAATCTAGCTCACTGCTAACGACAAATTTTTCCTTTGCTGTCTCTGCATATGTTTGTGTTGAATTTGGAATGGAGCGGGAAGGATCGGGATGGTATGGAATGGAATGGACATAGGAGATTACTAGCATTTAACTTGCTTGCATGGTGTTTTTTGAATGGAGCAAACACGATCAATCTTTTAACTATGAGCTCGTATGAGTACTTTTGACTATACAATAATTTACGGGGCTGGGGGCGCCTGTGGTCGGTGGAATGAGATCATGGTGGTTGCTCTTTTGGGGGAGCAGGAAAATGTCTTTGCGGGATAGATCGCGTTGTATATAGAAAGTTCTGAATTCAGATGCACAATTCTTCCTTCATGGTGCAGTGCTGTGTTGATGCAATGTGATGTGTGTAAGATTGGAATTGATAGGTGTGTCCCTTGGAAACACAGGGCATGATCACTAAGATTCACCCCTGAATTGCCTTGAGTTAGCGAGTGCTCGCTAAGGCTCGGGGTCAACAGTACATGATTATGCACCACTTTCGACGACACAATGGTACTGAAAGTGCGTTTGCTAGCTTAGCATTCTAGCTAGGATTCTTAATAAGAGCAGGCACTTGATTACAGGTTCACGTCTTGAAGATGTGAGGAAAGCGCATTCTCACATCAACCTCATCTTGATAGCATAATCAAATTTTGACATTCAGGCGGTCTCGATGTCACTTTGCAAGATTCTGACTTTGAGCCAGTTGTCAAGCTCCACCAAAAAGCTAACTTTTATTGTAATGTTGTATCCTGATCATTCTTAGCATCTTTCCACTCCGCTGATAATAGTGAGGCTGGATCTTGGCGTGCGGAGAGAGCAAGTAGTGAATGCGGGGAAAAGCAAGGAGTTTGTTGGGCTTGATGGCAAATTAGTCGGACAACCCGAAGCGCCGGGAATTGTTCAATGGGATATAACTTACAGCTTCAGTTCCTGAATGAGGTGAATCGATAATTCACCCAATATCAACCCCCGCGAAGAAGACCAAAACGATCTTACATGAGTGAACGATATACGAAACTCTACATAATTCCTTAAATTGAACAATACCGATTCTTTTTTACTCCTTTACCTGAATTTTCAGTATGAGCAACGAGCCATATCGCTTTGAGGTCATGCTCGCGGCGCCACACCTCTAATCAAACGGAAGTCGGCCAAATTGCTCGTCCATGGCCGACTTGATGATCTACGTCTTCAGGGAGACATGCTTGAGACCTTCGCATTCGGCAATTATCAGGATGGCTCATCATGCACACTTCCATGTGAAAAGTCGGTTGCCTTGGTCAGCCATTGCGGTTCAACGTGCCTCGGCACACGAATCGTCTTAGTTGCTACCCGCTAATTAAGAAGAAAGCATTTCCAGATTGCGTAGGTAACACCACGTGAGGCGAAAATAGCATAGTCATTGGAAGACCTTCTCAGGCAGCAGAATAAGAAAGTGCGTTCAACTTTGATGGTGATGTGGCCTTCCCTCCTGGGATTGATGGCGGAGGTTTAAGTGGGCCAGCACATGAGAACAACCGAGAGGACCAATCACAACATCAGATGGAGCTGACAAAGGAATTATCGTAAGCCGACCAATGACCTCCATATCCCAGGAAGCGGAAACAAATCCATCCACTCTCGTAAACCACTTCCATCCGATACGCTGGCTGTACTGTACGGCCGCGGGTTGATTTCAAAATCAGGTCGGATCTCGGGCATTGCCTAACTCTGCGATTCATCCGTTCAGCCCCCCAATCAACCTTTGGTATTTGTTGCGTCGCAAGCACAGCTGCAGCAAATCACACAGCCAGGACAGGACCAGGACAGGACCAGGAGTGACCAAGAGAGGCAACATGTCGCCGGCTAGGTAGCCTCGCATTCGAGATCCTGATTCTTGACTCCCGAACGCCGATAGAAGAAGTCGGTCGGCTGCTGGGACGGCCGCGATTGATCGGTTTCATTTGTGGCCATTCTCAGCGGGGCTGCCGTCTTGCGTGCATACAACCCAGACCAGCCCGTCTTCGTCCACTCTTCTTGTACATATTACTCTTCATCATCCCAACTGTAACCCTCCGGCTATCCTGTATCGAAACGTCTGAAAGACGCTGATCATTTTTTCGACGGCTCTTCCTTTCTTCTACGATTATTCCAGATCCGGTGGCTTGATTTTTGGCCTCGTCAGCACCTCTCAAGATGGCTTTGTCCTATACAGTCGTTGCGACGTTCCTAGCGCTGGTATTTTGCGTGAACAGGATCCTCAATTATATCCGTATCACGCGATTCAAGAAGCAGCATGGCTGCAAACCTCACGTTCAAATACCTCAGTCTGAACGCATCATCGGTTATGGTCTATACAAGATCCAAAAGAAAGCCTCACAAGACAGAACGATCTTGGCGATCGGCAAGAAGAGATTCGAGGATAATGGAAATACGTGGTCAGCTACGTTGATGGGCAGAGTTTGTGTTTCCCTGAGGCCGAATACTCGGAGGATTGACTAATACGTGGATAGTCATTCTACAACACGATTGATCCAGAGAATGTGAAAGCTATTCTTGCAACGCAGTTCCAAGACTTCGGCTTGGGTCAAAGACAGGAGTCCTTTGGACCTCTCTTGGGCCAGGGAATTTTCACTACAGGTAGGTTATCTTCAGTCTGATGTAAGATATGGAACTTGCTGATACCGGCTTAGACGGAAAGCAATGGGAGCATTCAAGAGTATGTGTGGACATTCTATACCGCTGACTGACCACTAACAAGCGATTGTAGGCTCTTGTCAGACCAAACTTCACTCGATCGCAGGTTGCTGACCTCGGCACCTTCGAGACGCACATACAGCAATTCATCTCCAAGATTCCTAGAGATGGACAGACTGTCGACCTGCAAGCACTCTTCTTCAAATTAACCCTTGACTCTGCGACTGAGTTCCTCTTCGGTCATTCCGTCAACTCACTCAACAGCAGCGAGAACTCAGAGCAAGACAAGTTTGGACGACTTTTTGATCTAGCACAAAGTAGATTAGGGAATCGAAGCCGGTTGGGACGACTTGCCAACTTGTTTCGGGACTCCGAATTCGACGAAGCATGCAAGTTCGTGCATCAGTTCGTCGACAAGATTATCTTCCAAGCTCTTGAAAAGTCCCATCCTCGCGATCCAGAGAAGTCTATCGAGAGTGCATCGGACCGCTATGTCTTCCTTGAAGAGTTGATCAAGTCAACCCAGGATCCCAGGCAATTACGAGACGAGCTTTTGAACATTCTTCTTGCAGGAAGAGACACAACCGCCAGTCTGCTGAGCAACACCTTCCATGTGCTTGCCAGGAGACCAGATATCTGGGCGAAGCTCAAGGCGGAGGTTGATGGACTGCAAGGCGTCAAACCAGATTACGAGACTTTGAGAAACATGAAGTATTTGAAAAACTTGTTGAACGAATGTACGTCTTTCCCCCACATCTCATCACCTTCTCGATCGAAGCGCTGACACAGAACAGCTCTTCGTCTTTACCCCGTCGTCCCAGGAAATGCCCGCTTCGCCAACAGAGATACCACTATTCCCCGCGGCGGCGGATCTAATGGCAACGCACCCGTCTTCATCCCCAAAGGCGCCATAGTCGCATATTCAGTCTTTGCCATGCACCGCCGCAAAGACATCTACGGACCCGATGCCGAGCAGTTCAACCCCGATAGATGGGACGAAGGTCTTCGTCCAGGATGGGCATACCTTCCATTCAATGGCGGACCAAGAATTTGCGTTGGTCAGATCTTTGCTCTTACTGAAGCGTCATATACGACGGTCAGGCTGTTGCAGGAATTTAGTGCGATTGAAGATCGCGATGGGACGCCGTGGGAGGAATCGCTGAGTTTGACGGTAGCCAGTGCGAAGGGTGTCAGCGTTGCGTTGACTCCGCGGTAGACTGGCCGGTCGCTCTTGCATTGCATTTGTTTTGGTTCTCTCTCGCATGGCGTTCAGGCGCAAGTCCACAATGTCTCAAGATGTAAAAACTGCGTGCGAACAATTAATGACGAACTTTCCAACGATCTAATTCTACCATGTTATACCGCACCCAACCTCAACTGATCTTTCCAAGTCCCAAATTGAGCCAATCACAAAGTCATCCCAGCACCCTCCCTTAAAGATACTCCCTCCGCTCTCGAGTCCCGATATCCGACCTTGAAGCGACAGTAAGACGAATCACACGACGACGCAACCGCCCATGCATCACGTCGCGGCGATGCACATCACAACAGAGTAAAATCTAGATCGTCGATGACAATTTGACGACGTGCAACACAAAACAAGAAAGCGAACATAATCCCATCTGGGTCATGATGGGATTTGTTGTGAGGTGTGAGCAGAACCTTGATTCAGGGCTGACTCGAAAGCCCCGGAGGCATCTCCTTGGGCATACAAAAGGGTGGTGTGTTTATGGGATGGCTGCAATTAACCTATGCCCCCTGCTTAGAAAACTGACAAACTCAATTTTGCAAGTAACGCAAAGCTTTCAGGGTGATAAAGATTATGGTTGACAGAGGGCAGTACTGTACTTAGTTTTCTTTCAAGTTAAATATCGACGGCTTGTAAACCTTCATTCTTGACTTTCTCTTCCTTTCTTCTCGTTGAGTCCTTTCTTTTGGCAATTTGGCTTTGGTTTCGTCATTGAAGAATGATCGAGGATCGGTCATATACGACAGCCCAGCGGGATTTTGCTTGCAGGCCTGCAGGACATGACATACACCTCTACGCCTCCCGATTTGGTAAGCGAGCTGATTGGTCGTGCGGTGCAAATTTATTGAAGAGAAGAAGGTTGGGCCCGAGATACCGAAAACTCCTGGAGCCGTTTGATTGGCTTGAAATGATGTGACGACTTGAAAGTGCTGCTTTGGGAATACAAAAATCCAATACATCTCTTAAAACCCCACTTTCGGAGAAGGAAATTTGACGTAGCGTTCATCTCACTCTCGCGGAGCACTCTCTCCTAGGACAGCCAAGCTTTGACCTGAAGCCTTCGAGAATTTCCTAGGCACTGTGCTCTAAAAGTCACAAACGTTTACTCCTTCTAAGTCTAAGACCATCGTTTGAAATGCAGAGGTTTCGGGCTTTCTTCACAAGCAGCCGCTAATTGAACGCTCAGAGTCTGAGGGACCGACTCAAAATTCCATCCTCACCTTCAGCTGATCAATCTCAACAATCTCATCTTTCTTCTCCATCAACTCCTCCATATCCCACGGACAGCTCACATACCTCCCACCTAACCACTCCTTCCTCTCGGCCGCCAACCAGGCAATCGTGTCGCCCGCGATACTCGGCTCGTCAGGCAAGGAGTTCCGCATTTTCTCTGGTAGCAAATCCTTTGTAATCTTCGTCTTGATCGCACCAGGATTCACGCAGAATGTCACAAGTCCCTTCTCACCGTATTCTGACTGCAAGGACTCGGTCCATCTCATGATCGCAAGCTTGGAACTCCGATAGCTGCTACTACCAGCACGAACACTCAACGCTCCTGAAGAGGAGACGTTGATCATTGTACACAGGCCAGAGTTTGTATTATCTGTGTTATTGGTATCCCCACTTGCGAGCAGCATAGGTAGGAAAGCTCGCGCCATGTTGAACAGACCGCGGACGTTGACTTCCCAAGTCCGCCAGTACACGTCTGGATCCGAATCGAGGAATGGTTTGTAGGGTTCCATGTGTGCGGCATTATTCACCAGCACATCCAAACGACCTCCAAAACTCCGCGACAAGGCGTCGTGCATGACTTGAACGCTGTCTTGACTTGCAATGTCCACGATAAAGCTGAAGACAGCTGGTTCTGGTCGTCCGGATCGCACTGCGGCCTGTATCAATTTCGCGACCAGTTCGTCTGATATGCCGTGTAAATCTGCTACTGCGATTGCGGAGGCTCCTGCTCGTGCGAATGCTGTGGCAGTGGCATAGCCGACTCCATCCTCCCAAGCGGCGCCAGTGATCAGGACGTGTTTGCCGGAGATGTCAAGCTTCAAGGGCGATATGTAGTCGTAGGATTTGGAGTGCTTTGTTTCTGTGAAGATGGCGCCCGAAAGCTTGAGGGCTTTGGGATCCCTTCCTGGCTTTCTTGTCGACATTTGTTGACTGTCTTGATCGTGGTCGGGTGAGACGGGGTGAGCTAAGCGAGAGCAGGACGCAATTACCAAAACAGAGGGTGAGGTCGTTATTTCTCGTGTGAACCTAAGAGGACAAAAGCTCAAAGGTAGCAAGGTAATACAAGATACGACAGCTTGACCAAGTCTCTTTAGGCTTGCGAAAGGTGTAAAGTGTCGTCTTTAAAGATAACATACGGAGCGCCTAATATCATTGCTCGCCAATACAAACTACTGGTAGTAATGCAATACCCTGCTTGTAACTACGTTTCCACAGAAGGGAAACCGCCTAGCTGACTGCCCGGGCGGCGATCATCGTGGTCAGGAGAGTTTGAAAGCGGTAGAAATCGGGATCTTCTTACTAATGCTATGTGTTCACTAATCAACGGAACGGCTAATGCTGTGCTAGTGACGAATGAGGTTGTCCGTTTAGACTAGCGACCCAGTAAACAAGGGTTCATGTGTTTTGTACTTCACTCCGAAGTTGAGCCTTACGTTAAAACTTGATGAGGTCGGCAGTAGATCTTAAAGTTGGACTCCCACTCTTCTTACTTGTACAGCGATTTTCAATCCATGCCGACGCCGCAGTAATGGAGCAATCACGAGTGCAAACAAAGAGATCAGAGTCAAGCTGATGGCAATGCTACCGTTCCGCGGCATACGTTACTTCATATGTCGGCACAAATAGAGAAAGTCTTGGTGGGTCGAAACAGCTGCGTTGACTCTCGATCTCACATACAGCATCAAAATAACTCCGCGAGTCGTCGTATTTTCCTCTCGAATTTTCGACATTGTATCCAGCCGAATGTAATCAGGCTCGTCAGCACAATCCCAATGAATAAATTCTACAGCTGTACATGACTCAAAACATCTCTGACGATACCATGCCCCCATCTCTTTCTCCCTCGTCTCTCTCTTCACCCATCGCTCTTAATCCAGTGACCACAACATACCTTGTTCATACACTCACGACTGCACCAATCCCAACCCCACGAAAGCAGCCATCACAGCTCCAGCACACAGTGTCCAAATTCCACCATCCCAACCTATCGGACCCTTCGTCGCAACCCACGTATCAACCACACAGACCAGAGTCCATGCCAAAGTCAAGACCCCCATCTCCTTCTGCTTCCCTTCGAGGGCGTACCAAGACAATGCTGTAGCAGCAGCTAAATCCCGTATACCGAGGAATACCATGCCTTTGGCGGCGACTTCATGGCCTTCTGGCGTGGTAGGTATGACTCCGAGAGATGAAGCTGCTGTGGATGGTGAGACTATGGAGAGAGCTCCCAGGGCAAACATGGAGGTTGTGAGGCCTAGTCCCACGATGCGCCATGTTGATGGGTTGAGGAGATGGTTGGGGAATGCCATTTCAGTGATGGTAGACTAATAAGATGATGGTACCGGAATTCGGTGCGGGGAGAGTTATTTGAAAGTGTATTGAAGAACGTCAGGAGGGGATGAGAGTGAATATTATATTGACTTCATATATCACATGGTCCAATCGAGGGAAAGCACCGATTCGGAAAGTTTGTTAATTCTCTGGCAAGATTTGAAATCTTTCATGAGTTTCGGGAGTAAGGTTTCAACTAAACCATCTGATTTGAAAGCAGCACGAGTCAATTTGTGGGAGGGCCCGGTAAGTTTGCTGAAACCACTTGTGCTTGCCCAAAAAGGAAATTTTGATAAGCCGATGCGGCTCCTCAAGAGTGTCTCCACTTGATGGCTACTTGAGTAAAATGCACTGCACGAACGACAAGATACGCGAGTGAAGTGCATGCATACGGTCCGTATCTGTCTCAACTGGGCGACTCTTTCCCGAAAAGCCAAGCACCAACAGTCGTTACTAATGTAGAGCTTGATTCACCAACCGCTCAAACTTTGGATGACCATTGACAGCGATGTAGGCAGTAGGTTATTGTGGATATGTTCAGATCATCAGAAAGACAAGAGTGACAAGCACTGATTCACACTCAAGGAAAGGGCGATGACCACCTGACGCGGGGTAATCTTACCCCGCCATCGTCTTGGAAATCCCAAGAGCTGAACAGACAACATCACCTGAAACTGTGCTTGGTTTTCGGCTTTGTTCCTGTGTTCAAACGTCACCTCGCTGCCCTTGGACACAATTCTCCTAGCATCGAAGCATCATTCGGGATCCCTAATATTCTCAAGAGAGACAAGCCAAAGACCAGTACTGTCGGTCAGCCGCGCCATGTCCATGTTCCCAACAGCCTTCTGACTCCAGGAACCAGCTTCAACATCGAAAAACGATGTCCGACTTCTTCAACTTCTTCGTATCTTCAGCGCTAGGCATCACGACCGAGGAGCTGTCAGCCGCTCAGAAAGCCACCGATCTAAAGAAGAAGAAGAAGCGTAAGGACTCTGCTTCTGCCTCAGCCGCCTCGTCGTCTTCGCAAGCTGAGAGCTCTACGTCGAGCTCAAATACAAATCCAGTTCGCAACGAAACTTCTGAAGAAGGGAGTTCGAATAAAGAGACGAGGGAAGCTGAGTCCGATGCTGTGACTCAACGACCAGCGTCAACAAGGGAAGAAGGCGAAGGAGAGCTACCAACGTATTCTGCGGCGACTGGAGACCCACCTGCATATTCAAGGGAGTCGAGATGAAGGAGAGGAGTGGAACCGATCGTGAATGTATCATTGAGCATACTTGATTCGATACATCTGGAAATTGACTGGATTTCATTGAGAATGCGAAAGAAACAGGTAGCCATGATTTGTAGCCGAGGGAAGCGCCAGAATACCGGGAATCTTGAAAACTAGGTTCTAGGAATGGCCAGGGGGAGGGGGGGG
>Ga0207879_100151_pt1 | contig 54594 bp, 65 predicted proteins | sample LinPmetageLP24_FD_184045 | JGI IMG/M metagenome (GOLD analysis project Ga0207879, IMG submission 184045) | Marine viral communities from the Pacific Ocean - LP-24 (SPAdes) | ecosystem: Environmental > Aquatic > Marine > Oceanic | place: Pacific Ocean | collected 2009-08-30 | reverse complement strand
CGCTCTCCATGTTCTCCTCGTTCTCCCCGTTCTCCATGTGCTCCCCGTTCTCCCCGTTCTCCTCGCTCTCCATGTGCTCCCCGTTCTCCCCGTTCTCCCCGTTCTCCCCGTTCTCCATGTGCTCCTCGTTCTCCCCGTTCTCCCCGTTCTCCTCGCTCTCCATGTGCACCCCTTTCTCCCCGTTCTCCCCGTGTTCCCTGTTGACCGTGTTGACCGTGTTGACCGTGTTGACCGTGTTGACCAGGCTGACCAGGCTGACCAGGTTGACCAGGTTGACCAGGCTGACCAGGTTGACCAGGTTGACCAGGTTGTCCCGGTGCTCCCTGTTCTCCATGTGGTCCCTGTTCTCCTTGTGGTCCCCGCTTTCCTCTCCGAGGAGCGCAAAACACGACAAGTACTAAAAGTACCCCAAGGATGCTTCCTATTATAGCTGCAACAGCTGACCCCGAGATGCCATCACTGCCGCTATCACTGCTGCTATAGACAGTGGGTACGCTAGAAGAAGCTGTGGACTGAGGCGTTGGCGATGCAGCTTGTCTGGTTGGGGTAATTTGCCCATTTCCTAACTCGATGACTGTTGTATAGGTAGCATATGGTTTGGCGATAGTAAGCGTGATGAAATAATCTGACTCCGAGGCTTTTTCTCGACGTGCAGGGGTTGATGCAGGGCTATTAGATGAGAGTAGAGATATTAACATAATAGCGGTCTGTAAGCAAACCGCCGTTCTCATGAATTACTTTAAGATTCTAAATTGCAAAACGAACAGTGGCTGGGAATATTAAGGAGAGACAAAGGAAGGCTGGGGAAGACGAGCAGTCTACTTTGTGAAGAAATCATGCTGAGCTGGCATCGAGACGCAGACATTGTGGGTGGCAGTCACAATTGAAGTCCCTCAGCCGGACATGGCTGCACCACTCTGTCTGCTAACAAACCTGGAAGAAACTGATAAGGGTGCGGTGCTACGGGAGATGATTGGAAGTTGGTGGATAAATGCATGCGCGCATAGAATGGCTTGAAGCAGAAAGCTCTAACAGGAAACGAGGTGAGGCTGCGTTCATCAATACAAAGCCTCATGTGGATTGGATGTGGAGCTTGGCCACAACTCCACTACGGAGGTACATGCCCAAATGATTGTCTCACCGCTTTTGTTTTGCCCACGCATTTTGGAGTGGCAGAACTGGGCGGTGAGACAAAGATTTGGGCGTGCACCTGTTGAGCGCAATCACCTAAAAGAGAAAATAAAGGAAGAGTAGTAAACGCCCAAGACCGGGATCACGCTCGACCGTCCCAGCCGCCAATGTCCGCAACGCCTCACACCAGCCAGTTTTCTTTTGTATCGACTCGAGAGTCATGACGGTAATAGATTGAATACTTATAGAAAAGATTCTACGAGTGGGATGACGTGCCCTATCCGTTGCGCTGCTGTCAGGGTTGACTTTTGCACGTGATCACGCTGAGACCACAGTGGGGTCCCTGAAGCCACAGCCTGTAGCGCCTGGACTACAGCCTGAAGCGAAAAGTCAACCCTGGCAGCAGCGCAACGGATAACCTAGGGCGTGTTCCACTCTGGTGCTGGAGAATAATAGTGTTTATGTTGTGCCGTCTTGTGCCGCGCTTCAGTTCTAATAGCAGATGTTTGTAATCAGTCTGTGTTGCCCGTACCGATAGTAGCTGCCGAGGCGCTGAAAGTTGCTCGATATCGTCACAGTCTAAGGCAGCATCTTTTGGAGTATTATGTGCAATTAGGCAGCTGGATACAACACCAGACCTTCAGCATCATTTCCTGGGAGGCGAAGAGAGCCTGAGCTTTAACTATTAGTTCCACTAGTTGGGGAAGAGCACCCCGAATCCTCGGAACTACTGTCCTCGAGGGTAGTATAGAGAGCAAACATCTCCCTGTCATTTCGTGGAGAGTGGAGGGCGTCCGCCTGTTCAGGATCAACCGTCGCTGTGGGCTGCTCGACCGAAGGGTCGATGATCACATCTTGTTGACAGTCAACAAGAAGACTGTCAGATCTTGACAGATCGCAAAATTCAGAAGGCTTAAACAGTTCCTCAAACGAGTGATTGGGCAATTCGTGACGCGCAGCTATCTCGATCACTAGCCAGGTTGATGGGGGGCCATCTGCCATTATCCGTGGAAGGAGGGAGGACAGAGTACTCATCTGTTCCTTCAAGCCCTTATGACAATAGTCAATGTAGTCTACGACCTCTTGATGCTGAGGTTCCGAGAGGGCATGGAGTCTGATGGTCAGTGAAGCAGGTTAAAACTTTCCTTCGTGACAAAGGCAAGAACTTACCTTGTCTCCGTTATGTCGGCAGGGAGTCGAACTAGGATGCCGCTGCCGAAACGCTCGACCATTCTCCGCAGCGGCTCCCCTAATCGCTTCCAGTAATCGAGCCTTTTCTTGGCTTTCCTGCGCTGTACCTTCCGCTCCTCTTCTTGCTTGCTTACCTCCTTACTCACCTCTGTACCCTTCTTCCCTTTACCCTTCCTCCCTTTACCCTTCCTCCCTTTACTCTTCTTCCCCTTCCCAGCCTTTCCGCCCCCTGGCTCAATCGTTTCTGGGAAGAGGAGGTTAGTATACCTATTTCTAGCAGACTGTTCCCCTTTATTCCTAGGCAAGGCTTTCTCCGCTTCGTAGTTGGCTGCTAGTTCCGCCAGGTACACTCTCCTCGAGACCTGGAGATATATTGTCATAGGATGGATGGACTGTATATCTTCGCCCGTACGTTCGAGGAGGAATCTGAGCTGTTTTGATCGTCTATCAGAGGCTGGGATGTCATCTGTGCCTCCAATCTCTTCTACGGCGTCCTGATTGTGCCTCAGCGCCCTGGTGAAATTCGGGAACCGTGCCCGGTAGCAGAAGTCCTGGGCATATCCATATCCCTCTGTACTGGTGATCCGTTGTAGGGCTGATCGCCAGGTTGGAGATAGCGTCCACCTATCCTCTTCATCTCCTTCACCTGCCGGAACCACTGCGTCTGATGGCTTGTGTATGGGGGTTCCGGGGCTAACTTTGACCGCAGCGGCATCTGCGAGCTCACTCCGTGCGCGTTTAGAAACTCTACGATCCTTGGAGCTTCGCGTGCGTTTGGGGCCATGTTGTGCAATGTCTAGCTGATGTTGGATCGGAGAGGCGACAGTCTTTCCGGAGGAATGCTTCTCTTGAGCATCATCCTGACTTGCTATATCGTTGTGATGAAGGGGAGGCTGACCGTCGAGGTTCGCTGGATGCTGAGAATCACCACGGGCCTGCTCGTCTCCAGAGTCATCTGCTGCCTCGACATAAGCTTGGAATAAAGGACGACCTCCATCGCTGGTCTCTTGTGTCACGACTGGCGGGCTTTGATCGTGGGTGTCGTCGGGGTCGCCAGAGTCGTCTTGTATGACATGCTGAGGGGATTGAGGTTTAGAAGGCTCTTCGCGAGGTGTGGAGGTAGGAGTAGGTAAGCTCGGTCGTGGGATGTTTCGAACGGCTGCCACGACTTCGTGATAAGTAGCAGGGTGGCTTTCAATATAGCTGACCAGATATTGCACTACCTGTGAGACATTAGAAGACACCATCAAGGAGGATAGATCAGCGAAGTGAACGATTCTTAACCTGGTCCACGTCTGAGTTCAAGTCTAATTCGAGCTCTGAAGTAATATGCGGCATCTCTCAACCTGGTTTTTGGGTCGTCGCGGTGCTGCAGATGACGGGCAGTTAATGCCATAGACGTGAAGAGTTGGAGGTGCGAAAGAGTGCGAATGGATTTAAGCGATTCGCACTCTTTTCCCCTGCCGTTCCTGCGCCTCTAGCGGCACTCCCGAACCGTGGGACAACCCTTAACTCCCGGGCACGAAACTGGAAACTTTTGACAGAAGGCTTCCTAGATCTTAGAAGGTTTTAAAAAGTGGAACAATCCTGTAGCTAAGTTCAGTTCCAAAGTTCAACAACTCGAGGAGAGTTTCTGGCGACGACTGAAGTAACGCTGATGTGCTCACGCTGCCGGGGTTACTGCGTTGGCAATCCTTGGCGGCGAAGCTTACCCCGCTAGTCAGAGAGCTAAGAGTGTGGATATATATTCTCCACTTGATTCAACTCAGCCTCGCCTACTGCTTCTCCCGTACTATATCTAGCCGCTTATTCTATGAGTTCAGAATAGCTATTAATCTATCGAAAAGAAGCCGCCTCGAAACTCTCCTGATAGAGATTTCCTATAGTATTATTAACCTTCTCAGGCCCTCAGAAGTTAAAGCTTTATCTCGTGCTACTAAGAGGTTGAGAGAAGCGTAGTTATTATCTCTCTTTCTGCTGTGTTAAGTTTCTATGTGCTGTATAGTGGCTAAATATAATGCTTCGGAGGACTTCCTGGAAATGAATAGGAGATTTATTCGCTTTATTAACTTTCCTGATATTAAGTATCGGATCGAGCTAGCTAGATGCTATGTTTCCTAACCTATCCTTAAGTATAGTATACTCTGCGAAATACTAAAAGTGTCACAGTCCATATATGCTTTATACGTTAAATGACCCCCCTTTATATCTCTACTCTATAATAACACCCGTATGATACTCGTCTTTCTCTTCTGTAACTACTAGTGCCTCTTCGATCCGACACTAGCTAAACACTCACTTCACGACATATATCTTCCAAGCCTAAGGGATAGGACCGCTTTAATAATTAATTTGAACGCGATGTAGACCTTCCGTTGCAGATCCGTCGGCGATAGTCTAGATCTTCGCTATGAGATCGAACTTATTCAGAGGATGCTTCACTTAGTAGTGCTATAGAAGATCAGCTATCACTATATTAAAGATGCCATAGAGGGCTCGAAAATCGATTATGCGATACTGCCGGATTCTCGTGGCTAGCTACTTGAGATTATTATTAGTGTTTCCCGACGTCTTATACCTACGTAAGGTCAGTACAGAGAGATAGTACTGTAGAGCGTACGCATATAAGTCTAGTAATAGCTTCGCTGCATACGAGGATCGCACTGAGGCCTAAGGTGTTAATAAAGATCATCTAACGAATAGTATATCGGAGATCTTCCTTTAAAGCTGTCCTGATATCGCACCTCTTCGAGGCGGATGAGCTGAAGCGAGCTGTATAAATATATACTAAGTAGGTATAGCGTATTCGATGATTTGAGGTGTCTGAAGGACGATAGCTATTCTCTGTTAAATATTCCTAGAAGTTGCGCAGGTTCCTAATTAATAACAGTACCCGCCGTAACTAATATAGCTCTGTGTCCAGTCGGAGTCTTCGGAGTTCGTGATAATAGTAGATTCGCCGTATCCGCTTATCGCTGCTGAAAGGATCACCTTAGAGTTCTTGCACCTTAAGACCACCAGTGAGCCGTTCCCAATGTTGATTGACAAGTATTTGAGCCTCTCTGCCATTCGCGATGAATTTCTCGAGCTTTACCTCCCGACTTCCTTTGCCAGGTTTTCTAGTGGCCACCGATTCTGGTTGAATTTGAGAGCTGGGAGGTGCTGTTGCTGATGGTTCAAAGATATGGTTCGGATGCCGCCATGATGTCCCCTCTAGCATGGCTTCTTTACTATAATCACAACCACGGCTTTGCTAATAATGTCTCTATACTTATCAAGCATTCAATTACGTCAATAAGCTAAGGAATGCCAGTGCGATATGCCTTCACCTTCGCCTACTTCTGCGGTTGCTATCAAACAATGCGAAGCCTCCTTATTCTTAACCACTTCCATCAAACCTCCTTACACGAAAAACCTCACGAATACCACGGTAATCGCAACCCGAAAACTAACCCCCCCTATACTCGGCCAGGTAGCCGGGAGAAGCGAGCGGAGGTATGACAGGATGGTGGGGGAGGGTGATGAGCTAGACAATTGGGATTATGCCAACATCAGGTGGATAAATTCGGGATCGAAGTTATGGATAACAGACTCTGGTGTGCTCGAGCGCGGGTCAAGTGAAAGTGATATCCTTTGGAGTCACTCTCTTTCCGCTGCTCGATCATGATGAGTATTCTGTCCATTCTTGGACCGTCAGCAGCTCCAGGGCTCTGCGGAATGAATCTGTTGTTACTTGTCAAGGACCAGCATGATCAGTATCAGCCAAAGGTAGATCGACTTTGTAAAGAAAATTTCGCTAACGTTGCTTTGCTTTTAGATACTGCCACTAAACTACTGTTTATTAATACTTTATTACCATAACTACATGAGACTTACAATAGAAATTGCTTGAAAATGTGGGAAGGATTTGCTCTCCCCTAAATCTTCCATGGTTTGAGAAAACTCTCCATTTCAATACCTCAATGCTCGTCGTGAACCTTGTACCTGCACATTACCATCCCACTCTCAAAAACACGGGTTTCGACAAGTGTCAATATAAACTCCCGGCTCAACTCTGCTAAAAGCGGAAGTCCTCGACCGAGAATGATAGGACATGTAGTAATAGTGATTTCGTCGATCAAACTCCTCTCAAGGAATCCTTGGATCACTTTACCTCCATCTACATAAACCTTTCCTGGAACGCTGTTTTCGAGGAAGGTTACTGTAAAATCATAATCAGTTAAGTTCTCTCACAGTTCAAATGAAAATTCAGAGGATAGTCATGTAGGAACTTTTTCGAGAAAGAGATTAGCAACTCAAATAGAAACATACAAGCCTCATCAATAGACCTCACCACCTTCACGTTCTCAGTTACGTCCTCCATCAAAGTAGTACTCAACACAAGAACTTGATGTTTCCAGTAAGGCCACTCTCCCATCTCAACCACTTTCTCAAAAGTACCTCTTCCCATGACGATGTGCTTGACAGAATCGAGGTTCTGTTGTATTGCTTCCTCAGAAGTGAGAGCATTTGAAGGAGGAAGATGGGAGGTGTCTTCTGGTGGGTTGGTGAGCCATGATATATCGCCGTCTGGACGACTAATAAAGCCATCGAGGCTAGTAGCAATGAAGACTTTGAAAAATCGTCTTGTTGACATGTTTAATGACTTCTGGGAAGGGGAAACTCAAATGGAGGTATTTCGGATCCAATTTATTCAAGTGTCAGTAAAATCTTGCTCGAAGAACGTTTGAGTGTGAAGTCGTACAAGAAGATGCGTCCCCAGTGATTTGATTGGCTGTCATTCGCATTCGGCAAATAGTTACACCGCTAGATGGCGACTTCCATAAGCAAGGGAGAGAATTTGGAAAGATAACAACTGGTTGATTTCTATTACTGTATGCAAACGTTTTGCGTTCAAGGTATAAAGATTTATTAAACATTACCCCCAAAAGAGAAAAGACCCCACCCATATAATGGGTCGAGCAGGTGGCTAGAGATGCTCTCCGAGTTTTCTTGAGATGGCATCCCAGTCATCATGACTGCTCAGTTGATGGTTTCTAACCAGACTCGTTGCAACTGATTCTAATATCCGACAGATGCTGACAATGTTCGGATGCGTTTCGTCAGTGCTTGAGGAGTGATTTAAGGTATGCATCCGACTGTCTACAGAACCAAATTGGAGGTTGAGAATGTCTAACACATTCTACGGTCACGGACCAAATTCCTAACCAGTGTTCTGGTATCTACTGTACTACAGAGTACAGTACTGTACGAGAGATCCTGATAAGATTGAATGTGGATCTGGGAAGCTCGTTGAAGTAGCGCGCAAGTGTATGCGCCCCACCATTCTGGACTTTCGCTGCAGCCTCGTCCCTTTTCTTCCTCAACAACAAACAATTGTCAACCTCCACCACAACTCCAGACTTGCGTCGCAGATTCTGTATCGATTCAAAAGGACTCAAATACCTCAGTTCTGGAGTTTGGAAATCTGCGGAGTGGATTCGACGGCTCTGACGCGTTTGGCGCCAAGTCGAGTTCACTTCTCCACAACTCTCCTTCATAATCAACCTGCAGATGACCTAGTCCCGTTGTTTGAACAAAAGATAAATGATAAAATACGCTTCTACTTTGTCTCTCCTCCTAGTCTAAAAATATCAAAACATGGAATATTATTACTTTGGATAGTGAATTGTTCAGTGTCCCACGGTGGGTTTGCCGCAAGCCTCATTGATCAGCAGCAGGGTTAACAGAGGATTGCGGCCCGTGCCGTTCCCAGATTTAGAACATGGTACCGCATGTGATAACAGCAAAAATTCCTGCTCTCAAGGTCGGAAATCTTGTCGTGATAGATTGACCGGAAGCGGATATGACCTTTGCTGTTCTCTTCTTAGCGTTACGTATGTATTTTGTCTCAACACTTACGATCTGTTCCCATGATGGAGGGAATGACTGTCGGTCAGTTGATCTGTACGTATACCAACGCCCAGACTGGTAAATAAAGAATGCGATATCAGCGCCACTCAGCTCTCCATATTCATAAGCCTTTTTAAGTAGAGTGCGTTTTCGTCTTCGAGATTTCTCTCCCTTACGATTTCGTCTCGGGGACATAGTTGGTTGAAGAAAGCGAAGTATTTGGGCAGAGCGGGGTTTATATAGTTTTTAGGAGCTACAAGTACGTATGGGAGGTGCATGTTTGTGGCCGAGAGACTCTACTTTGTCAGACTTTTTTTAGAGACTCAGAATTCTAGTATACGAAAGGTACGGAACGTACGGCCGTCCGTACCCCTTATAAGTCACGTGTAATGTTCTCTATGCAACCAACGTGAACCAAGAGATTTAACCCTCTTACTGGTCCAGGCTTCAAATTCATTTCGTACCATGTTTCAAGGAACCAATTCACTATTCCAAGTCCTACTCAAGATACGGCCTGTGCCGACTCAATTATTGGGAGTGCATCGGATCGTAATTATTGTGACAACCTGATGTTTGATGAGAGACGCCCAGTAGTCCCTTTGCATTCAGTATACTAGCAGTCTGGCCATGACCTGAATGGTAAGTCTTGAACAGTTCAGTTGAGAAAAGTTGGGCGAAAGTTGGAATTTTTGAACATCCGGCGGGGATGGCTGAGACCCTGAAGATTCGTTGCCGGAATAAGTATATGCTCAAATAAGCAGAGCACTTAACGGCAAAACAGGGGTGCATCTCAGGAAAAATTTGAGTTTAGAATGGCCTGTTAGAGTGGAGTAACATATCTCCATTACGCAGTTCTAGGTCCCTTCATCCATTGTCCCTTAAACCATTGTCCTTAAACCCCCTTGTCATTCAATCCATTGTCCCTAAATCCCATGTCTTCAAACTCCCTGACTCCATTCCCTACCCTGCCCTCCCCTGACGTCCTTTCCTATAAGTAGTTGACGTCCAGGCTCTCGAATCACAACCGTACATCTTCAGGGTCAGGGTCAACTCATTCTGGATATAGTCCTCGAATTCTTTTTAGCAGAAAACTTGTCATAACATCTCGTCCTTGCTGTTTGATGCTTTTACGATCTTCTCGCTCCCTTCCTCCTTCTCTCTAGATCCTCCGCTTCCAAATCCAGCAAGGATATAATGAGGGAAGGACCCGATATGACACCTGCAGAGACTCCCACTGCATCAGTCCCAAGGACCGAAAAACGTCCCTATGCCTCGGCGTCACTCCCTGCAAGTCACCCTCCCCCAAAGGTCACTTGCAAAAATTTCTGGACGGCGAGGTTGAGGGAGACCCCGCTGTTCAAGTGTAATCCTTGGGACTTTTACGAACCATTCCTCAAACTGGGCTCAGGCCTCACACTCGTCCTTTGTAATAGCGGTACAGAAATCCGAGTGATGGGAATCTTTGGTATCGCGTCTCAGGATCAGGGGGGGCGCGTTTTACTTCAAGTCCAGCATCCGAATTTCATTGATGTCTACGAAAGCTATTACTATGAAGATGAAGCCTTTGTAGTCACCGAGTATATAGGATTCTCGATAGAAGATTTACTATTACGCTCGATCTATCCGACAGAACGAGAAATAGCATATACCATTAGTCAGGTAAGACATATATCATCCTCCTCCGCCTGCCTTTGTTAACATCGCAGGTCCTGGCTGCAATGAACTTCATCCGTTGCAGGGAACTCGATCACCAACGCATGTCAATAGACAACATTTTCATCTCTTCGAAAGGCGAGATCAAAATTGGTGAGAACCTAACCCAAGAAGGATTGTATAGCTCTAACTACAATTCAGATCCCACCAATTGCCCGGATGGCAAAGAGGATAATTCGGTAGATTCGATGTCCTTAAGCACAATCATGTTGCAGATGATGAATGAAAAAAGAGAGACCTTAGAGGCTTCACCAGACCGCTGGTCTGCCGAGGCGGTCCATTTTGTGGAAGCTACTGCTACTGCAACACCGGAGGAGCTGTCGGATGTGAGTTTACCTAATCTTTACTCCGGCTCGTTGCTGAGGCTTGCTAGCATATCTTTTTGAGTCGTTCGGGCAGCGCTGAGATCTTGACGCCTCTCTGTACATTGGTTCACCTGCTGGCTTCGAAAGATGTACATCTGGATAAAAATTCGGGGAGGAGGCTGGAATAAGAGGTGAGGTCACCGACCGAGAGGGTTAACATGTATGAGCGGCAGGTATCGACGAGTCGTCCTTGGCCTTCAATGAGGGCTGCGCCACGAAGCAGAAATATCTGGCAATCACGGAAATATGGCACGCTGATTCGAGAGCCACAGATTGTCAAGGGGAGGTTGGGCGATTGTCTCGCAAAATAATGAACTCGTTAGGTCTTTGTGGTGTAAGTTATCTGAGCTCATTCATACCTTACCTTGCTCATTACTGCCTTCACGACCTGCTCCAAGTAATCAGGATCGAGCGAATGGCAGAATCCTCTTTCTTTCCTGGGAACAACGTTTTGATTCGCGAGTATCGTAATGCAATGTGGGCTCGAGAATCGGATTCGCCGTGCGTACCATCGACTGGATCATGGAGAGGTGTAGGGCCATGCACAGGATCGTCCTGGACATGGTAGATCAAGTGGAGACTGGACCCCAGAAAGCCAAGCCACTAATGTAATCTTTATCCCTACTTGCCAAGAAACCTTGTGGCCGAGAAACAACATGGGGGATTTTGACTTCGAGCATCTTAAACGCCACACCAACTTATGAGTTTCCAAAAAATAAAGATCAAAGTAACGTCCCCCCTATGTGCCGAGTTGAGCTTTGACTGTCTTCGACATAATTAGAACATCTGTATTTGGGCGTCCAAGTCGTTCGGAGCTGCGGAGAAGCTACCAATTGTGTTGTGGCTGCGGTATGGCGCAAGTTCGAGGAACCGCCACCGTTGTCGGGTACCTTTCCCTCCCGGCTCTGTATTGGTGGGTGACCCACAAATGTAACAGCAAGGGTGCAATTCTCACACTTGCCAAGCCTGCAGTGAAACTGTGATTATGATTGAGTCGCCCCACATTATTTTCTCCACCATGGTCTCCCTCAGTCAGCTTTGACCAGGCGTGCTTGTGGATAGAACTCCCAGGACGTCGACGACAACCATCTCCTCAATCACCACAGCCCATTGCCTCCTGCATATGAACGACGGACCTCAACCCGCACGCAGCATGCGCATTGTAGCCTCACTTGATGAGGTCTATGTCACGAAGGAAACTCGCTTTACGAAACTGATTCGTGTCAATGATACAGAGATGAGTGTCGTCAAAAGCCGATTTATCTTTGGAATTGGCGTGAAGGTCGAGCATGTATACGAGTGCAAACAACAGCGAGCTAGTCCATGGGACTAGGCTATCCTGGAGATGTTTATTCATCCAGTGTTCCCAAATCCAGTGTCCCTAAATCCATTGTCCCTAAATCCATTGTCCCTTAATCCAGTGTCCCTAAATCCATTGTCCCTTAAACCATTGTCCCTAGATCCATTGCCATTAGCTAAGCGCACCGAAGTCGTCTTCGCTCGTCTTCGCACAGCTATTTATACACATCAAGCAACATCAGAGTTCGGCATCTTGCATCTCGTTCATTTGCAGTGTGAGTGGATCCCTGGTTTGGTGGCTGGCTTGGCATGACGGACCGGAGCCCCACCAAAGTTGCCAGTTCCTTAATAACTGCAACGGCGCCCGTCAGCTTCTCCTTCTCTCCATAAACGTCCATCGCCATGGGAGATATCCCCAGAAATTATACTCCAGAGAATCAACTCCAAGCGCTTCTTCGAACCTGGATATATATAACAGAAGTCCTTGTTACTAATGGATACTCTGCATGCCTGCTCAAGGAATTCTCTAGTATCGCCAGTGGACAGGTCGACCAAGCCCGTGTCAGTGGCATCGCAACTCCTCCTGCATCATCAATCGCTGAAACCGCCCGGTCTGAAGGACTGCGTACTCCCGCGATCCTCTCGTTAATAACTAACCACCAAACATGTGACGATGCCAGCTCTCTGAGCCTTGGCCATAATGGGGATAGAAATGTCGCTGCTGGCAGCGATGACTGTCACCCTGCTAATGTGTACAGCAAATGGATGAGCAGATCAAACGTGGAGGATAGAGCAGATACAGTGACAGACGATGAGGTTGAAGACGAACTCAACTACTCCGATGTTGACGACCCGTCCGGAGTTCCACCTTGTCTTGTCTCTGACAGTGCCTGTCTTTCGCAATACCATAGCAGAAGTCCAGCTCAGGCGTACGAAGATACGCTGGCCACCGAAGAGACGACATCCCAGAGCTCCTCAAGAGTGAACTCCTGCGCTCTTACACAGATAAGCCCTCTGCGAGGTCCTTCGCACCGACGAGAGAGCCAGAGCCTGCCAATGTCGAGATCAACCATGTCGCACAATACTACATCCACCGACCCTCCTATTATATATACCATACCGGTCTCTACTGCTGGACTAGGCAATAGCAGTCTAGATACAGATCAAAGCGATGACGCGCCGAGAAGTGAGCTCTACCATCCCCGTTCGTGCATTTAGCTGACTGTTTGGTCTAAAGAAGCCTTCCCTTCGATTGATCCGCCCCAAATCCAGACAGAACAACGACATCCACGTCTCGCAGATCCGCTCGCTTTGCTGACCGGTTCTACGATCTCTCCAGACATGTTGTCCAGGATCCCGAACCCCGAAATATCCAACTTATGGCACTACCTCCGCTCACAGAGGGCATCGCTTCTGGAGGGTCTGGACAAGGCACCTGCGATCAAAGAGCCGCGAGAGACACCTGCAGACAGGATAAAAAGACTGTTAGCTAGGTATCAAGCGCAGTACGAAGCACTCTCGAGTGATGATGATTACTTCCCTGAACTCTATCGTCGACTATATCTCGCAAATATACACAGCTTAAAAGAGCAGGAAGCAAAGACTCGGAAAAAAAGCCCGCGCAAAAGGGATAGGAAGAGGCAGAAAACAGCTGACACCCCCGAAGGAGCCAGAAGATCTCTGAATGATGACTTTGTTGATTTTCTTCTCCCACAGTTGCTAACGGAAGGAGACACACGGCAAGACGCCAAAGGAAGATTTGAAAACTGGATGGCCCTGGGCCGGACATGCTCCAAATTAGTGAAAGAATTTGGTGCCGGTATCTTCCTCCGACTTCCTCGAGACATAACAAACGAAACGTAAGTTGCAGACCCATCTTCCCCTGGACAGCTGATTTGATAGGCATAGCCTCCGCGACTTTTCCGTACTTCAAGAGGATGCCCTTGTAGCACATCTAAACCAAACTCAACCAACTTTGAAGTCTGATATTGAGAACCTGACGGCGTTCCTGGTGCAAGTCGTGGAAGACCAGCGTGTGCCCAGCAAGAAACTTAAACTCGAGACGTTGTCCGAGCACGATATGGAGTCTCGGGAGCGGCCAGGTGGGTCGCTGAAAGACTTGTTTGAATTCTCTGATGAGATAAACTACACGTCCTTCTTGACAGACGAGGCACTCTCTCCACTGTACCCACCTAGCCCCGTAACGCCGGCGTGCTCTTTCACAATGTCGGAACCAGCAGGCGATGATAGCTCGGTATTGCTCGCCACCCACGTCTTTGATTCTCCTGACCAAAGCATTCTGTTCGACGCTGAGCATCTCGGAGGCGGAAAAAGTATGGCGAGATTTGATGAAGATTTCTTCCTAGTATAAATAGAACAATGATTATGCACATCTGTCAAACCGACTCTTGAATACAGCGCTGTCTACGTGAGAGCCTGTGTAACTTAATTTCTTAACGAGTGGACTGCTTGAACATCCTTGTCACCCATTTGTTAATTAAGGATAATTACATTCGGTGTATATATTCGGTGTATATTCCTTACCTAATCATCACAGGATTATTCAAGCAGCATACTTACTGTACGTCATACATTTACCTGGTGATCAACATATGTGCCAGCCCATAATGCTGGTTGGCACAGTTGGGCTAGCTCTGGATACGTGCCAGCCCAGTTGGGCCAGCCCACTTTACGGGTTGGCTCGACCGGGCCATCCCGTACAGTGGGCCAGCCTTAATATAGGGCTGGCCCAGTCGTGCTGGCACGGACAGTGTGCTGGCCCAACTGGGCTGGCACGTAATGTGTGCTCGACCAGGTGTGCCAACCAGCATTGTGGGCTGGCACCCCAACTGTCCTAGCCCTTGTGTCCTAGCCTTCACCAGGCGGGTTATCGTATGGACCTCTACTCCTGGATGCAAATGCTAACTTTCATCGTCATAGGAGTATACACCACGACACAGTCCATCTCACGACAGTTTCTTTCACAAGTATGCATAAGAGGTGTTTTAATCATTTTATTAAGTATCTCGATTCGAGGCATCGGAATGGGAACTAGACAGACGCGTGGCAACAAGAACCAAGAAACATGACACAGTTCTACACTCCCCTTCACTAATGACGAGCTCTATTCTGCCTATCTCCCGGAGGAAGCTCCCTCTCAAGCATCATGTTAGATGCGGACACCACAAGCTGGTTGTTAACCTTAATCCTATCCTCAGGGACCAGGAGGATAGTGTTCGACCCGTCGGCAGTGGCTGCTTGGAAACATGTTCTTGGGACTAACACATTGAGTGCGCTGTCAAACGGCCGTATTCCCTTTCTCATGTACTTCTTCGCCACCCGTTCCACTTCGGACGGATCAGAGCTGTCAACTAGAAGACTACGATCGGTCCTCCAAATGCCTCGCTCGTGAATTTTGAACTCAATACGTACTGTAGAATCCGTAGGCAATATCTGCAGCTGTTTGTCCGGAGCCTGGTGATGCTCTTGCCTGTCACCATTGTTATCGGCGTTATCTGTACCAACCAGATCCCGATATGAGTGAACAAGTGCCTCCAGGTCCTCGGTGGCTGGGCCACGAGAAGTGCTAGCAAGCCCATTCGCTATGAGATTCTGAAGATCAATGAACGTGCCTCGCCTCTGATCTCTCTCTGTTGCCTGTGAAGAGGCAATCCCTTCTCGTGCATTGTTGGGATCGTCCAGTAATGCCTGTCTCTCTTGTTCTTGTCTGTTTGGCTCCCAAACTTCTACCTCCATTCCCTGTTGCTCCTCTCCAGCCCGTGCCGCGTGCTCCAACCGGGCTAATCTTTCATGCTCCAATACACTCCTATCCCGACCGGCACCCTCGTGTTCTGGGCCTCCATGCACCCCTCCGCTTGTGTTTGATGCGTGGTTCGAAGGCGACTGTTGAAATGGCGAGGATTCCACTTCTCCAGAACTAGGATCTCGGGGAGGGGACGGGTGAGAACGACCACCAGTACTAGTCTCGCTTGGTCTACCAAAAAATGCAAAATAAACAGATCTGCGCACAAAGAAAGACGTGATACTTTCGCCTTGCTCGGTCACCTCCACGTGGAGGTTGGCTACAGAGAGCGAGTCGGCATCCCGTGCATGTGCCTCTTCATCTGGAAACCCACATCGGACACCTGAAGCCGCAGGATCATCGCTGACGAAGGCCGGACACATCTGTTCCACTTGGACAGATGTGGCAGTGTCAAATAACCTTACAATCTGCTCCACATTGGAATCGAGAATAGCGTCTGTGTATTCGTAGCGGTCCGATTTCCGTGCATTTAACAAAGCAGCACGCGCGATCTCCCGATCTGCCGATCGTTGGCTCAACGCCGAGATTCGATCAGACTCAAACCCCAGTCGGATAGCAAGAGCAGCGAAGTTGGACAAGACCACTTCGTCCACCTTTCCGGGCCGTGCTTTGGCCAAGCGTTTTCTCTTCGTCTTGTTCTCCTTCGATAAGGGAGGCAAGTCGCGGAAGTTCTGCATTGTGTAAAGCCAAAGCAACCGGTACGCTAGATCCCAATCCTCTGTGGCCCCAAAGAATATGGCATCTAGGGCAGTGCACAGCGTTTGTGTGGGAGACGGCTCCACCAGATGCCTCATACTATCAGCGCAGGCGCGCAGGTAGTTAATATCCGCGAAGAAAGAAAACAACGAAGGGATGGGGCCGCCGATCTTGCTCAACTCACTCCATATCACCTCGCGGTCCTGGAGGTTAAAGGCGGCAAAGATGTGGCCACTGACCAGCTGGCCATGGAGCGTCTGCGCATCCCGTTTGGAATGTTGAGGAGCAGTGAGTTCCACCGCTTTCACCGTGGCATTGTCGAGCATCCGCATCGCTTGTTTATCATGACTGAAGATCTGGGACCAGACATCTTTGATGCCCTTCAGATAGTGTACGGCGTTCTGTTCCCTTAGCAAGTCAGGTATACCAGTCGACGGCAGACTCACCTCGTTACACCCCATGCTAATCAATTTATTCAGCGTACTGATCCTCATTCCCCCCCAGAGCCCAGGCAGATCTAGTAGATCATCGAATCCTGCCTTAAGGTCTGGATGACGAGAGAGCTGGTCTAGACATCTTGTGTCATGTTCTGACAGACGACTCCGCCACCTGCCCTCAGAATAAAGATCTCGCTCTTGTCTGTATTTGTAGATCTTGCAGTAGATTTCGCCAGCACTCGGCGGCTTCTCGTTCGCGTACTCCTCGATCAGGGCAGTCTTGAGCTCATGGTCGGCATCTGCAGAACCAGGTCAATTAAGGGTACCCTCGACTCGAATGATGGCACGTACCTGCGAGGTAGAGATCTACCGTCCACCAGCTTTCCCGAGGTTTGAGGACCTCTCGTGCTGCTTCAATGCGGTGTCGCCCGTGGAGGCAGTGGAGTTTGGATCCGATTGGGAATTTAAGCACCGGGTGAGGGTCGGTATTATTCAGCAGCGTCTTAGCCGAGACCTTGGAATCTCGAAGCACCTCGGAAAGTTGAGATTGATCGATCACAGCTGGAATATGATTTCTCTCCACCCGATCACATTGTCCCTTCTTAAAGTACCCCTTCAGTCTCTCGAGGTTCTTCTGGTCCAGTTCTCGGGGCTCATTTTGTGGGAAATGCAGCACCTCGAGCCTGATCCGAGCCGTTCCTTGATACTTCTCTCGCCCCTCAGTGGCCAGCCTCTCCTCCCGATCTGCGAATCTCGACGGCGGTGGCATCTGGCATATGTTGTCTCGAGGTCTGAGTTGAATGGGATTTTTACAGAAGAAGGAGGAGTGGGCGAGAGGGCGGGAGGGTGTGTCGCTCTTTGCGGGTCCATGGGAGCAGCCAAAATGTGCTGCTTCTTGATTAAGCAAGCTCACACCCCCAACAACACCATCCACGCTCAGCCAGGCCACCTCCCCCATGAGTTGGACTGTTACGACGCTTATCCATCCCCTTCCACACCTTTCGCTCGCTCTTCGTCCCTCCCGACTTGAAAATCGATCGATATCCAACCTCTCGTTCCCACGTCGTCGAGGTCTCCTATACAACATGGATTCACAGCCACGACCACATACTACTGTCGATTTTCTCAAGGCACAAGGCGAGGCGTCGTCTCACGCAGCTCGTGATACTCCTGATGAGCAGCTCCAACGCTCCAGCTCTCCTGGTCACAACTCGTCCCTGGGGAGCAGGTCGAGCAAGAAACGATACCGCACCTCGGATGATGAAGAGGATCCTATAGCTACTACGGAGACGGTCAAGGTTCAAGCGTATAGAAGGAACGTCCCGCGAGACTTTCAAGTACGAATGGGGTCGCCGTGGGATAGGTATAAGGAGGTTCTCGATCTCGAGCACCTCGATAACTCCGTTACGGTGGCAGAGCGGAAAGCGCCGCAACATGGGCTGGTTGCCATCAAAATGTTTCTCTCGGCAGCTGCTGAGAAGGCACTTGAAAGGCACCAACGCGTCAAGCACGAGAATATCGTCGATGTCCTCGAGGCCTTCACCACCGACACATCCCTCTACATCGTCCTCGAGCACCTACCCATCTCTCTCTTGCAGATCGTGGAGGGCGCCAAGTACCCCACTGAGTGGCAGCTGGCAGCAATCCTCAAGCAGGTGAGATTCTTTATGTCTGGTGCAGTACACTCGTTAACACGGCATGCTAGATCATCTGCGGCCTAGTCTATCTCGAACGCGAGAAGTTCCAACATGGATCTCTCCACTGCTCAGTTATCCTGCTCAGCGCTCAGGGCAATCTCAAAATAAGTTAGTCCATCATGTCCCAACCCTCAACCTCGACTGACGAGACCAGCCAATCTGCAATGCTGCGAAACTGTAGATGGGAAGGGCGAGCCTCGAGATGTGAGAGCGCTTAGTTCAATCATGATGGAATTAATGCAAAAGTACGTCAAGGACGATGGCGCGGTTGGCGTGGACAATTTGCGTCGTTGGCCTTCTAATGGTGACGCCGTCGCCTTTCTTTCCGCGACGACATCGGCTGCATCCGCGCTCGAATTACAAAGCGTATGTGGCTCTCTTTTCATCAATGACTAAGGGCTAACGATCTTAGCATATACTATTGAAACATCGTACTTGCAAAGAAGATCTTTTAGGTTTGATATTTTCAGCTGAAGTCACGGCACCAAGACGTTATTCATGCAGCGCGTAGTTGTTCACTCTAGTTTAGATGACGGGTATCTGATGTTTCGTAGGCAGAGTGAAGTCATTGGAAAAGTTCATAAATCAAGCTAAAGTTACTTCTACTCCTCTTCTTGCGACGGCGTGTCACACTAGCCTTGAGAAGTGGAGGAAAAATTGGTGCCAGACGCTGACGTGTCTTGTTCCTTGTCACCAGGTTCCCATCGCGCGAGGTTCGAACCTTTTGTGAGGCTAGTACCACGTATTCTATGGTGTCTTTATGCTGATCTGGTGTCCTGGGAAAGCGATACAGCGCCGGGCCGTTTATAAAATACGCAGGTGGGCGACTAAGCGGGCGGGGAGGTATCAGTGATGACTAGTGCGCTCTCCCCACTTTAGCAAGCCACTCTAAAAACTCAAAATTCCACCCCTGGTTTCTCGCTTAATTTATGCTTATATAGACATATGCTACATCAATGGCCATTTTACAGGGTCTCAAGCATCCCCACCGAAAATCACAATTTCCGATACAACTCTCTCTTTACTTTGTTTACGGTACTCATGGAAACCTCGTCACAAAGGTTTCAAGCCTCCCATTATACTAGAGATCATCGTCAGACTTGAGGCTGCTATGGCTCGCAAATTCATTCAACCTTACTCTTTGGAGAGAAGAGAACCAAGAGCCAAGTCACAACAGGAAGGGGTAGAAGAACGATTTGAAAATTGTAGTAGAAGAACCTAACTTTATACGGCGATGTAAAGGTACGCTCTTTGCCCCTTAGCTACCCGTGATGTGAGAGAGTCATTCACTTCTAGATGTTTGAGAAGACTTTTAGTCTCACTCGTTTGCTGGTATTCTTTGGCGGTTTTACCCATGTCGAACCCTTAGTGGGCTGGTACGCCAACATGGCCGTCCCACCCTCCTCCCCCAAAAGTCCTTATCCTCTAATCTATTGTCCTCTAATCCATTGTCCTCTAATCTATTGTCCTCTAATCCATTGTCCTCTAATCTATTGTCCTCTAATCCATTGTCCTCAATCCTGTCCTCAATCCTGGCCTCAATCCTGTCCTCAATGTCCAAGTCGGGAATTCTCTTGTCCCTAGAATGTCCTTACCCCCAAAATCCTCTATCCAGTCCCCAAAGTCCACAATCTTGATGATTCTTGCAGGAGGCATATTCTGGCTGGGTATCTGTTTCGTTTGGCATATTCTTAAATAGTTCATCCTTTCACTCATGCTCTTCCCCTTCCTTCCACAGGGTTCCATCCTCCCTCCGTCTCCCTCATCCGCCCCCCTTTCACTTTTCCCTTTCGAATCGTCTCTTCATTCGCATCCCCATTCCTGTCATGGAGACCGTTGAAATCTATGCAGTCTGCATTAGCAGCATCTTTGCTGCATTCTTCGTCCTTGCCTTTCGTCCATACATCTGGCAATTCGTTGAATACGTCGCTCTTCTGCTTTGCAAAGTATTGATCTATCCCCGCATCCTCCACCGACATTCATCACTTGGGCCATGGACACCAGCAGGCCTCATTGTCCAGACAGCATACATCACCGCCAACGTCTACTGCCTCCAATTTTGGAAGTTGACGGCCATAAAGGTAGGCATCCGCGCGGCGAATCTGGCCTTGATCAACATGATGCCGCTCTTCCTTGGGACGCATCTTAGCTTTCTCGCCGATCGATTTGGTGTCTCCCTGAAGACGTTCCGGATGGTTCACCGCTCGGCAGGCATGATGTCGTTCGCTCTTGTGCTCTTTCACGTTCTCGTCGTGGTCGTTCGTGGTGCTGGGACTTTTTCTTTGAGTGTGCCAGAGAACCTCCATGGACTGATCGTAATGTTTCCTATCCCCTATCAGATGACAATTCAACCGACTAACAACCACCAGGGTGGCTCAGCCTTATGTTCCCTCCTCCTCCTCTCGATACCCATCTTCCGCCGCCCGTCGTACGAGCTGTTCCTCCGTATTCATCAAGGTCTGGCTGTCCTTGTGATATACTCCACCATACAACACCTCAGGTCCACATCCAAGTTCCCTTGGCAGTTCGTATACATTTTTGCCGGGATAGTCGCTGCCCTATTCATCCTTCAATTTGGGACCGCGGTCTTTCGAAACAAGGCATGGAGCCATGATTTTTCTCGAGCCTACATCACCCGTGTCAATGATACAGTCAGGGTCCGGATCACGGCGTCTCGGCCGGTTGACGTTAAAGCAGGCCAGTATGTCAACATATGGATCCCCTCTATCAGCTGGTACCTCCTGCAGAGCCATCCATTTGTGGTGACGAATTGGGTCGAGGGTAAACAAGGCACGTTGGAACTCTTCATCCAGCCACGAAGAGGCTTCACACGTGAACTCTTCAGTCACGCATCCACAGATGCGCGAGACATCATACCTCGTCTGGTATTATTCAGCGGACCGCACGGCATTAGCATACCAGTCGTAGAGTACGAGACAGTTCTCATGGTCGCGAGTGACTTTGGTGTTGCTGCGCTGTTGTCCTACCTCCGTGAACTGATCCACGGCTATCAAACTTGCAAAACTCGCACAAGACGGGTCCATTTGGTGTGGCAGCTTCAAAGTCTTGGTAAAACCCAGTTCCTAAATTATGATAAGAGCTAATAACGCAGATATTGGCGTGGCTGCAGAGCCCCTTTTGAATGACGCCTTGGATGAAGATACTTTGGACGATAGCTATGTAAGTAAAGCAGTTTCTGGAGCACTCACCCAACTGAAGCTGGTATAGATCCTTGATATCTCGATCTACGTGAATGCCCCCGGCATCGTCAAGGTGCCATTCGGCAAGCGTGCAACTATCTATCCAGGTACGGCGGATATCGAAGGAATGCTGCAAGCCGAGGTGGCGGGAAAGTATATTCAGAGACTGCAGGTACCATCGGAGGAGCGAGGCAAGATACTTGTTATGGGTAAAGAAATCCATGCCGCTCCTCAAAGCGACGCAGATACTGATACTTGTAGTTTCCGGAACTGGCGAGCTCCGAGACGAGCTCCGGGCTTTCGTTCGTCCGCACTTAGACCATGGGGTTCGAATACAGGAGCTGGAATTCCAACCCGAGTAGGCGCTGGACTCTCGGCTGGGAATTCCTAGTTCTGTGGAAGAATATTTGGTTGGCTTACTGGCAATGAGGAAATCACTTGAATGTCTCGTATCAGTGAGTGCGTCCTATCTTCCAATCAATGCGTTGTGCTAATATTCACAGCATCTTCTCATGGGTTTGTCTAGTAAATCGAGGATCTGAAATGGATAATGGCATTGGCGGAGATTAACTACACACCAAGATTAGCGTTAACGTAGATTCAAACCTCTTAGTCTATTTCCTTGCATTCTATCTTGCAGGATAGATTTTACTAAATGTAGAGACAAGCAATGGGCCACCTTGGAATTCTTATAAAGTTCGGGTTGTGGCTGTTGATCATAAAGAGACCAGAAGGTATGCCTCTCCCAGGTTTCCAAAAATTCTCTCACTACGTTGCCAGCGATGTCACAGCACCGTACGTGTTACAACACAGAAAGTTCACGAAAATTGCAGAAGAGATATACATATGCTAGGCCAACAGCAATTTAATGACTCCAGGAGGCGGTCACCAGGCCACCAGGTCATTCCCCTCTGTCTCACCCAACGTAAAGAAAGAGTTGTGTTGAAAATTGTGATCTTCGGTGGGGATGCCAGAGACCCTGTAAAGTGGCCACTGATGTAGCATATGCGAAAAGAACCATAAGTAAGCGACAAACCGGGGTAGAATTTTGAGTTTTGAGGATACACTTTTAAAAGTGGAGTAACACATCTCGATTACGTGGGTTGTAGAAACCGGTCCAGTTCTCTTTCTTCAGGGTCTCACGTATCCCCCCGACTAGAAGGTGCCAGATCGTTTCCCAACCAGTGTGATGTATGATCTAAGAGAATCCCGTATCCTCCATCATAAACTGCCATAAATAGCAAGTTGTCATGCTTCGATTGTCGGATGAGATTCTGCTCCAAATCCTGAAATACCTCTACTATTTGGATCCGGACTTTGTGCCATACGGTCAGAAAGAGGATCTCCTAGCGATCGCACTGTCAAGTCCTCATGTTCGAAGTGTGCTCAGACGCTTCGGTAGGTATGCTTGTTAGTCCACCGTCCCCAGCCTTTGCCCGTATAGTCGTCAGGGCAGGATACACCGAGGTATCGACCGTGTAGCATCTCGACCATGTCCCTTTCATACTTCGTAAAAGATGCTGCCAGGATCTTTAGGTCGCTAAACTTGACAGGGGAGTCGCTCCGGTGTCATCGAGATTGAGTAGGGCAGGAATATCAAGTGGAAAATCCGTGATACTGATGCGATCGGATGATGTGTTATGCGTGGAAATACGGGTGATGGCCGAGTGTTCCCAACGATATATCCAAGGTCTGTGTAGTGAATTAGCAGGTACAGCAGCTGTATCACTCTGGACTGAAGAGAAGATCCCAGGTTCAGTCATGAAAAGCCGAGTTCGTAAAGCCCTGCCCCTCCTGTGGAGATTAGAGTTCGCAGGCCCCCACTACTCATAGATCCGACACCCCAAACCCAAACCATCATCCAACAACCCCACCTCCAAGAATGAAGTAACGATCTACTTCAAGTGCTCCGATCTGAGCGAGGTGCAGATACCGCAAATCGCCTCGTTTATGGACATGACAGCCTTGTTGGAATCAATCCGCAAGTTGTAATGGTTCCGGGTGGCCCAAATGTGAACAATTCTTAGATGTGCGACTTTGCGCAAGATAGTGACTCCAGCCCGAAGTAACGATCGTATCGAACCACGAAGGAAGATCATGACTTCTGCGCGCTTTGAAGGACCCTAAGCGAGATGATATGTTGACACCTGGTCAACGCTGGATCCCGTGACATGAACTTCACATCGTGCTGGGACTTGTTCCAGTCTGGGCAAGCTACCACTGATGCCCTCGTTTACAAACATGATATTCTTTTCTGAACAGGTGTTCTTGTCATAGCATATACCTGAAAGCTCCTGAAGATTAAGTCATCAAGTCTTAATCTGAGCATCACGTACGTAAGGTAGCTCACACTTGTCTCGCTTGTTCCGAGGGGCATATGCTTAAATCTGCATATGCCTTAAATTAAGAATGTCATACCCCCCCACACGCTTCCCGGCACTTGTCTCGGGAGAATATGCTTAACTTGCGTATGCCCAAGATTGAGTCTGCGGAGAAGGCCGCCTCCCAGTGCATGTCACAGGGGCAGAGACTTAAAATCAACGGACGCCTAAAATAAAGTCTGCACAACACGGGGTCCCTTACCGTCGCTTATCTCGGGGGCATATGCATAAATCTGCGTATGCTCAGATTAATTCTGTCGACAAAAGATTTCGTGAAGACTGGTTCCTGTTACGAGTGGTGGACAAAGAACCGGGTTGAAAATTTAGGAGCGCTTGGAGGCAGACTCAGCTAACGTTTATGACTTGGACGTGTCTTCTTTGTGAGGCCAGGTTATGACGTCATCCTCCCCTCTCCCCCCTGGCAAAATTGCAAACCGTCGGCACTTTACTTCCAATCAACGACGGCGCTGAGCGGCACTTCGCCAGGACAGCTGCCACCGCCAAGCCTCACCTGCATCCCCCCTGTGTTTCGCCGTGCCACCGAAAGCTTATTTCTGCCCCCGCTTATACCTCAGCTTTGCGAAATCAGAAAGCGCACTTGGAAACGTCGATCCTCTGAAGGGGTTGGGCGGTGGAGTCGATTACAATATCTCAAGCTATCAGGCTTTTGAGCATCAGACTCTGCCCTCACTTTACTCTCTTGTATGATTATCGACAGCAGAGATTACGTTTCTGCAGGGTAAAATTGTCCCTGACTGAACGCCCGAAATGACCTCTGGAGGTCCAACTTGGCCCAGTAAGAACCACAACAACATAAATCTACAAATACAATCAACCAACCCATCAAGACCCTCTGCCTGGACAAGTTAAGCGGTCCTTGCTCTAATCATCTTTCCTGAGTCTTCTGGAACTGCGAAGTGAATTCGGAACAATGCTTTGAACCCCTTCGACCGTCTTCTTGCGTTTCTTGGAAAGGGGCCGTGGCTGAAGAGCGTCACTTCCGAGGAACATCTCACAATTCCCAATCACTTCCTTGATCACCCGGTCGGGATTTACCTCGCCATTCCAAGCCCTAACTGAGAGACCATTCATGCGCTTCGTCGCGTTGCGGATGACCATAAGACCGTAACTCCACCTATCTTTCTGCTGGGGAGTAGGCTGGATGCTGGATTAGTATGCCGTAATGTATTGTGGACTTCACTTACCGCTTCAGTATATCTAAAGTCCAGGTCTTTGAATTCAGCCTGTGGTGAGTTAGCAACGTCCTTAAGTCTGTTCGAAACCACGTACCTCTACTACCCGCCGGACTAAGGTAGATTTCGTTTTACGATGGATAATCCTAGGAGTTGCTATCGAATCGTAATGGTATATTATCTTCGTTTGCTCATTGATCTTAAGCAGTGTGAAGTGGTTCGCGTTGATATTTAGCGGGCAGATAAACACCTGTGGCTTTTCGAGATCGTTCATGTCTCTACGCATGTAGTCGTTGATCTCTTTCCTCTAGCGGCTAAAGGGGTTTAGAATCGGTGTGACCTTGCCGTTTGCGTCTTTCCTGTGAAGTGGGATGCTGATACCGAGATGCACAAAGGCTAGTTTATCAGTCATTTCGAGAGTAGCTGCAATATCCTAGCCATTGAGCCATCCCCTAGATCGTAGCCTGTCGAAAAAGCCACCTGAAAGCTCCCCTGTACCATTCACGATGACAGAATCGTCTTCACCGAGTGGGTGCTTGCCGAGAATGTCGCTGACCCCTTCCACAACGCGATCGAGAGCAGTATCCAAGCAGCTTTGCGGTATAGATTCCTGTGATTCATTAATAGGTGTTAATAAACAGCCAGCCCAGACATTAACTTACTGTCTCGAAACTGTACTCCGCCCGCAGTCTCGAGATCTCTCTTAATGGTGCTATAGACCGTGACTTAAGCGAGTTCAAGAAGCGAGAGAGGTCCGGTCGTCCTTCCTCGGCTAACAGCTTCACTTGCTTATCGACGATAGAGAGAAATTCCATCTTTTGCGGATCTGCTTGAAAGCTAGTAGTGATCCTATCCACCTCTTCTTTACTTGCCTTCGCAAAGCTCCTGGTGACGCAGCTAGAGTTAGTAAATGGCACGGTATATGTATTGCAGGACATACCAAATATCTGGATCAAATAGAATTCCCAGATGCGTCCTCTGAACCAGTCTACGCAATGTTCGTCCTGTGTGGAAAATGTTTTTGAGCCTCTTCCTCCTCGCATCTGAAATTTTCGTTTGGATTTTCGCTGTATCTAGTGATGAATGTCGATCTTCGTTGTCGGAGGTGAGATTCTCAGTACTGTCTGTCGCCGCGGTGCTACGCGCTTCTTTCAGGTACTTGTCTAGCACGATCGTAGCCAGACGTTTCCTGAGCTTCCCGCGTTTCGTACGAGGCGGTGCCTTCTCGGCTTGTTGAAGCTCGGCATCATACCACTCTGAAGCGCCCATCCACTCGATCATGTTGAGGATAGTTGCCTCCTTAGACTGAGCGTGGCCTGCTTCGAGTATGTTGATCCAGGTGGAGGCTGACTAGGTTGGTGAGCTGCTTGTGATTAATGCAGAATCCGGCTGACCTACAGAAGCAGGAGTAGCGGGTGTTCGATCCAGGCTAGGCCGGATCGTGGTGAGGATTCTTGAATGGATCTCTTTTGGTATTTCGCGGCGCCTGCCCATCTCGTATAGGAGGTGAACTGCATTGGCGGTCATCTCGGATAATGTAGGCGTCTGGTCCGGCGAGGATGGGGGCAGTATAGCTGGGCTATCTTGGGTGGAGAGTGACTGCTCTCGATCGACTCGGTGCTCCTTTATCGAGGCAGTGCTACACAGGTTGAGCTGTTGTTGTCCTGTGCTGGATGGCGATGGAAGCCCCTCTGGTAAGGTCATCTCTACCTTGTCTGGTGGGGAAGCGGTCTAGTCACCTTCGGTCAGAGGCGACAGAACTCCCTTATTCACGGTAGGTGTAAACAGAGCTGTCTGTGGTGTGGCGGTTTGATCATCAGAAACCGGCGATTGGGATTCTCTGCTCAATTTCCTTACAGGTGTGGATGGGACAGGATCCGGTAAGGTAGTCTCACGCGGTTCCACTACCTGTGGCGAGGAGGCGTCTGATGAAGCTTGAGCGTCGGATCCTTTCCTATCGATTTCTGGCAGGGTTGGCTCTTCCGGCTCTAACGCATATGGTGACGAAGGCCTACCTGTGGTTTGAATATCGCTAGTCGCCTGGTCAAGAGCTACGGATAGTTGTCTGTGAACGGCACTCCTCTTAAGGCCGTCGTTGGTGCACGCAGCTTGCAGCTGATGTAATATTGATTCGTTAGCTATCGGCGACAGGGCGCGGCCATGGGTGGAATAGTCGTCTTCATCTCTTCCCTGAGAGCCACTCTCGGCAGTAATCTGAGGAATTTCTTCCTCACATTTGGAGCTGGATTGGTCCGTCACAAGGCTGTCGCTTCTTTCGTTCATGGTCTTGTCGCCATGGTCGGGTTGACACGGGACCAATTCATCACCGAGTTGGGGGCTGACGCTAGCAGCTTCGTGTGAAACCATATCTCTGTCATCGGGAGTACCCGGCTGGCTTGGAGAGGACGCGGCAGTAACCTGGGGAATCTCTCCCTCACATTTGGGGATGGATTGGTCCGTCACGAGGCTGTCACTTCTTTCGTTCATGGTCTTGTCGCCATGGTCAGGTTGACATGGGACCAATTCATCACCGAGTTGGAGGCTGACGCTGGCAGCTTCGGGTGCAACAACATCTCTGTCTTCGGAAGTATCTAGCTGGCTTGGAGAGGACTTGGGAGGTCGGTACGATCGGTCCAGTTGCTTTCTCCCTTTTGGGCGTTTGATGATAGTGCTTGTCTCAAGTGCTGGGGAGCCTTGAGCTTCAGGTTGAAAATTTTCATTTGGGCGATTGAGGATCTCCCGGACAAGATATTCCGCCACGGACGGTGCCTTCAAGCACAAATCCCGCACAAAAGCTGAGAACTGAGAGGGGCTTAGCTTTCCCGCCTAAACAGCAGAGCAGCTTCCTACTTACCTCTAACTGGCGCTGGGCATCCTCTAGAGAGTCTGAGGATACAGCTGCGACAAACTCTCCGAACAAGCAGATCGGGTCTTGGATTGCTTCGTTGGGTTGAAGAGGCTCATCCTGCCAGAAACGGGTCGATGTATCTTGCGGGACATCATGAGCGATGTCTAACCAAGTTCTAGCTGTTGAGTCGAAGTCCATCGTGTGTATTCAGCAGAAAAGACGAAAGTTGTTCTTGAATGAGGATGACGGTTGAGGCCAGCGCTGGGGATTGCCTTGTTTTATGTATTACGGCCCCTGGTCGGTGGGCTGTGGAGATGCCGCGTCGCTCCTCTCTGAATCCTGCCTAGTTTCTCGCGACATGTCGGACGTGATGCATGCTCGGCTGCATATACGCTGAATCTACCTGTATCTAGGGAGGAAGAACCGGCATCTTCCCTTCACCCACCTTTAACAGAATCGATCAATCCCTTTTCATGTGACGTAGTATCATCTGCTAAAATCGAGAGTCAACCTGTGGAATGAGGAAGGGCTTATCCTTGGTTCTCAGCTCCAACATGTTCACCCTGCTCGACTGGCATGCATATACGACGTACATGGCATTGCCCACACCACTAGCATCATTACTTTGGCCGGTGAGGCCGTTGAAGGCCAGGAACATTAGCATGGCACTCCGGACGTACCATTTGACAATAGGGGAACGGGAGTGTGGACCGTCACGCGCGCGAAGGACAGCACGGGTAAGGGACTCAGGTGGCCATCCACAACGAAGCAGTACTAGATTCGAAGCTGCAGACGTGGCAGCCGTAAGGCAAAGCTCCTCTATCCAGTACGAGCGAACAGCAGAATTTCATCGGCGAACGCCAAATCTGCCATGAGTGCCTTGGTGCAGCGCAGCTGAGGGATTGCGCAAAGCATATTCCTACGATCGCCAATCAGCAGGTACATAATCAGAGGACGAAAGGCTCGGGGAGGGCATTCCATGCATCCGTCATATACGGGCTAGACACCCATGACCCTCAGACACGAACATCCTTGGTATTCCAGGCCACGGCGTCGCTCCTGCCTGTTTTGTGTCGGGAATCGCGCTGCGTTGTGCATTTCGGCCCCCTAGAGGACCGAAATGCTCGCTGCGCCTGAACCCCCTTTTCCCTTCTCGCGATAGTCGATCAACTCACACCCCAAGAGTATGTAGGCGTGGTGGGCAGCGTTAGCCGATTCAGTTGACGTGACCATGGACCAAGACCAACATATTTGCCCCTTGGTCGTGATAAGAAAGAGGGTGATACCACGAATCCTCTGCCAGGCACAACAGGAGCCTGGCTGCATACACCCTCGTACCTAATCCAAGACTCCACGCCCTCCAGTTCAGCCAGTGGACTGCCCTATTCACTGAAGAAATGAAGCAGCGCTATTACCCTCGATACTGGCACTCGGGCTGGACATAACTGGAATCATCTGTTCCTATCGAATCATCGGACTCTCGAGAGCACCAACTCTGCCTTGATAAGAGGTTCTAATGATGCCAGAGTCGCTTGACCGTCCTAGTCACGTGATAACAAACGCTCGCCTAATTGTTGTCCTTGAGAGTGTATCCGCATCGCGCCTGCGAAGCCCGAGTTCTTTAGCAGGCTCAAAATACGAAGGCAAGAGTACAGAGGCACTTCCGGAGAGAATTAACAAATACATGTGCTCCTTCACAGCTTCCCACTTGGGATTATTAGGGCTGAAGAAAGCAGCCGACTGAACCAGCTGTCATGCGTTGGTACGGCCATGTCGAAAGCGGGCTCATCAGTCACGGAATCCTCCACCCAGAGCACGGAAGCAGTGCGAACATCGGCAGAGCATGGACGAAGTAGATTCGGATTCACCTCTGTGAACTCCTCCACTCCTTGAAGGCTGACATATTGTCTCTGCCTAAGATCTGCATACTCTGTCAAGCTTGCTGGCTAACAAAGCGTAACAATGCCACACCCACACGTTCCACCTGATCAGTAGCCTGTGACAGAGTGGGTGCCACACAGTAAGGAAGTGTGAGCCTCCAACAGCTGAGAATACCCTTCGTGCTTGCAGTAGGCGGTACAGATGCCTAGCAGTGAGCCGTGATGGCTGCTAGCACTGGACTGCGGCAGACCAAAGTGGGTAGTCTCCAAGAGAAGGAGAATCTCTTGGTGGAGTCGACAAGGGAGGTGGTTATTGCATCCGCTCCTCACTTGATTGGTCAACGTCCTCTCCAACAGATACGAGGAAGCTTTCCAACTGAGGCAGAGGGTGAAGTACCGAACACCGATACATAAGTCTTATCATCCTCTCCTCCATCGTCTCTTCCATCACCCCTCTGACCTCGTCCATCGACTTGATTCAAGAACTGAATCTACTCGAGGGTTTCCAACAGAAGCCTGCTTCTCCGCTACAGCCACCTGATATAACGTCCACACCTTCGCCATCGCCGACACGGGATCTGGGGCTTCTCATGAGGACATGATCACGTCAAGGCGGTCAAGGTGGCGGGAAGCAAAAGCTCGGAAATGCTGATAACCGCCACGATCGGCAAATTCAAAGTAATCTGCTCGCTGCTTCCCGTGGGGGATGAGAAGACCGCAACCAAACATTTGAAGGTACCAGACCTCGACATGCTCTTCGCGCTGCATTAAGGACTAAGACTTCTCTAGGGAGCAACATGTAGATCACTCAAGCTTAACTGTCGATTCCAAAGCCTATGAGCTCTGGCGGAAGTTCATAGTGCCACTGGGTATGGTCAGTCCTCTGGGATTGAAACTGGCACCCACTTCTAGGGATGTAGCCTGACACTTCAGATCTGCTTCCGTAGAGGCATCCACTACTTCAGCAGCATAAGATACGGCTAGGAGCTCACTCTCGAGAACAATATCCTCTTCCGCGCTTGTATGTAGCAGCTCTGGGTTCGCATCTGGCACTTGGTCATTGAAGGCTGCGCCCCGCAGAATCATCCGTGTCCACATCTTCGATCGACTTGGTCCAAGGTTTTTCTGGCTCGCTGGATTCGATTGCCTTGATCGCTGCTTCACTAGACGTATGCCCGCACCTTTCTTTGCTTCGGCCCATCCATGCCCACATATATTCCGTCATGGCTCGAAGCGTTGCCAGATATACCGCGCAACGAGATGCGAGGTGATGGTATAGCAGGCAGCGGCGGCGATAATACAGGAGGGCTGCGGAGGCAGGAGAGTGGGGAGGATGTCGACGACGAGGACGATGTTGAAGGTGGACTCGAATGGTGGGGTACTGGATACACGGCATGTGTCGCGGTATCGCAAATGTCATCATCGCCGTCGATGACCACAGGGCAGCTGGCAGTGTCACAGGCCGACCCAGCTTGATTCGATGTCATGCTAAGTCACTCATGAGAGGTGTCATTCTATCAGTATGAGGTGGGAAAGAAGGGCGGGAAAGAAGCATGTTGAAAGTGATCGGAGTCAGAGACTTGCAGCACCGGGGGGGTTTTATCCAAGAACGCCAGTTTTAGTGCAAGCGTTTACGAATCACGTGACTTAACTCCACACTAGGTGTGGAGTTGTTCTCTACTAAGCGATGGCCCTCCAAACTCCAACGGCACGTTAGCGCGTTCGCTTCACCAGCCCACGCTTCTCGTCCAAACTCAGCAGACCACAACCTGGAATTAGGGCGTCGAAGAACTCGACGGTGTCTTTTTTCGACGCTTCGTTCCAGTACTGTATAGTAGTGTCTCCGAACAGCATCCGAAGCTATCAGTCCGTATAAATCGGAGAGAGCCCAAAGTAGCTGCCACCCAGATTTAACCGCAATGGAGCCATAACCGGCTGCTCTCGAACCAGCTGAAATTGGATCCTCTGGGAGGCCGTCATTGGGCGATGCAACGTTCATCTTTAAGGTTTTCAGGTAACGTCCATCCCTGCGGTTGGAGCCCGTTTGAACCTCCGCAAATAACCAACGAAGTTCTGCCTCAGAAAAGGCGTGCCTGCCATTCTGGTGGTCAGCGGCTAATTTTAGACACACCCACTCACTAGAGCCGGCTTCCAATAGGCTGGATGATAGTCAAGAACGAACTCTGGTATGGAGGCCAAAGAGGATCTGGTTTTTGAGAGTGAGTAAAAGGTTTCATTGGATCGAAAGATTTGCAACTGCCTCGAATACGGAGTAATTTTAGATATGATGCGTGTGCAAATGCAAGGTAAGCTGCAATGTGAGGTCATCATGTGTACAACTGAATTGGGACCTCGCTAATCCGAGAATTTTGGTTCATCGTTTGTCTTCCAGCCGCTCCTGCGTCCCAATCTTTCAGCCACTCCCGTCGTCCAGCCACACCACTCGTCCAGCCGCCACTCATGGCTTCTACCCTTGATTCGGATATCACTTTTGCGTCATGGCTAAAGATATTGTTCAACAGGATCACAAATTTCTGATCTTCGAGATATGTATTCAGCTATTATATATGGCACAAGCCAGTATGGACATTGACAGATCGAAATAGAAAACAAAAACTCATAGGTACAACCAAACCTTTCCCACTCGTTTACTTTCAACCTGCGCACGATGAAGTCAGCCTCAAACTCACCTACACGCATCAATGGCCGGACACTTCAATGCACTTGTTAAACAATCAGAAATGCAAATGCACAAAGCCAAATCAATCAAGAATGTCACCACCTTCTTAAAGCATCCAAGAATCTGCTCTCTTCATATGCTTTTTTCCCTCCCTGGTTCTGACTACCCATTCCTGCACATTTTCCACTGCCATGTGAGGCAACCGCCTATATTCCTTCAAAAACAACTGGATCTCAGCCGCGCTAAACTCCTCCTCCGGTATCTTGCTTGCAAACTCTGTCATCAGCTTCCTGAGCATGTCTTCATCTCCTCGCTGACTGCCGTCTGTTGAGGTGTCGTCGGGCATAAACAGGGCGCAGAAGAGTCGAGCGTTGATGTCCTGGTTAGTGTACCCAAGCTCAAGCTTCATATCCACTCGACCCGGTCGAATCAGCGCAGCGTCGAGACGGTCCGTGTGGTTGGTGGTCATGATCAGTACCCGTCCTTCCTGCGAACCAACGCCATCAAGAACATTCAGGAGGGCCGATAGAGAAACCCTCCCTTGCGACTTTCCATTTGAGCCTGTCTCATCTTGGCCAGTCTCCACCGTTCCGCGCTCTCGAGATTGTGTTGCGTTGACGGCATCAATATCTTCGACAAGGACGACACAATTCGCGGGGAGTTCAGTGAATAGCTTACCCAGCGAGCTGTCGTCCAGACTGGAGATATTGAGGATATAGATATCCAGGTCGCAGGCCCCGGCAATTGCTAAACTCAAACTGGACTTTCCGGTCCCAGGTGGCCCATACAATAGGTATCCCTTCCGGTATGGGATGCCGCGCCGAGAATACCACGCTCGTGTTCCAGGGTCCAGGAAATCCTTGATGTCCTCTACTAGCGCTGTCTTCTTCTGCTCGTCAAGGATAACAGTGTCGAGTGGTCTTTTGTCTATTGCTCTCGTTTTTTTCCAGCCACCATCCCGATGCTCAAAGACAGAGGTCTTATTCTTGACTAACTTCAGGTACTCAGCTCGACACTCGCTGAAGAGCTCCCTCAGAACATCCGGAGATCTGCCTATGCAGGAGACTGAGATCTCCTCTTCGCGGAAAATTCGGCCCTCTTTCTGGACGCTCCGAAATGTGAGCAGACGATTCCTATACCAGAAAGAAAAGCTCCCATTCCAAGGCGAATACTGAAGAGGCTTCTTCTGGTTTCCATCAGAGTGATCGTCGGCGGACCGTCTTCTCCTCGCATCCACGCTAGCAAGGAGGGAACGTGCCTTATGGGAAAACGGCTGAGAAGATATCCAGGCGACAAGCATATCGTGTGCTTCGTTGGTATGGGAGATATAAACTCTTGAAGCTGTTGCTTGTCAGAATGTATCATTGGTGGTCTTAGGAGTCACGAACTGAAGTGCCTCGTCACAAATGCTTCAAAGAAGTCTTTGACATATCTGCCAAAGAACACAGCCAATCCGCAGATACAAAGCACACGACCATAGCTGTTTGGTCCGGCCTGAAGTTGCTGCAGGGCAGCCGGGATGTTGGTAAGCCCAGGGAAGAAGACGTCTACCATTGATATCGGGCTCAATGGGAGTGGCTGACTTGGCAGAGAATAAGCATTGTTGTGAGCAGCCATTGCAGGACGTGAGAGCTGGGCAATCTGTTAAACCTTCAGAGGAAAATCTATACCCTTATATTCTCATCCATTATCCCCCTGTAGTTCAAGGTTCGATGCTTCAATTGAAATCATGTGGTAATGGGGTGTTGTGTGTCGACGCCCCCATGGTGACTTGGACGTCGTTTCCCCCATGGTGACCATTGGACGTCGTCGCCCCCAAGATGGCTCATAGATACATGCGACTTCCCAGCATACGAATTTCCCTTCAAATTTGATCATTCGCCTTCTCATTCCTCCCAATTCCCCAAGCTTCTTCTGAAGCTTCACTTCTGTGTATATCATCCCATCAGAGTCATCCACCAATCCTTCGCGTTGACAATGGCTCCAACAGAAAGCACACCACTAAGTAGCCCGAATCCGTCATCATCCGAGCCAAAGTCGTCCAAAGGTGATGACAAACCTGAAGAGGCTCAGCCTGAAACAGACCCATCTACTACCGAACATCTTCAGTCCACCGTCGGTGGATCGGATGAGCTCACAGACCCGTCTACGGAGAAGCATCTTCGAGAAGCAATCTAGGTAAGGGCCATCTACAGCATATCCATATTCTCCTTAGTTAACAGTCGACTTAGATCAAGAATATCATGGCACAGCGCATGTTTTGGGCTCAAGGGGGAGGAAGCCTAACCGCAAGAGAGTGGGGGCAGCCTTGGAGTGAGACCTGTGGCCGGGCTAGATTGTTGATACGGGATCTTGGTTTTTTAGTATTTCTAGTTTGATTTGAATGTCCTCGTCACCGATTCCGCGATCTCTGCAAATGCAATACTTTATGTTCACATCCGCTCATGACCAGTTCCATTGGCAATAACGATGCGTGGCCCTTTTGCGCAAAGAAACTCGATGTTCGCCAATATACTATCCTACCTGACAAAATCCTTGTCCATCGAATAACAGACTTGATGGAACTTGAGAAGGATCACGTAGTATATACTGTGTGTGTGGAGATATGGAGTGGGCTCCACTAGTGCTTTTGCTTCCACGAACGCAGCACTTATATTGTTCACCATTTATTTATCGGATCCAAATGATACAACGCGCTGTTTGCTTGTAAATACAGAATGAGAGATATAAGGCCTTGCCGCCATCTGAAACCCTCACAGATAAAGCACCCACGATGATCAAATGAGATCCTTCAGCGCTGCATCACCTACTCCTCTTTGCCGTGCACCTTACGGCTACCCCAAGTAGTCTGGAATAGTTAGTATAATATCAAAAAGGGCAACGTCCTGAGACTCACTAGATGGAGAGTGAAGAGTGCATAAAACTTGATAAGACCATGAAAGTACCCGAAAAATATTGTTACGGGAATGAAACAGATATCTGCAGGGTAAAGTACGAAATGCGGCACGAGCTTGACCACCTTTGTGAGCAATAACCAGAGAGCAAAGATGCAAAAGCTCAAGAGACGATGCGACGGATCCCAAGTACTAGTGCTGCAATGTAGGAGGAAGGCAAGTAACGAGTCGGTTATCAATGAATGAGACAGTGTCGCAAGGAGCAATGCGTATAAACTCCAGGGTGTCTGCCTATTTATCATATATTAGTAAACAATGCGAGACAAGGATAAGATACATACATCCAAACACGCCACTCAAAGATTATACTCTTGATATTGCTTCGCCAGTTACTTCGGGCCCAACGAAGACATTGCTTCAAGAATCCCCAACCAAATTCCAACGTAGTAAAAACCTCTGCCTCTTTACACATCTGGATCCTGATGCCCCAACCTTTGGTGACGAGGTGTCGTGTGACAAAGTTGTCGTCATCGGCATTGAGAGGTATCCCTAGCCATGTCTCGGTGACATAACCTGTCATAAAGTCTTTGGTTTGAAGAATCTTCGTTCGAATTGCTGCTGTGCGGCCAGACAAACACGATATCCTGCCGTCTATATGTGAAGTCGCTGATATCTCAAAATTGCGTCGCTCAATATAGCATTCTCCGAGATATTGCCATATCTGGTCTATCATTCCTAATCCAGGTCTTCGCCTTACCCTTTGACAAGTGCCAACTGCACCGATCTTGCTATCTTCAAATGGTGCAAGTATGTGAGGTAGCGACTCTGAAGGTAATTTGATATCATCATCAGCCAGAATTGTGATCAGGGTCGTGATTCTTGGAATGGCCTCACATATCTGCTGGCGTTTGTTGGCAAAACTGGCAGCCATAACTTGGATTCTTGGATCGATGCTATGTGCCAGCTCGGTGATTCGTAACAAGTCGCTTTCAACTGTTGAAACGTGAATCTCATGAGGCTTTGTTGCGAGGCAGCTTCGTAGGCATAGCCTAAAGTCATCATGTTGATCTTCACGACAGATCGTTGGAATGAGAACAGTGACATCGTCTGAAGTATAGGTGGAATTTTCAGGTGGTGGGATAGATTTGAAGGTCCAAGAGGACGCGCAGTTGACAATGAGGCGAACGTAGCGGTAAAGCCTAAGAAATCATTGAGCATGCTTCTATGCTTAATCTTAATACGCAGCCAGTTACTCACCATAGCGAAATGAAAGAAATTTGATAGTGGACGATCAGCATCGTTTGAATGTAATGAGTACTTCAATGTACAGGACTGCTGGAAGATTTGGTAGGTCCTCTAAGTATGCTGAAGGTTTATTTTCCAGAAAAGAATACAATGAATAACGTAGAGGAACGTACGGACGGTTGGCGTGATGAAGTGCAGAAATTGTTTGAAAGCCCGGATATCAGAGAGCGCAAGGTAACGATGCAAGCCCGAAAGCCTGCATCCTTATATGTCCATTGATCATCGTATGGCTAACGAGCTAAACAGTTCGTCTCCTTATGGATAACTCAACCCACATGTGCAGAGCCGCAGGAAACTCGAAGATCACAGCCAACGGCTGGCCACTAGGCTAATTGTGGATGAGTTTTAGAGAAATCGAAAAGGAAATCCCAGCATGAATGTTATGAGTCGACGCCCCCATGGTGACTTGGGCGTCGTTCCCCCAATGGTGACCATTGGATGTCGTCGCCCCCAAGGTAGCTCATATGCGTGATATACATTAACGTGCCAGTGGCTGCGTTAGATCTGATTCTGATGCGGCGCTATCGGAATAACAGATACGGCACACAGTTTATTAGATGGACGGTGGTCCGCCTCTTAAAATATGCTTCGACCTTGAGATGGATTCCAGGCCAAGGCCCGAGTCATTTTGTTGGCATCAATTGCGCGGTTCTGCCACCAACCGTCATCATGAAATATTCTGTGTTGAGCGAATGGAATTGTTTAGCATCCCAAAATAAAGCATTTAAATAATGCTAATCAGTCCCTCTGCAGGTTTTGAGGCTCACCGCGCCGACCAAATTTCCGAAGCGGAGTTTACCCGAAGGAAATGACTCCCGCTCTCGCAAAGAAAACCCCGCCAAAGCTGCCCCACGTCACCTCAAGACGTCTTCCTCGCAACACAGAAATGGACATCCCAAATATTGAGGTGGTCACCCTCAGCGGGAAGAGACTCTCTTTGAAAGAGGATCTACAAGAAGCAGTGAGATTCCTGGAAGAGGATGGATGCTTGGTGTTGAAAGGCGCAACGGATCTGTCCCCCGTCGAATCGATACTATCAACGAACAAACCTTCTGTGGACGCTGTTAAGAAGGACATCGTATTGAATGATGTAAGTAAAGCCTTTATATCGAGATTTTCACTAGTATAGACTGACACGGTTCTTAGGCAGTCAAGGCAATTCTATTTTCCTCCCGCGACGACGACTTTCGGATTACATCCTACCAAGCATACAAGTTCGGCACAAAGGCCGGAGAAACAGGTCGTGATAGAGAATGGAAGGAGATGGCGGCGCACTCCGGCCTTGTAGGCGTCAGCTGCACACACTTCGGAGGCGATCCGACTGCCTCATGGGTCATCGAAGTTGATACGGGCTCTCGCGGTGAGCCCACGGGAAAGACAGTTAACGTGGAGGCTAACGGTCATGACATGTACGTGCCCTCAACCGATGTCTGCTCTTATCTTCTAACTGCTGTCTAGTTTTATTTGTAGTCACTGGTTGATGCGATCCACTCCACGCCTCCAGTCGCAGGATCCGGCCGAAGCGTTCTTGATACTCGTTACATATATGTGGAAGGGGTATTCGGAGCGCGGAAGGATATTTCTTGGCCTAGGGACAAAGATTTTGGAGATAGCTGGTAATCAGTGTTCTCGCATTGGCGACTACGTACTCTGGCTAAGGAAACCCCCATCTGAGTGAGTCAGGGTTTTGGTCGTTTGCTATAGTGGTACGGATATCTCACAATTGCAGTTCCCACAGAAATGAATATTTGCTAGGAAAGGATCTGTCTCATAGTAGCGATTTCAGAATTTGACTATGCTACATGGTCTCACATCAAACTACCATCACAAGATTTACCAGCCTAGCATCGAAATACAAATAAAAATCCCCACGCGAATCTGCCCTAATGTGGCATTTCTCATAGCTCTTGCGTGAATACCAAGGACAAGTCCTCAGGAACTCCATTGAAAAAAGGCAAAAAACCATACGTTAGCCTTGCCTGGTTGCTGCTATCACTGTCAAGGTACGAATAACCTTGAGAATCAAAAGGAGTTCGTTCGAAGAAGGCCGAGTCAAGAGTGGGAACCGCGGGAAGGAATTTGTTGCAGCCGTCGAGTGGTCGATCAGTGGCAAAGCTTATATTCTGAGGGACATCAGAAAAGATCTCTGACCCATTCTGTGCAGTACACAGATAGGTATGTATAGTTTCCGAGACTCCAATATCCTCTTGCTCGGATCTAACAAAGTCAGCAATTAGGAAATTAAGCAATACAGATGAAGAGCTTACTCGCTTGCTGGATCGTCCCAGTCCGTAGATGCATTTGAGGAAGTGTCCGGCGGCGTAGGTGCTCTTGCGAACCCAGTGGGATGGGTGGCGAACTTATAGGCCCTTGATATGTATGTCTCGTCATGGAAAGATTTCTCGTGGCGTACAAGATCGCACGGCCGTTTAAAATCCTTCTTGCACAGTACGCAGTATTTCTGATCCAGGACGCGAGTGAGGCTCAGATGCGGCTCATCATAAACACCTCGGATATGCCGATGCAAGTGGTCTGTTCTGTCAAAAGCCTTTGAACAGTTGTCGGCAGGGCAACTCTGTCGTTTTGAGGACTCTGTTCGTGTATGATCTATGCTGATAGCACTGGGCGGTTGCTCCAAGGCTGCGAGTCTTCCGAGTAGATCTTCAACGACGCCCGCGAGATTCCGAATAGTTGACTCTTGTGCCAATACTTTGGTTGTTAATTCGCAATCTTCTCCATGACAGCACGTCTTGTGCCGTTTGTCACCGCCGCGTTCGCTCGCTGATTCGAATGTTAAACGTCGTTTTCGCCCATCTTGCGAAGCTGTTTCTTCCATTGCAGACGATATGGGGGAGGATGAAGATTCTTGCACTGGGACATAACAAAAACGTAGTAGATTAATGGAAGCACCTGACGTGGCACGGGTTAGCTCGGTTGGTGACCGAGCAACGGGTTAGTGCCTTAAGGCTGCGTAACATTGAAAATCCGGCTGTGGTATGCACTTTGGGGGAAATCATCAGGGATAGTGCCATTGCACAAGATAAAATCGACCGAGACGCACAGTAATGCACGGAGAATAATTTCGCCACTTCGGTTTCCTAGATGCAACAATGTTTTTGGGGGTGTCGATGGACAACCCCAACCCCCAGGATTTCATTGCCCCCACCTATTTTGGGGGCGTCGATGCGGCGCATTACGGATGATATGCAAGACAAGTGCAACGTGGTCAGTGTCAAGGCCATTACGTCCAACCGCGGAGAAAAGGGAGGGTGGGAACGAATCGCGCTGGCATCAAATGAAAACTTTGCCTTGACTGGGACTAGGTTGATTGGATCAGACGTGATACATTCGCCTCGTACTCGGCGTGGAATGTGGGGACGGTCATACACCATTTTCAGCAACGCCAAGTGTTGCTAAGCCTTCTTTAGTGGCGGGATAACTATCCACCAATTCTATATTTGGACCTTCTTGGGAAACCTCCTCACGATATCCAGGTTCTCTCATAAGCTCCCCCCACGCAATAACTATGATAGATGGTTGGATGGCAAGGAGAGGGATTGGGGCATTAGGAAAGGAGGAAGAAGAGGGTGCTTAGGAAGTTGCATTTATATAAAGTTTGAGGGAAGGGGAAGTGGAAGGGAACATGGCGGTGGTTGTGTATTGTTTGAGAGTGTGCATTGATTTTCACGGTCTGTATTGATCGAGTGTGAAACTTTGAATATTGGAACTGAAGTGAGAATGCAGCAATGAAACTGAACATTCTGGTATCTTGGATTGAAATGATCTGCGGCCCCAAGCCGACAACCGTGCCAACGGGAGACGGATATGTGAGGAAGGCGATCAAAGAGGGGGTATCATGATGAGGTCAGCAGGGACCAAGAAAGATTACAGGCGCTGAGAACGCAAATAGAACACCGGGACTGGTGGACGGCGACAGTAGAGGTGGCGGAAGATGCAGGACGAAGATGTAGAGCAGGAAGCAGGAATGAGGGGGTTGGCAAGCTGATGCTCAGCAAATTTCTCCAACCGTGAGCGGCAGCAAAGAGCTTTAACCCTCATATTTTCTGCGAGTCTTTCGCGCATCCACAATAACAACTGGCTTTCGGATACGGCGAGTCCTCTTATGACCTCGTCCATTGGATTGACCAATATCTTCACTCGACTCAAGTGGAAGCGATGTGTCTTCTGACGATTGCGGCGGAGTTACGAGAGGGAATGTTAGGCCATTGGGCGAAGCGTATCCATTGTTCGCAGTAGAAACTTGTATGAAGGGATCATCCTCATCGTTTGCCGGGAAAACCGCATACGACGAAGCGGGAATTTGCACGAAGGACTCATCTTGATTGATTTCTTGGAAACTGGCGGAAGGCGGAGCATATACATTGTCTGTAGCGGATATTTGCACAGAGGAGTCATACTGATCGTTTGTCGGGAAACTCGTCCAGTACTCTGCCAGTAATTGATTGTTTGGGTCCTCTTCGTCGTCATAGTCGTAATTATTGCTATCTGCGGAGTCGACAGCCTTGGCAGGTACATTTGGAGAGACAGGAGATCGATGATTTGCAGACCACTTCTCGTTTAGCTCGTCCCTCAACTTCTCCGAGGCTACTTTGGCATCATCCTCAAGATTCCTCAACTGTCGTCTGCTTTTCTTGAAATCTTCGTAGGTTGATATGAGGAAAGAGTTAGAGGTAGGATATTGATGATATTTGACTTGGCCTTGGGATTCAGATGAATAGTGGTCAAAGATGTTGAGGGTAGTACCGTCGGTAGTGAAAGTCGAAATAAATGCATGACCGGCAGGATCAGGACTCTCAAGGAATGAACGTGCTTCGTTCCTGCCATAAACCATGCAAGCACCATCGTATCCTGCTTGAGTTTGTGCCAAGATCATGTCCTTCCCTGGACCTTTCCACTCTCCAGCGAGATGTGGTAAAGTTGTGGCTTGCGGACCCGAATAGACTGTAGCCGCTCCACCAAGTTGTTCGCGAACTGGAAACGGGTCAAATTCAGGCATATCGAGGCCTTCAACCATATCTGGTTGCGCAGCTGAAAGGTCGTTGTTGAACCCGACATTCTTTGGGAAGTTGGTGAAGGCTTGGTTGTACGATCTCTGATACCCAGGGTCATCATAACGTTTGAGTAGGTGAGTGGCTGTCTCAACTAGCACCGACGCTTCGTTAGGTGCTCTTCGGATGGCGGAGGCAAAGTGTCGATAATCAGACTCGCTTGGTGAGGCTGTCGATCGGCTTCTGTCGATTCGCTCTTGACGGGATTTAAGATTTACAGGAGGCTTTGAGCACATTGGATTTAGAATTCCATTTTGAAAAGCGATGTCTGGAAAGGCAGGGTCGGTCGTTGAAGTGGTTTGTTTTGATCGAGTTGACTTGGTATCCGAGTATGATGACTTTGACTTCGGTGTATGGCGTTGTGGACCCAAATCCTCGTCGGTAGTTGTGGTTGTGGAAGACGAGCGTCCAGTAGACTTTTTCCCAGCAGACTTTTTTCCTTGTCCTCCCATTTTTTCGAACGCTTTCAAATTTTCTGTGGTCAAGCGGGCACGTTTTGGAGTTCTTTCGGCACCGGTTTCGACAGATCTGTCAGGTCTCCGCTTCCGAGTCTGGCGATTATGGGTTTGTGATGGACTGGGATATCCTAGTATATCACACATGTATTAGCACAGTGCTTCTTGAAAACAACAATAACAACCAACCTTGAAGCTGTGTTATTGAAGGCACCGGCGCCGACACATCGATAGGACTCGAAGTTGGCACACGCGGATATGAGGTCGCTCCAACCCGCTGTAAAGTCCGAGGGTCTGTTGGTCGTTCCTCGAGGGGGCTTTGAGATTCGTAGTAAGATCCTAGGATGTGAGGAAGTGACACAGTGCGTTGCCTTGATTCTATCCGGGAGCTTCGTCTCCGCGACACTATCCAACATTAATATCTTCGCAATCATCTTACAGAGAAGAAATCTTTGCCTACCTGAGGGGGTTTGATGTGGATCTGGCAGCGGTCGCTGAGGAGCCCGACGTTTTCGAATCCGTGTAGATGGTGGATTCATGGGGGACATGGGCAACTGTGAGTAAAGCGCGATGTTGATGGTTGATGTTGGGTGAGGAGGGGTCGGCGGACTGATGGCCCAAATTTCAGGGACAGGTGTATCGCATCCAAGGCGTGGTGATTTAGCTGGCTGATTTGATTTGCTCGCGTACGGCGATTAGGTGCTCGCTTTGCATGGCACGATTTTGGGCAGGGTACGTATACTCAAAACCAATCAATCGATTGGGAATTTGCTGCACAGAGAAGGTGATTTCTCTGTTAAGCGCCCTCGTTAGCTTTGGGCGGAATGAGTCATGATTTGCGGCATAAATCGCTACAGAAGCCAATCGGAGATCAATACGATCGGCCCGTGGATACACGAGAGGTCAGACCCAAACCCGCTTTTCAACAAACTCGAAACTCTATTGGCGGGGAACTAACGAAAAGTGTGGCGCCTGCTTCTTGCAACAGCCTGCGCCGCACCAACCAACAGAATAGTAATACGGAGCTCGAATTGCGCCGTCAGGGTCTCTGGTTTGCTGCAGGTGGTTCGAATGATTGGAGCTTACCCCACCAGTTCAAATCACCAACTCCCAACAACAGAGGGAACGACTGCCAATCAAGTCAGTGAAATGAGGGGTCCCAACCATTGCCGACAGACATAACGCATGGGATGCATGCTGCGTTCAGAACCCCTCCGATGCACGTCAGATATATCACTCACTATTTGAGAATTAATGCAAGAGTTTACAGCGAGTGTAACTGTCTTGTCCCCCGGTGTCCACTAGTCTTCTGTGACGCGGGTTGGTGGCAAGCTACGCCCTAATTACTGGGCTGATTGCGGCTGAGAATGTGCGGGGTAGAAGCCCCCCATATCATGATTACCAGGCAATTTTCGAACGCCCGAATCAATGAATTACTGTATTGGCGACAACGACCACACTGTCGAGGCAACAATATGCATAGATAAGAGGAAGGGCCTTCTACTGTATTGGGGAGAATAAATCAAGGGAAAGACCCCTGGTCACATCTGTGTGTGCAATCGTGACGTGTTTCGACCAAGGCCTGCTTGACAGACGAGCCGTATTGTCCTGTGAGTCATTCATAAGCTGCAAAGCTACCGGGGTAGGGGTTCAGAGAGAAATGAGCGTCTCGCCGGCTCATAACGCTCAATGCCGTTGGAAGTAATTATGAAATTTACTTAACACGGCATTTATCCCCCTAGAAATCCTTTATTCTACCACCATCCAAACCCCAAATCAGCCACTATCGTCTTCAAATTCTCATTCTCCAGTAGTATAAAAGCATATCATCATCGAATCTCCTCCCAGACTTTTAAAACCATCTCCATCACCATGTGCAATAACAACATGGAGGCCGAAACTACTGCACGTTATGCCATTCCCACGCTTGTCAACCAAGCTGCTGGCAGCACCCGATGTGCGAAAGAAGGCTGCGACAATTGGTGCGTGGCAAACTCTCGCTACTGCAGTGATCGTGAGTCCTTTTTCCATTTAACCCTTCGTTGTAGAATATTAGGAAGAGACGTATGCTAAGGTCTACATAGACCAAGGTTAGATCTATACTCACCGGTCCCGACTCACGCCGGCGCTCTCAATTCGTTGCACGTTCGAGATTCGGTTGGAGGGATTTGAGCTAGAGCGGTCAGGTGTGAAGGTAGATTCAGGTTGGAAGATGCGGACACAGAGTTTTGGATTTTGTTTTCTTTTGGCAATATTCAGACAGGAAAGTGAGGGGCAGGATCGTGAGCGCTTTCATTACCATCAGATCTATCGTAATAGGGTTATTTGGTTTTTGTTAAAACTTGTGCAATTCCTCATGTCATGTTTAACACAAAAATTGAGAAATGACGCCGTTCTTGACCACAGCTTGTCACCAAGATGCGATGCGTGCGGCTCAAAGTACGCCTTTGTCGAAAATGAGAATGAGCGGCTCTGGAATCACTAACCTCTTCTGGGGAGGTGCCGCGAGCTTGCAGGCTTGAATGAGGCACGCGCGGATTGGACGAACGAGTCATAATTTGCGAGCAGATTGGGCCGAGTTTTCAGCTCAACCGCGCTAGGGCGGACCCTGAAACAAGGATCCCAAGGCGGTGACAAAACCTGCATCAACACAAGGACTACTTCAACAACCACCATCTTGTCTAGCTACATGCGATTCCTGCAACCTTTTCCATCATTTACGATATTTTTCACATAGCCATCACATCTCGTCTTGATACATTACCACACTATGAACTCGAGGTTCTTTTCTTGCTCAGTGCTGGGATGTGAACGGCCAAGCGTCAGAGCCATTGGTGGATGCGACGTGTGCAACAGTTATCTGTGTCTCATTCACATGTCCCCAGTTTATCACAAGTGCAGCAAGGTAAGTGGTATAGTCTTTTGCCTTACCTCGTTCTTATATCTTATCTAAACCCGATACTAAGCGTTCCTGGAAAAAAAGGTCTTGGACGATGCAACTTACGTATTGCAGACTGCCGCTGAAATTGAACGTCTTCGCTCTCGGATCAACGACGCGGCAGTCTGCAAGCATGCTTCAAGTCTAAATGGTGGCCGTAGTTGCACTATCGAATATTCTTCCACGATTGGCCCCGGCGCTCTCATGGGGAGCGCCAACTACCACGCCCGCATTCGTTTCCACGATGGATCTCCTTCATGGTTACTTAGGGTTCCACGTGTTGCCAGCTTCGCTGTTGGCCTTCCGTCTTCGCTAGTTGAGTACCTTGTACTCAGCGAATATGCAACCCTAAAGTTTCTTGAAACTACCGCAGTACCGGCACCTCGAGCATTCAGTTACGGTATATATGGCACTGGAACAGACCATGGTACTGGCGTCAGCTTCATCCTCATGGAAGAACTACGAGGGACACCATGGACAGGCCAAGGTGTGTCCGGCAGCGAAGCCACTGAGAACGAAAAGGCAAAGGTCTGGAGCGGTCTTGCGAACATTCTGATCGAGTTAGAAAAACACCCTTTTCCTAAGGCTGGTTCGCTGTGCTTGCAATCATCTGAAATCGAGGTATCGGCCGTTGCGAGCGACAGGTTTCTCGTCCTCACTCCCACAGGTCCGTTTGTTACATCTACCGCCTATTATGCAGCTTTTGCCGAGCAGTACTTGGAGCTCATCGTGGATGGCCAGCTCTATACCGAATATCCTATCAATGCTTATCTGGTGTACCGTTTTCTGAAGGATAATGCGACCCAATTGGCCTCGCAAGAGGAAAACCAAATGACAGAGAGATTCTACTTGAAGCATGTCGACGACAAAGGCGACCACATACTCGTTGACGAGCAACTGAACATCACCGGCATTATTGACTGGCAAATGGCACGTATTGTACCACGAGAGGAAGCTTTTGGACCGTCGCTTGTTACAGCAGATATGAACGCCTTGTGCAATGGGAAATTCTCACTGAGCCCCAACGACCTTGTACTGGCTGATATGCTGCGGAGAAGAGGCTCATCTGATCTGGCCAGCAATATGACTGATGAAAAAGTCAGAAGATATTTTTGGGGCCTGGCCTTAGAGCGAGAATGGACGTACGCCCTGCCGTTGGCAAATGCAATATTGAAAGCGTTTGGGGTGGTGGAAGGTTGGTCGCAGTGGAAGGAGAGCGCGCTGAAGGAATACGAGACTGATGAACGCCTAAAGGGCCTAATTGGTTGTTCTTCACAGATGGGATGACAAATGCATCCAGCACAGCGATAGACCGTCTGGGGAAAGAAGAATAGGTAATTGCATAACTGAACTTATATAATATACTCAATTTTTTCCATAAAGACGTTGCGCTTCATGTCTACTTCCGATATCAACATACAGTAGGATACAACCTGGGATTTAAACCATATTCCAATCGATACCGAGCGAAAACAATTCCGAAAAGCAAGGCGATCAACCACTCCAGCCGAGCCGCCACGGCTCAATTTCCCATGGCATGAAGTCCCTGGATAATAACCCTCGTCCCCAGAATTGTGACGGAGGAAAAGACACCGAGGCTGGCCGACAGAAGGATAAGCCCTTTGGAGACACTAGTCCCGGCAGATACCAAGGGACAAGTAGGTGCTGAGAGCTTGAGCTGTTCCTCAGGCCACCTGCTGGAGGAGGCCTATTCGCCTTTGGGCCGGACCATGTTCGAGCGCGTGGTACTGCGGGTCGAGTCCTGCTGGGGAACTTGCCAAAGATCCACTTCTAAGACTTGCCCTCTTTGTATACTCGTAAGCGCTGCTCGTCTAGGTCTGACCATCGACTGTGCTTGCTCGTGCGCGAACGTCCCTGCTCGTCCTCGCTCGGACATCCGTCATCGTCGTTACTGGGATCAGAATCGCTATCGCTCAAACCAACGTCGTCATCGCTGCTAGACGGCTTACTCCCCTGCGATGAAGAGCCTCGGCATCCACGGCTTTGCCATGTTGGGGTTGTTGGACACAATAGGGATGCCGGGTAGTCAGTGCCGTTACTTTCAGCAATACTACCCTTTCAGCTTCGTCGAATAATGAACCTGGATCGTCCCTAGGCTCCGGTGAGGGAGGGCAGCACCGATGTCCTCCCACGAACAGCCATCGTTCCTCATCCGGACCAGCGTGGAGAGAAGAATTTATGGCGGGATCTCAGCCCAGAACAAAAGGTGCGTGCCTATGTCAGTAATCTGTTCTGCTCAATTCAATTTAACCGTGCCAATCTCTAGGCCTGCCTTCTTGCTCAGTCAGCTCGTATCCGCGCATCATTATTCAATTTCAATCTTCCGCTCGACTTCGCCGCTGTTTGGCTTCGCGAACGACTCTTCGAACAGAAACCCAAATTGCTTCCCATCCCTGTCGCTCCCACACGCGAGTTCTGCGTTACTCTTTTTATGTCCAAGGTGGAAGCGACAATCAGGAACATCGGCGACATGATCGGGTGGGAGAGTGACAATGCCACCGTTGGACCCATTGCTGCGGCGGCCAAGCAGTCTCTCTTGTGCCTCATCCCACACATCATGCCTGCAGACAGCAGCCAGACCTCTCTCTATCGTCTCGTTCTCGAGCACGGCGATTTTGGCATTCACAACATGTCGATTACAATAGATGCAAGCAGTCAACCCCTCGTGACGTCCCTGTACGACTGGGAGACTGGGTGCATCGTGCCGGCTACCTTGTCCGAATGGACCGCCGCCCCTTCATTTATTCGAGTACCTGACGACGCAACTCCAGACGACCGCGTGCAGTACATGACATGGACGAGGCAATATTTCATGGTACGTCCTTCGTTCAAGCATCGTCTCTCTCAGTGCATGAGCAGAGAAGTAACTGCCTTTCTCCGCACAGGTTCTCTTCAATCAAGCGCCCAATTACGAACGTGCAATCCAGACAGGGAAAGACGCACGTTACCTTTGGTTTGCGTTGCGAGAGTGGCGAGGTGATGATCCGGAGCGATATTTCGGTGATCTGGGAGCTTGGGCTGAGAGAAGGATGAAGGAGCTTGGTGTTGATTCAGCGATGCCACGGATTGTGTACGATAACTGACCGTCTTTCTTGCTCCCTTGTCTTGCTTTCGATATTCTGCTTGATTCAAACAACCTCCCATCGACGATGGGTGGGAAGACTTAGAAGGGAGAACTGTGACCAACAGCTAGATGGCATGTACTAGGTCAAGTTCATGAAAAATGTAGAAGTCAGAAGGTACAATATCCGACGCGCTGCCACCAGGATTGCGTTTCGCTTCAGGCTGTTGCTACAGGGACCTCACAGGCTGCTTCAGCGAGGTCACGTGGTGAAACGCAATCCTGGTGGCAGCGCGTCGGATAATAGAAGGTCAATCAATATACTACAAGATCCTGCTGGTCACCCACAGCTGGCTGCCCGAGGTCTTCCTTCTGTCCTGCAAGCTCCTCCTACTGCTGCATGTCAAACTAGTAGCCCCTCAATATGCCTTGTTTGACAATCACGAGGTTGCCGTCCCCATCTTTCTCAACGACTGGACTCTGGCTGAAGTCCTGAGCTTTGCTCTCTCGGCCATGATTAGGGCATTCCCTACAAACGACATCCCCATTCTGATGTTGTTCCGAACCATCCTGGGTCAGACAATAATGATATGAGGCACCACAGATCTTGATCTTCTGCTTGCATCCTCTGGCAACGCAGGTCCGTTGTATATGAACGTTGTTTTGGTGGCCACAGACAGAGCAGTTCCCTTTTCCGCTGGAGGATTTCATATTGCTAGTCACTCGTCAGATAAAGTACTAAATGGCATGGCGTTTTCACTAACATCAAAAATGGAGGTAACTTATAATAAATGAAGTGGAGATAACCAAACAGTCCGATGCTAAGGAACTTTGCTTTCCTAAACAGATTTATGTCAATATTTTGGACATCAATCGGCCAGGGAAACGTACCTGCAACAAAGTAAATACTTCACAAGTTGATCTTATCGGGCTGAGGGGCTGGTGTCTCTGCAATTCTGTTTGAAAGTCGCTAGGGAATCTAGTAGCATTATGTAGATATCGTCCTCACTATGGGGCGTTCCATTGTCCCAGCTGTTGGAATACGAAATGGCCTCTTCGTGAAACAAGTCAAGGACAGTTATTTACGAGCTCATGGTGCTCTAGTCGGAGTGAGAGACACGGGGCCTCGTAGCCCATTTTCCGGCCTGGTATGTGTGAGAACTAGTGTCGGGCCAGGCGGCCGGCGTTACGCTGTGACTTTATCGAATGGTTCTATTGGAAAACAAATGAAGCTACCAGTTCTGCAGCGAACAAGAGATGTTGGAAGTGGTCGCACAGCAAGAGATACTGAGGTTCTGGTAGCCGCGCGGCTGCCGTCCAGCAACCACTTAACACGCCCCATCATCTAGGATACCCCTTGCTCAAGGGATAACCATCACCTAAATGACAGCCTGGTCTCTGAGCATGCCGCGCGCTTGGCTTATATTGAAACCATTTTGCGATTAATGAGAAGGCGGCCCGAGGCCCGGCGCTAACCTAGCGCCAGCAAGGGCTTTATTTGTCGTGAGCCTCTCTCGGCAATTAAAATACCTACACCTACACCTACATAGACATAGACATGAGTCGCAGCTTTCGAGTCGCAGCATCTCTTTTAACGCCATGGAGGATGCGGTCCGTCCAAATGAGCAGGCGTTTAAGGCTATGTACGAGAGAGGTTATTGCACTTGGTTCGGTCTTTACGAGATGACAATTGCAGATACCAAAACCCATCTTCCTTCGTGGGATTGTCTATTTCAACTTGAGAATGCATTTCTCGACCACCCTTCTTTCCCAGAAAATCTTGCGGTAGACGCGTCATTTTCGAATACTGTCATTGCAACGGGGATATCTACATGGAGAACCTCGCAGGGACCTTGCGATTTACCATCCTTTGACCAAGAATTCTTTATCCCAGTCGCGTCAGATCGTCCTACGATTCTCGCTATCTCGGATCCGCAACAGTCTACATTCGTGTTCCCGCGAAGCTTCAGTGAGGATGACGACCATATTACTTTGCTCATCCTTGCCTGGACCTACATACTTTCTGCACGATGGGCCGAGATCATTCCCGGAGCGTCTGGGCCTGAATACAGCAATTGCGAGGCCGAATGGGATGACAAAAATATCCCACTTGAAAGGGCCCCGACTGGTTCCACCACAGCGATTATAGATTTGGGCGATATTGATGATGATGCCGCTCGGTGGTGGGCAGCGGTCCTCTCCCTGGAAGGGGGGTGGAATGCATCTATTCCAAGCGATAAAGGTCCCATCCTCCACTCACCTTGGTCTACGAAGCTTGTATCAGAACAACACTTTACTCTTTCACGCGGCACGAAATCTCGCCCCCTTCCAGCCCAGCATCGTGCGGCATCATTCGCCACCGCCTTGCGCTATCTTTCTAGCTACTGCGAATTCCACAAAGTGGCTGAGCAGAGCCATGCCGCTTTGGCTGCGACATTACTTCTCCCTGTGGCCAGATTCGACAACAGAAGGGTTCAGTTACCGACCCCTCGAGTTCGCCGTAAAGTACGACTCAACAAGGAGACGATCTGCAAGACTCCGGCATGGAGCGAGAATCTCAACCAACTGGACAGGCTCCTCACTCTAAGCTGCAACGCAGTGGGAACCAAAGCACTTCTAAACAGCGTCTTCTTTGAACCTGGTGTGTCATGTAATATCTGCGGGGCATGGTTGCAAGGGACCTTCGCATTTCTCGACTCAGATATCGTGCAGGACCAGCATATCCTACTTCGTGTCTTGATGAAGCGGGATCCTAGCCTGGGATTTCTCTGGCTTGGTGCTTTCATCATCGGAGCACAGACACGTTCCTTGCAAGAGGCTCGTCAGGCCTGGTGGAAAATCGACCTTCATGTGGCAGCATGGACCGGAACGCTTATGTCTTTTATACAAGAGCCTGTGTCAACACTGCCCCCTGGGACAGAAGAAATTTCGCGTGCTGACGAATGTCGATTGATGTACTTGTCCCACGACCAATACTACACTGTCCCCCCGCTATTTCCATTCGCTCCGTTCGGTTCTACAGCGATAACAGACACCAACATCGACGTTCGTCAACATGCACGATGTGAGACAAGTCACGGCCTCGAATACGAAGGTTTGACCTGGCGCTGTCGTGGTGGCCAGCGCACGGCTACTACTGTTCCTAGAATTATCTTACGCGCCAAGGATGGGCAGCCAACAGACGGCAATATCTCCGTCACCTACGACAATCTCGACAACGAGGATGATGACTGTTCGGAAATGGTGACCAGGAACATTTTCACTTGGCTGCGCGATGAGGACGGCTTTCCTGTCGCGGAGAGGGCCATTCGTGAACACGAGTGGATAGACAATTTGGACTCGGACGATGACTGCCCGATTACAGGCGACGCTCAATCTACTGTGGGAGGCAATCTGCATGGATGGCTGTTGAAGACAATGACCAGACGGTCCAATTCGCTCTAACTGGTAATGGAGGAGTGCGAGGTGATAGTGGAAGGGGGTGTTATATTCATCGTCTCATGTATATTAACTTCTAGATTAAACCTAAATATACTAGACCAGCGACAAGGCTACTCGTCTTATTTCTAGGGCGGGCGATGGAAGGGGCTGTTAGGAAATGATTGAAGAGGGGGAAGATCGACAGATGACCATGTGACAAAGCCAAAATAAATTTGTTTTGATGTAGAAAAGTGCCAACCAGTTCTATATCACAAAATTTCCCGCAATCGTAGACACAAATCTGCGCTATGATCAACCACTCCAATCAAGCCGCCATGGCTCGCTTTCCCGCGATATGAAGTAACTGGATAATAACCTTCCGCCACAAAGACTGTGGAGGAGAAAGATAATCCGGACCGGCAGACAGAGATAAGGTCCATTTCAGACATTCGTCCTGGCAGATGTCGAGAGTCAGCTAGGCACACAGGTTGAGCTACTGCTTGTCCATCTGCGGGGGAGCCTATTCGTCTCTGGGCCGAATCACGTTCCTCCATGTAGCGGGTCGAGTCCTGCCTGCCTTGCGGAATCCCCCACTGTCGCTCCACTGAATGATGGCTGAGATGATGTACGAAGGCTAAACCCACTCAAGAGGGGCAACTGATGTTCAATCAGCTTGATCGTGACACCATCAATCTTCCACACCGATGCTTTGAATGACTCCTCGCCATCACAACGCTCTCGGATCACCACTGTAAGGGAGCAGCAATATGGGGAGGACGGGCGGAAGGTAACCCCAAACAGCGTCGGTGTCTGAACGATCCCCCAAGGTTGCGGCGGTCAAATCGCGTCTCTGTACCCATGACTTCTGGTGCAGATGATGCCAGCGAAGGCAATCGACTATCGGGATTGGAGACCGTGGCGACTCTCGAACCCTGACCAAGAGAGTGCAACTTCGGGCGAAGGCTAGTTGGCGGGCAGACCTTTGGCTGAAGACGGGTCTTGCGCTTCTTTGGCGTTAGGCCATCGTAAGGTGGTGAGGACGGCTGCTTCCACTTAGCAGCACTTCGTCTCTCATTAGCCTCATCCCAATCGGCTTGGTCGTCAAAGCTCGCCATCGTTGTCACTCGTGTTGGCCACTGTTGGGCTTTCACGCTTCTTGCTGGATAAACAGTATCCCATCCCTTGTCGGTTATCAATGCCGCTGCTACATCTTTCACCTCTGGCTGCGGCTGACAGTCATCCTCATTGCCATCGTCGTTCGCCTCACCCTTGTGTCCGTCCTCCTGCTGCTGCCTGTCCTCCCCAGCAAAGATATCGGAGTTTAGTACAAGTTAACTAACTCATGAGTTGGACTGCGAGGACGAGGATAGGATAGGAAATCGTTGGCCTCAAATCTGGCGCGGCCTGTACAGTGATCTTCTGCACTAATGCGGTCGTGCAGTGGCTCTCTCGAGGGACGCGAGGAATCGGACGTCAAAGGATTTTTTTTAGCACGCTGTACACGCTGAGCCGACTCAGTGAAGTCATTATTCTCGACGACGTGGAAGGGTCCTTTGGGACTGAAAGGAGACACCGGAATTCCTGATTCAAAGGCAGTCTCCGGACTGCTGAAAAGACCAGCATCTACCTGTGCACTTTCCGCACGATTACCGCTACCGGAATCGGAGTCAGTTTCGAGCCACTTTGAATCGTCATGTCTCAGAATAATTGGATCATCTACGCAATGTCAGAAAGATCGTATCTATTCCACGGCGGAGGTAGTGAGCGCGCTCACCTCGACTCTTGCCTGAACTGTGGCTTGATGTTGACCTGCTGTGATCGATGGAGCGGCTTCTCTCATCCAGAGCTATATCCTCAAATCCTCGGACTGTGTTATCTGACGCTCTGGTCCTCTATCGCAGAGCCCTTCTTTTGTAGTATGGTGTACAAGACTTCTCCTTCGATTGTGGCGAGGTCGTAGCCATCGTCGTCGCTATCTGCCTTATTGTCGCCGCGGTAGACAGTGCCAGTCTCTGCTAAGACTTCCACGGGTTAGTCATCGTTGCTACAGCCAACACCGCGATTCAGAATATACCTCAAAATCTGCATTTGTCCCTTCTATGATCATCAACTGCCGCTGCTACTGCCGTGCTGATTCTTGCCCTGGACCTGAATTGCTTCGGGGTAACTGTGTGGAGGGCGGTTGTGCTCTCGAAGCGTGGGGAGTTCTGCGGTTGGAAGGGAGTTATGAAGACTCGCGTCCAGTTCAATACGCCCGGTATCGACTTCACCGGAAGCGCCTTCAGCCTGTCCCCAGTACGTGCCTTATCCAAGTTGTCGTCATTATCGAGAATCACTGGGTGATCTGCATGTAATTAGCAGACCGCTTCTGCGCACAAGGACAACCGGTGCACCTACCTCGACTCCCGCCCTGACGTTCACCTGACCCTAATTGTGTTCAGTTGACTTGCAGTCTAGCCCTTTGAAGAGCTGGTTTCCAGGTTCCTGCCAGGACTCATTCATCATGCCAATCTCCAGTCTTCCTCGGCTTCACCGACGATCGAGAAATCAGCCTGTGATCAGTCCAATCCTGCTCGAAATCCAATCCACGACTCCCATCCCGTGGAGCTTGCGGTCATCTTTGCGGAGCTGAGCCCAAATCGACCTTCCCTTTGCAGAATTGAGACTCCGCTGCGTAGATTATGCCGTGCCAATTCTAGCGGCGATTGCAGTCCTGCCGGGGCAGCGCCCTGGGGCCGAACGATCCTCGGAACAGCCTTCAGTCGCCAGATCCATCATTCCAATATGCAACGATCGCCGATCGAGCTCCTCCCGAGGTCGTATGACGTGCCTCCGTGCCATCTTCTACGTCAGCCTGCCTGCTTGTGACCCATTCTCTTACTGCCGGCGTTTCGTATTCAGTCCGTAGGATGCTCAGCAGAAGCTTCGATGATGCCATTATCCTGCAGATTGTCATCTGCCACAGCCACGTTGGACAGAAATCGGTCCTACTCGTCACAGATCAG
>Ga0207879_100148_pt1 | contig 58430 bp, 53 predicted proteins | sample LinPmetageLP24_FD_184045 | JGI IMG/M metagenome (GOLD analysis project Ga0207879, IMG submission 184045) | Marine viral communities from the Pacific Ocean - LP-24 (SPAdes) | ecosystem: Environmental > Aquatic > Marine > Oceanic | place: Pacific Ocean | collected 2009-08-30 | reverse complement strand
GTGACTATCGGCTTGTGAGAATGATGTGTTGCTGCATTGCTGCATTGTGAAGGCAAGGAGGGTTGAGGCTGACTGAGTAGATATCCGGTGCGATGGGTACTTGTCCGGAGACGGAACCCCCCCCCCTCGGTCTTGTTACTTTAGATGATCGGCTTCAGGGGCATTGAAAGGGGCTCGAAGTGCCGACAGTATGTAAGGACCTGATTGGGTTCTCTGTCCAATTTCCCCGCCCAATGTCGAAGGGGAAAAAGAGATCACTGTGGAGTGTGCTTGCTGTAGCCGCATTGCAGTCACAAATGTAGGCGAATGCTGGATAGCTGGAGTTGCCAGAGAAGACTGATAGGCTGTGCATAAGTGTGTAGAGATGTAAGATGATTGTATGAGTAAGGTATAGCTATCGCACAGAAGCATTGCTGCTTATCAGTTCTGGTATATCTTTAACGTATATCAAATCCAGTCCACTCAAAACAGTCCATCAATCGATTGATCCTCAACACTCCTCGGTGCAGAAACCCTCCCAGCCTTTCCCACGGCTGTACCCAGGCTTCTGCAAACCATGAAGACAAACACCAAACCAGATAGACATTGACAATGTCCATCCCTGCCATGAATACATATACTTCCAGCTCTCCGAAATCCAAACGCGCAAACATATCGCAACATATACAATCGAATCAAATCAAAGTACTCGCAGAATGTCTTTCGAGCAAAAGTACCGCCCAGCCCAAAATTGCACAAATGATGACGAAAGACCGCCCGATTCAATCGCCCATCCGGGTCCAAACCCGACCACCCAACCAGTCCCAGCCCATTTTGACCCGTAGCCCCAAGTAAATAAAACAGCAAATAGATAGCCGCCAGTGGTGGGGTATCGTAATAATGTGCCAGATGTAAATCCAACAGATGACATGACACACTAGGAGAGAAAAGCGTGCAACAATACAAAGTATATAGAAGATGAAGACTGCCCTCCAGAGATGCGAGTCGTAGAAGAAATCGTGAAGCAGGATAAAGTTCGGCTCGTATGGCGACAGAGGCGAGTAAAAGGTGTAGAACGTAGTGGTAGGTAGAGTCGGGTATCATTCGTATCGCGTCGTCGTTCATAGAGGCCGTCCAGATTGAGGGTGTCGGGATCTCGGTCATGACCAAAGAAAGAAGAAAAGGGTATGCTCGCAACAGTAGATGTGTGATCCTTCACTTCAATTACTCATGTAGCAAGAAAGTCCATCTGCATGCGAGAAGCAATGGCTTGCCAGTCCCAACTGCGCTCATCCTTGGCATCCATCAACCTCCACACTTCCTCAAGCACCTCGAGTGCCGTATCCGTATTCTTGTACTCCATGTAAGCCTTGACGGCCTTGATAGCTTGGCGAATAGGCTCCCTTTGCTCGACCTCGAAGGCTGCGCAACCGATGACGAATGCTGGTGCGAGGATCAGAGTTTGGCTCGGGTCCCGGGGTCCGAAGCGAGACAACAGTGCAATGCCATCGTTCACGGCGCTGGTAATTTTTGGATCGACTTTCCAGTTGGTGGTCTGAGGTGGGAAGACTGAGCGCCAGAGATAGATCCACATCATTTGGCGGTACAAGAGGCCGGCATTGTCACGAGGATCTCCTGGCGGCCATGCTGGTGTCCACTCTCTGATCCCAGCGTCGATTTCGGCTGCGGCATGGAGGTTGCTGTAGTCCAGAACGGGGTCGATGCGGTGTTCCAGGTTGTACCGAATCTTATTCCTGATGTTCGTGATCTTTGACATATACAAGAATAGACCATCAAATACACCAAGCAGGCGCACAGCGGAGGGCTGAAGTACGGTTGACGGAAGATTCCATTCATCCGCGGGGGAGATGTACTGGGTTTGAAGTCCATCTTTGGGGAAGAAGATCAATTGGTCCGCGTGGATGTGGTATTGGAAGAACTCATGGATGAACTTCATTGACTCGCCTTGCTCTGGAGGATTTTCTTGGATAAGTCGCTGATAGTGATCGAGATGGACTCGATGCTGGCCATTAGGATTTGGGTCTGACAGCGTCTGCAAGACGAGACATATCATTTGGGCATAGATGGCGGGAGTGGGTGCTTTAGGTGCGACAGGAGTTACTGCCGAGTCCGTTGGCTGGCCGAGCAGTTCTTTCATCGCCTCTGTCTGATGAAATTGAGATCTTTTCTCAAGAGTTTCTATGTCGAGACTGGGATGCTCGGCCAGGACTTGACGGCCATACGGAGAAGTATAGTCGATGTGTTTGCTGGATAGAGCAAGTATCGAATGCATCAAGCCGGAATGCTGTTGAGCCATTGGTAACAGGATATTCCTGAAAGCGCTGTCATGTTCTCCTTCCAAGGTGAAGATGATGCTCAGTCGTGAGATGTAGTGGTGTAGGAATACCCTGTCTCCTTCTGTCTCGAGACCATTGATGAGAAAGGGCAATTGAATGCTTGACAGGGTTAAGCTACCTGCCCTGCGTAAACGGGCTGTTGACGAGATCAGTTCATCGAGTCCTTGCTGGCGAATTTGCGATTTCCCCCTACCTTCTTCAGCTTTCTCTTTGCCGCTCTTCCATATCGTCTTCTCTGGATAACCTTCACACGTGACGGAGTTCTTCTCACAATTTAAGCCTGGAACAGACATCAGCATTGGCCAGTCGGAGATCCATACCCTACTTACACCCAGGCTTTGTTTCGTCGCACTTCTTCTTGCGTTTTCTGCAAGTGATACATCCCGTTTTCGACCTGCCCTTCGCGACTTTTGACAAAGACTCTGGCGTTGGCTTGGGATGTTTCCGAGGCCTTCCACGAGGTCTCTTGACAAGAGTCGGTGTTGTATTGCATGATGGTGTCTCTGGAACAACACTTTCTTGCGTTGTTGATATCCGTGGGTAGTCTGACATATCCATATCGACCACATCGTCTTCCATTGGCTCAAGCTTCGGGACCAATAATAACCCTTCTTCCTCATCCCAATTAAAATCAGCGCCATCTTCCTCTTCCTCTACAAAACCAGAAGAACTCCACGGATCCGTCGATGTTGAGCCTGCAGAGGTAGCCATTGTCAAAGCTGATGCTGAAGATATATCCGACCCGTCCATACTCCTCCTCGAATCCAGTGAAGTGGATATCTCAAACATCTGATATGTCTTCGTGCAGCCTTCTCTGTTGTGTACTCGACGCCGGATAGCAGGTCGTGGTTGGCGGTAGCGGGCGCCAAAGGAGGAGGGAGTTCGTGTTGGGTGTCGGGGAACTTCTTCGATATCCTCCTCTGAACTGGGCGTGAGAATTCCGAACGGGGGGGAGTGGTGATATGCTTCCAACACGCTGTGCTGTTCCATCTTAGAATTTCCTTGTCCAAAATGCTATCGATTACTTCCAAGTACTAACGGCCACATCTGCTGGGCGTGGGCGAGGAGGAAGAGAGGGAGCGGGAAAGAGTGGAAGATGGGGGAGGTGCAGAGAGGAAGCTCACGATAGTAATAGGTTTTGGCCCGCTCACTCTCACTCAACCCACGGCGGAGCAATTCGTTCTTCGGGGGTTCACTTCGCTTGTAACCTTGCCTTGCTACTTGACCAGGGCCCCAGTAATGATTCAGCAGGGGTTGCGGGTGTTGAAGGCAGGACGTGCACACAGGCTACGCACGGAAATTCCACCTGTTGTGGAATAGGCCAGAGGCAGGTCGAGCGAGGGGGGTGTAAAGAGGAGCAGGAGGGCAGGGTGACAAGAAAGACAGGGCCGTCTTTTGGCTCCGAGACGCAGGTGGCCCGTTCAGGGGAGCCTGTAAAGATATGCGTTTGTGTACACCATGCATCCCGCTTCATTGTCTCTTTGGCTAGCCATTCGGCCTCTGGTCCCTGAGTCGTGGCTTGAATATGAAAGGCAAAGCGAACGCTAGGCTTTAGATCCTGAGATCCTCGATGCCTCTGCCTGTGACGCCAAAACAGAGTTCAGGTCGGTACTGTACTGTACAGGGCATGGGCATGGGTAGCCCAGACCGATCCTGGTCTTAGCTTAGACAGGTATATTTCTGGAGCTATGGGCCCCCTCTGGCAAGGATACCGCGAGTTCTTTGGTTTCGAACTTTCGATCTCACGGGCATCTTGCGGGCACGATCTAGATGACAAGTGCCCACCAGCCGTAGCCGTCTTCTAGCCGTCCATCTCCAGCTCCAGCGCTCCACTAACTTAATTTTGGTAGGCTGAGCGCTGGATCGAAGAGCGGGAAGTAATGGTTTGAATTCGTTCTAATTCCCAAAGGAGACCGTGGTGTCAAACGAGTCTGACTGCTTCTCCTTGTTTTGGCGATTGTTTGCTTACTGATAGGACGGATGTCAAAAACCGGACTGACAGATAACTCTGAGGGTGCGCTGAGCGGGCTGAGCGGCGTGATCTCAATTGATAGTGATTGCTTACGCCGTAAGTCTCAGGCACACACCACCAAATACAACCTGCTGAATGCTGAGTGAGAACACGATACTACCTCCTACTTTCTCTGTATGGAAGGCAAACTAATTCTGGACCTTGCCTTTCCAGTCATGATACTCTCCCGCCTCGCTCGTTCAATTCCCAGAATCAACCACTTGCATTCCATCCTCTAAGGCAAGACAAGACCAAGTGAAAGTCAAGACGGCAGGAAGATCTAGAGTACGGCAAGATCATTCGTCCGTTCATGCAATTGATTCCTCCAATCTCACGATGCCCCCGCTTTCTCGCCCGAGTAACCCTAGCCCTCTTCTGCACCTCACCTCGATCCGTTGATTCCATTCCCTCCCCTCCTCGTCTGAAGTACCGAGCCAGCTATCTAGCCAGCGGCCAACGTCCACAGGTGCTCGCATCTCACAGCTGCTCTACGGGCCTAAATGGGACTGGTAGCAAACTCAAAAACCCCACGCAAAGGAATTGGTAAGACGTCGTCACGGTGGGCGCTGGGAAGCTGGGAAGTTTGCGGGTTTTCGACCATAAAACCTACGATTCAGGATCAGGGAGTGTACTGCAGAGAGGGCAGGGTATCGCCGGTACATGAACCGAAAGAGGGCAGGAGAGACGAGAAAAAATGGACTTGCTGACGATCACCCGAGGCTGCATGGAGACCTTTAAGACTAGAAACTAGCTCGAAGCTGGGAACTTGCGAGTTTAAAATGGGTTATCTAGATGCTGCTCCACGCAACTTATCCTCCGTGACATTCACTGCTGCTCCACCATAAGGACTCAGTCTTATGTCCCAAATACAGGCGGTCTGATGATCTTGACGGTATCAGGGAACCGAAAAGTCTCAGATATCTTGAGAAACTGTAGCGGGGATGAGAGTCCACTTGCATTCCAAGTACCCTATCCAAGACTTTTAGTTCTGCAGCAGCCTGCATGTTTTTCAGACTTTGGGACATTTGATAGGGAGTTGAAACATGGCGTTTTCTACCCCTCTTTCCCCTTGGAGCTTGCAGGAGGATAGTCTCCAGTGCCTTGTCCAAGGCAATCTGGTATAGGATGCCCTGTCCATCCTAGAGCTCCGTGAAGCCACGATGTGCCACGTCCCAGCATGACAGCAACTGTGGGGAGAAGGAGAAACAACGCTGCACAACTGGCCGCCTACCGTTCTTCTTAGGTCCCGTGAAGTCCCTGGAGTCAATCTCTACAACACCTAGTATTAGCACCCAGCACATAGTCCTCCACTGACCCTCGATTGATAACGTTGGCCAAAGACTTTCAGCGTTCTTCACAAGACTGCCGTGCCTGCTTCTTATTGCTGGTAGCCCGACAATGTTCCGCCCAGCGGTCCACGGTAGCGAAGAAACGCTGGGTTCAGGGCTGGGCCGCACACCGAAATTTAGTGAAAACCATCACGCCCCGATCAGCATCCACAGCGCTTGGCTCCCGTCCTGGTCAATCCTTCATCCCTTCCGTTCAAGGTCCTCAAACCCTCATCTCGAACCCTTGAATCAAATTCCCCGTGGAATCAAAGCTCCCATCTGAATCATTGATCACGTTCAAGCGGGTCAAGAGGAGTCGAGTCATGAAGAGGATCCGATCTGCTCGCCATAACGGTGGTATCCTTTTTCGCAAGCTTTCCTAAAAAGGGAGAGCTTCAATCGTCTCCACAGAAGCTTCCTCAAGAGGGGCAACTGATAACAAACCGGTCGTGGAGAAAAAATTCCTATCCGCCTCTAACCTCAACAACCACAGCAAACGAGTTGAGACTCACGATGTCGCGGCTCTAGACTCAAAAGTATAAATTCACTTTTCCTAATATCCCAAGAAATGACAGCCAGAAGGCCAGAGCTGCATGACTCGTAGACAGTCTAACCCGAAACATACATCCTGTAGCACTTTCTGCACGCAAGACCAACAAAAAAGCAAAGCAACAAGATGACAACGTCGCAATTCAAACGTGCTGGAACCGGGCTTTTGGGACAAGTCTGGGCTTAGGATTGGCCAGTGCCATGTTTTTGAAGTGAATCCATGCCATGCAGCTCTCCACAAAGCACATGGGCAGATTTTGATTCGTGAGTTGGAATATTCGTCTCCTGCATGAAGCTCGGTACCGTTGGACGAAGCTCCTTTTGTGAACCACGCTGCGCTGGATAGCTGGTGAGCTTCTACTGAAGTGTTGCTGCGCCGCTGTCAAGACCAGCCTGGAGCTCTCTCTTTCAGGGGACGTCAAATAGAGTTTCGGACAACGTCCCGCTGTGGAAGACGTTAAATCCTCTGAAGCCTCTGGGCCCCTTGGCTTGAGCTATCATTACCTTCTCCTGGGTGTGACACCGAGAGACTGGTTTGCAGATGTGGTTCTCTTACAATTGACTTTTATATGGCCCATCTGCCGCAACACCATGCACACTGAAAAACATTCGAGAAATGTTTACTCATCTCTTGACTTTCTTACAGCACGCACGCAGAAGTCGATCTCGACAACTTTCCGATTATCCGTCCACAATTTCTAGGCGACGACCAGGTATGGCATCCTGGAACAAGGCCATTCCCAGCAAGTCAGCGGGTCATTGTGAGTTACGATCTAGCATACCCAGCCCGTTTCCCACAGACCGTGCGAAATCTACTGAAGATCGGTCCTCTCCTCGTCTCGTGCCTTCCCTCCCGTCCCGAAAGCAAGTGCAAGTGGTGCTGCCACCAACAATTTGCTAAGAGACGCCTTGGCTCTTCATCCGTGCATTATCCGTAGCTGAAAACATGTCTCGCTAATTGAAGATGTTGACAGCCAGCCAGCCATAGCGAATTCCAAAGGGGTAATCTCCTCCACAATATGTGTCTGTCATGCAAGCAATTTGTCCTCCAATAGTCCAGGCTGACACACTCCACACACATCATCAGAAACATCTCCAGCCGAGAAAGTCGGGCCTCAAAGCGGTATCCCGAAGCAGCTCCGCTTTCCTATCGTGGGGGGCCTGAACGGTGCATATTTCCGTTCTCGGTATTCCACTCACAGAAGTCCAGATATCAGCATTGGCATCATTCAGGCTGCATCGGATGAATCAGACACAAGAGGAATCCAACATCCAGTACCCTTGTAACAGCAGCACGGCGTCAGTCTTACCAACATTGCAGCCTCGACGTTCTCTGATATCGAGCAATCTCGAGCTCACATGTACTGTAAGGGAACCAGTGCCAAGACTCAACGAAAGTCTGCAGCATGCACTACAGCAACACCCTAATCCATTCCAAATCATACCAGGCTGAAATCGACCACACCGTACTCGTTGTACCAGCCAACCAAATGCACCAAGCAGCATTCCACAAGGTGAATCCCGTCGGCAACGAGGACCGAGCCCGTCCATCAGCCTCGCCAAGCTGCCACAGTGAGTCGAGTGCCACAAAGCACAGCTGGGGCCCCGTTGATTTGCACAAATCGTTGCACAAAAAGCCTCATCGCCGTCTCTTCTCCGCAGACTAAAGCGTCGATCGATCGTCCGCCTTGCATCGCAGTCAAAGCTCGCCTTTCACCACGTTGATTTATTTCCCGACGAGAGCTATCACAACTCAAGTGGATTTCATCCAGAACCCAGTCGACCAGAAACTTCAAGAACAAGAAAAAAGCAATCATCGCATCGCTCGCAATTCCCACTTTCGAGACTTGGCAAGTCCTCTGTAGTCAGCATGTCGCCGTCTGGACGGTAAAAAAGCCCGACCAAATCCTATGACATCTGCAACCAGAAATGGTGCACGAGTCGTCTAGCGTAAACTCTAATGCATTCTGTATGCACTTATTTCCCAAAAGCTCATAGTTCACACAAGTCACCTTTGCCCATTCCAACACCTCGCAAGCGATCATCGAATTGAATTGCACTTCTACCAGCTTCTTCCCTTCTCTTTCTTAGTTTTGTATGCAGGGGTGAGAGCTGGGAGATGCCGCGTGCAGAAGATCAGCAAGTCTTCTTTCAGATCTTCGGGACGATCATCCATATTGCTGAAGAGCAGTTGTATCTCTCCACCACCGCCTCGTGCTCTCCTCGTCATCATGGGCTTCGTATCTTCCCGTCACCAACCACCACCTTGGGTAAGAATATCGAAAATCAATAGCCTCATCTCAGCAACTTGCATGCCCCCCATAACCTTATTCAGAAATACCGATGTCCAATACCTACCAATACCTCCCTCCCAACCTCATACACTATTACAAACCTGTTCCCCAAGTGAAACAAAAAGCAAGCAGCAGACAGCCCTCCTGCAGCCCAAATTCCCAAATTATCAAATGCCGTCCTCATTCTTGCTTTTTCGACCCCCCAAAATGCCAATTTCCTGCTGTCATTGGCGTGACGTTCGGATCCAGCCGGCCAAGTATCTCCGTACCCATGCAGAAGTACCCAACTGAACGCCCTGCTGCGTCCCTCGCAACACCGCAATCTGACTGACCTACCACATGCGAACTGGCTTCGTTTAGATAATCGGTGGCTTTCTTCAGACGCTTTGCAGGGGTTCTCCATTCTTCAGCGCCACGGATGACATGTTTTCCGCCTCAAGATCGGTCACTTGTGACAGATGTCTAAGGTCGAAGCACTAACTCTTCATCAAACTATCGAATATGATGAGCAGTGGAGTGGCCAGTAGCTGCAGATGAGCACTGCTGGGGAAATTGAATATACCCCGAGACGGTGAGAGACATGATCCATTCTTCTTCATGTATCTGGCTCGTGAGCTAAACTAGGTGGAATGGTGCAAATGGAAAGCTGAAGAATGTCGATGAAGATCGAGAGTCAAGGACCCTTGTACATTTTGGTTGTTAGAATCCAAGAATTTGCAAGTTTGGAAGCGAGCTAAAGCAGAAGAGGCATGTTCTCGAATCGATTGCGTGGAGATACTGGCGGCGAGTTATCCGGTAATTGGTATTGTTGGTGACGAGAATTGTGCTTTCTTTTTCTGTGACTGTCAGGGTCCATCGTCAAGGGTCCAAGATATCTCCAAGCGACCTCAGGGTCCAGATCTTCGTCCAGGCTATCGTGGGCGATGGAACGAGTGTAACTGGTACTGAACTGATATATCGCTTCACGGCCCTCTAGTTCGACCAACCCCTTCGGAGTCTGAACTCCAGAGCCTCGAAACGGCAGGTTGCAGCACCAGGACTGTTCGTTGAACTACTAAAACTCACCTCGCTATTTCTAGCTTGCTTAGGAAGAAGAACAACAGTGGGTGCGCAAGGGACCTGGCAGCCACCAACAGCTTAGCTAATCTTCAAGGTTGTGTATCAAGCCTGTGTGTTGCAACTGACGATCAACTCATCGGCCTCTCTAGCTCTATCATGCTATACCTACCTACCTTCTGACAACCAAGGACAAGCATGGACATCTCAAATGCCATCCCAATATGAAATCACTCCTAGCGCCCTGACAGAAAAGTCAAAAGCTAAACACCAACTCACTCACCCATGGTGTGCAAAGTAGGAAGTAGGTTATCCACATTTCAACATGGACATGGGAAAGAGATACATGCCCATCACAGCCCCATTCCTCATGTCATGGCTAGATCGCAAGCCTCAGCAGATCAGGAGATATCGACGTCTTCCTCTTACAACAAGTATCATGACTCTGTGAACCATCGCCACCGACTTCACACCGCAGCACTCCATTCCCCCCTCGCCCTCTCTTCTCATTACCAATCTCCACCATTGCTTCACCTCGCATCTAGATTCTTGTTGATCCATATTCAGGCAAACATGTCTTTCCGAAAATGCATCACATCTCCATCGAAATGCAACAACCGCCGCAGTCCACCCGCTGGTAGCGTGGGGTACGAGTCTCGATATCAAGTACCGTATTCAAAGTCCAAATTCAAAATCCAAAGAGTGACTTGATGTAACCTGCGAGTGGCGACATCAACTCAATTCGACCTGCGCACGAGCTCTGCGGCACCTACCTAAAATCCAAAGCCAGAGTCAGGAAACTCACAAAATAAGATGGCACATTCCCATCCTCTCTCTCTACCCAAACTAATCATTATCACCCCTAGTACTCTCTCTAAGAGTTCAAGTAAAGACTTCCAAACGTCCATATACCACACCAGACCACACTGCAAGTCTGCAACCAGGCGAACACTGGCGCCTCGTGAGACACATCATATCACAAAGTCCACCAGCACACCCCCATCCCTATCCCCATCCTAGATCTTCAAATCTTCAACCAGAACCTCAAAACTCAAAACCCTCCAAGCTCAAGCTCAACCCCCAAGCATCACATCGACGTGCGCCGCTCCAAAGCCGCTCCAAGGCCGCTCCCCCGTTCACTTCAAACCTTCTCGACTCCTCCTTATCCCCCTTCACCCACGCCCATGACTCGACCCCAGCATCAAAGATCATGAAAACCATCCAAAAAAAAAAATCAGGGTGGCGGACACGGCCTCCTAGCCCGAAATCAACATCGGAATCCAGCAGGTTGGATCGGTATCTGTATCGGTCTTATATCTCCGTATAACCCCCGTAAAGACGTTGATCTTCCTGCCTTGCTTTTACTTTTCTGTGAGATCTTAGGTGGGGTGGATGGAAATAGAGTTTCGGAGTGTTCTCGTCGAGTTGCTACTTTGCGGTAGCCGACGGTGATATTGTGTGGTAAGGGGCACGAGGCGAGGGTGTGAGAGGCGAGGTGAGGTGAGGTGCTGATCCGCATTTCTTGTGACTGAACTCTAATTGATGAGGGGTCTTGGTCTTGGTCTTGGTCCTTTCGTGCTGAATACCCTGCCCTGCCCTACTTGCTCTTGGAGTACCAAGCTAGGATCAATTCCCGTCGCTGGTTTTTTTCTAGACTGACTTGACTCTGAAAAGATAAAGCTAAATATGAAGCTCAGATCCTAAATGTTTTGTCTGTGCTTCAGGGTCCTAAGTACGGTCCGTAGCGGGCGGGGGGAAAGTCAACTTTGGACTTGCTTTGATGGAGTGGCAAATGTGTGTTTCTTCTGGGAACAGGGACGGGAAGGTGGGGAAGACCAGACAGAAAATGCACGGTATGGTAAAGGATAAAATAAAGTATGAAAGGCAAAGCAAAGCAACGTGAGCTTGGATCGCGGGAAGGATTGGGTTTGGGATGGTCTGGAATCTGACTACTGTGCTGGAAAGTGATATCAAACTGTAATCTTACTATTAATGTCGAGCAGGGCAATGAAGAGTACGCCAAAGTAAGTTTGGATTTATCCCAAGTTTCTGGACCCGAGGGTCATAAAGCTGGGAAAAGAAGGAATGGGGGGAACTGGGTTCATGAATCATGTAGTCGTGAGCCATTGGTACGTGGGAGATGAAGGAGGGAGGGAGGTGAGCAAAGAGGAGGTGTTCATGCATGTGCCGAATGCAGGTTCCAACGCTCGCGCTCTCAGCCTACACTTCTGTAGGCGAGCAAGCCATGAATTGGAATGGAGATCTGGAAAACATTGGTAAACCTTAGAAGCGAGACGGGATTTGATCTGGAACGGCTTTTGAACATTGTGTAAGGCTATACAGGATTTAGGAATCTGGTAGACTTGTCAACTTCCTGGTAATGTGATTGACGTGCGTGATCAATGATGATATTGAGAACAGGTAGCCGCAATGGCCTTCACAACCATGCTCTGATTGCCAAAGACTTGATCAACCATTGCATCAAGGATAATGACTCTCGACCAGACAGTAAGTGTTCTCAATCGAGAATCGTCACTTCGCTCTTTGCCCGAAGAACATCCGTCCCGTTTCTGGTCTAAGTACTCGGTGAACCACCTAGCGTATGGCCTAAAGCCTTGAGTCTGGATCCTCATATGATTTGCCAGCTCGTACCCCAAAGAGATTGAAACAAGCTGACCGCAGAACTGTGATCTCCCAAAGCTTGCTCCATCTCTCTTGATGCACCAGCAAAGTTTCTTGGCTTGTACTTTATTGCGTCACTCGGCAAGGCTCTCCATGCCACGCGTCGTCTCAAGAATTGTCGTGGATGCGATCACTTGACGACCTTTGCATTTAGATTAAGAATCCATGAAACCGGTCTTTGGCTGCTCCGAGCATATACCGATGATAGCCAGAAACAGCACAGTTCAAGCCACATGCACGTTTCGAGTGCGGTGAAGTCTTTACACTTAAGCACAGTCCAGGTCCTGAACACCAAAGCTTGTACAAGCCTTCATTAAATTATTAGCATCATGTGATTCTCCCCGTCTCGCTCTGGCGCAGCGCGTCGATCTCGCGTTGGAGTTTGCTGAGGTCTGCTAGTATGTCGTGTTTGTTTGCAGGTTCCGGAAGTTCATCCTGTTGTACGGAAGCCACATTCGAGCCACGTCGAGCACTCTCGATGCTCCGTCGTGAGTGTTCACCGCTAGGTCTCTGCGAATTACCGGGGGATTGGGCATCCATGCTACTGCGGCCATGACGAGGCGGTGGAGGTGGAGGTGCCATAACAGAAGCTCTTTTGTTGGGAGTGTTGTTTGACGACAGATCTAAGCTGAAGACTGATGGAGGTTTGCCTCCGGATAGAGATCGAGATGACCCACGAGCAGGTGGTGGAGCTGGCAGTGAGACTGTTGATGGAGATGTCAACGGTGTATGTGAAGACCCTCTGGCTGCCCCTGGCCGTCGCGAAGGGGGAGGCGGAGGTGCTCTGATACTCTCCGTCGACGGCCTCGTGTTTTCTTGCATAGGTATCCTCGGGAGTTCTTCTTCTGGCTTTGGTGACAATCTAGCTGAATTACTCCTTGTCAGCTTCGATTCAGACACCATCTGGCTGTGCCGGCGAGCGAGAGGCGGTGCTGGTGGGTTCTTCCTTCGAATGGATGAGGACGGAGATGGTGGTTCTGGTGTCTTCCCAGCTGATTCTTTGTCGAAGACAGATTCGCGCTCCGACTCATGACTGGCTCGAGGCGGCGCTGGGGGTAAGGGCTTGTTGAGATCGGTCTGAGAGCGAGGACTAGAGCTGAAGTAATGCTGAGATGTGATGGAGCCTGGCGTAGGAGGCGATTGCAGAGCACTCTGGGTGTTTTCATCTCGCAGCTCAACCTTTATTAATTTGCCATGTCGCGAACTCGGTGGTGGGGGTTTCTTCCTGGGCGCTGCTGAGGACTCTGACATTACCCCCCTTCTGTCGTCTTCTGGCTCAGAAATCTCGTGTGACGTGCGAGGTGATTCCGGCAAAGGTTCCTGTACTGCTTCGAAGATAGACTGTCGGGATATCGAAGATGTATCTGTACTACTTCCCCCATCCCCAAGAGCATGTATTACATGAGCAGGAGCCTGTGGTTGTGCTGGAGGTGTGACCAGCCCAGCATTGCCCGTCATTAACAATCTCTTAAATGCCTCCACATCCATAGATGCCCGGCCTGCGGTTGTGGTATTCGGCGTATGTGATATTGCAGCTTCGCGATCCGGATTTTCCATCGTCTCCAAAGTCTTAGAGAACGGATTCGCCGGAGCTTTATTAGGTCTGCTAGATTCTTCATCTTCAGATGTATCCGAGGTTACACTATCGAATGGATCATCTGCCCGCGGATTCGGGGGTGAGGGGGGTCTGCCGGCTGTTTTGTAGCTTTCCTCCCCAGGTGTTGAGGAAGAATCGGGTATCGATGGAGTAGATGGAGACGGCGGCGGAGGGGATTGCACGCGCACTTTCTTGGTGACCTTCTTGGGTAGAATTGTCTGCTCTATGCTAGCCGCTTCTGGAGGTATATGTTCGTTTTGTGAGGATATCTGGGTGTCTGTGGAAGGGTGTTGTGTCATGGCAGAGGGGAGATTCGAAGGTGTTTTCCTTCGGAAAGGGTTCGAAGAAGGCAGTTCAGCAGACATCTTGGCGCACTTGGAACATCAGTTCTTCGATCATGCAATTGTGGTCCTGTACTTCTGAGGGTATCCGGATTTTCATCATTCGTGGGGAGGTCGTTGTCGTCGTCGTTGCTTGGGCCCGGAAGCTCGGTGATGGTGAGGCGTCTTGATCTTGTCTTATCAAATGGCGCGGGCTCGGCCTCGAAGCTTATTTGGCAGGCAGGCCTGGCTCAGGGCATGCCCGCGCTGGCGGCTTTCCCCACAATCGCTACTGGGATGTTTAAGGCTCCATCTCTCTCCCCAGATATCTGGGACCAAAGACTTTTGCTGGGGTCTGAGTTGAAACATTTTATCACTGTGGGTCGTGAAGAAGGTATTTTATTGTCTTAGACATATGAATCGAAAAGATTCAAATATGATCTGAGCTTCGAGACACTCACAATGTCTCGCCAAGCAGTTCATCCCGTCTGAACGTTGTGACAACTGACAAGCAATACGATGAACATCTACTCAGCAGCATCACGTTCCAGTAACAGGACACATACCTTTTTCTGACCTTGAAGTTCTGTCAATATGCAATCTATCTATAGTGGATTCCGGATCGTCGTGTCAATACAGCGAGCCAGACCATATGTTCACGAAGGGCCGAGCTTTTGATTACATGTAGTGTTTTCACATATCAAAGCCAGAAGAATAGGGCGTCGTATCTTGACCAGACACTCATTTATCATTTCCTTTCTGTAAACGCCTGTTATGCATGGGTATTGCCGTAAAAACAGAAACTCCCTAAATCCCAGTTTCTTCCATGCAATACAGTCCGATCCAGTCACTTCCCCGAAACATACCAATGAACTGTGCCAGGAAGCATTGATGAAAGCCCAGACCAAACTCTAATATCATATCCTCTGAAACCCACGCAAATATCAGTGTAGCCATCTCCAGTTCGAGATTGTCCCGGCCTGTGCTGGACCAAAAGTCTCCATGCCGGTTGGCGTGCAGTGTCTCAGGTCGCAGAAGAAACAGACTGATTGAGTGACTCATGGGGAGCCTCAGCGGAGTTTACCAGCATCTTCACGTTCTGACCAGGGAAGACTTTGTCGAAAGTACCCGTAAAGTAGTCGCAAGCGAATTTATAGCCAAGCTCCGTTGGTTTTGAGAATGCAACCTCCGATTTTGGCATGATATAGTTGTCAACAAAATGCTTGCGGGCAAGGTCGAGCAGGATGCGGGCGAAGTGGACACCATGGAAAGCTCCTCGGCGATACTTCTTATGGACCCAAACTCGATCAACGCACATGTTGACGTCGGTCACAACAAGGGTAGTGGAGACATCTTCCGTATAGGGACCATCGTCGCCGTTCTTGTAAGTCCGGATATAGGCACCTGCTTTGGCGATCGGTTCCGCAATGAGGACAGCAGCAGGATAGTTTCCAACCAGGGCAACGAACACCTGGAAGTGTTCGGTCTTGGTTCCCTTAACCTTCGGGTGTTTGATTTTGGCCCACAAGTCGCCTTCAAAGTGTCCCATCTCGTCGTTGACCATTTTCACAACACTTTCCGCGAACTTGAGAATGGCAGAAGGATCATTGCGTCTAGCTCTAATGTATCTCAGCTTCTCGCCACCGATCGACTGAATACCAGCTCCAACTCCTCGGAGGAGAACCCCGTTGAAATTGACAGAGGCCGAACCACAGGTAAGCTTTGCCTTGTGTGCACCATCATGGATCTTACACTCGGTTGGCAGAGTTTTGTCGTAAACGAATTTACACTCGCTGCAGACAACTCGGGTGACTGGATTTGCGCCAAAATTAAGTTGCATTTGCGTCATGCGGCTCAAAGCATCGCGGACACCAGTGCTGATGAGGTCTCGTTCAGTGACAACTACTCTCTCACAATGGTAGGGGCAAGCTTCCTCCTCATTGGGGTCGCAGTAGGCGCATCCTTCCCGGGGAAACTCCATCGCTCCAGACTCTTCGGAAGATTCCGACATCTTGGCTGCTGGCAGGGCCTTGAGTTTGGTGGAAATGCGACGTTTCGGCCTCTTCTGAGGTTTCCGTTCTTGAAATAAAGAATTGGCTGCTTTCAAAGGGGGCGAAGAAGGCGGAGTAGATCCTAGATCGAGGTCGTCTGAAGATTGAAAAGAAGATCGAGTCGGCGCCGGACTCGATGAGCTTGACAGTGGCTGAAAATAGCTTTCGATGGAAGATCGCGCGAATTTCTTGGCAGGAGGAAGCTCAACAACAATCTGAGGGTCCTCAGAGAGCTTCCTTTTTCCAGAAGGCGTCTCTGTGATGATGTTGACGCGTCTTGAATATGTCTTCAGAGGGGCGGCTCTGAGAAGTTTATATCAGTTTCGTGGAAGGTGAAAAAGCGGGGAAAGCGGCCGTACCTGGTGCTGCCTGAGGTTTTCGCCATTTTAGGCTGTCGGCCAAAGGCCTGCAACGCCGATGGTTGCGTTCTCTTCGAATTTTGATGCTGTACAGAATTCGAGGTTATTGAAGAAAGTTAATGGAAGACGCGACGCGATATCTTGAAAGATACCTTGGCTCGCTTATTCGAAGGCGCTAGGAAATGTGGTGGAACCACGCAAGCACGTGCATGCCTGGACAATTCGAGAAGCGAGCCCCTGGCCTTCAAGTTTCTTTCAGTGAAGCGACACAGTATGTGAAGAGTTGTCTTCATGAGGCGATATTGTGGTAGGGCGCAGTCAACACCTCAATCGCGTAGAGTTATTAACGCCGACTGGCAAGATATGTCCTTGCTGAGCATCCTGTGCTGTTTTGAGCTGACCATTTTTCAACGCTAACAGTCTTGGAATGTGACATGAGAAGCTCTACATAAGGTACTTCTGTGCCTCTGAAGAAGTTTCTTTACGTTTGAGGGACACTATTGAACACTCTGGGCTAGAGAGATTCGTCCTCTTTGCTAAATACAGGGCACGATCCAAAGATTTTATTTGGCTGATCTATGAGCAATACCATCGGTGACTATGACCTTGACAGCAGATATAAGATTACGTATATTCGATATGATGCTTGGATATGCCACATCTTCACTCACGAAATAGCGCCAGAATCAAATGATACAAAGTGGTATTTACATCTGTAGCTGGTACGTTTGTCATTAATCGTCATCATGTCTGTCATATCAGAACCAGCAGCAGCAAAAAGAAAAGGCATCAAGACAGCTGCCCCCCTCTCTCTTCTGTAGTGATAATAACTACACCAAACACATAGGGTGATAAGTGTGAATGATGAGCGACGCTGGCAAGTCAACGTGTTACTGGAACAACTGTTTCCAAATAATGGAAATGCTGAAGGAAGCTGGAGTCACTAGAAACAACAACACAATATATAACCTACCAGCCGCCTCCCTTCCGTACGCTTAGTGTATGTGTGCTTTTTGCAAGATAAAGTCTGGGCTACATGGGAATTATGAAAAGTCTATTTTCGGCCTTCTAAAAGCCAAGGCGAGGTCACATGTAACCCAAGCGTATAATACATCGTCTATGCAGATCCTCATGCATCATTGTACAGTACAGAGCGGCCACAGTGCCGCAAGAGTAAGAGGAGGGTGGTACAAGTATTCGAACAATCACTTCCTCCGCTTCAAAGTCTTGATAGCCATCTCTACCAAGCCGTCCTTCGCTTCGCTCTCCGGGAACGCGTCGAGTGAGGCGATTGCGCGGTTTGCATATTCTTCAGCCAGGGCTCGTGTTTGGTCTAACCCATCGCTTTGCAGAACCAGTTCTCGAGCCTGTGATCTTGTCAGTAGATGTAGCAGATATTGGGAGATGAGGACTTACCCTAGCAACATCGCCCTCCTGGGCGAATTTCCTCCCCACCAGTGAACCCAGCTCCTTGTTGTGCTTCCACGCGAAGAGCAGAGGCGCTGTTGCGAGTCCCAATTCCAGATCTGCACCAGCAGGCTTGCCCAATTCCTTCTCACTGATCGTGTAATCCAGCATATCATCCACCAGTTGAAATGCAAGCCCCAAATTCTTCCCATACGCATAAGCAGCATCCACAGTTGCCATGTCTGAGCCTCCGAGCAATGCTGCTGCCCTGCATGACTTCGAAATTAAGCTCGCAGATTTCAGGTATGTCTTCTGAAGGTAGTATGTGACCGTTTCCTCTGTCCAGACTGGGTTCTTCTCGTCTCGAGCTGTGTTCTTCAATTGCATGAATTCTCCCTCCACTAGATTCGCAATAACCGTCGCCAGAAGCTCAGTGACTTCTGGGTCCCGTAACCTGGCAAGTGCGACAGACGCGCGCCCGAGAAGGAAGTCCCCAGCCAATACCGCCATCTTATTGCCAAATTCGAGGTTTGCAGAGGGCGATCCGCGCCTCGACACAGAATGGTCAATTACATCGTCGTGGAGGAGTGACGCGGTATGGATAAGCTCGGTGATTTCTGCCAGTCGTCTTTGAGATGGTAGAATATCGCTGTCGGTAGTGGAGTATGATGTTTGTGTGTGGGTGAGTGGATTGGTTGAAGGGGCGGTTGGGTTCACATCTGTGAGAATTGACATTGGGGAGATGGAATTGTCGATATCTGCCGAACTCTGTGGGCTATTGAATCTTGGAGATTTCGGTGTAAGAGCTGTAGCTCGAGACATCAGCAGCACAATGAGTGGTCGCACATGTTTCCCTTCCGCTTGCGTGTAGTATTTCGCAACGGTGTCCAGAGATGGATGTCCAGAACCCAGGAGTTGCCGTATATTGCCCGTCAAGAACTTCATCTCCTTCGCCACTATCCGTAGAGGATCTATACTGACATCTCCCGGCCCTGCCGTCCGAGCCGTCGCGTTGGAGAATACATTGGAGGCAACAGAAACGGCTTGCGCCCAGCTTGACTGCCTCCTCCGTGAGGGATGCCTATATATCGAATTCGAAAAAAGTCGCACTGGCTGTTGCGGAGTCAATTGACACCTATAGCATGCCGAATATAATGGTGTTGTTGAGGTTGAGGAGCTGTTGAAGAGCGATGAAGCTCTGGCTGATCGGATTCTCATAGCCCACGTTCCTGCCTCTGCGAAGAGGAATTGAATGCACTCTTATAAAGAATTGAACATTCGAAATTCCAGATATAATACTACCTTCGAAAGAAAAGTCGTGGGAAGGGTGTATTGGTGAGAATGTGTTCTTGAATGTTGACAAAATGTTGAAGCCGTGGAGTTCCGATATATTTTTTTCGGCTGCACTAGACCATTGTCGGGTCATCAGAGCACCGAGGCAACTCCAAGCGACGAGCTTGGAAGCTTAAAATGTATCAACAACTTCCTTTACACAGCTTTATTCTACAACAATGCATTAAATAACCTCAAAATGGTGCTGCTTACTATGACGGCTGCGATTGTCGAGGCTCTGGGAAAGATCCAGGGCCGCGGGCCAGCGACAGAGCGGAACATTCAGCACGGCGACGACAATGCACTTCCAGAACGCAGCGACGACAACGAAGGAAGAAAAGACCAGCAACAAGAGAATGCAGATTATGATGGTGGCAAACCGGAAAAGAACAAATCTGCCGGTCCAGGAAACACCGCAGAGGCAAAAGAGAGACCAGAAGGCAGTGCAGCATCGGAAGCAACACTGTCGAATCCTAGAATAGGCAGTCCTATATCTCATGGCCAGGTCGTGGAACTATCGCAGAACATGAAAGCTCGAATGCTTCAGCCATGTCGTCTCGAAGATTTACTCAAAGGTGCTAGGTTGTACATTCCTCCACCGCCGCCAAAGCCAGAACCCGTAGGTTTAAACCCCTTATAAGACTTGGTGGGATATGCAGTTGGGGGAGTTTCAAACTTCGTCATTGCTGCGGATGATGGATACATGCCGACCAAGCACTTGTTATCGATTCGAATACCTCGCTAACCTTCGTTGGAATAGACATCCGAATACAAGGCCCTCATGGCACGCCTGCGAAGAGAAGAAGAAGCCCGCAAATATGAACGAATGACGAACCCCCCTCCTCCTATGGAAACCTTCTCCCAGAAATTCCCAGCAGCCTCTGCTGCGCGAGCTTTTGCTTCCAGCCACCAGAATACCAGTGCCTCGGATCCGGATGATGATGGAGTTACATATGCGGATGTGGACAGGCAGATGGCCTTAATATTTAACGTTCTGATCAGTATTGTGGCATGTGCGGCAGCTATATGGATTGCAGCCAAGTGGTGGAGCACACCTGCGAGACTGGCACTGAGCATGAGTGGTAGTGCCTTGGTAGGGGTTGCCGAAGTGGTGGTTTATTCAGGATATCTCAGACGGGTTGGAGAAGCGAAGGGCAAGGAGAAGCAAATCAAGGAAGTCAAGGAGATTGTCAACACGTGGGTCGTTGGAGCTGGAAATGACACGGGAGACGCGACTGAGGAGAACTCTACGGCCATCGAGTCGAAAGAAGACGACAAAGGCTTAAGAGCAAGGAGGAAGACGAAAGCTGTCTCTTAAAGACAGTGCAAACTGATTACTTTCAGCGCGGAGAATCATTTCTTTGTCACGAGCCGGACTTAGAACATTGATGTTACCCTAGTCGGGATGGCCGACATTGATGCCAGACTCGCCGAGGATGCGGCTGCTTCTGCTGAAGAGGAAGAGGCCGCAGACGAGGCAGCGGAACATGCAGTATCCCTTGCAATATCCAGTCCCCCCTTCGAGATGATGAAGCTTCTATATGCACAGACCGCGGAATAAATGGCGGTGGCAGTCGATATGCACCCAAACACAGAGGTCATTATCAAAATTGCTACCAGACCCATCCAGAAAGTCGACCAATCCTCGGGATTTCGGAAATCACGAAGGCTCCTCCAGAAACCCGATGGCTTGGACTCTTATATGGTATATATGGTCTCCATAGGATCCCTCCAGTGCACGAACGCAGACATCGATGGGCGTTCCGAGCTTGTCTATGAGAAAGGATATTCAGCCGATCTGGATAGATCCGGATGGTACTCCTTGAGGTATGCACTGGACTCTTCATGCTCATGATCGGAGGAAGAGGGGACAATATCTCAAGCGTTCTAGTCGTGTCTGCTAGAAGTGTTTCGGGGAAAGTATTGGTTTTACTTCGCTATGTCAGACCTGTTTCCTGCTTTTAGACCTGAAGATGAGCCTTACCTTCTCCTGTGCGCTGCCAAGAAAAACTTCTGGGAATATAATTCAGAGCCTCATCATCCTCGTTGATATCTTCGACAATTCCAAAGTTCATTAAGCTTTTCGTCACATGTGTCCTGACTCAGTGCACAGATTTCAACCGACCGGGCTGAGAACTTCCTGTTTGAGTTTGGGCCGAGTCTTGGAGTAGTCATGAGAGTCTTTGTGCTTCGGCGTTCACATAGTAAAGTTACTGATATTGCTGTGGCTCGATCTCCATTACACTTTCTCCTTCGGGCTCAAATCATAATCATTCGTCACCCTCCCACAGGCGTACTTCGCCGCAACATCCACCCCCTCTCTCTCCTCCTTCTCGACCCTCTCCCTTAACTTCCGATTATCCTCGTCTATCTTCTTGCTCAGCCTGATCTTGTCCTCCTCAGTATACTTTGGCGGGCGCAGATCATCTGTTGGCTGGTACAGCGCCTCTTCATCAACAACGTTCCGTCCATCTACCCCGCGAAACTTGTCTTCAGTCTCCTGAGTCCAGGGATCGGGGAACCTGTAAGAAACTTTTGATTTGCGCTGGACTGAAGGCAACGGCGTCGATGACATTGCGCTCGTAGGTGCCATCGAAAGAGCGCATTACATCGTCGTGGGCCAGCATTACTACGCCTTCGGCGTCGAGTTTGAGAGAGCGCATAGCTTCTTTATAGAGAGGCCCTGCTGGGGTAGTTGATGACTCTGAGGGATTAGGTGGGGGTTGGTCTTGATTGGACATGATGGAAAAAGATCTTATAATGTTTGGATCAAAGTTCGAGTGCTGGATTGGGTGCCCGACTCATTTGGGAGGAGTAGTTGACGTTATGTAGGCATGAAGTGATCTGCAAGTTTTATGTGGCAGCCTGGAGCGAGGCAACGCGAGATCCGCTGCACTGCCACCAACAGGCTGATTGATTTGCAGGATCAAACGCTTCGCCAACTTGCTTCATGTCGCCAAATTCTTTCGCGACACCAATCGACCTATGGCATTATCATCATTGGGAAGTCTGTTCAGTCAGCTATGGTTCTGGGTATATCGTTTCTGAGAAATCCTTGACGTTTCGGTCATTTTGTCGGTTTCTACTAAGCGAATCCGATATTCAAATGTCAACATTGAGGAATTATTCTAAAATCTGGGAAGAGAGCCTGGAGCTGGTCACATCAATCATATCCGCTATGCAACCCAATGAAATACCGAATTACCAAGCTGTGAGATAGGTGATGGCGCTGGACAACCTTGAAGGGCGGGTTCTTTACGACGAGATCCTGCCGTGGTTGCATTCATGACACTTCAATCATCTCCAGAATATTTAAAACGCCCAGTGGCTCTCCGAACAGAATGTTGTGATTCCCATTCAAGTAAGAGCTTACATTCAAAGGAGGAAGTACGTACTTGTTAATCCGTAAAGCGGAGTTCGATTATCACGTGAGAACTAGTTCATAAGTTTCCCGGCCAGCAGAACCTCTTCCTTCCTCTCCCTTACAAGTTAGCTACACGAAACATCTCTGTCACGGAACCTCAATTTTGAATTTCCAAGGTTCAAGACGAACACGAACTCGATTTGCGGATAGTCTAAGCGAAAGGGCGCAGTGACAAGAGCAGTCTGATTGGGTGAGTCATTCGCAGAGCTGCAAAGCCTCGGATGCGATTAGTTGTACAGACAACAAGGAGTATATAAATCAACGGAGAAGTGTCTCTTCTTTAAACCTTGTATCAGTATTGAGCATTCCATCGAGTTGAAAAGTATCCCTAAGGTATCTCACCTCAACTTCCGTGCTTCCTCCTCCTCATTTCCAACCATTGTATCAAAAGTCATGGCTTACGCGTTCCTACCAGTGTCTACTGGTCTCACACGCCCAAAATGAAGCTCTCATATACCACTCTCGACGTCTTCACCTCATCTCGGTATGCTGGCAATCCTGCCGCCATCGTACAAGTTCCCTCCGGCACTTCCCTTTCCCAGGCCCAGAAGCAAGCCATCGCTGCCGAGTTTAACCTCTCAGAAATCGTCTTCCTTCATCTTCCCGCTGAAGGAGTAACCTCTTCAGAGCGCAAGATTGACATTTTCACTCACCAAGCAGAGGTTCCATTCGCCGGTCACCCCACGATCGGAACCTCGCATTATCTCCTTCACACCACTTCGCAGGATGTCAACACCGTCCTCACGAAGGCAGGAAAAATTGCTATTGAAAAATATGAGCAGACTGGAGAGGTGAAGGCAGAGATCCCGTTTGATTTCCATGTTCACGAGAAGACTTTCGAGAGTGCTTTGAACGGAATTAAGAATCCTGTTGCGAGTATTGTCAACGGCATGAGCTTCATCTATGTGGTTCTGTCAGATCTGGAGACTCTGTCAAAAGCCAAGGAGAACTTGCATGGCAATACATACGATCCATCGGTGCTTGATGAAGGGTGGAAGAACGGGCTTGTGGGAACTATGTATCTCGTCGCTCAGGGTACCGATGAGTTTGGACGGAAGAGGTACCGCACGCGTATGTTTGGGTCCAGAGAAGATCCTGGAACTGGAAGTGCTAGCAGTGGATTGGGATGTTGGTTGGCTGGGCAGGAGGATAAGAGTTTGGGGAAAGGGCCGTTCAAGTATGCTTTCACTCAGGGAGTGGAGATGGGCAGGAAGAACGATATCGGGGTTGAGGTTACCAGGGGGGAGAGCGGGGAGGGTATTCAAAAGGTTGTGTTGAGTGGTAGTGCGACCCCAGTCATGGAAGGCACTTTGGAAGTTTGATCTGGAGCGTCATGCATTTGATAGAAGGGACGGGTAGTGTTTTGCTCTCAACATCACAGGGACCTCAACCGGCGAGGCGAGATATTAATGTTATATTGTGAAGAAAAGTCTCTGCTTCTTCTACGAAACCTGTCTCTCTGAGTAAGCTGATGCCATGGAGATGCTAGCGCAAAGTAGTAGGTGGTTGCTTCGAGCTCGTCTTTAACCTGTCTGAGGTTTTGACAGCAAACTTTCAGAGGGTGTCTGACTTCGCTGCAGCTCAATTGGCTCTTTGCCCCACTCATACGACATTCGCTGAAGGTCAATCTCTCTCTTTCCAAAACTCTCTACCCATTCTTACGTACTCAAATCTGCAGCCCGTTCATTCATGCTAGTCCCTTCGGCAATAATCAGTGCTCTCCCCACCGAAAGGTTATTGATCATCCTTCTCAATCTGCCCAAAGCCAGTCGTGTTCTTGCCTCTTTAAAAATCAGCAAACTCAGAATAAGAACCAACGATCCAAACCAGATGATCCAGCATATCAATGCTGGGATAGCGTAGAAATAATTGTAGGTAATCTTCCGTCGGAAGGTTTGGACTTCCATCTTGTGGTCTGGGAATACAGACAAGACCGACTTTGATTCTACAATGATATTTGCAGCGATGTCTGTCCAAATCACACGTGGGATTTTGTGAATTGTATCAAAGGAGGACGTCAAGTTCACCCACTTGACTGCCATGGCCTGATCCGTATCACCATCATAATCGAACATTGTACCTTGAGCGGCAAATTCACTGTATGTGATAGCGTTGATAATTCCGGGGAGTCTTGTTGCTGCCTGTGTCTGCTTAGCAACGGTTCGCCGGTAGCTCTTTCACAATACACCCACCATAGAATCGCCAAAATACATGTCATATCCATCTTCAAATGTCGCTGGAATATAAAAGGTTTCGCCTTGATGAGTCTACAACGCCTCTGATTTTGAATACTATTCGTCGATGAGCCCCCAAAGCACTTGGATCTCGTGGATACTTAAGTTCCAGCCTAGGTTTTCAATACCCCAAAGTGGTAGATCCTCGCGCGAAGGATAGACTTTCGGCTCAGTTTTGATGATCTTGAGGTCTTCTAAGGGTGAGTCAACGCCTGTCTCGTTGTTCTGGAAGTGGACGGTTTTCACAAGAGCGCGAGGCGAGATTGCGCAGACGTTGATCGACATAGTCCAGTCTTCAGGAGAATTTTGAGTATCACTTCTCCTGGGACGAGGTGGGGTCAAAAGGTATCCGCAATCCACATTGATGAGTCCTGGCTTGAAGATTTCGGATCCGTTGTATGACTTGCAGGAATCAGTTGAACTAGTTGGACGCGTATGGTGACAGGCAATATAAAGAAGCATGAAGACAGAGCCCTACTTTGCGTCATTGACGTATAGCAAGTCACAAATAGCAGGCCCTGTCCAGAGAGTACTCCCCACTGGTACGGTACTTACGTCCAAAAGCCCACGACAAGTTTGTAGTGCTTCCATTAGAAGTCCACGGCGAAACGATCGTGCGCGGCAAAGTGGTGTTTGTCTGAGCTTCCTAACACTGGGTCGGATTTGATGAAGATATCATCAAAAGTGCAGGATGGAGAACCTCGTTGTCAGCAAGAGTCACGGCGTCCTGAGCTCGTGTCCATATTGGCTCCTCCAAGCTCCCAAATACAAGACCTATTCTGTGAGGCCCGAAACCTAAAAATGAGTATACTAGGTCACTGTCTAGAGTGATATCATATGCGCCGGTGCTTATGTTGAACTGGTCCAAGTTCAGTATCGATGACAAGTGGCGGTCGAAAATTTCTGATGCAAGCTGTGCATGTCCAAGAAGGTCAGGACTTGAGATCGTACTCTCGAAGGTCGGAAACTCATTAGTATCAAGTCTTCGGTTCTGACCATCCCCATCACGTAGGAGCCATGTGTTGGCACCGAAAAATGCCCACCCGCCGAGAACGGAGCCAGCTCAAACCCAGTCGAGATAGACCAGTTGGTATCAACACAAACTGTGTCCGGCTCAATCCAAAGAATGTCTTCGGTCCAAGCCGTTCCATGAACATTGTCAGGTAATACCGGGATAGTATGATTTCGGAACCCAATACCTCCGTTGACGGCATCAATAACCAGGCCTTCTCTACAAACAATCTCATCAAGAAGCAGAATATGCTCAGTCCAGTAGAATACCCGGTTGTGTTTTTTTCAGCTGTCAAGTTCAGCTCGTTTGATGAGACCTCGAACTGCCGAAACTGAATGTCGAATGGGCTTGCAATGAGGCTTCCTTGCGAGCCGCTGGAAAAACAGTCGGTGAAATCCTGAGAGATATAGTTCTGATAATAGGTCAATGGGCCCTTTTCCCCCCCTGATAGATCAGCTAGAATTGATACAGTGTCATTCTCTGTCACGCCTGGACAGGGCGATTTGCCGAAATTGCAAGTGCGAGAACTAGAATACTGCTCTCGACTGTCCGCCATTCCTCCAAAAGCAGAAGGGTCCTTTGCGTAAACAAAAATAGCTGTTGTACTGCTACTCAAGAAGATAGCTTCGCCCAGGCCGATCGGAGTCAATATTCCCGCAATGGCTAGGAGTAGGGTTGATATCAATGTCAGCCAGCCCATGACTACCACGCGGGTCATGACCCCTTCTCGCCGCCCTGCTGCAGCATCGCATGACAGAATCGATGGCCATATTGTCGATTGAATGAAACAGACCTGGCACTGTCTGAGTATTTAAAACTGTGGATGAAGGCTTTCAGCTTACCATGTGATGGCTGTACTTCTGTTTTTCAGGAAGTCAACTAAAACCAAAACGTGAAGCAGTGGTAGAGTGACTTGCACTCATTGTCGGTAGACGTGAGTTTCTTCACATGCAAGAAAGTTGGAGTATCGTAGTCTCACTGAATAAGAGGCCAATGTTGATAGCGCCAGCGACTTGACCAACTGAATAATCGGCCATGTGGTACGTACTTGGGGCTCTTCCGAGAAACTTGACAAGATGGGAACAAGATGGATACAAGATTGAGGGCTAGAATGCGGCTATCTAAATGGGATGTGTGAAAAATGAACTGGTCATAAGAGGAAGGTATCACAAAAGATACCGGAAAACTATCCCGGGTAAATTGAAAACGCCATGTGTGTTGGTTCTGGCTATTGGTTGGTACGCAAGGCTCAGTGGCAGCAGGCAACCATATTATGTTAGACAGCAGGGCTTGTAGTACTTTATCGACGCATGCAATTATTCCCCTCACATATGCACCACTCAAGGACAAAAATCTCGCATTCCAACGCGCGTTGCGGACAAACTTCGCTCCAACAGCATCACTTTAGCAAGAGCGAGGGGCCTGAAGCATTGCTCATTGCGTCCTATGGATGTCGGAATGTTTCAACGCAATATTGAAGATGCGCTGTGTTCATGACACACTGGTTATGAGGTACTATCTTCAAACAGGCTATCAAAGCAATTGCATAAAATGACACCTCCAGGCCCCTCCTTCTCCTTCGCTTACCACTTCGAATGTGCCATGCGTGGCTGTGGCAAAACAGGGAGGATCACGATAAGAGCCGCTGCGTTCTGGTGCCCAATTGAAGGCAACGGGGCACAAGGGGTCTGAGGGGGCCAAAAAGTGTATGCCAAGGAATACATTTTGCCTTGGTCCACGGCATTGAGGTGACATCTCATAGTTGTGCTTCTTTCGGGGAGAGCTTCAGGCCTGCGATGGTGAAAAGACGAACACTCGTGAAACGATAACTACTCGCAATGTACTCCAAACTAAGGATCGCAGAAGAAGCAGAGTACAATGGAATTATTGTCCTAGAACGACAAACAGCAAAAAGTAATGCGTTCGCCGGGAATCGAACTGTTTCTTGTTAGCTTGAGATCCTGAATACTCAAAGTGGTTCACATACCCCGGGGCCCATCGAAGTTGACGTAAACTGGCAACGATGGATTTTACCACTAAACCACAAACGCTCGTATATTGCTACTTAGGCAGCTGACTTGAAGGAAAGTGCTTGTGTTGCTAGGTGTATTGAACAGTTGCGTGAAACCGAAGGGTTTGAGTTAATTGTGCGGTGGAGGTGAAGTGGAGTACCTCAGTAGGGCAGAGGAAACTGCATCCACTTCACTCGCTTGAGTAGCGACCGCAGAGCTAATGACACATAACTGATTTCGAGTATGTGCGAGACTTTTTTCTGGTAGACTAACAACTCAAAATGGGTTGCCCTCTCCACATCAGCTCGTTGAGCGGAAAATCCAAATATGTAAGATAGAATGGCCAAGGATCACGGAAACCCGAGCAAGTACGAGAGCCTCATTTGCACAAACTAAACAGGGACATGTAATAGATGAGTGTCTATTGGTGATATCATACACATCGCCGCTGACTCCACGCTTCATAGGCACATTTCCATGCCTTGTCATGATCATCAAACTTCCGACTGACTCGTCAAGAACCCCAAGACTGAAAGCAAAGGAACACGGTCAACCCTGCAGACGAGAATACCACAACATCTGCCTATTGGGTCAGTTGTGAAAGCCCCAGGCCAAGGAAACTTCTCAAAGGCTCACTCGCTGAAAAGAATCGCTCACTAGATGACGAGTTCAGAAAGGACAGTACCACAGTTCCCACACGCAGTCACCCAAATGCTAGTTGGAGGTGCCTACATGTATGCGGGGTGAGGCTCAGGTGGTGCACATGAACTGCCAGTTGCACCAGGTGGTAGCCGGCCATACAATATGAACATCTCAGCTTCGGCCTGACTTCGCTCAGCTGCTGTCTCTCTGCGTTCGGTTTCAAGAAATGCCAACTGGGCTTGATAGCCTGCGATGACGCCTTGACCGGCTGGGAACGGACCTTTCCCCCATTTGTCGTCAACTTGATTGTACGACGCTGGCTGCAAGGCTGTGGACTGTTGCGCCGCATCTTCTTCCATGCTCTGATGCATGAGCCTCCTCGCTCTCTCGTGCTCATACAGCGCATTTTCCACTCCATAATCAGCCAACTGATACTGAATCATAGCCTTATCAGATCCCCAATTCGCCTCCGAGTCAGCTGCACTAATGGCATTGGGATCACTTGATTCGGCGAGACTGCCTTGCGGGGCGAGTACTGGAGTGCGCAATTGCTCAGCCACCCGAAATTGTCTCTGATGTCGCTCTTCCGGCATCAGCGGGTGCTTCATGAAAGACACACTGTCCGTCTCCTGATAAATTCCACCAATCGCTTGAGCATCGTGGCCTTGATTTCGCGAATCATTGGCCCCAGGTGCCTGTCCAGCCAGCTGATGCCTCGCTCCGATCAATCGTTTTCCATTTTCCTGCTCCAAAACCATTTGTTGCATATAGAAATCTTCGCGCGAAGCCGCATTGGAGTCTATTGAAGCTCGTTTGTTGCCGTTGTCCTGGCTTTGCTCCCTTTCTGCCATCTCTTGTCTCACCATCAACAGGCGCTTCTTGTTCTGCTGTTCCAGCAACTTCAGCTGGGAATGATAAGGCGGTAGGCTTTCCTGAGACGCCGTTGCTTGTGGACTGCTAACGGCGTCGGGCTCTACGAGAGGTTCGATAGGGAGGCTGGACCAAATGGCCGCGCGAGGGAGTGGTGCTTTCGCAGAAGAGCTTTCGGTGCTCTGTTCATCGTTTGCGACAGACTGGTTTTTGGGCCTCAGTGGCACATCAACTCTTACAAGGACCATCTTTGAGAAGGTGTAATCTTATGGACAGGAAGTTGGCTACTGATATCGCGGATGCTCGAGGGGTTGTTCGCCCAGCTTGTCTCAACAGAATGCAGCCCTCGAGCTACGAACGTCATGAGTTTAACGTCCTGGTTTCTGGCGCCAAGTCTTACCTTCGGGCTATCTTGCTTCCAGTGACATATTGAATCTACTAAGCCGGCGCAGATACATCCTGATGCTAGCTGGTGTACAGCAAGTGCGCGATAAAGGGCCGGTTTATAGCAGTTTGGGAGGAATGGAAGCCAGCACATGCACATGCCAATGAACTATGGAAGTTCGTCCCGGGAGACCCGCCTCTACTACCAGGGTGTCAAAAACACATTTCAACTGTGAATTAAAATGCAATGGGCGAGAACTTTTAAAGTTCCTATATCTGTCACTATATTAGTGACTGACGTCCAATACAACATGAAGTCTGCTGAACGGGAACAATTTGGCTGCGAGGGAATTGGTATGTAGATAGTCACATGACGTTGCAATATCCTTCAGAATTACCATCCCGCATCTAATTATTTTGTCAAGGAATGTTCATCAGATCTCCTGCAGACCATCCGATTGAGAACCTAATTCCGAAAATACATCTGCTTCTTGTAAAGCACCTAATGGTCCGATCCGGCTTAGTGGGCAATCATTAGGACTCGCTTGTCTATTTCAACCTTCAAACTTGTTTCAACTCCACCTCTGAATCCTTATCCTCGACAACCCAAGTGTCATTTCCGAAGTATAACGTCTGTGCGATCTGACATGACTAGATCCCACGACTGGAAACACTGGAAACAAACTTTGTGCAAGGCTCCCAATTCCAATGAAACCAATTACGGATAATTTGGCCTACCAGGTGATTCCATTTGCTTGCAGCCAAGGTCTCACATCCTCAGATGAAGACGGTATCGGCAAGAAGTGCCTGTTTATGGCTAAAAGCCGCGTCAGTTCAGTCCGACGGTGTGAGTTCGAAAGTTTGCATGCGCGACGCAGGACCAGTTGAAGGGCTGGAGTATTATCGAATGCTTGGCATCTGAAACCCCAAGTGACAGTCCACTATCTCAATGGGCTCAAACGTAGGGCGTACACCTATTATCCTTCTCCCTAGCATCACTTTTCTGTCTTCTACTATTTTCTGATCTTCATCTCTTTCTGTTAAATCTCTCAGTCTTCACTTTCCTCCTTCTCTTCTCCCGATAAGTTCATCGGCTGGTCCGCTTTCCAGTATATATTTTTTGCATTTTCGTTTTCACATCCAGTTACTTCCGAGCAACGTTCAAGATGCAACTTCAATCAATTCTGTTCTCTTTTCTTCTAGTCACCTCAGCCGCTGCGAAAGGTAACAAAGCAGTGTCCGAAAAGTCGCAATGCAAGCAGATTAGGAAGCTCCAGAAGTTCGTCGACTTAGCCTCGAACACCACCAGATTGCAGGAGGTCACCAACAACAATGCTACAAAGGTCGCACAGCTCCAGACCGAAGCATCTGCTGCAGCCACTCAGCTTACTACTTTGCAAAGCAACGCGACTCTGGTTTCAGACTGTGCTATCATAAATGCCTCTGAAGAGCAGGAGGATCGGTGCGAGGAGACCTTCGAGCTTCAGGCATTTATCACCTTCGCATCAAACACCACGGCCCTCGCCGCAAAGACGGACAACAATGCAACCAAGATTGCTGCCATTCAAGCCAAAGCCTCCACTGCGGCGACCAAGCTTCAGGCTCTGACTAGTAATTCAACACTGCAAGCAGCCTGCCCGGCGATTCTGCAGAAGGATCAGTGCAAGGGCATGAAGCAGCTCGAGAAATTCATCGCCAAAGCAAACAATCAGACCGTTCTCGACAAAGCTACGAAGGGCAATTCGACGAAAGCAGACAAGATCAAAGCTGAGGCAGTACAAGCTCAGGCGAAGTTGACGGAACTGCAGAGCAATACGACTTTCATGGATGCTTGTGCTGCTCTGGGTATGGCTGGGAAGACTGGAAAGGGAATTGATAGTGGAGCTTCAACTGAGGCAGCAGCTACCTCAGGCAAGAGCTCTGCAGCGCTTGTGCAGGTTGGAAATATACAGCTCACGATGCTGTCGACTATTTTGATTGTCGCGGCTGGGATGTGTCTCTTGTAAGGATGGTGGTTGCAAGGGAGGCAGTCTCATCCAAATTAAGATTTGTAGCGCTGCGACGAGGGATACATACATTTCTTGTAGTCATAGCCTTTGGGATGGATAGGTCTTCATAGTCAGCTTATACTACCGAATAAAACGCTCTACCAGATTTTTGGCATCAAAAATACGTACATGGAAAAGCAATTCTTCATGTAAACTCTCGAGACTCCAAGTGCAGTTTCGGATCAAGTTGAATCACGAGATCCAACGACAGGAGTTACACACTCGCAACGATTGAGGCTCAAAATGGGATCTATCTACGGCTTCTTTATCACACAAATGCCTATTCCTCTGCCTCTCGAGTCCGGATCCTCCTATCTAGCCGCGAAACCACCGATTGGCTTGATAGTCTTGATATCAAGCGGAGCACTGACCAAACCCTCTCCTTGAACAGAGGCACCCAATGCTTGGAAGTACTCGGTCTTGAAGTGTGCATCGAAAGCAGCCTGGTTATCATCTAAAATTCTGTCAGCAATGGCCAAATCTAATTGGTCAAAAAGACTCACAGGTTTCTTCCACTACAAGAACATTTCCGTTCTCGCCATTGAATTGCTCGAAGACTTGGTACTTAGACTACACAACCATGTCAGCATCAGACCACTATTTAAGTACATATTTGATTGGACCTACAACGTCCTTCTCGTTCTTGGAGACCTTCTCGGCAAGGCCGGTCAAGAGTTCCTTGAGCTGGGGAGAGGGGAACCTGGTCAGCATTGTGATCTTGCAACGCTTTTCATCGAATCCAGGGACCTACACGGTCTGCCTTCCCCGCAGCTGGGGTGAGAATGGCAACGACTTGGATAGACATGGTTGGTTGATTGGTTTTCTTAGTCTTGGTTGCTTTTCTGACAGCGGACGTATTCTTTGCTCCGAGTTTTGATTTTGTGATTCAAGGTTGGTGTCAAAACTCGTCTTCGTCCTTCATTATATACTGGAAGCTTCATTCTTAAAGCCGAGATTCATCCTCCGCTCATCATCTTCGGCCGGCCGTTTCTCCGCTCTCTAAGCTCGCTTCCATGTAGAAATTACCAGTACTTATCTTCCTTATCGCCGCGGCGTTAAGCTCATCCTCGAGCTTCGAGGTCGTCATAACAAAACATCGCCTCGGTTGACTTTCGGACGAACCCCGGAGTTCACCTAGACCACCACGCCTCACCTCGAACCACATCCTCTTCGAATGCCAACTCCAAGAGACCAATACCGAGAGTCCAGACTGGCCCAGACAACCGTTTCCAAATAGAAGCCCTTGTCTATGATGCATTGGGACCATCGTAACCTAGTCTGTCGTATTTGACCCCGCAATGCGGGGTACATCCTGGCGTATGAGCTCATTCGAGTTGGCACGAACTCCATTGGCATGTAGGTAAGCTCGACGCGTTGGACGGATACTACGGAGTAGTAATGAGGAGGTAAGAAGTGAGGGGTTAGAGGGAATAAGGAGAAATACAGTAAGAAAAAGGGGGTTCTCCTCTTGCTCCCTGTTTCTTCAGTTCTGTCTCTTAAAGTCCTGGTTCTGCACTATTTGTCTTCTGGTCTGGAACAATTTCGAATAGGACATAAATAGAATCAAGCGAAAGAAAATAAGAACTCCATTTGGGAAGTATATTGTGAAGACAAACCAATCAAGATGTCTCAAACTCAGACTATGAAAGCTGTGGTCTATCAAGGTATGTAATTTCTTCCCCATCCGGGTGCTTGAGGTGATGATCAAGAAGAAGGACTAGCACTGATGTGGTTGTATAGAGCCTTTCAAGGTGACTGTTGAAGAACGTCCCTTGCCAAAGCTCGAACATCCCGATGATGCATTGGTCAAGGTGACAACGGCAGCCATTTGTGGATCTGATTTGCATAGTACGCACCACCAATTCTTCCATATCTTGCTCAAGAAGCATGGGAAAGCCTTCTCACTGAGCTTGACCATGCTCTGGCTATTCAAATCTTAGCAACAATGGAAATACTGACGCCTCGTCCACAGTGTATCAAGGACGAACGGCTGCCAAGGGTGGATTATGTTTCGGTCAGGCCTCCCAGAATTTCTCTACCCCTCTGTTAACCAGAATAAGCTAACGACTTACAGGCCATGAAAACATGGGTACTATCATCGAGACAGGGACTGGTGTCTCCCTTCTCAAAAAAGGTGACAGAGTAGTTATGCCATTCAACGTCGCCGACGGTCGTTGCAGAAATTGTGAGGAAGGACGCACTGCATTTTGTACTGGAGTCAATCCTGGATTCGCAGGAGGCGCATATGGTTACGTTGGTACGTCAACCTTGTTCCCCCAATCCTCAACCTCAACCTCGGTTCCCAAACCTCAACCTTGTTCAACTCCAGATCATGTGTCTCTGGCTAATGTCTGATTCTCAATTATTGACTAACGATACATGTGTACAGCCATGGGACCTTACCAAGGAGGCCAAGCACAGTACATCCGCGTCCCATACGCAGACTTTAACTGCCTCCCCCTCCCAGCCGGCAAAGAGCACGAAGCAGACTTCATCCTCCTGGCAGACATCTTCCCCACCGGCTGGCACGGTGTTGTCCTCTCCGGCTTCAAGCCTGGAGAGTCCATCGCTGTATTCGGCGCCGGCCCGGTTGGTCTCATGGCAGCCTACAGCGCGGTCCTCCGTGGCGCTTCCAAGGTCTACGTCATCGACGCCGTCAAAGAGCGTTTGGCAGCCGCTGAGAAAATAGGTTGTGTGGCTGTTGATTTCAGTAAGGTTGATGCGGTGGATGAAATCATCAAGTTGAATGGCGGGATGGTTGATCGCAGTGTTGATGCCGTTGGGTACCAGGCTTCGGCGAAAGATGGGAAGAAGGAGGCGCCGAGTATTGTGCTGGAGAATTGTATTAAGGTTACGAGACCGACGGGTGGTATCGGTGTTCCGGGTTTGTATGTTCCGAGTGATCCGGGAGCGCCGGATGAGAATTCGGGACAGGGGATGTTGTTGATTAGTTTTGGGAAGTTGTTTGAGAAGGTTCGTGACCCCTTCCGCTTAGCTGACTTCCTCTTTCCCTGGCTTTTCTGGCCGTGTCGACCTAATCGGATTCAAGGGACTCACGATCGGTACTGGCCAATGCAATGTCAAGGCTTACAATCGCTACCTTCGCGATATGATCATCTCTGGCCGTGCTAAGCCATCCTTCGTGGTATCTCACGAGATCGGGATTGATGATGCCCCGGGTGCGTACACGAAGTTTGATCGAAGAGAGGATGGATACACGAAGGTATTGATCCACCCTAACGGAGGATTCTAATTCGGGTAAGGATGTTGGATGATTAATGGAGGCGGATTGGAAAGATGAAGAAGATATTTCGTACGTTTCAAATTATTGAAAAATTACGGAACGTCGAGGATCAAATATGAAAGTATGACAAGCTGTCTGGGATACTATTCTTCGCTGTCGTGTTCATTTGATTCCTTTCGTCGAACTCATGTACTTATGAAGCCAAACATAGTTTGGTGTTAGGGAAGATCAACCCAACGGTTATCTGAGAACGTGCCACGAGACAAGATGGGGTGAAGCGATCAGTGACAGCAAGACATCAGTGACAGCAATTCGACGTCGATAGCAGCACCAAACGAATATATACACTAGCCAGAACAGCAACACTACATACCACCGGGATCGACTCTTGCCTCAAAGCAGTCAGTAGCATTTCTCTACGAGAACTCTGCAACTCCCCGTCTGATGAGATATGGAGGGCCCGGCAACATCACCTACAGTCCTTGTGAAGCAATTTTCGCGTACGAGGAGATTATTTGCCTGATCGTATTGAGCACTTATATACCACTCACAAGTACATGCTTTCAGTTCAGTGGTAAGAAGCATGACATAGCCTTGCAGGCAAGGGCAGGAGTAGTCAGGGATCGGAAATAAATGCTCGACAACATCTTGATTGATAACTTGAATTTGGTAGGTATAGCCTCATCAGACTCAGGGGCTCGAGCGATCGTGTCTGGATGCTGCAATCTGGGTATTTGAAGCATGGAATCGGAAGAGCAGTCGATACGGCGAGCTGGTCATAAGAACAACCTCAGCAAGGTTACGAGGTGGAGCCTTTCTCACATCGCTGAGTCAGAACGGAAATCAATCCACGACAGGTAGATTATCGCAGCATGGCACAATGCAAAAAGGAGGCTAAAATAGGCAACACAGCATCTGCGCATAGTACTTTCAAGAAAAGGAAAAAGAAGGGCGTTACGATTGGAATGGACAGAAGCAATGATAAAACAGTCAGGCGCCTGACAACAATTTATTCATATATTTGATCGAGATGATGATATCTCTGACATCGTGGATAAGTGGCGCGCACACCCTGTAATTTGAGCGTTCAAGGTTGAAGCAATGATGTCGTGGATGCAGTTCTCGCATAGACCCTTAGATCTGAACTCCGCACCCTCCCCCAAACCCTTATCGGGTCTAAGTTGCTATGCTCTCTGACGTTGCTTTACTAATATGGATGGAGGAGATGGCAAACTGGGAGGTACGTATGCACTTTTCCAATCTCCTGGTATCACAGGCGCAGTTTCGCCTAACCGAGAAGAACCACTCAAAACAGCGGTAAAGGGACAGCGAATTGAGCATGACCAGTGAATACGCAATATAATGTGACGCCAAACCGAACTGCAAGCCTGTGGTTCCGTTGGACTACATACAAGTGTGCGAGAGGCAGAAAATCTCAGCTCGGCAGCGACACTCCAGATATGAAGAAGCCATGGAGAAGGAGATGTGCTTGTGGGTCTAAATCTAGCAGTTATGCTGAAATGAGCCAGGAGCAATTGCCGTCCTGCGGTTTGCTGGCGATGCCGTATCGATAAGGTGAAGCCAGGAAATGTATGCAGTGAATTTTAGGTACTAAGATTGAGGCTGTTGTCAAGATTCCTCTCGCTGTCATCCATTTCAGTTGTTCAAGGCGAACTGCTGGCGCCTGCGGTTTTACAACACTTCAGCAATAACTGGATTGATGCACGAACCGCCGGCATGAGACTTCTGATTAGACAGCTTTCTGATTTCCCCCAGTTAAACCCCCAAGTGGGAGAAGTTCTCGCAAGATGTGACGACGGGCTCTCCAGCGTGCCCAAGGCATAATCACGTGACTATTATTTACCAACCATAAAACAAAGCGTCTGAGCGAGCAGGATACACAAGCTTCGGGGATCCAAAGTCGTTTCGTAAGAGCAATAGAAAATTGGCGAGAAACAAGGACGAGAAAACAATATTATATCCACTCACGTGACATTATCGAGGGACGAAACTGGCTAGAGATGGCTGCACCCATCTGCAATGGCCATCATACCGATTCCTACGCTAATAATAGCGCCGCCATACAGATAGACTCGACTTTGGTTGATCGTAGGCCAAGCCGAGAGATATTGACCGCACGTGATTCGCCCTCCTATTCTCGTAACCGATCTCGGCTATGAGTAAGCATGTTTGGTTTCCATGACACATCAACAATGCTCGAACAACTCGCATCACAGGCGTCAGTGCTGGCCTGTGAATGAAAATGCGGTTGCTGTCTGGATGCAGGTCTTCGGTTGTGCTTTTGGGCTCAATGATGTACAAGATGGGAGATTCGATTTCGAAGTTGGAATGGTCTCTGCAGTGGACTGTGTCGGACCTGAATTGACGCATTGCGTAATGGCTTGGAAAATAGGTGGCGCGTCTTGTTTGGTAGACATAGATTCTGATCCCGGTGCCGGTCGCGTAGCGGAAAGACAGAAACATATATATTCGACGGCGAGTTGAGCAAGACTCGATGGTGAGCCTGTTCCCATTGCGTTGATATTGAGGTGTGTCGATGAGTGGTGTTCGCACAGGTCGTCCCGTGTGAAGGAGAAGGTGACAAATGGGCTTTCGCTATCGGGACACATCTTTGCATTCCTCGTTGACGATCTTAAGTGCTGAAACAAACTGAGGACATGGAGCTCGAGCTCTTGGATAGTGATCCTCTTGATGTCGATGGGCGAAGATTGATTGCGATCCGGGTGACAAAGGTCACACGATCATCATTGCCAAGATTTCCGAAGATGCCATCGAAATGAAAAGTTACGAGGCTGGCGAAGTTCTGTCCTGCAAGAAACAATACTGACGCCCCATCGTTGTGACTGTTGTTCGCTGAGGCTGAAGTGTTGGAGATCCCTCATTGGCGTGCAGGCATCGCAAGCGCTGTTGCATGAACGATGCTGCTGGGAGGCGCAAATGCACATAATTTGTTGGCGCTTAATTCATATACCAGACAGATGATTGATTGATACTAACAAATGTCCACCTGGCACAAGCATTTGAACCTGGGCAGTTCCCTCTGGAGATGAATTTGCCGAATTTGTGTTGGAACATTGGTGTTGCCGGATGCTCGGAATGGATGGGCGCCGATCGTCCAGAAGTCGTGGCTTCGCAACAGAATATTTGTTCCACCGAACCTTTATCCTGTGATGGATACGATTGAATTTGAATCCAATCTGGGAATCATAAACCTCTGTGAAAGCGATCGCTGTCGAATCCGTGTCGTGTTGGTGGGCATTCAGGCTCGAAAACAAAGTTTGAATTTTACCGGTCGCACAATTGTTTCGGGTGCTGAGCACAAATCTGGGAAAAGCCTCAAATGATCTTGATCGAAGCCATGATTACATATGGCTGTGGATGAGAGAAAACAGGACAGTGTCTGGGACGGTATGACACGTGTTGTGATGTAGGCAATAATGAGGCAAGGCGACGGGTGGTTGAAGGTCGAGTCACACCATCTACCTGTGCCTATCCGCCTTTCGAGGTTTGGAAAAGAGAATGTCTCTGAGGAATGTACTGCTCAAGAAAGAAGGGAAAGCAATAAGATTACTACCATGGCTAAGTAGGTATCAAGAAACAGTAAAATTCGCGCCAAGATCTTGTGTAAGGAGATGGGTTGTGCGGATGGTTCGCATCACGGTCGCAAAAAATCGCGCGAACTTTCAGACACGACTTTTCTCGAAAACCTCAACAAAAGTAATAGCCACAAAAGAAAATAAAGTGATGCACATAAAAGCATAGAGATTCAATCGCGGAATCAGGGACATATATTAGCGAAGAATAAAATTGTGGTGGTGGATGGTGATTGATGGTTCAATGCAGCTGGTTGAAAAATCGCGATGGCTTCATCTTCCAGGAAATCGACAACGCGGCTTTCTTGTGCAAGCATACTCGCAACGTGCACGTGTTTGCATCTTTTGCATTTGAGAATGCATTCTTATGATGAGAACTTCATTTACAGTGACAGATGATATCATACCAGAATGCATAGATGGTACAGTCATCGAAGTCGCATCAGGATGTCTTTTGGAACTGAGCGATCTCGACGATGGAGGACTTTGATATCATGCGGCAAGTTCGACAATGCTAGCATATGTATGAATCAATTGCAGATAGAATCTGGAAAGACTAGGAGAAGATGGAACGGCTGACAACCGACAACAGAGTTGATGCGTTGGCACATCGCTCCTTGGTGTGGGAGTTGGGAGAAAGAGAAGGAGGGCGAGGGTGTCTGTCCTGGTGCGGGAGTGTCCCGGATCGTGTGATCTGGAAGGGACGTTATGTTCTGGCCAATCAGAACTTTGTAACTAGAAACTGGCAAGTGCGAGGGTAAAAGTGTCTAGCAAGATTTACGCTAAAAATTGGCGCTAGTAGCAAATCACTCCTTCCCTTCTCTCAGAGTACAAAAAGTCCACGGCACCCCCGCCCCGGGACTTGCGACCTTTCCTGACTTCCCACATCAACACACATTCACGTCGACCACAACACCCAACGCGATCCAATTCAAGCATCATCTTCGACTTTTACTCTCGTCTCATCTGATACTTGTATCCATTCTACATATCTACATCAATTCTTTAAAATGCCTCCAAAGTCCACCACCACCAAGCCCAAGGCCGCCTCCGAGCATGCCTCCTACCAAGGTAAGCTCAATAACTCCTCCACCACAACATCGCGTCACATAAATGCGCATTGTTTCTTGGTCGCCTCGATTGGCTCCAGCTGGCGCAAGCTTTGGATTTTTGATCGGAGCTTCTACTGACGCGTTATTTTAGACATGATCACCGATGCTATCGTCAACTTGAAGGATGTAAGTTCCTCTTCCTACTCGCGCCTGTCTTCCACCTGCTAACATTCTTTCCAGCGCAATGGTTCAAGGTACGACTACTCCCAATGCTTGTTCGAAACCTCGAGCATATTCCGACGCGTTGTATGTTTACCTGAGCCATGCTAACTCGCGCCCAGCCGCATCGCCCTCAAGAAGTATGTCCGAGCCAACAACAAGATCAACGCCGCAGATGCCATGTTCGATTCTCTGTTCAACAGAGCCCTTAAGGCCGGTGTCGAGAAGGGTGTCTTTGCTCAGCCAAAGGGTACGTGCCTCTGCTTCCTGCTTTCACGACTTGATCTGACCTTTCACAGGAAGCTCCGGAGGAACCAAGCTCGCAAAGAAGGAGCCAAAGCCAGCTGCTGCGAAGGCTGCCCCAAAGCCCAAGGCCGAGAAGAAGACCACCGACAAGAAGCCTGCTGTGAAGAAGGCCACAACCACAAAGAAGCCCGCCGCTGCTAAGACCGCAAAGCCCAAGGCTGCCCCCAAGCCAAAGGCACCAAAGAAGGAGAAGGCGGAGGCCAAGCCAAAGGTTGCAAAGCCAAAGGCTGCTGCCAAACCAAAGAAGGCTGCTGCTGCTAAGGATGTAAGTTTCTCTCAGCTCCCTCATTCTCGACGCGTCTAACATACTCCAGGCTCCTGCAGTTGTCGACAAGCCAGCTGTACTAGGCAAGACCAAGTCCGGACGCGTTACCAAGACCACACCCAAGACACCCGCTGCGAAGAAGGCCGCACCAAAGAAGAAGGCAACCCCCAAGAAGGCATAGGCTCTTCCGCTTGTCCTCTTTTCCTACTTCAATCATTGTTCATAAAGGCGTTGCGGATGGGTTATCGCGACGTGAAAGGGGTTTCATCGCGCGTTATTGTTGATTGTTTTTACGGATCTCATTTTTGTCGGATTACTACTTGATGATGGATGGCTTGGGCTGGTTTGCTTCTGTATTGAAGTATTGGGTTCCTCTTCGTTGCAAGACTAGATGTGGGATTCTTGCTAGACGGGAATGGAGGCTACTCACTCTGGGATTGGAATTGCCTGAAGAAAGGAAGGGAAGGTGTGGCTAAAGTGCTGGAAGGATGAATAGCTGTACTTATACCACATCAATGACACAAAAATACTCTAAAATAACGTTGGTTTCCATTCCCATTCTCCCAAATGCGCTTGAAATTGATCCTGAAGATGCGACAACCTCCAAACCTTCAAATTCATGCCCCCAAGTCGTGGGGCGTGGTCCATGACGCGTCGCTTATCGGTTTGTTATGATTTCCCAAGTGGGTCAACAATCGCGGATTGCAGGGGGAGAAATGAAGAGCCGAAGCCGAGCCGTTAAGGGTCAGAAGGGTCCGTTCGCCGCTGGTCAAGGCTTAGGAATGGTGCCCGTCCGGCATCTATTTTCAGCTAATCTGCCGAGACGAACCGATGGCAATTTCTCTTTTCCAACAGAACTTAGAAGAGGGTCTGGGACTGATTGAATATGGTTCAGCGGTTGGAGATAAGAATGCCTTTAAGGCTGCTTATCATGTAAAATCTTATTTCTGTACTTGATGGATTTATTGATTTTTGCCTTGTGCGTCAGGAAGACCGACTACCGCGTTGCACAAACGTGGCGATTTGTTTCACGCTGAACTGATGAGATGGGTGTAATCTACAAGCGGGCAAGGGATTAGCCCTGCGGGTTGAGTTGATGTGCATGCCTCGTGCTCCAAGACGAGTTTTGACAGCTAGGGTTTCCTGCTGTTCAGGCGGTACTTTTTGTTAATCGGTTGCGATTTGAGGAAGCGACGTGATGCTATCCCGCTGTATGCTGCATGCAGTGAGAGGACATGAGATGGAGAGGATACTTTCTTGAAGGGGTTTCGTGAGGCTGGAGAGAGAGGCAAGAAATGGCCAGGATCTTATTTGGTCATTCCAAGCAGAGTGAACAGAGGAAGTTGTCAAAAGTCGTAAACACAACTCTGGCGGTCCAAGAAACTCAATCCCCATGGCTGGGAAAGAAATTATCGCAAACATCCACACGCCTCACCTTGAAAAGTATGTCTTTCATCATATTCCTACAGTCTTGCGCTCTGTTTCTCCTGCTTTGAGGCTGCCTACAATCGTTCTCTGCCTGTCGGACAACATCTGTTGCAAAATGGGCTGGCTGAAGTGCAGAGACAGTGCTCTCCTGTCTGCAACATCAGATGTGATTTCCAGCCCTACCACACCATCGCCTCGCAAGAGCGAGTTGAGGCAGTAAATGAGGAGCATATAATTGTAATTCAGGCCGCCAAAGTGCTGGGCTCTGTTGCGTGGAAGTATGGGAAAGATACATGGAGTATTAGATGGAGAGTGTCGGATCAAACACGTATGGTTGCCTTTTTGTTCTTTCGGGTTCAGAGACATCCCACGATCGTTTTGAACTTGGAGATGTTTGATGTGTCCTTGGGATGATTTGGTGGGCCTCACTAACAACTTCCCGATGTTTGCCAGATATATACGATCAAAATTCGTCGCATGCTGAATTGCGAAATAAAATACCCTTCCACTTCCCGTCGCCCGAGCGGCATGTGTTGATGTTCTGCTTTTGCTAGCGAACACAAGGCGGGTGTAGGAGTAATCTAGCATCAGGACCAACTGATCAGTAATGCTCGATTTACGATTTCTAATTGAAAATTAAGACTCGCACCCAAACACCTGCTTAAGAGCTCAGAGGAGCAGTGTGCGACAGTAGGCACGTGAGGATTGAGATGTTAAAACTAGCACGTGCGAGCATCTGCATGATATTTTTAGCAGCACCGCCTTCCAAGTCTCTCTTGATTTTCCGCCCCCAAAAACCTCATCCCGCTTCAATCTCAAATGCTTACCCGAGTCGAAAGGACCGCGGGATGCAAGCCACACAAGATGCATTGGATAATATTCCCAGTCTTTGCATCTGAGGATGTCGCACGAGATGAAGCCCCTGGCAAGGTAGGTCAGTATGCCTAGGGAACAGATGCGCGGGGTGATCATGACTCTCCTCACTTGTTGTCGTTCAAGACGAACGACCTTCGTTCAATGTCCTTCAAGTACTTTTGAATTCATGCATCCACTCACATAGCAGTCATGGACCCTTTGTCAATCGCCGCCAGCGTGGCAGGCCTCTGCACTCTCGCCGAATCCATTGTCCACCGCACACGTGCATACGTACGATGCGTTCGTGGCTCAGAGAAGGAGATAGCAAAGCTGATTCGAGCAATGGCACAGCTCTATGGTATTCTGGAGCAGATTCGCTTGTTGGAGGACGGCTTTCATGGTGAAGGCGGGGATGAGAAGGGTGCGGGTTTAGGGAGCGTCGGCATGGTGAGGGGTGTGCATTTGGTTAAGGGAGAGGAGCTGTTCGAGTGCGAGAAAACACTCCGAAAGTTGGATGATGTGCTGAAAAAGAGCGATCCGAGAGCTCAAACAGGATTTGTGAATGTGGCAAGGAAGAAGTTGGAGTGGCCGTTCAATTCGAAGGAGGTATGTAAAGAACGAGCGACGCTTGCGGCGCTTTGACTGCGAGACAATGCTGAACAGATGTCAAATGCAGGTTGCGGAACTTCTACGGGACATCGAAAATCATAAGTCAATGCTGAACCTGGCACTCAACGCCAATGAGATGTGCGCCATATCCTGACGGCTGCGAAGCGACAGACTGACATAGTACAGGGCTGCAATATTGTCGTGTCTCGAGACTTCGACATATGTTTCTCAAATAGTCTCCCGAGAGCAAATAGCAAATGAGGAATTCCGAGAACATCAAAGAATATCCGCCTTCAGTGAGTTTGCTCGTCTTGTGTGGGTCATGGATATTGACTTGAGTAAGGTCGGAGGCGACAGAAAATCATCGAGTTCATGACAACGCTAGACCCGCGGATAGATCAGACGATGTATTTCCAGATGAAGCAAGAGATGACTGGATTGTGGTTTACCGAAGGCGACGACTTCAAAGCCTGGATGAGCAAGCGGAATTCCACACTGTGGTTATCAGGGATTCGTAAGTTATGAAGTCTTTTTGTCATATTGAAGGGATCGCGCTAACGGGACACTCGTAGCCGGTGCAGGGAAGACCATCCTCTTGTGCGTAATCGGTACTATTTCATTGGACTTGACTGACTAGGACCAGCTCTTCCGTCGTTGATAAACTGCAAAGAGCTTTGGACGAACATTCTGGTTTGTTGCATTCATCTGACCCCACCAGTATCTCATTGACCGTTGGACAGTGATGGCGTACTTTTACTGCGATTACCGGAATCCAATCAAGCAAGATGCCACAACAATCATACGGTCGCTGATCAGACAATTTGCTGAGCGCAATGATTTATGTTTCGATAAGCTTGAAGAATTCTACGAAGTACATAGCTCAGACGACAAGATTTCGCTTCCAACACAAAAAGATCTCGTAACCCTACTACTTGACATGAGCGAAGACGTTGAGAATGCGGTGATATTGGTCGACGCACTCGACGAATGCCTCACAGAAAGAGCGGCTGTCATCAAGTTGCTCCGCGATTTGAACATTCGATCCGAAAAGATCAAGACTCTCTTCGCAAGCCGAGATGAGGTTGATATAAGTACAAATTTGCAAGGATATACGACTGTTTCCATGGCAGAGAACGCATCCGATATTGCGAGATATGTCGAGTCTGAATTGAAGATTAAGAATTGGGCGAAAGATCTAAGCCAAACAGAAAAGGAGGCGATCAAGAATTCGCTCATTGAGCCAGCCGGTGGCATGTGAGAACACTCGTATGCTTGTGGGATTCTGCTAATTCTGACAGGTTCCGATGGGTGGCATGCCAACTGGATGCTTTGGCTAAATGTAAGACTACAGCTTCCAGGAGAAAAGTCCTCAGAACTTTGCCCAAAGATCTTTCCGAGACCTACTACAGGGTATGTTTTATTGCTTTTGTCCCAACACCTAGACTGATCTACACGTTATAATGATTACATAAGAGACAGCTTCACTGACTCTTGTGTCAGATTCTCAAACAGATCGACTCCACTGAAATTGCTGATAACAGACTTATCGTGCAAAGAATATTGAAATGGGTGACATGGGCAGCTACTGGCCTTTCTTTGAAGGAGCTACAAGAAGCTGTGGCGATTAATGCAGGCGACGAGGAGCTCGACGTTGATGTCATCAGTGCAGAAAGCGATATTCTGGATCTTTGCAGCAGTCTAGTCAGATGCAATCCCAACGGCATTATCGAACTCGCTCATGCTACCGTGAAGGAGTTTCTCACCACCATCCCGTCGAAAAGCGAATACTACTTCTACCACGTGGACGAAACTTCAGATATGACTGCGCTGGCAAGTACGTGCTTGACCTACCTCTGTCTGGATAATTTTGGTGTGGAGAAGGACTGGGAATTAGCATCCGTAACATCTGGGTCAAGTTTCAGCATCAAAACATCGGTTGCTAGCGATGAGGAGTCGGGAGTCTCGAAGCAGGCCCTGCAATACCACTTCCTGAATCATGCGGTCGAAAATTGGGATCATTATGCTGGGAAAGCCACAGAAGATTGGAGTCAGGTCCTGGCTCTCGAAGAGATATTGTTCGCACCCACAAAGGCCCCTCAATTCTTGAATTGGGCTAGACGGAGATTGGAGCCAACCAGATACAGCCGTAATCGTGATGGGGGCCTACTGGCAGAGAGTACAACTTTGCAATGGGCTGCCTTGCTTGGTCTTCCTGCCATTTGTCGATGGTTGATTGAACAAGGCTCCGACGTGAACCGGGCCACGGTTGTGTTGGGGAGTTCTCTTGCCTGTGCTGTTCTGGGTGAGAGTGTCTTTCATCAACGAACAAGCGACGGAAGCGATTATGGGAGTGATGATGGGAGCAGTGACTACAATGAACGCTACAATACCAAAGAGAGCCGCGCGTGGCGCTCAGAGACCCGATACGAAACCATCGCTACGATGCTGAGATTTGGAGCGACAATGGACTGCATGCCTCCCGAGGAAACAAAATCGCTCATGGAACTTGCCCTTGCGATCGGAGAGCCGAGTCATGTCAAGCTTCTGTTGGCACATGGTGCTGTGCTTGATACTGACTGTCTTGCATACCTCGAAGGTCAATGCAGCGAGGGTCCCAGGAAAGCAGAGATGCAGGATATTCTCAGTGTAGTCACTCAATCGAACTACGCTACTGAAGATACTCAGAAGGCCACCAGACTGTTACTTCAATTTGAGACATCAAGCATCCAAGCAGCGAAGCTGCTCGCTGAGACTCTCGGAGACTTGACAATGGGCGAAGGTGCTGAGGTACAAGACAAGAATGGCGCGCTGAGGAAGGTGTCTGAATATGGCCGTATGTCCTTGAGGAGTCCTTGGCTTCTTCTCCTCCATGTCCCAAGATTTTTCAGTTGCATCGGACAATTTTTATTGAGACGTTCACAAATGATCAATTGCTGACTTTTAATGACCCAGAATACGAATTGGTGGCCCAGCTATTGGATGATCCCGATATAATTATTGATCATGTGGACAAAGACGGTTTCACTGCTTTGCATGAAGCAGCACAAAGTGGACATCTACCGGTTGTACAGCTTCTGGTGGAAAAGAAATTCAACGTCAATGCATCAGACAAGGATGGTGATACCCCAGCCATGCGAGCTGCGAGTTGCAACCATCTTAAAGTAGTGCAGTACCTTCACCAGCATGGCGCCGTTCTTGCCGACCAAGTCAACGCCGATGGCGAAACCATTGCATCCGTTGCCGCGCACAGCGATTGTCACCGAGTACTGCGGTATATTGCCGAAACAGATCCTCGTTTGGTCAGCTCTACTACGACAAGTTCCGAAGGGAAGACTACTCTCATGGTTGCCGCAGCGAAGGGAAGCATCAAAAGCACCCAATACATTTTGGACAAGTTCCCGAATGATGAGGTCACTGCCATAACAAAAGATGGACGGTCAGCGCTTCATTTTGCAACAGCCTCTGGAAGCAAAAAGGTCGTAGAGATGATCCTCAAGAATCATCCCGATGTTAATGTCAAATGCTCGAATGGATGCACAGCACTCCATTATGCCGTGGACGACATCTTGAACCCGAGTGTGGTCAATGTCTTGCTTGCTTCTGGCGCCGACGCGACCATTAAGAACGATACGGACGATTTACCTGTACACTATGCTGCGACACAAGGTGGTTGGGATAATTTCTCTGTTTTGAAGAAGCTCATCGAAATTGCTGAAGACCAGTGCGAGTGGCTCAACGAGGAGAGTGGTAGCTGCCGAACTGTCCTCCAAATTGTCACCTCACATTCTAATTTTACAGATTACAGCCTCAAGATGGTCGAACTCTTTTGTGCCCGGCCAGAGCTAGCACTCGAGCCCCCAAGACTGGGATTAGTTGGCGGAATACCGCTGCTGAATCTGGTCGAAGAGCTCAGCAAGAGAACAGTCTATAGGCCACTGCCTGGGGGCCCGCTAGGCCCTCCTACAGATGCCTGGCGATTACTCGAAGCAATCAAACTTTTGGTTGGAAGAGGGGCTTCTGTCGACTTTACAAATCCCAAGGGAGATACTGCGTTGCACATACTTTGCTTTGGGAACCTGAAGTAAGTTTAATCCGAACCAGTTCTGTCTTGAATATCTGGTCTCACTAGAGCAATGCCTTTGGTCTTGCTAGAATTGTGGAACATCTGGCACTAATCAAATGAATAGTCTTACGGTCTGCGACGCTGTGGAGTTTCTGCTACAGCACTCTGCTCCAATCCAAACCGTGAACAAGAATAACTCAAATGTGATGGATGCACTCTTTTCACGTCTCAACAAAGGACCAGTCTCTCCGGACATGCAAGTACACACCCAACGAATCCTCTCTGTGCTGATCGATCATGCCTCCGATGACCATTTGAGGAGCTATCGGCTCGATGGAATGCAGCTCCTCAACCTCTGCATTCAGATCGGTAATCCTACCATCATAAGAAAATTGCTGAAGCGCGGGGCAGCGGTAGACATCCCTGACTTGACACCAAGCCGTGATTCAGGTCTATCTCCAGCGAGGGCGATTTGTATCTACAAGACGTCGGATGGAGTCGCAGACGAAATCCTGGATAAGTGTTCAGATCTCAACTGTTTGGATGATGCAGGCATCACGTTGCTGGTTCTTGCTTGTCGATTCGGGAAGATTGACGTTGCTCGGTCCTTAGTATCCAAGGGTGCTGATCGACCAACAACAGTCCAAGGAGTTCGTGCGATTGCAGATGCTGCATACAATGGCCACACGGAAGTTGTCCAATTCCTCATCGAGCTGGGTGTGGATATCAATTCTACTTATGGGGATCGAAGAATGACGCCCTTGATGCATGCAGTTGAGCGAGGCAATTTGAAGACCATTAAGTTTCTTCTCGAGAAAGGTGCAGATGTCAACATCAAAGCTGCAAAACAGGTAAGGTCACTTCGATATGGAAGCGGCAAATTTAGTCCTCTGCAAGTTGTCGTTTACCTACTACGTTTCCCCAAAGCTAAGGAGCAAAATGCTAATCGGTGACGAAGTGGACCCTGGCTCATTATCTTGCGTCAAGAGAAGATCCCACATTATTGCACGAAATGCTTCCGTATAACCTAATATGGGATGAGTCGGCCACACTCGTCAGCCAGCAAGGGAGTCTCGTGGGAGGTGTTACACCTCTGCACCTCGCTGCCGAGAAGGGGTTCACTGGCATGATCACCTTTCTAATGGAAAATAAGTTAGTTCCAGACGTCAACATTGCAAACGATTTGAGGACAACAGCACTCCACGTAGCTGTTCGCGTTGGTCACTGTCACACCGTTAAGCAGCTGCTCCAGGCTGGTGCGGATGTCAACGCACGAGACTCTGAAGGCTATACACCTGTCCATATTGCAGCGAGCCATTCGAGATTGTCGAAGTTTCCTCTGATTATTCTCCAGGATCTGCTGGAAACGGGAAAATTTGATCATTTTCTGTTGACAAATGAAGGACTGACAGCACTTCATGTCGCCGCAAAGTAAGCAGACCACCTTTCGCAAATGTTCGGACTAGAGAGCGCATGAAGCAGATATTGATTATACGCAGACAAGGGACTATAAATCTAGTTACTCTACTGCTCGAAACCCCGATCAATGTCAATGCGAAAGATAACAACTGGCTGACACCACTCCACTATGCGGTTGTAAGGGGTGACACAGAGATCATCGAGGCTCTCGAGGCTGCGGGCGCCAAACACGTTGCCCCTAGCTCGACCGCATCTTCTCTCGATGGTGGCAATTCGCCCGAGAAGCCAGAAATTGAGCCTCCGCCAGTATTTGGTGCTAACTCACTGCTCCTAGCTGCCATCAAACAACGGGACCTGAGTCTCTGTAAAAGAGCGCACGAAGAAGGCGCAGACCTGTCATTTAGTTTCTCGGAATGTAAAGAAGGCAAGTGTACACCTCTACTCTTTGCCATCGACGGCCATAAAAATACAGGGAACGGGTTCTTCAACCGTTGCCCAGCAATTGCCGAATTCCTCGCTGAACAGGATGTTGATATCAACGCTCAAAGCTGCATGTCAGAAATGCTACCAATTCATCTCGCAGCCGCTCGAGGTCAGGATTCTGTACTCCGCAAGTTGATGGCGCGAGGTGCGAAGACCAAAACTCGAACACTTGAAGCATTCCACCTTGCCATCATGCATGGAAACATCGACACGATCAAGATCTTATTGGAGCATGAAGGATCTATCGAAAAGGGCTCGAAGCAGAGACTGTTGAATTCCCAGGTCTCAAGCGTAGATGCTGTAGCTTTGAAGGAGTATCCGGACTTCACGGAGCGCAAATTGTTGCAGGAGCCTTACTCTGGTTCTGCGATGCACATCGCAGCGTACATGGGCTATGATGATATTCTGGAATTCCTGATCAAAGAAGGTGCTGAGGTTGACTCATACAATGAGTACAATCATACACCTCTCATGCATGCTATCTGGTAAGTTTTCTTGTAAAAATGCTTCTTACACGTTCTAGTGCGATGTCTAGACTTGACAACAGTTCAAGATACCACTCTCTGACTAAAGCCCAGGACCGACGAACACAAGTCTATACAAGTCTTACTTGACGCAGGAGCTAGCATCCATCATCGCGATGACTTCGGTCGTACCCCAGCATACGTAAGCTCAAGTGTCCTCCTCTCATCTCCCCCAGGTGACCTGACAGCAGACAGTTCGCGCTCGGCAACAAAAACACTGTAGCACTCACAGCTCTCCAGGAGAAAGGTGCCGACTTCTCAGAAGGCGAATACCCAAACACCTGGACAAACGAAACTTATCTCAACCAAGCCCTCTTCCAAGAATCCTGGGCCATCGTCGACTTCCTCCTCAAGCTCGGCCATGATCCAAATCGACACTGTGGTCCATACGCACACACGCCACTGCAAGTCGCACTGCAGATAACCGACACAGCGAAACTGGAACCGTTTGTTGCTGAGCACGCACCGGAGTACGATGAGAACATCGAGCGTTATGGCACACTGCTTGCGGCTGCTTGTTCGCAGTCGAGTCCAGGTTTGGTAAGAATGTTGCTTGAGAAGGCGAGGAAGAATGGGAGGGATATGGCGGAGTATGTCAACTTCGGGTGCTATGTATATGCTACGCCGTTGTACTCGGCTGCATTTAGAGGCAATATGGGGCTTTTGATGATGCTGATTGAGGCGGGTGCGGATGTTAGGACCAAGGAAGGGGGCTGGCTGGGGACGCCGCTTGATGCCGCTTGTGCGATGGAGAGAGTGGATGTTGTGAAAGTCTTGTGGGAGAAAGGTGCTTGTTTAAGGAAGTCAATGATGGAGGGTGCATACATGGTCAAGGGGTGTAAGGGGAGTGCGAAGATGGAGGTCATTCGTGAAATTCTGAAAGGAAGAGATCCATATGTGCCTGGACCTGAAATGGATTCTGTTGAAGGGACTGTGAGAGCAAGTCGGAGTTAGGATTCTGGACGAAAGGAAGATCTGGTGAGCAGGCAGACATTTTGAACAGCAAGCTTCACATGTATATAAGATCAGTTACCGCGACGTATACGTACATATCGAGGGAAGATCACAATCTTGAAAGAAGTGTAAATAGGAGAACAATGTTTAGCTTTCAAATTCAGAACAGCCACATAACGCTTAGAAGCTATACATAGGTAACATTGCCCCATCGGAAAAGCAATCATCACAAACCCAAAAGCCAAATTCAACATCAACAATCGAAGAAAACTCTCATTCAAGTTCAAGCATTCAAGTCAACACTCCGATTAAGAATTCCTACCGTCCAACCCTCCACTCTCGGCACCGTGACGTTTTGTTCTCTGCTCCCTCTCTCTCGGAACATTCAAAAAGGCGACTCCCCCAAGATCCGACGATCAAACCATCGCTCCCTCCTGATCTACCACCAAACCCACAAATCGCAATCCCACAAGAAAGAAACGCATAATCCGTCATCCCATCTCAAGCGCGAGCCCAGTGTAATAGTGTAACCCAAGCAAAAGCCAAGAATAGCAATCGTACGATTCTCCCGCTCGCATATCGGCGATCAAACCATCTTCCGGCTGGTACGCGCAGACAGACATCGGCTTTTCATCCCCTGCGGAAGAAAGACTTCAGAATTAAGGCTCGGAAGATTCGCTCCCCATCAAACTTCTTGTTCTTGCAATCTGAAGATCAACATCGGCAATTCGGCCATGAATTGGTTCCGATCGGCGATTAGGATACAATGACAATTGATTTGTTTTCGGGGAGGAAAGGTATATACGGTAGGTTAGAAGTACACTTGTTTTAAAAAAAACTCCAAGGACAAGACAGAATCAGATCAAATCACAAGAAATATACATAGAGACCAATGTTTGAGTTATTCTCAATCCAATCCGTCTATTACTTACCGAACCCGCCAAACCAGCTCATCATCCATCTATGAATTATATACATAAAATGTGTCCCAACTCATCAAAGCATACAAATGCCATTCATAAAAAAACGCGCCAGGCGCTGAAACAAACCATCACCATCAACAACAACAACGACAACAGCAGCAGGGGAGAAGCCGAAACGAGTAAAATACACATTTCTTATAATTTGCTTTCCGATAAAAGAAAAGGAGAGGGAAGAACAATGCCCGCCAGGACAAGGCCCCCGCATATATACTATCACCCCCGTCCACCCTGCTCCTCGCCATTTCCTCCTCAATAATCTCATCAGCCGTCACCTGATCCACCCACCATCATCCCCATATCATCCATCTACCAATGTATGCCGTGTCGCCTGAAAAGAAGAATAAACAGAAAGCTTGCAAAGTGCGATTTTGTCCATCTAGAAATTCTCTTTACCCCACTGGAAGGCGAATCCTACATTTCATTAGTACTCATATTCATAATTGATATTTGGAACATCGGGAATAAACGTACCAGGCTCGGTGTACATATTACACTTGATATGCAACTGACTTCCCAGAACCTTCGGACCACAGAAAAACACACCGGCCTCGGCCGGGCTATGAATCTTGCGTACACTCTTGAACACCATATCCCAGTTGGGACGACCGAAATTCGTAGGTGCTCGTAAGCCGGTAATGGCATCGCGGTCGGCGTTGGCATCGTTGATCATGATGTTCGTGGCATCATCGACCTTGATCTTGGCGGTCAGATATGTGTGGATCTCGATGTGGTTGTCCATATCTTGGGCTTCGATGGCGAGAAGTAGCGAGCGGAACCATTCGAAAGAGCCGAAGTCACGACAAATCCAGAAGAAATAAACTTTGCGGAGGCGAGTCTTCTTCTGTGGGTAGTTCATTCGGTACCAAATGGACTTGAGAATTGATGCGAATGGCGTGACTCCGATACCTGCTCCTACTAACATAGCAATCTCATATTTGAAGACATCCTCGGAAGCGGAACCGAATGGACCATCGATGTAAACACGGGGAAGTACGCGGCGGATAGCTGGGTCAACACCTTCGGCTCCTGGTCCGTTCTTGTTGACACTGACAACCTGGGATGCGTCCTTCTTGTCTCCTCCTCTTGGCTTGTCGATTTCGCAACCAAGAGCCCTTCCCACCGCTTTCGTGAAATCACCCTGCATCCTCATGTGGATGGAAATGTAATCCTCCTCGGGTGCTGAGGTCAGAGTGAACGGATGATATTGCCAGACGGAAACTTCCGGACAGCAGAAGAAAATGTACTGTCCAGCTCTCGTCTTTGTGTTTTCCTTCTTGATTTGAATCTCGCAAACCATGCTGGGATGTTGAACGACCTTAGAGATGTACGTCTTGTGCTTTCCTCGGACTTCACGGGCAATTCTCTCCATCAGGTAGATGTAGCCTCCGTACATCCAGTACTGCCAGAAGACTCCAATAGCCGAAGATCCAATTCCACTACAGTATGGAGCGATGTCGGGTTGAATCATGCAGTAAGCACCGTGAATAGACCAAAAGAAGAAGAATACGACGAACATGTGGTGCGTATACCAGAAACGTTCGAAGTTGGCACGACGCATCTTCTCGACCGAGGTAATGACCATACACATGAGCGCTGTCAACATGATGTATCCAGTCCATCCTGGTCCAGTAACGAAATTGGCGAGTAACCATCCACCGAACCCGAGGTTGTTTTTGGCTGAAATTTGCGCAAAGTTGTTCCAATGCGCAATCGTATGGACCCAAGAAAAGAAGACGATGGACCAGGCTGTCGTCATATGGAAAGTGATATTCTTGTCGAACTGTATGATGCCGTTCAGAGGCGTTTGTCGAGCCAAAGAGATGAGCGTTCTGCAAACTGGGAACAGGATCATGGCTACATCAAAATGTAGAACTAAAGCTGCAGCTCTCGCTATCGGATATGTCAGACCGAAAGTACTCCTAGCTATCGTCAAGTTATCCTTGATCTGGTAATTCATGAAACCAAAGGCGAAAACCATTGCATGAATGGCAGCGAAGACGAAGACGAAACTATCACACGTTAGTTGATAATCATCCAGCACTTACGACGGCACCCACAATCGTCGATAACCCTCGTTGACCATCCATCTGTCGAATCTTTCCCGCGCATTGAGTTCCTTCGGCCGTTCACCACTCATCTCTCCCGACATCAACATCCTCGTCAAGGGCGGCCATCTCGCTCGTTCCGACACCTTCATCGACGACGTACTACTCCTCGCATATCCCTTTTCATCCATCTTGCGAAGGGTGCGACTTCAAGTCGACTTTATCCCTAGACCTTCCGTCTCGCTTTGAGACCCTCTTCTCCTACTTGACTCGACGACTTTCTTCTTCCTTCCTCCGATTATCTGCGACAAAGAACGGTTGTGTGTATTGTATTAAAATGGCGATATCATTCAGAGCCTGCTGAGATGAGAAGCCCGAATGTGTAAAAAGGTGGTGGAGTCGAAGTGAAGGTGCTGGTGTCTGAAGGAGCGTGAGGATTCGAGCCTGCGATGAGACACGACGGTCTGGTCAGCGAAAGTTGGAACAGGCAGAGGACGACAGGCAGGTAGATGTAAGGGAGGGTAGGGCTCGGGAGGATCGACGGCTAGCTGAGGACGATGAAGCACGGCGCATCGAACATGTCCTGAGCTGTGGAGAGGGCGACGTAGACTCTGTCTAGAACAAGACAAGACAAGAGGACTTGAAGCAAGATAGACGTACCTGTACACAATGCCTGCACCGGTGGCTGCTTCCAGTTCAGCGAAGTATTAGGAAGGTTTACTTTGCGGCAACATGCAGAAGAGAAAGAAGCAGACAGGATACAACACAGACAGGGCGACAGGCAGACAACAGCACAGCCAGAACAGAGCAAGAGGGAGAAAGTCTGAACTGAATTGAGCTGGACTGGACTGGACTGGACTGACGGGACTGGACCTGCAGGAAGGAAGAAACGAAAAGGGCTGGGTTTAGGTTTGAGGGGCCAGCCAAGAGAAGAAGGATGGCAAGGGGAGAGAGGAGCCTCTTCACAGCCAGTCACGCTTATGCGGCAAGATCAAAGAAGGACCCCTGGGGGGCCACGAAGGGCAGGATGGCCTGACTTCGCTCATCACTTGCCGCAGGTTGCAGACGCGATGTCTGAGCGGTGCTTGATCTCGTACGCTACGAACCCTACCGAACAGTGCCGGTCTCATGGGAAGAGGCATGCCTTGGTGGGCTGCTGGGCTGGAGAGAGACAGCGCCTCTTGCGTTGCCATGTGTGGATTGGTGGTCGGATGCTCGAAACAGGAGAGAAGCCACCATGGTTGTGAACCGCATGTTGGTACGAGTAGGGCAAGGTAGGGGATGGATTGCGGTGTTTTGATACTCCGCAAGAACTGCCAGAGACAATTGAGGCTTGTCTGGCTTTAGCTCACCGTTCTGAGGGAGACAATTGGAGATCCCGTGGCATCCACAGCTGTATCTTCTCGATAACAAACATGTCAAATTGCAGCCATCGATAGGGGTTGATAGGACTTGGATGCTTGAAGCAGCAACCACTGCCGAGTCTTTCCTCCATCCCCTGCGCTTCGAGGGCGTCTGTGCAACAAGCCCCTGTTCGCTTCGCCAGCATCGTCCACCCCTCATTGGCTCTTTTCAACGTCCTGCCGCTCGCTTAGTTTCAACGTCGCCATGTCGTTTCGGACGGGGATATCTGACACGCAGGTACGGAGATTAGGCCGTGTCAGAATCTGTAATGCTTCATGCCTGATGACCAATGGGTTTGCTGTCTGCAGCCCGTGAGAAAAGAGCGAAAAGTCGAAAATCATCATGTCAAGTGGCAAAGAGAAAGATAGGAACGGACTCGGTAAGCTTATCGTATGGATGTTCGTATCAAGCCTCGGCGCCAAAGTTTTAGAGTCCTCATTCCTGGCCGTTTTAATCAATATCCTTGGCGAAGATCTCTGACGATACACCACTTGGTAAGTGCAGACGACCTCTCGCTTCCATAAATCAACGTCCTCACTCTAAATCCTCCGACACTTCTCATTTTGACGTTTGTTACCCATGGAGAAGTGGCGTTATTGATGTTCGGGACGATGGGCGATCATTTCAGTGAGAAGGAATTCCCGAGTGGGGGGTTCCTTCTTCCCCTCCTCTTTCTGAAGTTCTCATCAGCAGATTGCTTCCGCACTACATTTGTTCGTTCGTTCGTCCGCAACTCAGCCTCATTGCCTCATCAACCAGATAAAAATAGATCCCAAATCTCGATCCAAACCTAAACCCAAACCCGTCTCCCCTTCCCAGTCATTTCAAACCCAGAGTTCCAAAACCAAGCATTGGAATCAGAAACCAAACGCTGCCCAGACATCAAAATCACATCATCTTTCAGACCATCTTCCGTTCCTTCCATCTCCCAATCACCACGTTTCCCTAGCCTCGCATTACCTTTCCCTTTCCCTTTCCAGTCGAAACTCCAATCACATACCGATATCTCCACTTCGGTGTCTTCACGCAACCGTTTCCACAAAGCTTGTTTCGAGCATGTCATGACAATGTTTGACGCTCGTGGTCCCAACTCAACACAAAGCAACCTGATACCCAAGAGATCCAAGATACCAAGGTACAAGCGCAGTCTTGGGGCTGGGGAAGATGTGCCTCCTGTCGTGTCCATCGATCCGCTCATCACCGTTTTGCATCGTTCTTTTTCTTGATGAACTGTTCTCTTGTCTGTGTCATGTCTGGTTTTTTAGGAATGCTCAACCGGATCTCTCGGGTCTTTTCGGGAAGCGGAGTGGCTCGGAGAATGGATTTAAGCTTGTACGATGTACGAGACAAGAGGTGTGGTGTTTGATGAGGCTGGAGTTGCTTGTTACAAGTGTATCCGTCGGTCTTGTTTACGTCGCAGTGGACTCTACAGGCAGTTCTTATCGGGACCGATCCTCTTCTCCGCGCCGACGATACCTTCGTTTCTTCCCGGATGCCGGTAGCCGTTGTCAAGAAGAGGATGGGCAGATCACCCACTAGGACTTTTCCTCCCAGACATCTCTCGTTCAAAACACCTTGCCCGAAACTCGTAGGTGGTGACCCGAAGAAGTAAACTGATCTGACGATACTCGAGACAAACCCATTCAGTATCATGCTTTCCAGGAGAAATATATTCTTCAACTCACGTCCACTCTGCGAAGAAAAGACGACTCAGACAAGTGTCCTAGAAATATGTCATGATTCATACTTCGTCATCTTGTCTGTTCTGGTTCCTGTTTCCAATGAAGATGGTTCCTCCTCTCAGCAAAATGATAGATTAACAGTGGGACATGAAATGTAGCTCTGTAAAGGCTCTCAGCCATGGTTTTTATTCCCCCAAGATTTGCTTCTTCAAGCTATCACCACTGTTTAGAGCATGGAGAAACTTGCACTTCACAAATCAACAACTCCTCATATCCAATCCCCAGTCCCCGATCCTCTCTCCCCAGTCCACGAAAGTATATCGTGCACACACATCACCGTCCGCTTCTATAGTGAAATCCCATCCCATCTTTCTATCTATTCCTTCACCTCTACCTCTCTGTAATATTCCTCTGTTCTCGGACTACCAGGAGCTTAAAGCCAGCTTTTGCATCTTGCAAAGCGCTGCAGCCACACAGGAAGCTAGAGCTGTACAGAGCACGTACACTCATCTCGAGTGTTGCGAAGAACTTTCATTCTTACTATTCCTTTCCCTCTCGTTTCAATTCATCATATTGATCCCTCGAATGCTGCCCCCAAACTCCTCATCAACACAAGCCACAGACCATCATCAAGTTAGTCTCGTGCTTACATTACCCAGCAACATTGTCCCGACGTTACGCACTACTTCGTGCTTCTATTTCCTTCGTATAAACCTTACACCCCCTCTTCTTCGAGAAGAGCTCGACTTGATTGAGGATCGACCGATTCAGATCCGAAGGTATCTCCGTCATCTTCCTTCCCTTCCCCTCTGGTCCATTAGCAGCCTATCCCATATCTCATTATATCCAACCATCAATCCAGTGACTATTGCACACTTGACCAAAGTCAAAACCATAGCCTCCTCACCTCACTTGTCCTTGGCTCCAGCTCCAGCTCCAGCCCCGACTACAGGACCAATACCGACACAAGGATTGCGAGATACATTGACTCTCAAATCCCGTCTCGGCAACATGTATACGTGATTCCACCATAACTTCAAAAAGGAAGCGTTTCAACAGGAAGACGGCTTGTGACTCGAAGCTGACAATACAAGCTTCATCTCTCTTCTCTCTCTCTGTCTCTTTCTAAAAGTCGCTAATTCACACCTTGCCGCAATCAAAGTCCTCAGCTCTGGAAACCCAACCCGCGGTTGAAAGAAAGAAAGGGACGAAATACATGGTTGCCCTACTCTTCTACTCTTCCTACTCTTCCTACTCTTCCTACTCTTCCTACTCTTCCTACTCTTCCTACTCTTCCTACTCTTCCTACTCTTCCTACTCTTCCTACTCTTCC
>Ga0207879_100147_pt1 | contig 58874 bp, 70 predicted proteins | sample LinPmetageLP24_FD_184045 | JGI IMG/M metagenome (GOLD analysis project Ga0207879, IMG submission 184045) | Marine viral communities from the Pacific Ocean - LP-24 (SPAdes) | ecosystem: Environmental > Aquatic > Marine > Oceanic | place: Pacific Ocean | collected 2009-08-30 | reverse complement strand
TTTACCGAATCACATAGTTTTACAGAATTACTTAGTTTTACAGAATTACTTAGTTTTACCGAATCACATAGTTTTACCGAATTAATTAATATTACAGAATTAGCTAATATTACCGAATTAGCTAATACTACAGAATTACTTAGTTTTACCGAATTAGTTAATATTACAGAATTACTTAACTTTACCGAATTACTTAGTTTTACAGAATTACTTAATATTACAGAATTAGTTAATATTACCGAATTACTTAGTTTTACAGAATTAATTAATATTACAGAATTACTTAGTTTTACAGAATTACTTACTATTACAGAATTAGCTAATATTACAGAATTAGCTAATATTACCGAATTAGCTAATAATACAGAATTAATTAGTTTTACAGAATTAGTTAGTTTTACAGAATTACTTGATATTACAGAATTACTTAGTTTTACCGAATCATATAGTTTTACAGAATTAATTAATATTACCGAATCAAATAGTTTTACCGAATTAATTAGTTTTACTGAATTAATTAGTTTTACAGTATTAGTTAATAATACAGAATTACTTAGTTTTACCGAATCACATAGTTTTACAGAATTACTTAGTTTTACAGAATTACTTAGTTTTACCGAATCACATAGTTTTACCGAATTAATTAATATTACAGAATTAGCTAATATTACCGAATTAGCTAATAATACAGAATTAATTAGTTTTACCGAATTAGTTAATAATACAGAATTACTTAATATTACAGAATTGATTAGCTTTACCGAATTACTTAATATTACCGAATTACTTAGTTTTACCGAATTAGTTAATATTACAGAATTAACTAATATTACCGAATTACTTAGTTTTACAGAATTACTTAGTTTTACAGAATTAGCTAACTTTACAGAATTAATTAGTTTTACTGAATTACTTAATTTTACAGAATCACATAGTTTTACAGAATTAGTTAATTTTACAGAATTAGTTAGTTTTACTGAATTAATTAGTTTTACAGAATTAATTAATATTACAGAATTACTTAGTTTTACCGAATTAATTAGTTTTACAGAATTACTTAGTTTTACTGAATTAATTAGTTTTACAGAATTAATTAATATTACAGAATTACTTAGTTTTACCGAATTAATTAGTTTTACAGAATTACTTAATATTACAGAATTAAATAGTTTTACAGAATTAGTTAATATTACAAAATTAGCTAATATTACCGAATTACATAATTTTACAGAATTACTTAACTTTACCGAATTACTTAGTTTTACACAATTAGTTAATATTACAGAATTAATCAATATTACCGAATTATTTAGTTTTATAGAATTGACCAATATTACAGAATTAGCTAATATTACAGAATTACTTAGTTTTACCGAATTACTTAGTTTTACAGAATTAGTTAATATTACCGAATTACTTAGTTTTACAGAATTACTTAGTTTTACCGAATTAGTTAATATTACCGAATTAATTAGCTTTACCGAATTAGTTAGTTTTACAGAATTACTTAGTTTTACCGAATTACTTAATTTTACTGAATTAACCAATATTACAAATTGAATTAATTTTACCGAATTACTTAATGTTGCTGAATTAATTAGTTGTACTGAATCATTTAGTTTTATAAAATAAACTAATATTACGAAATTAGGAAATATACAAATTAATTACTATTACAGAATCGATTGGTTTTATTTAATTAACTACTATTAAGAAATGCATTAGCTTTACTGAAGTATCTAATATTACCGAATTAGTAAGTTTTACTTAATCAGTCAACTTCTCTGAATTAATAAATATTAATTTCTATTTAGGTTTACCGAATTAACTAACATCTTTTAAAGCATCATGTTTCAATAATCTCTTCAATCTCATTTTGAAATCCCCGCTTGAGTTACTCATTGTGAGTTCATATTAAAGTGTGACCTCTTGATGTTTCTCGAAAGTCCGTGTTTCGAGACTTTCGAATTGAAACTCTATGTCACACGTAATATCAGTCACTAATGCTCTTCTCTTATGCCATATATCCCGCTCCTCATGAATATTTTACATGCCGCTTCTTTACATCCTAAGAGCAACCGTGCTTTATCTCGTATCAAAGGTCAGAATTGCAAACTGCAAGGAGTAAGTTCTCTTTCGCTGTAACACATAAAAGTGGATTTAGACTCGATTTGCGCGACAGTCTCTTGATACGCCCACTATATGTCTACGTGAATCCATCTTCCAATACAATTGTCGTCGAACGGTGACTTTCCCGGATAGGCTTTTCCATGTCGGCATCGAACAAACAGAATCCTCAGCAGCAGATGTTGCAGATGATGAAACTAAAACTTGCCCAAAGCAGGGCCATAACGTCAACAATAACCACTCTCCATTTGAAAACTGAAGTATATCTATGACAGGACAAATCTACAATTGCCAACTTCACCATCTGGATACAAAATTGAATCTGGAAGCGCGAACGCGAAGTGGCCCATTCATTGTTTACTTATGACATAAGCGAGGACCCACTCACCAGCACCACCACGAAAGAGTCTTCTAGACACAGCAACATGCGCCTAGCGCTTAAAATTTGCTAGCGTGTGAATCATATACCTTAGCGGGAATTTATCTTCAGCCCCTTTCGCAATCAAAAAGGAGGTTAAATTTCGACAAACAGCAACTCCCTCTCCTCTACCCACCGACATTCCCGCGCAGATCGTCTCCTCAGCCCACATCAACCCACACATCTTTGCTGTTGAATAATCATACGCATTGCTTGCGAGCGGCGATCAAATTGCACAACCACTAAAGACCAGGTTAGTGGATTCTTACTTCTCTTAGGCCAAGACAGATCGACACTAACAGGGAGACATAGCAACGATGGATGACAACCAACCTCCCTCATATGGTCGCTCAGGCAGATACCCCTTGCGCAATAGACTCTCCCGCGATGGAGAAGTAGTAACCTCGAACACTGAGCCCTCAGCTCAGAGACTCCAGGCCGCAACAGCAGCTAACGACATCTATCCTCACTTGACCGGGAAAGCAGACAGCGGCAACAATGCAGCAATCGAGGATGGTATTTCGAAGCGTGTAGCAACAGACAAGAATGCAACTTTGCCGCCTCGTGGCCAATCGCCTTCAGCTCGCAGAAGTAAGAGATCAGCCGACGCGGCAGGTCTTACGGCATCAACTGCTGCCCATTTGAGCAAGAGACCTCATATCGAGGCTTCGACGTCGGACCTTATCGCAATATCACGATCACCGCACGCAGCGACTAATCCGTCTGGTGTTTCCGCGACAGTTGTTAGGGCACGATCAAGTCCGTCAATTCCAAGTTCTCATGAGGGTTCAATCGCCAACTCACAAGATGTTGAAAGATCGATTATGTCACTAGAAGACTTGAAAGAGGAGAATAGCAGTTTGAAGAAGAAGCTGGATCACATCAAGGAGGCTATGAAGGAACAAGTGACTAAAGCTAGCCATAACCAAATCGTTGCAGCCCTGAAACAGCAGCAGCAAGCTTCTCAAGAGCAACATGCCCGAGCCCTTGCAGATATCCTACTGCAGCAAGAGACCGCTGAAGAGGAAAAGGCGTCTATCGCTAGACACTTCGCAAAAGTGATGCAATCTGTTCACACAACTGCCCAGACAGTAACGCAAGTCCAGAAAACTCAGCGACTCATCTCTCAGCAAATCGAGAAGACCGAAGCTGCTACCGAGAAATTCAAAAATGACGCCGAAGATGCCTGGATTGAGGAGGATGCGAAGTATGAAAAGCAAGAGCTTGAGACGGTGCTGCAGCAAGATGTTCCTCGCTTGCTGAGTGGCGTCAAGGAGATGGGTGAAAAGTTCCGAGGCATTATCGACGATTACGAGCAATCACCTGCAGACGTCAGAGATGCCGTCGATGCAGCAGGTATCTCCGAGTCTCTATACGATGCAGACTGATCTCATACCTCTCACGAAAACCCAGCAGCAACACCTGAACGCCCTCTTCCTCTCGAACATCTCCTCAATCCACATCACAGCTCCAGAGACCGCGCAGCAGCAAACACCGACGATCCACCAAAGACCATCATCAGCAGATGAGTCTCCTTCCAACACATCATCCGCACAACCTAAACCTCCGAAGCAGCAATTACCGCACACAATCTACACTTGATGGCCTCGTCATACCGCTGCTACAAGCAACATCTTGAGAAGCAGCAATACTGGTAGCGGTGGTGGCAGAGTCCCATTTCTTTCTCATGTTATTTCGTCTGTCGTTGTTTTCCCTTTGTTATTCCCACAAAATAGGGTGGGAAGGATGGTGGATGTTAAATGAAACGTGTCAATTTCCTATGTTATTTCCTTTGTTATTTCCAGAGACAGGAGAGGAGAAAGTCGTGCAGGGAGAAGAGATGAGAAATGGGCGGGCAGCAATTCAAATTCAAGGACTTCCAACATGATAACTCTCGCGCGTGCTTCGTGATATTTGAAGCTGAGTTTGAAATGATCGACTTCTCTTTGAGAAGATACATCGTGAGACATGATGCAGTACGTGTTCATTTATTCCAGGGAAATAGTCGATGCAAGCAAGTACCGTACAGCAGCTGTCATTTCTACAACATCGGCAGCAGTCAAGAGCTAGCATATAATATTATTTATGAAACCGCTAGAAGACAACTCATCAAGCAATCCCTCAGCGAGGATCGCTATCCTCCCATTCCAATCCAGCCCGCCATCAAAATTACAGCTTCACCCTCCCCCCATTCAACTCCCTCCAATCCTTCTCCCCAAACTGGACATACGTCCTATCCTTCAACCAAAACAACACATCCTCCCCCATCTTCCCGGGATCCACACCCTGACTCCTCACCACATGCTTCTGCTGCTTATTCGTCCCCGTCAACTCCATCTCCTTCGTCAGCCTCAAGAAAACCGGAATCGCATATCTCGGCAGATTCCGATGGACATGTTCCGCCAGATCCCTCAGCACTTTCTCACTCGGCTCCTCCGCCAGCACCAGCGCCACACATCCCGCGCGACCATCATGATGCGGGAGTTCCACGCCATAGACATTCGCTTCTTTGACGACCGGGTGGTTACCTAGTGCTTCAGAAACCTCATTCGTGGATACATTTTCGGATTTCCAGCGGAACGTGTCGCCGATTCGATCGCTGAAGTATGTCCGTCCTTCCTTATCCGAGATGATCATATCGCCAGTCCGGAACCACGCATCGCCTTTCTGCAGGACATCGCGCATGATTTTACCTTCCGTAGACCCCTTGTTTCCGAAATAGCCTTGGAATTTCCGCTCTATGTCCCCGGGGTCTAATTTATATAGGAGTTCACCTGGCTGGCCTTTCTCGACGCGGATGCAGAGCCCGGTTTTGGGGTCGCGTTTGGGCTGTTCGGTGTCCCAGTCTAACTCGACCATTACGGCTGCACCGCCGAAGAGGAGAGATCCGAATGTACCGATCCGACCGACTGCTCCTTTGGAGAAATCGTTGCGGCTGTAGTTCCAGCTTGCGGAGGTGCTTTCCGTGGCGGTGTAGAACTCGGCGATAGCTTCGATGCCGAAGCGTTCTTTGAATCTGTTCCAGATATCTGGACGGAGGCCATTGCCAAATGCGAGACGGACATTGTTTTTCTTGTCGAGGTTTTCGCCTGTTACGGGGTCGATTTGAGGGGGTGCTGAGAGTAGGTAGCGACAGGTTTCGCCGACGTATTGGATGGTTGTCGCGTTTGTGGCGCGGCATTCTTCCCAGAAGACTTTGGTGGAGAATTTCTTGCCGAGGGAGAAGGTTGCGCCTGCTGTTACGGAGGTGCAGAAGCCGAGAACGCTGGCGGAGGAGTGATAGAGTGGCATGCTCTGGGTTGTGTCAGATTTGTTGACAAGTTGGGAGAGGGACTTACGGTGTAGAAGACGTCGTTCTTGGTAAATGACATCCAGCCAGGTACCAAACCACTTCCAACAATGATCTTACTCCAACTGACAATTGCTCCTTTAGGAAGACCAGTCGTCCCACTTGTGAAGATGACAATAGCCATGTTCTGGATTTTATCATCGCTCCTAACAGAGTCCGGTTCCCGCTTTGCTTGCATGGTTGCGATCCTGGCTTCGATTTCTGGAGTGAACACCTCGAAACGAATCCCCGAAAGCTCATCTTGGACTTCTTGTGTCACATTCTCGCTGATTTGAGGATCAACTAGTACCAGATTCGCCTTTGCAACTCGAATGCAATGTGCCAATGCCTTGCCGCTGAGATTGTAATTGATGAAAGCCGGCTTGGCACCGATCGACCACAAACCGAACCACACGAAAATGAACTTATCCGAGTTCATGAAATCCATAGCCACAATCTCCTTCGGTTTGATACCGTGTACGTTTTTGAGCCATTGTCCATATTTTAAAGCGGTATCGTAGACCTCCTTGTATGTCCAGGTCCGGCCTTCAAAGATGAGAAGTGGATGATTGGCCTGCTTGCCCAGGGCATGGGCTTCAAGGAGATAAAATGTGCTCAGTCTGTCTTTCTTCTCTCGGATTGCTCCTCTGATTTGAGCTCCCACGGCACTTCCTAGTAATCTCCAGTCGTAGCTCAACCCGGTCCTGGCGTTGATGTATCCTAGACCTGCTAGAGCAGCTGGAGCTGCGACAGTCAGAGGGACTGGGAATGCTGTTAGCGAGGACCGATGGGACATGGATTAGTTTTCAAACCTGGCATTATGCTGTTTTTTGTCCTCGGACTCTCGAAATATGGGATGTACTTGTTTGTACTGCGTCTCAAGTGTGGCAAAATGAAGCTTTGCTATCTCACTACTCAAATGGTCAGGAATAAGGGAGAGCAGAAGAGAGTATGCTTGGAGAAAGGAGAAAGAGAAGATGGAGAAGGCGACGTGTCGATGCCATAATGAATAACTAAAATACCGGTAGACTTCCCATCCTGCCTCCGTTCATTGGGAAGTTGGGATAAGCTGATGCGTGCCTCGGCTCATCCGCAAGGTCGATCCCCAAAGCAGTCTCAAGAGGCGAAGTGGCACTCTCCCCACAATATCATTCGCTAACCTTTCCGGCGAGCTGGGATTGAGATTCGCGGGGTAAAGAAATACAAGGGGCTTGGTCAATATTGATGTCCGGAAAAGGCTATCTTGAAGTTGCCGACTGCTGTAAGATGAACACCCTTCTCTTTTCTTGCAAATATTTCAAGCACATGTGGTTGTGAAACTTCTCGTCTGATGTGATACTTCCTACTATGATGATGTGGCTTAGTCCGGTCATCCGTGGTCTCGGATCTGATCGACGAGTACGCAGGTCAGAAAGTCAGAACTGTACAAAGCCAGTCAGGAGGACGGGAAAAGGAAGTCTTGCGAAGGGGGATTTGCTGTCCGTTTGAGCTGCAGCCAAGTGGACCAGGCCGTTGAGGACGAGGCTGTACCTTAGCCTTCCCTTGTGCCCCACAGCGTCTCGGTCGCGTCCCGTCGGCCCCTGTAAATTCCGCGTCCCGCTGCTACGACACCGAAATGTTGATTTGATATCTGGCACCAAATGCGACGATCAACAATCCATAATGTCGACATCATCACAACCTCCAGTTCCGATTGGAGCTGAGACCCAGAGTGATGGAAAGACTGGAGGTTCGACATCTGAAGAGGCGCCCGCGAATGCCGTGGGCATCGCGTCGAAGAAGGAGGCGCCCCCTGAATCCGCCGAGAGCATAAGGCTACGAATCTGGGTAATTGCATCGTTTTGGGCTACAATTATATTTGTTGGTCTGCCAATATGGTGGAGGACAACGACAATACACAGGGAGAATCTGCCGCTTTCCCAGATGATGGATTGGGCTGATGGGAGGGTATGATTCAAGCTTCACTTCACTTCAACTACGTTCTAACACAAATAGGCATGTCGACCAGTCTTCCCACTACGGATATCGATAGAAGCAGACTCTTTACAAGATCATGAAGCTCAGCATCTACTGCGAACTACACAACATGCGCTGGACGATCTGAATGATTTCTCGGCGCATCATTTGCGACTTCAGCTCTCCCCGCCTGCAAATAACTCTGCAGAGACGACTGGATTATCCAAGGGCATAGATGAGGAAGTGGCCTTGACTATTCGACTTCTTCCAGGAGCATCTACGGAAGCGGATCTACAATCTTACGCTCCAATCCTCGATATCCAGTATACCCCGAACCAGATACCGTCCAGCTCCTCCTCCTCCTCGACACTGGGAAACTACATTGCGAATACTCTGAGGGGGCTATTCGCTGAGGAGCAGGCAATGATCGCATATCTACTCTCCACAAGCTCTGCTCCACCAGAGCGAAGTCCCAAGGCACTGGCCCCAGAAGTTGCGGATTCTCTGGCGAAATGGACAACCAGATCCATGAAATACTCCCGGACGTACCATCTAACGTTCTCTCTCTTTACACCTACCGCCGTCCCTTCCTCGTGGGAGATCGAAGCAGCCCTCGAAGAACACATGAAGCCATTGTTAGAAAGCTTCTCCGCGATCAGCAACTTCACAATCGATACACAAGTTCAACTCTATGCTACACCTGGCGTAAGTGGAAGCGTCCTCAAGAAGGAAGATCTCAGCGGCTTTATTAATGCAGCCGAATGGCCGCTGAGTCCCAGCATTGGCGGTGCTCCAACAGTAAACTTCATTGTCTACATCGGCGACATGGAAGTCGAAGGCGGAGGCAAGAGTTGGCTGATCCCACAATGGGGAGGCGTGGTGATTCAATCCGACATCTCAGATCTTCGGCCTGCCATGCTGATCTTCTCCAACCAACTCATGTCCCTCCTTGGAGCCCCAGAAACCGGATCTCTGCCTCTCCGGCTCATGACGCTAGTCCGAGTCCGCAGCGCAGGTCTCCTCCTCAAAGCTAGCGGCACAATGGGCAGTCTTGCACGTCTCACGCTCGCACTACCTAGCATCAGTATTCCTCGCAGCGTAGCAGATGGTGTATATACCACTATCGAACATCTTCGCAAAGCGTGTGATGGTCTAGGCGGCAAAGAAGGATTAGAGAATGCCAGGATCGCGGAAGAAGCTGCTGAGAAGGCATTCTTCGAGAAGAGTATGGTCGGACAGGTCTACTTCCCCGACGAGCATAAAGTGGCTGTTTATCTGCCGCTGTTGGGACCGATAGCTGTCCCGCTGGTAATGGGTGCTTTGAAGGAGATCAAGGCGTGGAATAAGCGGAGGAAGGGTGTAAGATGATATCCTGGGAACAATTGAAATCTACGTTGTGTTCATTGCTGCTGTGCCTTTCCCCTTCTCCAGATACTCTTCCTTCAGAGTATGGCCCTGGCAAGTGCCTTGACCAGTTATTCCTTATCAACTACAGATCTGTTGCAGTTTCTTGTTTATTGTTACTTTTGAAATCCGGATTTCCAACTGGAAAACCAGCGAGTCTAACACCGCTGGCAGTGCCGGCCATGCTCTCAGAGGTTCCGACCAATTAGCATAAGACTTATTCGGCTGGCCACTTCTTCGACAATGATATATTCATTCATATTCATGGATCGTGCAGTGCTTCGGCCTCAGAATCCTGTTCGTGCCTGAGTTTAAGTCATTTCCTAAGTCTATTCAGTGTCCTAGATTCCTGGCTATGCCAGCTGGGCGTCCCTACAAGGCTTCTGCTTCTGTTTACAACATCGTGCAATGCACAAAACTTTCCCCATGATCTCTGGATTTCCTCACAATTTATTATAGGCACCCAGCATTCACTCATCCTCCACGCCAAGCACATCTCAAGTCACACTTCACACCCCGTAGCACCGAGGTCGCTCATTCCAAACCACCCTCCCGACATCCTAAGTAGTGTCGCAGCCATCTTCCACCGATCACCACGTCCCTTGCATCAAGTACCAAGCCACCACGCAGATATGCTGAATAACAAAGGCACGACGTCTTCAGCCTACGGCCTTTATCCCCAGCTCTCCAATCAACACCCTCTAACCTGCATCGCCAAGTCCTCAAGCGAGGTTCGGGACTCTGCGAAAATCCGATTACTGATCACTGGCACCACGCAATGCGTATACGGTGGAGAGCAAATTGCTGACAAACGGGCCTCACGATGTCTTCTTTTGGAGGCGGGCATGAGTACGTATTGGATTGTATAGGTACGTAAGGTTTGCGAGGTAAGAGAATGCTTTGTGATGCTTTTGTGGCTTGCTTGGAAGTTGTGCGGAGCGAGAATGGAACGAGAATTACAAGGCTGTGGTGCTGGGGTGAAGAAAGGTATATATTGAAGGAGGACGCTTACGATGGAAAGTTTTGTTATCTGCAAGTCACTTGCTTGAAAGGATTACTCTTCGATACCTCACACTCTCCCAGATTGTTCTCTCGAGCCTGACTCGAATTCTTCCTCGACTGAAAACCACATCGCCAATAGATTTTAACACAAATACAAGATCTCGCAATCATGGCAGGAGAACTCATATTCGTATGTCTTTACCCCTCTCATCAATTTCTGTCTACTCACTTACATGGGAATCTCAGATTACTGGCGCAACTGGCTTCGTTGGTTTCGCTGTCCTAGCCAAAGCTCTTCAAGCTGGCTACAAAGTTCGCATTTCAGTCCGCAAAGCAGCGCAAATCGAGATTATAAAGTCTCATGTCCTGATCGCTCCTTATGTTGAGAAGGGAGTTGTGGAATTTGCTGTTGTCCCGGATATCACTGTGAAGGGAGCTTTTGACGAGGCGCTGAAGGATGTTGTTGGCGTCTTGCATATCGCGAGTCCATTGCCTGCCGCGGTATGTATTCCTGATCAGAACTATTTCAAGCTATGTACCTTCAAACTCATCAGGATTGGTACTGATGAATCCACAGACCGAAGACCCGGAAAAAGATATCATCCTCCCCGCCATAAACGGCACAACCTCCATCCTAAACTCCGCCCTCTCCCACCCCACCATCAAACGCATCGTCATAACCTCTTCCGTCGTAGGCATCATGGACGGTCCAGCCCTCATGGTCGGTGATTCCACAACCACCTACACTCCTCAAACCCGGCGCTCACCCCTTCCCACCGCTCCCTGGGGTGGCCCAGCAGAAGCGTACTTCAATTCCAAAGCGCTCTCCCTGAACGCGACAGACGAATTCCTCGCAACTCAATCCCCACATTTCACAATCGTCAATATCATGCCTGGCTTCGTGATCGGCCGCTCAGAACTTATCACCAAATCCGAGGATATACTAAAAAGCACGAATGCGGTTCCTCTCGCTGCCGTTCTGGGAGTCAAAGGTGACAAGAAGCCTGCTATGATTACACATATTGACGATGTAGCCCGGATTCATGTCGCTGCTCTCGATACAGCCAAAGTCCCTGGTAACAGAGGATTCCTGTTGCAAAGTGGTGACGGAGGAAAGATCGTGTTTGATGATGCATTGGAAGTTGCGAAGGAGAAGTTTGCGGATGCTGTTGAGGAGGGGATTTTACCGATGGGTGGCACGACGGGAGATGCGTATCAGATTGTGGATTCGAGGGAGACGGATGAGGTTTTTGGAGGGTTGAAGAGTTATAAGGAGGCGGTGGAGAGTGTGTTGGGGCAGTTTGTGGAGTTGAAGAGAGCGGAGTTAGCGAAGGCTTGAGTTGAGACACTCGAGCTGTGAGCTATCTGCCTTTGTTCGGTTCCTTCAGTTCCAGATGTGGCATATGTGGGTCTCAGTGATTCGCTCGTTCGTGAGATACATGAAAAGTGCGATATTTTGCTTACTCGCCAAATATCTTCTCTAAGTAAGCAAGCCAATTCTCTCCAAGCACTTTACGCATCTTCTCCTCAGACCACCCTGCCCTCGCCATGGCTTCAGCCAACTTCTCTCGTTCGGCTAATCGGCCAAGTGGCTTGACGACTTTCTGTGCTCCCCAAGGTGTGAGGGTCCTTGCATATCCTTTGTCCATATTACACCATTTCAGGAATTCACTACTTCTCGTCAACATTTGCCCCAAGCATTCCTACGAGGGACTACGTCAAGTAACGGGGAAACTCACCTCGGCCTCTCATGCCCCTCACTGGAATCCGACCCAACACCCACCAAATCCTCCCCAATCAACCCAATTACATAATCCAGCGCCTCCACATAATCATCAATTGTACTCTCATTCCCCCTCCTCATATGCGGTCCAAACTGACTCAATCCCACGAAACCCCCTTCGCACCAATTGCCCTAATAAATTCATCACTCTTATTCCTCTTATGCTCCAGCAGTCCCGCCGGCAGCACATGCGAAAAACAAGGCGGTTTCCCCTCCGGCGCAAACGCAATAACATCCGCACAAGTCCTCGGCCCAACATGGCTCAAATCACACAGAATCCCCAACCTCGCCATCTCACTGACCACCTCCCTACCAAAACCCGTCAACCCAGAATTGTTCAGCTCCGTGTAGCCCGCCCCGGAGTAGTTCTGCGTGTTGTAGGTGAGCTGCATCTTGCGGACACCGAGGTCCGGGAAGACGCGCAGGTAGTCGAGTTGGTCTTCTATGCCGGCGGTGTTTTCCCAGTAGAGGACGGCGGTTTTGTTGAGGGTTCTGGCGAGGCGGGTGGCTGACCTGTAAATGTCGCGAGCCTCGATTCATTCACCATCTTTGCGAAGAGCGGAATGAGAAGTAACAGCCAACTTTCAGAACTTTCTACATTTGGGTTTTGAAAACAGATCAGAGATTTGAAAGACAAACAAAAGTCAAGTAGCACTCCAGCGATGACATGTTATTCTACTAGCTAATTCTGATGTCCTGGATACATCCCTCCCCTCGCTTCCTCAAATCCCATCTTTGAATGGGCCAAACAAAATAGCCGAGCACGCAATATGGGGTCCACTCCACCTAAACACAAACACCCCACTACACTTCGTCCCAGAAAGGGAATTCTTGGAATCTTTCAATCCGCATGTTATCTTCGCACTCCCGCTTTTCAGGATCAATCATGATCATCTTTCTGCGCGCGGGATAACATCGGACGAGATATGGAAGGATCACTCCATCGATTTCGTCTCGGTAAAGGTAGTGCAAAACAGACGTCTGCTGGGATTGCGACGAAGAGGAAGCGGGGCGCGCAGGCGAGTGCGTGTGCGAGATGTAGGGGGCTGAGGAGGAAGTGTGTGAGGGTGGAGAGGGGATGTGAGATTTGTGAGAAGGCTGGGTTGAAGTGCTCATTTGGTGAGAGAGTGGGAGAGACGAAGAAGGGAAGCGACCAGGATTTGCCACCTGAAATGACGACCTGGCTTGCGGTTTGCCTGAATGACCGTGTGACAGAAGATGATAATGTCACAGGTCGGATCACATTTTCGAGGGAGGATGCTGCAGATGCAGAAACAGCGGCACGATACTCCATGCTTGATTCAGAGTCAGCAGCCGTACAGTCCAGTCCAGGAACAGATGGACCACCCCCTGGGAGTACGACAGGTCGCCAGCTTGTTGAGGCTTATTTTCGCCATATTCATAGGTCATATCCTTTCATCGACAGAGCAGAAGTTCTGAAGGACGTTGATGTTATGATGGGCCTGTCAGACGGCTTGGAGAAGATGTCAAGGAGACTCTATCTCGTCTTGGCCATTGGCTGCACGACACTTCGACGTATTGGTCAGGTATCCGACGATATATGCGCGAAGTTCCAAGTCTCAGACCATGCCATCATCCAGGATTGTCTATCCCGGAACGATATGGAATCAGTTGAAGAATTGCTACTCTTAGCTCTCTACTCATTCTTTGATCCAAGTCTATCGCCATGGATAATTACTGGCATCCTGACTAGGCATATAACGAAGTTGGGTTTGACTCGAAAACTGTCGAATACGAAAGATGTGCCTTTAGTACAAATTGAGAGACACCGACTCTTCTGGAGTATCTACACATTCGATCTTATTGTCTCCGCCTCGATGGGTCTACCATTTGGCCTGATGGACCCAAACACCAACATACCCCTTCCAGGCATCACACTCGACGAGTATGCTTCTCCGGATCGTGCATACTTCACCATCACTCTACAAATCAACCGCCACATCATCGCATTGCGACAATTGGAATCTGAAATTCTCGAACGCATTCACTTCACCACTCCAATCTCATTGGTAGACTCTGCCAGACGATCCATCATCGCAGATCTTCGCCACAAGATCGAAGACTGGTACACTCAAGGCTGTCTTGTAAGTCCACTTGAGCGAGATCAAATACCATTCCACAATACTATCCCCTGGCTCAACTGCCGCTATCAGAATCTCCTGCTGTTGCTGTATATGCCATCATCGCTAAACCCGGGTATACCAAGCGAGCATCTCCATGTCCTCCGAAATGCCGCGACAAGGTACATCCAGTTGAGTGCCGTGATTTTCCAGCAGAGACACTTGCCTCTGAATTGGGTAACTCTGTGTCTATTCGTGGTACTGTGCCCGATTCTTTTCTATTGTACCGTCACAGGGAACAACGTCGGTCTTGATATCAAAGAAGCAGCACTCTCATGCGCTGAGGCCCCTGAATCATTTAGCGAGACGTGGGTGAATTCTAGGCGAGCTGCAAAGGTATTCTGACAGCTTGCTGGACTGCAGATGTCTGTTCTTGGCGGGAGTAGCTTAGTCCCCGGAACCGATCTCACGGAGATGAATGTGGTTGCAGAGGAAGTCAGAAGGCTTATCGAGCAGACCATGGGATGTGCGAGCATTTATTGGGGACTTGTGGACGCAGCTGTGGAATTTGTATCGAAAGGGAGGGAAGCAGCAACACCAGGGTGGCATCTTGGCAGCATCGTTCCAGATCAGGGACTTTGGATGAACGATGCAGCCATGTGGGAGGATGCGGACATGAGCATGCCTGCATATCATATAACTTTGCTTGCTGCATGTTTACTTCGTGACCTGGAACGCCAGTCACTGTTGGCCATTTGTGGAGATACGGAGTCCAGCTGAATGACAGACACGAAAGCAGCTGAGTCCAGATTCCCAAAAGATCTCCTAAATATCAATCCCGACCCAAGCTTGCTACCAGATCTTGACGTATTCGAGTCCAGTATCACTAAGCTCATGAGAGCAGCTTGAAAATACCACTGTGGTCGGATTCGAGACGCCCCGCCTCAACATCAGACCACTTAAGGACACCCAAGACGGCAGCGGAGCTATCAACTACTCTTCAAATCTAGCCGTCTCCATAGCATTTTGGTCCACAACCGTGGAGCACGCATCAGATGCCGCATGAAACTCAGCCGCGAGACGCGGGTCATTGTCCCAGCCGTCCTGCAGGTCTGCCGAGCACCGAGTATTCGGCTGGTGATTTCGACAGGACTGCCGAGATTCTGTGCTACAGTACTGAATCTCTGAGAAGTACGGCTCAAGATTTGGCAGCGGTTGGGTGAATGTAGAGAGGGGAGGAAAAGATGTGATGATCTGGTTCAGATCATCTGAGACACTCGAGGTTTGTGAAAGCCGTGATGAAGTGCCGCGCAAAATTCTCTTTGTTTTCAGCAGATTACAAGCAAGCCAAAAGATTCGAATCATGCAGTACAGCGAGGATTGAGAGGAATCCTAAAACCGATGGTTTGGACGATGCCAACTTATTAACAGTCAAAGCGTGATGGGCTTGCATGTGCAGGTGGTCTATGCTGGAGCTGCTTGCATGTTTGGGAGCTCTGGCCGAGTCCGTGGGATCGAGATGAGAGCTGGAGTAGAAGCTCCTTGCGATGGTAGGTGCAGTGTCACGCGAATGGTTGGACTTGAGGAGGGGTGAGCGAGAGCTTGAGGGCACCGCCGAGCTGAGGCGAAGTCAAGAAGAGTCAGATCCTGCATCTAAGCGGGTCAACAGCAGTCGCTCGATGTACGAACTTCCAAATATCCATATATTAGAGCAATCAAAATACAAATGAATGTTGAGGAAATGTATCGACTTCAGGGATACCGACTGATCTCATATCTTGATGTAGATATCTATCAATACTTGCGATTAGAAGACGGGGAACATTCTCACGCATAGCTCTTCGCATTCAATACACTCAAAAGCTAGAAACCCAAGACAAGTGCAGCTGGATTGAAAAGTGGTTGCAGGACTCCATGATTCAGAACAGGAAACTTCAGCTCAGAGCCGCGCATTGATCGAGGATAGGTACATATCTCAACTGAACAGCACGACAATCGCCGAGAACACAAATCAGTGATATCACCGATCAGCAATCAGTGAAACAGAAACTCTCACTCCCGCTTTGAATACTTGATCCGAGCGAGAGTTTGAGCACGCAATGCAAATCGAACGCCACCCGTGTCTCGTCTCATCTCGTCCCAACTCGAATCGAATCGACATTTTATGCAAAACCTGCAGCTGTACACATGCAATTTATGCAAAACGTGGAATTTGGGTTAATCATTACATCGAAACCGTGTTCCGGAGGGGAGGGGAGCGCCTGGTACTTATTCCATTCATGTAAGACACGTGGCTGCCACATGAATTTCGACACTAGTTTGCAGGTTGCCCTGAATGTCTCGCTTACGTGGCATATGGCTGTATTTTGAGGGGTAACAATATGACTAGGTCAGATCTTGTGAAAAGCAGGAACTCAAGTCTAAGGTTGTAGTCGTTATTTTAGGTCCCAGGACCACTACTTCGAATACCCAACTCTATTACACATTGCGTACTTTCGCCTCTTGAACTGTTCTTGTCTAACAGACCTACTGAATAAACAGAGCGACAAACGATCATGCTTCAACTTCCTCTTCGTCCTTGTTTCCCACGTTCCAGATCTGCTTGACTGCGAACAGAATTACACCCACCATGCAAATCTCTAAGGAGAAGAACATCGCAGCCAGTTGATACCCATATATGAAATGGGGTGCCTGTCCAGTGTTGTACGCGAACAGTGGTACCCAAGCGTTGAAAGTAAAAGCGAAAGTTTCAACGACTGCAATGACAATAAGACGATGTTCTTGACTGAAAGAGCAAACCTCATTAATCCAGGTAATGAATAAAGCACCCGCACCAGTCTCGCAGAACGTACGGAACTATCCTGCCATCATGGCCGCGATATTGTGTTCGGGGTACACGGAGAGTATGATGCATCCGGTCAAGGCGATAAAGCAAGCGAAGATTATGACAGGCCAGTGCATTCGAAGTGCGTCGCTAGTCCATGCGTACGAAAGCGTGAAGAATATTTGTGTTCCATACGCGGCGGTAGGAATTAAGTTCACTTCTTCCACACTCCATCTCTTGGTAGATTTGAGCCAGACATTGAAGTACGAGTATGTCCTGATACCCAGAACATGGCAAATGAATGCCAGATTGAAAAGGTATACCGGCCAGGCTGTGAAGATTGCTTTGAAAGTTCTCAGAGTGACCAGCTTGCGTCCGACAGCCTTCATGCGAGCGATTTCCATATTCTTCTGAGAGGGTTTGAGCCACCTGCTACGCGATGTCGTTGGCGCGTCGGGAATCGCCCAGAACCCGTAAAATGGCAATTGGGATTCCAATGATTCCGTCGAAGATGAAGAGCCATTTCCAAGCTGGAAGGACAGCTTTACCATTCATGCCGCTGTAGAGCGCAGCTTGAAGGTAACCTGAGAACATCTGCGCCGCGCTTGAAGAAGCTTGGAAGATACAGGCTCGCTTGCCGAGCTCCGAAGGTTGGTACCAATTGCCCAGGAGAGTCATGATCCCAGCATATGCGGACGCTTCGAACAGTCCAATGAAGAAACGGAGTCTATAGAGGTCAGTCCTCGAATCCTGGCATTGTTACTTTGTAAAGTACGCACGCATAGAGAGTGTTGACGTTTTTCGCACTCGCCACAGCAATAGTTAAAACCGACCACTCAATTTCCATTGCTGGAAGCCATATGGACGGTCGAATTCTGGTCATTGCCATTTGAGACGGAAATTGTCCAAGGATATAGTTAATGGTCTAGTATGTTGTAAGAAGATTCAAGTCATTCCCTTTGAGCTCGAGGTCTTCTTTCATTCCGGATACATAAGCATTGGAGACCTGAATGCGTCAGTGATAACATTTCAAAAAGGATATGGTCGTTACTTACATTCGTTTGATCCAGATACTTGACGAAGTAGGCAACGCAGACATTACTTAGGATGAACCAGTCAAGCTTAGCGATCAAAGCTCTCTCTTCCGGTGATTTATCTAGTGAGTCCCAAATTACCGCCAGAATTCGCTTACTCAAAGGCGATTTAGCTGACCTGGGAGATTCAACATGTCGTCCAGATTCTGAGGACTCTGTCGCATCGACATCGATACCCGTTCTTGCCTTGTCATAGCTTGAGATACCCATAATCCAACAGAGGCATGAAGCAAACAAACAATGTGGTGTCAATAACGTACACTTGCAGCATCTTATATCCTGCGGGAAGCTGCTTTGAACAGAGCCCGATAACAATCTTGCAACTTTGCAGGCACATCATTTGGCCCAAGATTTCGCCATTTGCTTTCCAGTTGTTATTGTGGATGAAGAAGTGCTCCATAACTGATAGCTCTGTATTCTAATCCCAATTTTGCGGAGGTTGATGCTTGAATTGAACTTCAAAATTCCCCGATCCGGTCAAGTGTGACTTTGAGAGTGCGCTGCTCTACCTTAGCCATCCCATTTCTCAACCGATTCTTGTAGGTAGAGCTTATCGATTAGGAAACAACACTGGGTCCCAACTCGCTCTATTTCTGGGCATTCGAACAGAATGTTTCTGTTGTCGATTTCTCGTAATTTGACAAGATGCCAGAAAGTGGTGTTATGTGGATTTCTGATGGAGATCCACGGACGGTCCAGTGGTCCACTGGAGGCAAATTGCGGAAGCTACTGTTAATTCCTCCCCGTCGGTAACTTAGTCATAGAACGAGAGTTGTATGGTTCTTGTCTAATGTCCATGGCCCCAGCTCCTTGAAATAATCAGGAGGAGGATGTCTGTCTTGGCTTGCTCTTATTGACATGGGGAAGCCAGACGACATCCTATGTTTCAAGGATGATCCAGAGCATCTTAGAGCACTTGGCCGTACACATCGTACACACCATCGATTGAGAGTTCGTCTGAAAAGTCAACAGTAGCCTTGGAAATTCTCGACAAGAATATCAAGGGGCATCAACCTGGTTCGCGAAGAATGCGATTATGAAACTGATTAGCATTTGCCGTAGACGATTGCCGCCCTCGACGAGGAACACATAGAGGCGATCAATAGCTCGAATTTTGTCACTTCGACTTAGGCCTTAACGTCGGCAGTCCGAAAGGGTCAAAAACATGAAGTTCTTCTGAGACTCTGAATCCAAGAAAGAAGGGCAGCCAGACAGTTCTGGTAAAGAAAGTCACGATCGCCGGCTGAATTGAGGAGACTGAAACATGGACCAGGTCTGAATGGAATGCAAGTCTGACAACGTGGATACCATGACGAATGCTAGACTGGGAGCGCGGTGCAGATCTTAGGCAGATCCGAATATAAACTCCAATGCATATCCCTGACTTGCTTCCTTGAACTGACGCTCCTCTTCTTTGCGCACCACGCAGGTCTCCATAGCTACAAGTGTTTGAAGTTTTCAACTCCGTCACCCTCGTAAATCGCTTGTCTGCTTCAGCTTGTCAAACCTCGTTCGCAATTGGTATTCGCTTACCGGTTAATTGGATGAACACAAACGGAAACTTCGATCCGAGTCCAGCCAACGCCCATATGCAGCTGCAGGGCAGTCCTTGCGGTCCCTGCTCTTGTTTGACAGAAGTCGGTGCAGAAAAAGGGGCTGCAGATGGGGCAGGGCGAATGACAAGTTGAATTGGTGCCTGCTTCTACGCACAGACGGGGCACGAGATTTACCCCTCGTGAATGAATGGGGAAAGCGATCCACCTATGGGCAAGCTTTGCTGATACGCACTATCCCACAACCTGAAGTCTTGGTACTGGGACGACACTTCATTCGACTCTGCGACCCCAAACCCATAAATCGCAGCTCCGCGGGTCGCCAGGATACAGAACACAAGAGTCAAGAGTCCAAGAGACAGGCTGCGGAGAAGTTGGAGAACCCTAGTCATACCCAGCGTGTCAGTATTACCCTGGAACAGCCCAACCAGCCTCTCCCGGCCACAATCCAGTGATCAGGCATAGCTGCAAAATATCACAAGGTTTGAGATTGTCAAGAGTCGGCACTCCCGCTTGTCAGCTACATCGAGAGTTCGAGGCTCCGACGGGCCCGACAGTGCCACAAAACTGGCTGTTGTACCTCTGGGCGTTGTGTAGTTACAGATCCACGGATACGAAAGCCGAGAGGCGTTGCTGTCGCTTGGAGAATTATCCACGAGGCGTGGAGGGCAGCAAACGTTGTGGCAGCCCCTAGTGAGTGACAGGCATGTACGGAAGGCATAGCATGAAGCGAATATTTCCCAATGACGGCGTCTCATCTCAATCATCCTGGGAACCCCCAGATCCAGGAGTTCCTTCCTCTTCAGGATGGATGTCCCCCGTTTCCACAATTTAGCAGACATGACATCCTCAGCTAGTGCAGATCCTGGTACCTGCTTACCCCGGGTCCGAGATGTTAAAGAGAGCCGATCGTCTCGTGAAAGTTTATAAGACGTCTTCCAACTCGAAGTCTCACCCACGGACGCCGAAAGCTCGTTGCCTGCTTTCTCAAAGGCTATCATCCATTCCCTCAAAGTCTATCGCGATTGTTTGCATTTATAGGCCGTGCATTTATTCGGACGGAAGCAGGCCATTCCTCGATCCAGGACTCGAGCAAGGTCACGGTCGTTTTCCATCCATCCGTCGCCTCAGCTATATTCGTCTTATCGTTGATTATCGGCTCTCTGCCCCTCTTTCTATTCCAAAATCACAAGAACATCAAGCTCGGTAATTGTGTCGATGGCAGACATTCATTCGAACCTAGACCCGCTACCTCGAGAGATTCGCGATGGGATGATATCTATGGGGGTGTTTGGGCTTCTGTCCAGCGCCTCCACTCTCAGCTTGATGGTATTCATCACATATCGGATGGTCTTCTGGCGCCGATACTACGATCATCCAATTGCAACGAATCAGATCTTTGTCTTGATCTACAATCTTCTCCTCGCAGACTTCCAACAGGCTCTAAGCTTTGTCTTCTCGTTCTACTGGATATCACAAAACAAATTGGTTGGGCCTTCCCCTGCTTGTTTTGCTCAGGGTTGGCTCATTCAGATTGGAGATGTATCATCGGGTCTCTGGGTGCTTGCTATTGCTGTCCACACGTTCATCAACCTCGTGGGGCAAAGGACGATCAAGCACAGGACATTTGTCATTGCCGTGGTTGCTCTCTGGGTGTTTTGTCTGTTCCTTACTGCAATTGGCCCAATCCTTAGCAAGGACGACTTCTTCATCCCCGCGGGTGCATGGGTATGTTCATATTTTAATGCTTCCCACGACACTGCTGACAACTACTAGTGTTGGATGAATGAGACCCACGAGGCCGACCGACTGTATCTTCACTATCTCTGGATCTTCATATCGCAGCTTGGGTCTTTGGTAATCTACATATCAATATTCTTCTTCCTTCGCGGCCGACTCGCCAATTCTAGCAAGCTTCAAACAGCGGCGTTATCGTCCATATCAGACGAGGGACGGACTGGACCTTACAAAGGCAGCCCAACGACTACGACAACAATTATGAGCAATGGGCACGATACTTTCGCTGTGTCACGGCACCGGATCTTACGGACAGCACGATATATGGTCGTCTATCCATTCGCCTATGTTTTCTTAACGCTGCCACTCGCTACGGGCAGAATCTCATCGATGGCTGGGAAGCGACCTCCGCTGGTTTTCTTCCCGATTGCTGGTACTCTAATGGCAAGTTGTGGGATCATCGATGTCATCCTGTACCTTACAACACGAAAAGCACTCGTACGGAGCAGCGTAGGAGCCAAAGGGCAAGGACATAGCACGGGGCTGACCAGATTCCGAACGAACGAGTCAGCAAGGAGAGGAGCACGAGGGCAGTCCTTCCGATTAGGAGAAATGCGAGACGAAGACGAGGACCAGCTACCAGTAGGGAATGGAGCACCATTAGGCGGGACCATCGTGGTGTCGAAATCCATAGTCATGAGCGCAGATTCATTCGAGGGTTCAGGAAGGTCGCAAAGGTCTGATTCGCTGCAAAGTCTAGTTATCAACAAGGAGGAATTACCTCACAATTCTTGGCTGAAGTAGGGGGATATCCGGGAAAGGGGTCAACTGGATTATTTGGATATTTAGCCGGCGAAGCAATTTTCTCATGTACATATGATACCCAACCAACAAAAATTACGTTAATGCTATTTTCAATGCCCATATTGCTCTCATTTGGTCTGCTTTACGTAGGTGCTATCGAAAGTCTGGGCTGCGTCTTGATTCTGTGCCGCCTCCTGATATCCAGGTACGCACAGGGAGTGAGATCTTAGCCCGGTCTCGCGATCTCACAGATCTCGGGCCAGTCTCCGAGGTTCGAAAACCCCCCTCTTTCGCCATCCGAACGATCAGAACCAATTCTTCCGTGACTAAAAACGGCTTTGAGAAGCGGGATAGATGCGTGCTTTCTAGGATCATGGAATGCGATGATGGGCGTGGACGACGCCAGAAGTGCATGTTTTCATTTATTAAAGTTTTGCCGAGTTTGGAGTCCCCCAGTCCTGGGGCTTCGTGGATTGATCTAGACTCTTGGTGACCTCGCCCAGCTACGTTATAGCCTGGATGTAATATAGGCTCACGTGAAGTACCACTGCAGGTGTTGAAACGTTCTGACAGCTGCACTACGCCTCTGGTGTCTTCTGAATTGGTACTTACGATGTCGACCAACGACTGAACGAGCCAACATACACTTGCAGCCTTCCTTATTAGGGCAGGTCGGTCCGAGCTGTACGAACGTTTCACTCTGGGGATTAGGCTTGACGTTATGGTTTCCATATGCCAACTGGGGCTATGTCACCCGCAGCATTCGCTACGCAATAACTTTTTTGGATGGAGGAGGGTGGGCATCATTGTTTGTACAGCCTAGTAATGTTGGTTTCTGGTGTACAACCGAAATAGCAGCAAAGTCAGAAAAGCGACAAATGCAAGAAGGGGTAAAGCTTGCGAATCTTTGACAAATGCGACATGATGTAATTTGACCAAAATTCACGAGCAGGAAAATTCTCTTTGTGCTGAAGACATGGCTCATTTAAATTCTCTGACCCTCGCAACCAGGGGTGTTTTGAGCTCTTCTTACCGAGTTCTTGGACAGCAAGTCTAGATCCGATGTGTGACCAGCCTTGAATTGGTGGAAATGTCCCAAAGTTTCGCTAACTTCCTGACAGCTCCTTGGACTGTCCTTGGGCTCTTGGCTATATAGACATGGGACGTCCTACGCAGGCTTGGTGACTACAGTTCGTTATGCATCATGTTGTTCGACGCCATGGCAGGTGAACGGAATCACGGAGGCTGTCCGCTAGCCACATCTCGTCTAGAGCGACTCTTCGTACACACCGAGCAAGTATCCGCCTGAATCCTCCCAGAAGGCTCTACATGGAACATCACAAAGATGTTCTACCCAAGCGAATTCTGTCACGACGGCTTTCGCGTCCTCCCACTTGTCAAGTTGGCGAGTCAGTCCAAAGTCAAGATAGATGGGCAAAGTTAAATCCGGGAGCCCGGATCACAACTTACAGTGTTCAGACCCATAATACCTCTCAACTTCCCCAGGATCTGCAGTAACCATATTGTATCTCCCGGAGTATCTCCACTATACATCGGTATTTGTCCAAGTCCGCTTTCCGCAGCCCCCACTATGCATAGTACCCACAGCAGGAACGGCTTGGGGAACGATACCCACAGTTCAGTTTCGCTTAATATCTTGAGCGAGTACTTCACTCTTGTGGCTACTTTGGAGATGATAATGCTCTTGGGTCCTGGCTGGGCTCGACGAAGGAAGAGATGGATGTAGAGAAGGCATGTGGCATGCCATGTTCGTGTACACGCCCTCACGGAGTCATCTGCTCGAGGCTGAAATGCGGATCCATGCTGTCTAACGTTGTTTCTAGCGAGAGACCAAATTGATGTGTTGACTTGACCTTCTAGCAACAACATTCCTTGCGTGTACTGCCTTCTCAATTCTTCTTCTGATTCGCTGCTGGGGCTGCACGCGTGTATTCGGGATGCAAGGGATGAAAGCTGGCGGACCCGGTGGAAGATATGGGCAGTTATGTCATCCATGCCTTCGTAGACTGTGATCGGAGGAGAAGGTAACGTATGTGGCCATTGAGAATTGAGATCGCTGAAGAGTAGGAGTTCGTCGTCGAGTGTTGGACTTGGAGGAGTGGGCGTCCTGGCTTGGAGGGAAAGGAAGCGGGGCGGTGCTAAGTTTGCTGAAGCATGTGAGACGTCAACCCTGACGGCGTAAGCATTCTTACTTGAAGGGTGTTGATTTGTCCAGAGTCTGAACTGTACAAAGCAGTGCCAAAAGAACACACAACTAACCACTGTATGAGTTTCTGCAAATAACCATCAAGATGGTCCTTGTTCTGCGCCTTCCTCACGTTCACCAATCGTTCTAAGCCATTGAGATGTATAGAATGGTTGCAACCATGGTTGACAGCCGTCTGAATGAAGTTGCGATCAGTCAAGGAATTGATTTCTGTCGCGAGCCAACATGCTTGGGCAATGTGCGACAAGTGACTGAATCACGCACCTCAAAAGCGGCCAGACAGGCAACGGCAGCAACATTACCTTCTTGGAGCTGTGTCTCCTGTCTCTCAAAACTGGTAATGATGTGGCGGATAGCTTCTGTCTGATGTGTGTAGCACTCTGTTGAGAAGAGCGACGTTCCACCGGAGGTAAGTGCGCGATATGTGGCTCCCAGTAGCAGAGTGCCGTGGAAGAATGCAGGGCTGGTAGTTGCTCTTGAAAACCATGAAATTTCGGCTTCTATGCCCATGGGTATGCTTAAACGAGCTACGTCATGGACGCCTGGAAAGTGAGATACATATATTAGTGAGGGCTATATGTTCCCGTGCAGTTTCGAGTGATCGCACTTGTCAAGCTAAACAGAGGATCGATCGTGACAGGAGCAATTCTGGACCTTAACTTACTGAATCGCAGAAGCTGAAGAGAACAATGACCGATTGGAAATACGCCTTGGAAGACTGGTCCTAGTCCAGGATGAGGTTGAACCTGCATACAAGTGCACTCGGACGTGGAGGAGGCTTGTTTACCATTAGCGGAACGACACAAGCATCGAGGGTCTAGCTCGGTGGCTCTTGGTCGCCTCTTCGAGAGAATTAATGCCTTGGCTGAGTAATGGTCGGAATCAGGCGCTTTCAAAGGTGTGCCGGAACCACGAAAAGAGGAAGCCGGCGCACGCCATTTAAGCACACTTGTGTGACCGGGCTGGGGGGGTCTCCGGATAGACCCGTTTGGCTCCCTAGTAGCTTGATTTCGTTTCTCAGTATGGTATCTACGCATTACATGAGAGCGTGCTGCTGTTCTATTGGATGATCTAGGTATACTGGCATCTATGAATTCGAAAGCTGTAGCAGTATTTTCCATCATCTCCTGCGAACTGATACACAGTTAGATGTGAGTCGAAGTAGATGAGAATCGTGAAACTTGCTTATAGAATTCTATTATTTGTCAGCACCAACAAGGAAGGACAGTTCCTCCTGAGATAAGCGAGACTCACTCTTTGTCAACGGTTGAAACCTTTTGAAAATCGTTTCTGATTCCCGTTTCTTTTCCGGAGGATGATCACCTTCCATGTTGACTCCTCCACGCGTAGCCGAGCATATGAAGACGGTGATAACGGAACCTTGCGTATGCTTCCGTAGCAAAGCGAGCCTATTTGTGTTTTGGGCGGTACCAACGAGACAAAGTTATCTGCAGACTCATGAGAAAATACGGAGTCAGGTCCATGAAGTAGGTGGAACCAAGCTCATCCAGCCGCTGGATGGGATTACTGGGCAAGCAGCCAAGCCCAAGCAAAATTCCTAATGATCTGTCTGCCGTGAAGGCTTGTCGGCAGAGAACGATTAAGCCACGTACACGATTGGTCGTCCGTATCTGAAGGTATAACACGGCGAATGGTGGTCAAATTAGCGCTCGACATATCTGCAATGTTGCTGACAAACGCGGGAACCGGGTGCCAGAGAGCGGGGATAGGAACGATTGCGGTTGATGCACCCATGTGAATTTCCTTTTCGGGTGAATATTCTACAGAACGCCACAAGATAGGGGTCCAATTGAGGAGAATAAGCTCAAGGCTTATCTAAGCCCATAGGCAAATGCCTAGACAACATGGCGAGTGACTCAAGCAATCCAGAAGATTGTGGAGAATGGCCATGCGTTGAAGTGAGTAAGTTGGAGATCCAGGATGCTTGAATCTGTTTTCTCAGGGAAATGAGATCGACTGTCAAGGAACGTAGAGACGGTATGGGAACACATTTAAGGGGCTCCCCTTCCTCGAGTTGTAAGAGTAGAGCGAAAGCAGCACTTCCATCCTCTAGCACCTCATGTCTCACGAAATGGACTTCTTTGATTGGCCTCAACTTGACGAGTATTATACGGGAAATGATATCTCTGCTAATCCTGAGAATTTCCCATTTCCTGAGTCGAACGACAACGCCTCATTAGCATGGACAGATTACTTCCCGCCGCCAAATGTAAGCTTGAAGATCTATACCAAGGCAAGGCGAAACTGAAAGTGAGCGACAGCAATCACTCAATCAAACTCCAGCACTCACCCAACGGACCGGTTCGTCTTTCAGCAGTACTCAGGACTCATGTCCTTGTCAAGACGGAGGAACCGGCTCTCAGAATGATGTGGCCGAGGAAGACGAGGAGGTAGCCGGGTCCTCAAGGGCTACTGGCCGACCTCAAAATCCACATCATAGTGCTAGAGACCCTGCCTTGAATCGAATACAGGTATGATAGCGTCTTGATGATAAAAAAAAAGTAGACTAGTGTTGACGGCATCACAGAGACGCCGCACTCAGAACAGAAATTCACAGCGCATATATCGGCAGCGGAGAATGGAGGAACGGCAAAGATTCGAGGAGAGGGCCATCGCTGCCGAGGAAGCAGCAAAAGAACTCCGACAGCATCTCACAGAACTACAGTCTGTCATTGCCTGCTTGAGGTACCAGGTCCAGCAGCTTGAAGCAGAGAAGGCTATGCTACAAGGCACTTGTGGTGGGACCTCTGCTAGGCACCACAAAGACGCGATTGAGTATATTGATAGGCTTGCTCTTTGAAGAGCCTCGCCTGGTTGTACGATGGTCTTGCACTGGATGAAGCCAATACCTTGCCAGCTTCCAGGTATTCACATGCTGCTTTGTGTTGAGCGATCAACCTAATACAGATGGCTCAAGGTCCCAGCAGGTGAGGTTGAACCTCTCGGATCCTTCTTACTACCGAGTGACCGTAGAAAGATGTTTAGAAGCAATCCTCATACCAGTCTTACCATCGCACCATAGTGAGTAGAGAATACTACGAGCATACAAGCCAAGGACAATATCTCGGTCGAAAATTCTTTCGTGAGTCGGGAATATGGTAGCTGAGGGTATTTACAGCAGTAGCATAGCCAATTAGATAGGAAACAACAGAATTGGCGGATGGGATCAATGTAACATTGTGTATAACGCTGGGTATCTTGGCATCTGAAAGCTGCTCTTGAAAACCGGAAATGAGATTGCAATCTTTATGTTCTGTGTGGGCAAATAGCAATAGTAATCGACCTCGTAAAGTTCAAAGAAAGAGATGCTATGTGAAGACATGTCAAATGCGCAACTGCAATGTATCAACAACAGTCAGATAGGATTTATAAAAGACGGCGGGAGCTGTTCCAAGTTCATCCCATTCACGCGTCCTGATTAGCGCGACGCGTAAATTGCCCCACCTATTTTCCCAATCTCACATGGAAATAGGTACTTCGGTCTCTCCACATCCACCGAACAGCGCAACCCCACCTCTGGTCCGTCGAAAGATGCGCATATCTGTCTGCTAGGTACTCCGAGTCTTTCGAAGTTCGACTGCTTGTATTTGTGCAGTATTTGCTCCCTTTACATTAGCAGACCATGGCGACAAAGCAATGCCCGTCCTTGCCCAACGAACTCTGGACCCAGATTCTTGAGAATCTGCGCGCCGACGAAGACTTACCTACACTTTGGAAAAGCTGCCGAAACGTTAACACAGCCTTCAGAGATGCTGCAGAGACAATTTTTCGAGAACAGCATTTACCAAAGACCAAGTTCTATTTCTTTTTAGGTACGAGTAGTCTCAATATCGATAAGACGTAAGCTAAGTTCGGACAGGAGAGTTTCTGGCAGATAATAGTGATGAGGAAGACCACGAAGAGCGGCACGAGATTCGACACCTCCTAGCAGAGTTCAACTTCTCATCTCTGTCCGAAGACAGAAGCACCGCTACTTTTACCGTCGATGCCGACGAGCTTCCCGAGAATCTACATCCAAGAGCGCGAAAGCGGCTACGAGAATATGTAAATGATATGAATATCGAGATACCTCGGCATACTGTACAAATCCGGCGAGACGTTAACGATGGACCAATACCGGGGTTGACGGTCAACTACGATAAGCTGGAACTGAGCTGCGACTGGCGAGGATTATTTGGGGCGTTTTATAGTGAGGAATATCTATACCATAAGTTCACAGCAAAGGCACTTGAGGACAGGACGTCATGGCTATCAGAACTCAAATCGAAGGTCGACAGAGGAGAGCTGGACCCCATGAAAGTAATGACAAGAGCTCTCACGGCCTTTGCAGACGATTCCAAAGATTGCAGGAAACTGGCACGCAGAGCTCGGATATGTTGGCAATTCAAGAACCATGATGGTACAGAGTGGGACTTTGGCCGAGATGGTGATGAAGCTGAAGAGAGAAAGTGCCTGGCGGAGCTTCAGAAAATCAGGCATTTTACCTCGTTGGAAGATTTCAGTGACGAGGAGAGTGAGGAGGGTGATGATGACGACGAAGAGGGCGATTCAGAGGAAGACGAGGAAGATGAATGGGAAGATACCGACAGCGACGAGGACAGTTGAGCTAACGATCAATGCCACTTACGCCCGATATGATTGAGTTTCTATTCAGCGAAGGATACCAAGGATAGATTTATTGTCTGATAGAAAAGAGGGAGTTTCGGGGTCGATTTGATGCAGGCGAGCATTTCGGCTTGAATGCCTATGTTGCCGACATTCGAACGTCGTCGGTGCTGAGAGACCGATGGCACAGCTACACAATACCAACTTCAAGAGAACTTACATGGAGCAGATCCTTGATATCGTCCGATTACTTTCATTGAGGGTTTCCAAAGTCGGCTAGGCCGAACCGATATCTCCTTGACTCCTCTCGGCGATACAGAAGCGTTGCTCGACGGTCTGGTTATATCGGCTGTATGCTGCTGATTAACGTTGACTTGGGCCACAGCGAGCGCTGGTTGGTCGAAACATGCCGTTTCTTTGATGGTTACCGCAGATGGGCAAACGTTCATGCAGCAGGGGGTACATAATCCGTCGCTAAGTCATTACTGCCGTAAGCGTTCGGCGGGAAGAGTTGAGGCTTTTGAATAGTAATCAGAGTTGTTGCTGCACAATTAGGGCAGGCTTCAATGGTCAATTGCTCTGCCAAGCAATGGCCAATCAGAAGCTTCCTTGCCTGCAGCTGCTCTCAGCTTCATATCAAGGGGCGAAGCCAAAGCGTGGGGCTATCTATTATGGTCCATAGGTGAGTGAGTAGTATTTAATAGTTCTCTATTTCACTCAGCAAGATCACAAAATCAATTTCTTCTTGTCATAGTGTTCACATCAGATCCTCATCAATTCCAGTCAGACCAGCCACAATGTCCATCTCAAATACAGTCTACCGTGGCGTAGCAGGTGATGCAGCAGGAGCTGTAGTGAAGAGCTCAGTCGACATCTCATCCGATCTGGGCCCCAAGGAAGTCCTTATCAAGATCACACACTCCTCGCTTTGTTACACAGACATCCATATGATGCCTTTCGGTTGTGCTCTTGGTCATGAGGGTGTAGGCATCATCGAGAAAGTCGGAAGTGAAGTCACCACGTTGAAGATTGGGGATCGTGCTGGTGGCGGATATCTCAGAAACGTGATCCCTTCCTGACCTGGCTTCGTGAGCTTCGCTGATTAGATATTGATAGAGCTGTGGACATTGCAACTACTGTACAAAGGGAAGAGACATTTATTGCTATGAGCGTAACATTTTCGGAGAGCAAGACTTCAACGCCGGTACTTTCGCGGAATACTGTATGTGCTCGACCCCCCCTACCAGCTACTAGCTAACATACCAGACATCGGCGTAGAATCCTACGTCCATAAAATCCCCGACAACCTGCCATCAGAATACGCAGCGCCACTTCAATGTGCAGGTAGCACAGTCTACAACGCCATCACATCCTCCGCCAAGACAGGCGACAGAGTCGGTATTCTCGGTATTGGCGGTCTCGGTCATCTCGCTATCCAGTTCTCAGCTAAGCTCGGCTTTGACACTATCGTGTTCTCGACTACTGCTGAGAAAGAAGCTGAGGCTAAGAGCTTTGGTGCTTCGGAATTCTATCTCTTGAGCGAGCCGGAGAAGATCGTCAAGCCAGTGGACATCTTGATTGTTACGGCAGGCAAGTATCCTGATTGGACGAAGTGAGTACATTGAAGTCTTAAAGTGCACGGATAGAATGCTAAACCTTCCCGCCAGATTCATGAACAAGAACATCCTCGCTCGAGGCGGCGATATTCTTGCACTCTCCGCACCCATCGTCCCCATCGAGCTCCCGTACGTACCTCCCTCCCGCCCCATTCCTTGAACACTCCGATCCAGACCACTTACACACAATTTCATAGGAGTTTCCCATTCTTCTTCGAAACCTACAACTTCAAGTCCTCCCTCGTCGCCTCCCGTGGCATCCATGAAGACATGCTCAACTTCGCAGCTCGAACAGGCGTCAGGCCCGTGATTGAGAAGTTCGAGTTCACGCAGAAGGGCTTCGAGGAGGCGATGGAAAAGATGAAGAATGGGAAGATGAGGTATAGAGGTGTGCTTGTTGCTGATGGTGCTTAGCTTCTGGCTAGTGGGGATCGGAGTGGGCTCCATAAGTAACTACTTTAGTGGCCCATCACTAGGTACTTTAGTGAGCGGGTGAGTGGAGAGTGGAGTGGGTTGTCGTTTCGGGTCGGCTCGTGAGTTAGTGAAGTGGAGATATCCAGGGGGCTTCGGGTGGGATTAAGCGAGGTGTCGATAGAATAAACAAATGTCACAATGTAATATTGGAAGGTGTCCCATCTCAATTTCTGCACTCGTACTCTCTTCCCTTTTGACTTTGCACGAGATATAAGCGTGATCTGTCGTTGCCCCATCCATTATATGTCCTGTAGCTAACATTCAGCAAGTCCGCCTCTCAAGAGTCAAAATTCCTTGCTTTTTGGGAGGTGCGTTCAAAGACCTTCCCATCGCTTTTCAGCCCGCCCGCGTTAAAGTTGATGAATCCCTCTGAATGCGCCATAGACAGACAGCAGTTGGTGTGTAGCTTGCATTACTCGATACCTAAAACTCTTGTCACAAATTCACCACCTAGCTAAAATTCTTTTCTCAAAGCAAAAATCAATGGTATCAATCTTCCCGCCAATCACTTAGCACCAAAAAGCTTCCATGCGTTTGCTAAACCAAGACAGACAGAACCATTGCACAAGGAAAAAGGAAGAATTAGTCCGTATTCCAGACTGCCTTGACGCAAAAAACTCAGTTTTTTGATCAGTATATAAGCCAAGCAGCATTGCAAACACAAGGCGAGACGAGACAAAGGAAAGAAATAACAAGTCCAGTGAGTTAGTGAGTGAGCCATTGAATGAGACAAGCGAATGAGCCAGCAACGCCAATAAATAACAACAAGCTCAAGTGGAGTAAGCTATAATAATCCAGTGCCACATGAGATGATCTGAATGTTCGACGATCAACAATAAAGTAGAGCAGTAAAATACTATCCACAATCAACGGATTCACAAATAAATAGACAGGAACACCACTCCACACCATGATCATCCATTATCAATGGCAACAATAACCCATCCCTTGGTGCAGGCCAGCAAGCAGAAAGCGGAAAGCAAAAGCTGACGTCAATTCCTCCACCTCCACCTAACATAACACGACTCAATTCAGATACCAGAATCTCGCCAATACCAATACCGCAAAGGCAAGAAGAATCTGTCGCGCGCCGCTCTCGCCCCCAACCTTCTCAAGCAGGACATCCCACCATACCCATGCACCACTGACGCCCTTGCTATAAAGCTCCTCACCATCGATGAACTCTCCCATCTTACCAATACGTCTACCACTTCCATTCTTGCCAATCGACAAAGCGGAGTTGGAACTAGGAAGAGGCTTGGGAGAGCCATGGATATTGGATGGTGCGAATGCCCAGGCCGAGCTGTGGCGTGCATAGAAGATGAGGGAAATGATGTAGGGAATGATGGGGCGAGTTAGTGGATTCAAAGGCGGATAGGCTGAAGAGCCGGTGGATGGAAGGGAGTCTAGTTGGAACGAAGTGTCTTGGGTGGTGAATACGAATGGAGCAGCTCTGTTGAGATGTCAGTCCTAGGAATCTAGAGGAAGACTTGGGATGAGAACATATTGGGTGACTCACTTGAAAACATCACTTTGTCTCTCAGCCTCCTCTCTCATCTTCATGTCAATACTCTTCAACACCTTGCTATCGATGACCTTGCCCAGACTGAGAATTGTCCCAATCTCCTCATGCTGATGCTTCTCATACGGCGCCTGAAATTCATCAATCACCGCTCTCAAGTTCGCGCCATCAAAGTCCTCTTTTCTCGTTGTCTCAGCATACCGACGGAACGCTTCCATGCCTTTCTCCATGGCTTTGTGCTGAGACAAGTTCTCGGACATGAGCTCCTTGATACCAGTCACGCGCTCGATTTCGGGGAAGTAGTGCGATTCTTCAATGAGCTGGTGGTGGTGCATGAAATCGTAGGTGATGCTACAGTATGAGAGGAGATGGGTTGCAGAGTCGGTAGATGTGCGAACATGGTAGGAATGGGCGTAGATGCTGTTGAGGGCGCGGAATATGGTGTTGTGAGTTTGGGCCATGAAACGGGCATTGGCGACGCAGTGATGGTTTGGAGGGATGTTGGGGGTAGAAAGGGCACCGGTTGTGGAGATCAACTTGAATGGAGTTTCGGGCCTGCAGAAGTTAGTGAGAAATCTGTTCAAAAGTACAGGGACAAAGGGAGGCTCACCATGATGGCATAGTGCCAGTTTTGACAGGACCATGGTTCTCAGGCAGAAGGTACCATTCAACTGAGCCCTTGAGAGCCTCTTCCTGGTTTGGATATGGCTGATCCTCCCAGGGCACAAAACCAAGACGCTCACGTGCCTTCTTGATGGAGTATGTGCGAGTATAGAGGATGAATTCCATACGCTCCAGGATCAGATTTTGGGGTCGCAGCTTTCCCCATGTGGTAGCCCAGACGATATACTCCGCAATGTGAGCCATGATCAGAACCAACATTGGAGGAATGTACCAAACGCTGCTGAGAGGAGTGTGATCACCAGCGAGCGCCCAGTACTTGCGGAAGAAAGTTAGAGGAGGAGATGGCTGGTCGTCCGTGATGTTGAAAGCTTCGCCTGCGACTTTTGGTGCTTTAGGATCGCTCATCTCGACCAAAAGACCCTTCGCAGCGAGGACTTCAGCGATAGCGACATGACCGACGTAGACGACATCCATGTCAATATCGTTGTAACCCATCCAGATACCGGTCTGACCTGCCTCGAGAGCATCGATGACTGGACCGATCATTTGACCGTCTCCTTCGCCATACAAGGCTGTGGGACGGATACAGCAAGTTCGGATTCCATGCTTGCCGTTTGCTTCAAGGACGATCTTGTCTCCGAGAGCTTTGGCAACGTGGTAAGGATCTCCTTTTCTGATGGCTGGGACAGCGAGTGTTGGGAACGTCTCGTCAGCATGATCATAACCCCCTCCCGAGCCGGCGATGATGGGACCTGAGGATGTGTAGATGTATGCTTGGATGGTACCGGTCTCAACAGCTGCTTCAAGAAGGTTCTGGTTGCCGTTGATATTGACTTTGAAGATGTCTGGAACATGCTCGTGGTCTTTGTAGGCGTGTGGCGAGGCTGTGTTGAAGATGACCTTTGGTCGAACTTGGCTCATGACATGGCGACAGTGCTCAAGGTTCGTGACGTCTCCAATGTAGTAGGTGACACCTTCATGACGATTCTTGAAGGGAGAACGACACATCACAGAGATGGAAGTGCATGTGGGCTCTTTTAGGAGGAACTTAACGACGTGATGGCCGAGGAAGCCACAGCCACCAACGACGAGAACATCGCCTAGCTGAGGGCCAGTGGCAGGAGGATGAAGCTCGAAGGATGACATTCTTGTGAGAGTACCTGAAGGAGCGCTGGATGTAACTGGTGATGGTGTTCCACTCGAACTTTCTTCCTCATGAAGAGTTGCCATCCTGCCTTGAGCTTGTGATGGGGTAGACAGGTTGTGGAAACAGGAGGTCAACAATATGTGGATTATGAAGGAGTGACTCCAATGAAGTAGAGTTATTTAGTTAAGACGAGGACGTCGAGGAGTTTGGGTAGAGTTTTGAAAGGTTTATGCAAGAGTCTGAGGGAGGGGCAAGCTTTAAACGGAGGTCAAGTGAGAGCGCAGCCTTACGTATTGATTGACCATGCGAGTGATCCGTGAATCATACGGCAGGAGTCAAGTGCGATTATCGGGAGAGCTAGAAACTACGCCTCACTCAAGGAAGGTATCAGTCAATGGAAGGTGGGTGAATGAACCTTACACTTCATTCCACAATCCACATTCCACACTCCACACTTCTTACTCGCACCTGCCATCGCAAACACACTCGTACATATTTCTTGGACTTGCACCTACTTGAACAAGTCCAGTCATATTGAGCTACCCGACGCATCATCCGACAATCGGTCGGACACTAGCTGCAGTGGTCGCCGTCCTTGCGTAACCTGCACACCCGTTGGCAACGTACATAGAAGGCAGGAGAAAAGAAACGACTTGCGAGATCGAGTCTCACGGATGGCGAACCCAGATTGAATCCCCACAGAAATCAGATCTGGTACGAGGGAACATACGTGGATCCGCTTCCCAGTCTGATAATTTTAAGCCCCCAAGAAGCCACAATAGATCTTGTACGCTATTGAAGTTGTGCAGATCTGCGAGACTAGGAAATAGTTGGCAGAATATTGACCGAGATGCTTGATCGTATGGAAGTTGTGAACTTTCGACCCATGACTTTGCACGGGCCGAAGCCGGGTGTAGCAAGCCTAGAAGGTCTGAGGTCAAGTCTTTTCGTCTAAAACTTCCCCTTTCTATGTGTCAAGCTCAGCTGGAGAGAGACAATTTTGATATAGAGCTGCTTCCGTTGTCCGAATGTGGTGATGCTTGAGGCCATGATACCGCGCTACTTGATGGTCGCGGCAAAGCAAGGATGGTAAGCGGTAGACAGGTGCCCTGGCGGCTATACAGACTAGGATGGAGCGGGATAGATTCCTGGAAGAGAAGGTCTTATCGTGGGCGTCGAAAAAAGTCGGCTCGAGAACACAAATAATGAATAGGTGTGGGATATCCTTGTCCCTGCAACCCGGATGATGGATACCGCGAGCAGAAATCCTGCAAGTGTAAGCGTGTGAGTATGATTGGCGTAGCAAGTATGACTCGAGTGCAATAGAAACTTGACCTTGTTCAAGTTCGATTGGACGGATTCGAAGGCGGGAAGTAGCTCTCCAGAGCTCAAGAGTACACTGGCTGGGCGGGGTAAGTCGACCACGAGCAGGATGAGGCTTTCTGGTAATACAGCGTCTATCCATAATCGACTTATACGATTGAGGGCATATTCAACCTATGATCTTCCCTCAGACCTCTTTTGCACTTCCAACCTGTCCACGTACGAGATCGAATGTCGACTGTAGTGCAACTGCATGCAGGCCAGGGAGCAGACGAACAAACCAATCAGAATCCTCGCCACCATTAAGGACTTGCTCCAGCCACTGGTCCCCAAGCAGAGTTGCAGAGTGATATTGCTGTCGTGAACTAGCTCTCGATATCAGATGCACGTACTTGCAGAAACAGGGTCTTGATCCCTATTCCATGGTCGATGAATTCGCATCAGCAAATCCCAGATAGCGATGTTCAAATTCCATGTGGCAGAGCATGCAGGGCTGATACTTACTGGCATCTCCACTCCATTCCACCTTATCCAGATCTAGATCTAAGCTGACTTCCCCAGACGGGTTGGGGTGAGACGGGCCAGCTTGAACACTGTGCCTCTTCCTTCTCGCTATCGACGGGCCAGGGCCCATGTGCATGGTATTGGTATTTGATGCTTGGGACTGTATGTAATTGGCAGTGTAGGCCTCCGATGTACATGCTGGGTGGGGGCGGAGGTGGACTGGATTGGGTTGGATAGGAATGGGATGTATGATGTGAGCCCATCTATCGATCGAACATTGTCGTCCCATCCCAGTCTTCGGCGGGATTGGATGGATAGAACGAAAGCAGAGCATGATCCAAATGGCGATAGCACGACCGATACCAAGATAAGGTACCTACTACTGTTGACCTACGCCGTGGAGATGCATCTCGCAGCTTCTTCCTCATGCACCTGTGGCTCGTAGCGACACACTCATCCAAACCGGGAAACAACTGGAGCAGGATTCCTGCCATTCCCAGCATCCACACCACCAGAACACACTCAGATGCAAGTGCAAAAGACGATAGAGACAAAGATAGAGACATACCAGGAATTGTATGTCAATCCGCGTCAACAGATTGATCAAGAGATAAGCAGCTGCAGAACCCAATAAAGAGGGTGTGTAGTCCGAATAGCCTGAAGTCCGCGCCGCACCGTCTTTGCAGTAGGGCATCCCTAGCTTATTTGTTTTAGCGAGTAGGCAGTCGGGTTCAGGGTCCAGTGCGCTGTGGCCAGGGGCTGGCCCGCGTGAAAACCTCCGACCAGCCGTTTGGATCAGGGCTGTCAGCCAAAATCTGCCAGGGTCAGGGACATGGATGTCGGCGGTTACTGTAGGTATGCGGTCTTCTAGCGCGGAGGGGCTGATTTCTAGGACTGCGGTTCGTGGCCTAACGGCATCCTTCTTTTTCTGCAACAGACTAAAATTCGCAACATGTAAGAAAGACCGTGATGTGAAAGGGATTAGATGGCAAGGATCAAGATACCTACCCGCAATGTCTTAGCTTTCTTTCTTTCCATCCTCGCTTCCATTGTTGTTCCCCACTTCCAGGGCTGCTGGATATCAAATCCACTTTCTTCCTTCGTCTTCAACTCGATCTCAGCAGTATCCTGGTAGGCTCGCTCCCTGACCTCTTTCAGCTTACCACCCATCGAGCAAAGCGCCACATAGATCTTCCTTAGTTTACTCCATCGACTGATCCACTACATACTTTCTTCAAATCCCAGGACTGGGGGCCGGATCAAACTCAATCGTTCCTCCCGCCTGCCACAAAGTGACAGACACGGGAAATTTCTGCCGATGCCTGAGTACGGATCCATACCCATCTTCCGTCTACATTCTATTTCCGATTGTGAAGCAGATTTAGTGAAAGTAGTACCCTCGTACAGTTCATGCAATCAGGCTTCTTGCTACAGAGTTAAGTGGATACCTAGGTATACTAATACCTATTGAACTCGGTTGGATGCAGTATCTCCGAACACTCGTTTATCTTGTGTTTGGATCAGTCTGGAAGAGCTGTTCTACCTATTTTCGTTCAGACTGCTGTATCGGAATCTTGTTTTCCTCTTTCGTCTAGGATTCTTCAGCAAAAGCGAGGCTTGCAGAGTTGCAGACTCGCGTGAACCATGTATGCATGCAGCAGTGCCGCGGAATATATTACTCTGCATAGCTCACCCGCTACTGCAGAAATGTGCATGTAGACATGTATCTAAGCGCCGACAGATCAGCTAGCTGTTCGTAATCAGTTGACGTGTATCTGGCACTTTCGTGGAAGTGGAAAATTAGGATTCCGTTGGCCGATCTTTGGTAAAGATTTGGTACTAGGAATATAAAGGTACGTCTGAGGCACATGGACTTTGTGTATATTTGATGGTGTGGAAGACTTAGGATTGGAAGTACGAGGTGGCCAATCGAGTTAGAGAGTGGACTTGATGTTTCCGTGGCATGTGAAGGCAAGGCCGGGTTCAAGATGGAATGGCTGCATTGGGTTTTTACGTGACTTTTAGGAAATTAGGGAATCCTTACATGGTTGGAATATATTGGACCTGTCAATTTAGTGGCGTTGCTTGCCTTGCCTGCCTTGCGTCTGCTTTCAGGGTCTTAAGTCGATTATGCAATGCACGTTGTCTTCATCATGGCAGCAAAACATCAAAAATTCATTGAAGAGGCCCATTTGATATGGATAAGCACTTGATACTTCACTAAGCAATCAAGCAAGCATTCATTATTACCATCACCACAAAATTTATCAACCACCACATCCAGTGTGATGGTCATACCACGTAGCAAATAGCAGAAGCAAATTTCATTTTGTAATATAAACCCATTACATGCATTCAATGCCAGGCCCAGTAACCCATCAATCCACCAATTGATTTCAATTACTGTATTGATCTGCTCGGTCTTTGTGCTTGATGCCCACCCATGAAACATGACGACTCCGATGCATGCAACTCCTAGAATGCAATTGAAGCCCTTTCGTGAAATGAAAGACAAGTAAAAAGGCAAACTTTGAAACAGAGGGGAGAATCAAAAGCCCGACCATGAGTGAGACTTTCCATGAAGCATGCTTTCCGTGAGTGATCCGTCTCAAGCACCAACATCAAAGAATCTCTCATCCCCCTTCCTAACAAACCTCAAAGGCACCCTACCCTCCTCAGAAAGCTGCACCGTAATAGCACACTTCAACTTGCCCTGCCAGCTCTCTCTCGCCTTCTCCGCGGCCTTCTCCCAAACACCGTGCTTAGCCTCCTCACTCATAGCTTGTACTTCCTCATCGCTGGCGTAAGCATCAACGGCGAGCTCGACGGAGTATTGAGTGAAGATCACAGCGAGGGCGGCTAGGATCTCGATTTGAGCGAAGCGTCGACCGAGGCATGCGCGTTGGCCTTCGCTGAAAGGGATGAATGCGCCTTTTGGTGGAGTGAAGAGTTTGTTATGAGTGGAAGGAATTTCGGTGATGGGTGTGCTGGGCTTGGAGACGTAACCTTCGTCAATGATGTGTTGATAGAGATGGTTGGTGTGGGTGGAAGAAGACTTGAGGAGCCACCGTGAAGGCTTGAATTCTTCGAGGTCGTTGGCTTGGTTGTCGAGGGGAAAGATGGGGTTTGAAGGATTGGTTGGGGGTCCACATGGCCAGAATTTGGGGTTCTGAGAGGAGTCAGTACCTTCTTGGAGTTCAGAAGACTTGTAGTTTGACTTACTACGTGGACGGAAGGAATGCAAAGCCGCATCATCATGTAGGCAGGCAAATCCGTTTGTCTTCCTTCAATGATGACTCGCTGAGGCCGAGCACATACCATCTTTGGGACTGTCAAGATTGGAGATATCAGACGCAACTCCTCGTTCCAAACGGCTCCCAGCATGGAGTTCAACAACCGAGGGAAATCCTTCTCATAGTCCCATTCCGAAGGTGGTCTTCCATTCAAAATTTGTGCCAAGTCCTTTTGCAGCTCCTTCTGTACGGATGGGTGTAGAGCCAGAAGAGTAATTGCCATATGCAGACTGCTTGCCGAAGTTTCGTGACCAGCGACTATGAAGACAAAAAGGTTACCCTTAATCTCACTATCAGTCAATGGTGTCATTTTCTTCTCTACATCTGATTGTAGTAGCTGCCCAATAAGATCGCCTGCAGAACGTTGTGTTGAGTCTCGAATACCCCGCTTCTTGGATTCGATCATCTCTTCCATGTATCTACCCCAGTTGTCGTAAGCTTGGTATGCCTTCTGTACGAATTTGAGAGGCAGCATTCCTTGGAAACTGTCAGCAGTGCTACAATGTTTGAGCTCGAGTACTTACTAGCAAACCAAGAAGGGAGAGCCATGATGGTGACAAGCGCAAGGATGTTGTGAGCAATGAACTGAAACGATGACGAGAAGCTCATGGTGTGACCCATTGGCAGAGCTTGAGAATCGTTACCATCGTCCCAGTCCATCTGCTGACCGAGGCCAGCCCGACCGATAATTTCGAGAGACAATCGCATCGTGTCCGGTGCTACTTGAGTAGTCATTCTCGAGGTACCTGTACCGAACCATGATGAAACCATTGCTTGACTCAAATCCAAGGTCTCCTTCCACACGAGCTGATTGTTCTTCTCCGAGAAGGCTGGGCTGGTCAACTTCCGATGGTATCTCCATGTTGCACCTTCAGAGGAAACAATGTTTGTGCCGTAGATACTGATGGGACGGTAGATGTGCGTTGGCTTTGGGAAGTCAGTTCCTCTGGAAGTAACCTGGGAAATGAGATCGGCATCTGCTGTATTGAGGATGATTCCACCAGGAGAGACAGTGAGGAAGGTATCAGTGCCTAGACGTGTAAATGGTGCATGTCTAAGTCGCAGTGGCCAAGTTGCTGTGACCAATTGTCGCCAGGAGTCCACACTTGATGCAGGTAGAACATGGTTGAGGAAGCGTAGGACAGTTCTGCCAAGCAGCATCGACGTGAGGGAGTTGTAGTTGAACCAAGGGACGACAACATAACGAATTCCTGTAGCTTGAGCAGCGCGGACATTCTTCAACAACGAGTAGCAGTTGTTCAGGAAGATAAAGAGCAACAAAGGAGGAACAACGTAGAGGAGCAGCATGATAGCTGTGTGACCTTAATCTCTGGAGATCGAGACTGGTGGTACATGGGTTGTTGATGTTTTCTCCCCAACGAGACGGCTCGAAGGGGACCGGACCGTGTGGGAGCCGGCTCGGTAGAATAATTTTCAAGTGGAGATAACGAGAGGACGGCGGCAGCGAGGTCGAAACGCAGAGAGGGGAGAAAATTCATAGGGAATGCAAAGACGGTCAAGCAAAACAAGCAAAAGGGGAAACGTTTAAGACAAGCAAGTACAACCTTAGACATAGAGTGACCATTGTGTGACTTTGTGCCACGGCATTAATCAGAAGGCAGAGGAGCACTGGGCCTGGTCATTGGGGGAGGGGAACAGCCAGAGGGGAAGAGAGGGACATTTCGATTACCAAGCAATAGTATCCTACCTGAATTCGAGGTATTAAGATAATAATTTACAGAAAGTGTCGGGTAGCGTCAAATCTGTCTGTAAAATAGAACTTCAGCTCGTAAACATGCAAGGACGTCGTTGGTCAGATGAGTCAGCTCGAGCCAAGCCACCGCGCCACATTGTACAACAACAACAGATTCGAGCAAGGAATCTTCCCCGCGCACCCTCTTCCTCTCCTTGTCACTCTTTGCCTGTCCCTGTCGATGTTCAGCCAGATCCATCTACATCTACAAGGAATAGGCTGACTCGTTAATCGTTCATTAAACAAGCGATGTCTGCTTTCCTGTGGCGTTCATCCCGTCTTTCTGCAGGCTTGCAGTGGAGGGAGGGCAGAAGCGCCTAGACGCCCTGCCCTTGTCCATGCAGAAAAAGCCACGCCGCACCCGGACTCTTATCCTGCCAACCTCACTTGTCAAATGGGAATCCTACTTCTGCATCTTTATGCTGGCTGGAGGCGCAGGCTGAGCGAAATCATGAATTCTGCATGGACTAGACTATCGATAAGTGCATTGCATCTATCTTTGTCTTTGCCTTCACGGTCCTTTCGTTTGGCCCCTGCAGCTATACACGTACACATCATACCTGTTGCACGGGAGACTGAGGTACAATGATGAGACGAATCCTATCACGCGCCGCAGCGACTGCCTTTGATTTCCTCTCTCCAATAATGCCTCGCCTCGGATTGGAGCAGGACACGGAGGCCACAGCATGTTAGTGCAACAAACGGATCGAGATGAAGCAACGGGTTGGTGCAACATCGTTACCAATTCCAGGGTAGATATTGGCTACGTCTTATCAAAGCATCTATCCCAGGTCCTCGAGGCTCAAGCCCCTGTACTTCTCTTCTCTGGGCCTGGTGAAGTCAAAGGCAAAGCAAGTCCAACTATCCGGCTAGGTGCTTGCTTGACGGATTCTGACATCCAGCCCAGCTGCAGGTCCATGTGTCCGTCCCATGTCCGCTTTTTATCTCCTCTCAGCAGCTCCTTTGATTGACGTCCGTAGTGCTGATGTCTTTCTCTCCTTCTGACTCCGCTTTCCATTCTTTGCAGCCATGTGAAAGTGATGTTCCTCAGCCTCGCTTTCCGCCTTGCCTAGTCCTGACTTTTACCTTAGATTGCTTCGAATGTCTTGGCTGACTGTAGGAAATTGCATCCAATTACTCGGAAGGTGAAAAGAAGTGAATAAAGTAGGAGACGTCGTGGTGACTCCACTTTGTCTCTTTCCACCTTCGGCTGCTGCTTGCCCTCCTCCCGCACCAGCTCGATATAGGCTAACCCAACCTAATCTGAGCCTCGCCAACCTCGTCTTTCCACCTCGAATCTCAGACGCGTTGTTGTTCTCTCAGCTCAACACCAAACGACCTTTCACCCAACTCCCAAGACGCAGCAATCGTAGACAACGCGATGAGATTGTCTTCAATTGCTGCCATCGAGGCAGAACCAGGCGGTTTCCACCACCCCTTCTTGAATGTCTCTCACGACTCACCTTTGAACCCTCTTGGTCCAAACTTCAGTGCTCATGCTTTCTTCTCGAACCTGGCAGGCTACATATCCAACGATCCAGAGAATCTGTTGCATAGAAGCGCTGGTGTCTCCTTCACCGAACTCAATGTGTCTGGTTTTGGTAGCCCTACTGACTATCAAAAGAGCGTCGGCAATGTTGTTCTTGGAGTGGCCAGCTTGTTTCGTCGTATGGCAGGTGAGCAGAAGCAGCAAATCAATATTCTGCGAGATTTCGACGGTCTCGTTGAAGCTGGGGAGATGTTACTTGTCCTAGGTCGCCCCGGAAGTGGCTGTTCCACCCTGCTCAAGACGATCTCTGGTGACACCCATGGCTTGCTTGTCAGTCCTGACTCGAAAGTCAACTACCAGGGTATCCCACCACACCAGATGCACACGCAATTCCGTGGAGAGGCTATCTACATGGCTGAGAACGATGTCCACTTCCCTCAGCTCACTGTTGGTCAGACCTTGTTGTTTGCTGCAAAGGCGCGTGCTCCACGTGATTATACCTTCCCCGGTCTCACTCGAGACTTGTACGCAGAGATTATGCGAGATGTCTTCATGGCAACTTACGGTATCATGCATACGATGAACACTAATGTTGGTGGCGTTATCATTCCTGGTGTCAGTGGAGGAGAGCGAAAGAGAGTCAGCATCGCCGAGGCAGCTCTCAGTGGCAGTCCTTTGCAGTGTTGGGACAACAGCACTCGAGGCCTTGATAGTGCGAATGCTCTCGAATTTTGCCGAACTATCAAGCTATCAACAGAGCTGACTGGTGCTACCGCACTCATCTCCCTGTACCAAGGCTCTCAGGATGCATACGAGGCAAGTCTCCTCCTCCACCCCGCACGTCACGTTCTAACTGTTTGCAGGTATTTGACAAGGTCACTGTTCTCTACGAAGGTCGTCAAATCTACTTTGGTGCCTGTGGCGATGCCAAAGCTTACTTTACAAATATGGGTTTTGACTGTGCCCCTCGCCAAACCACAGCAGATTTCCTCACATCCTTGACGAGTCCTGCTGAACGTCTGATTCGACCTGGCTATGAGAATCGCGTTCCTCGAACCTCTGAGGAGTTCTCTTTGGCTTGGAAGAACAGTGATCAGTATATGAAGTTGATTCGTGATATCGATCTCTACAATAAGAAGTTTCCAATTGGTGGTCCATCGGTTGCTGCGTTTGCTGCCTCACGGAGAGCTCAACAAGCAGTCACCCAGTAAGTTAACGCAACGTCTCGAAGTTGGTCCCGCAGCTGACATTACTTTAGACGTGTTCAGTCACCATATACACTTTCTTTATACCAACAAGTTATGTTATGTGTTGAGCGAGGTTTCCAGCGCCTGCGTGGAGATGCTAATATTACTGTAACTCGGGTTATTGCAAACAGTATCCTGGCTTTAGTAGTTGGTAAGTAACATACACTTCAGTGACTGAGCACTCACTAACTATTTTCAGGGAGCATGTTCTACAACTTGGACCAAACCACATCAAGTTTCTATGGCAGATCTGTTCTGATCTTCCTCGCGATCTTGCTGAATGCTTTTGCCAGCGCTCTGGAGGTAAGACCCCATATGGCCTCACATATACTCTGCAACTGCTGACCATGTTAGATTCTCATCCTATACGATCAACGTCCTATGGTTGAAAAACACGATAGATATGGCCTATATCACCCTTTCACAGAAGCTATCGCCTCCTCCATTTGCGACCTGCCATTCAAGGTTGGAAACTCCATCGCATTCAATCTGGTCCTCTACTTTATGTCCAATCTGCGACGAGAGCCATCAGCATTCTTTACATTCTTACTGTTCTCCTTCTCTATTACGGTGTCTCTATCGATGGTGTTCAGATCGATTGGAGCAAGCTCTCGTAGTCTCGTTCAGTCCCTGTTTCCATCTTCGATTCTGATCCTAGCTCTCATGACATATACTGGATTTGTGGTTCCTATCAAGAGCATGCATCCCTGGTTCCGTTGGATCAATTACATCGACCCCATCTCGTACGCTTTCGAGAGTCTAATGATCAACGAATTCCATGGTCGCGAGTTTAAGTGCGGTACTTTCGTCCCTGCAGGCCCTCAATATGACACAGTCGGTTCTCTTAACCATGTCTGTGGAGTTGTCGGTGCTGTTCCTGGATCGACCTTGGTTTCTGGCACCGAGTATATCAAATTGACCTTCAATTACGAGCCAAGACATCTCTGGAGGTATGTGTCCCCTTATCTGTAGCAACTCATGACTAACTGGCCTAGGAACTTCGGTATCATCATTGCACTCACTGTCTTCTTCACTTCTACCTATCTGGCAGCTTCCGAGATTGTTACCGCCAAGAAGTCCAAGGGAGAAATTCTACTCTTCCAGCGCGGTCATCAACACGCACGAGACTACCATAGTGATGTTGAGAAGCCAGCTCAAGAGGCCGGCTCGGTTTCAGGTCCATCTCGACCTGTCTCCGGTACGATTCAAAAGCAAACATCGATCTTCCAATGGAAGGACATCTGCTTTGACATCAAGATCAAGAAGGAGGATCGTCGTATCTTGAACCATGTTGATGGCTGGGTCAAGCCAGGTACTTTGACAGCTCTGATGGTAAGTATATAACTTTGCAATCAAGTTCTGAACAATGTTACTGACACCGTCTCTGCAGGGTCCTTCGGGTGCAGGAAAGACTTCTCTTCTCGATGTACTTGCTACTCGGGATACCTTCGGTGTTGTTTCCGGCGAAGCCTCGGTTGATGGTCATCCTCGTGATATCTCATTCCAACGCAAGACAGGTTATGCCCAGCAAGCCGATATTCACTTGGAGACCATGAGCGTTCGTGAGGCCCTACGATTCAATGCAGTTCTGTGCCAGGCAGCCGGTTTAGATAAGAGCGAGAAGCTTGCATATGTTGAGGAGGTCATCCATTTGCTGGATATGGAGAGCTACGCTGATGCTATTATTGGAGTTCCTGGTGAAGGTATGTTGTCTTGTCCCATTGCTGGTTACAAATTATTGACTTCGACAGGTTTGAATGTCGAGCAACGCAAGAAGTTGACAATCGCTGTCGAACTCGCGGCTAGACCTCAACTTTTGCTCTTCTTGGACGAGCCAAGTTCTGGCCTGGACAGTCAAACTTCCTGGGCTGTGCTTGATTTGCTTCAGAAACTTACTGCTCATGGTCAGGCTATTCTCTGCACTATTCATCAGCCTTCAGCCATGCTCTTCGAGAGATTCGATCGCCTGTTGTTCCTAGCACCTGAAGGCAAGCCCGTTTACTTTGGTGAGATTGGCCCAAACTCCTCGACCGTTGTAGGCTACTTCGAACGTAATGGTGCGAAGCCATGTCCAGAGGACGCCAACCCTGCTGAGTGGATTATGGAGATCATTGGTTGCACTCCTGGCTCTCACAGCGATATCGACTGGCCCGCGGTCTGGCGATCAAGCCCTGAATACGTCCAAGTTCACCGTGAGCTTGACGACATGGAGAAGGGATTGAGCCAGGGTGTAACTGTTCAAAAAGTAGTCTCTGATGATGATTACAAGGAGTTTGCAGCACCTTTCTCGGTTCAGCTATGGGAGTGTGTCAAGCGAGTCAATCAACAGTAAGTGCCTTTTCCACGGTCTTACAAGTTTCAACTGACGCGAAACAGGTACTGGAGAACTCCTTCCTACATCTATTCGAAGGCCGCCATGTGCCTGGGAACAGTGAGTTGCTCTCCTTTGTCTTTCTTCCGAATTACGCTGACTAGATAGGCACTCTTCCTTGGCTTCACTTTCTTCAAGGCTGACAAGAGTCTCCAAGGACTTCAAAACCAGGTTTTCAGTATCTTCATGCTGCTGTAAGTCTATTCACTCCTATGCTGGAGCCAATTTGACCTTTTCCATAGCACCCAGTCCTCCAATTTGGTACCTCAGATGCTTCCAAGCTTTGTCACTCAGCGTGACCTGTACGAGGCTCGTGAGCGTCCCGCCAAGACTTACTCCTGGAAGGTATTCATGCTTGCCAACATTTTTGTCGAGCTTCCATGGAACACACTGTGCGCAATATTGATCTTCGTTGGTTGGTACTACCCTATCGGCTTAGATCGAAATGCAGTGAGGAATGGTATTGGCTCACAGAGCGCTGTAACCGTTCTTCTGTTCATGGTGGTCTACATGGTCTTCACTAGCACTTTTGGCCACATGGTTCAAGCCGGTGTCGATCTCGCTGAGATGGGAGGAAACTACGCAAACTTACTCTTTATGATGTCTCTAATATTCTGCGGGTATGTTTTTCCTTCTCTAAAATACTTCAATAGCTAATTTCTCTGAAGAGTCATCGTTGGCCCCGACGCACTTCCCGGATTCTGGATCTTCATGTACAGAGTCTCTCCGTTCACCTATCTAGTCAGCGGTATCCTATCAACCTCCCTCACCAACGTCCCAGTCGAATGTTCCGAAGTCGAGCTCCTCCGCTTCGAACCCCTCCCAGAGCAAACCTGCGACACCTATATGAGCGAGTACATCCAGACAGCTGGCGGCTACGTTGCCAACCCCGAGGCTACATCCAGCTGTGAATACTGCCCACTCAGCAACACCGACGCATTCCTCAAGCTGGTTCACAACGAGTACAGCGAGCGATGGCGCAACTTCGGTATCCTCTGGGTCTACGTCCTGGTCAACATCATCGGCGCTCTGCTCTTCTACTGGCTCGTTCGGGTTCCTAAGAAGACTAAGAAGAGCCAGATCAAGTCTGGTGAGGTCGTTGCGCCCGTTCAGGAGTCTGGTGAAGTCGAGGATAAGGAGCCTGAGGTTACTGTCAATACCCGTGAGAATCGCGAGCCTTCGCCTTCTGGTGAGAAGTCTAGCAGTCGTCACGATCACAGTCAGGCCTAATTAGTTGATTGCTGCATCTATTGACTTCGAGCTTGGCGTTCTGGTGGTGGGCAATTACTGGTGGCTGACTGGCTTGTTTCGAAGCACGTTACATCACATATGCTTGCCTTTGCTCATAGGATCTGTTTTCAGTACAGATATTTGAGCTTCATCTGCATGGGAGGTTATCAGAATGAGGATTTGTTTGGAGTATGGATGAATGGACGGACTATGATGCGACTTGTTTTCTTCTTCTGCATTTTCGTTTTCTGTTATCTGCGTTGCTGGTCTTTGCTTGTTTACAATCCGTAACAAAGAAATGGAATACTGGGATCTGGATGGTGTCTTGCCATGGCGGGATGGTGGGACGAATGATTGGTTGGTTTGTTGCCTTTAATGGATGGATGAATGGATCATGGGTTGGTGGAATCATGGATGTTGCTTCGGATCAGAGACAGTACCGTGTGGCTTCTGTGTCGTGGACGTTAAACATCAAATGGGCTTACGTGCTTGTGCGATGATTCCTGTTGCTTGCTTTGTTTCTTTGTATGCTTTGCATTGAATTGCGAGCTACTGGTCAAGAGCTATGCTTGCAATGCAAGAGAGGTTGAGACTGAAAATGTGAATGCTAGGTTTGTATGTAGCCTAGAACGAATGAATAAATACAAATTTGCTTTTGAGCAAACGGTAGTTTGGTTTGGTTGTTCTGACCAGAGAGCCCATTGAGATAAGATCGCTGGGAGTTTGATTTTGTGACATTTCATGTTTCGCGATTTCTCATTGTTGTGCGGAAAGACTGATATCCTACATAAAACATGCTTGACCATGTCATGCGTATCTCATGTCCTTTCAACTCTTTCATTTTTACCTATTTCATATTTCGCATCTCGCAATTCTTCAGATTCGAGCTTAATGTTCTTACATCATGCTTCCAGAAATGCTGCCAGGAGGCGCAGTGGAGATTGGAGTAACGACAACCCATTCTTTGGAGTCAGTCTCGCTGTCGCTCTCAAAATCTTTGTTGACAAGCGATGGGGATTGAACCAGAGTAGAGGTAGCGGGAAACGGGGTCGAGACCGAGATGCTAGGTGGTGCCAGAATCCCAATCGGTCGGACATTGTAGGCATCTGTCCACCAATCACCCTCAGCTATTTCGAGTATTCATTAGCATACTTCACCATATGCAATCGAGACAGAAAGTATTATAGAGAAAATATTGGACCGGGAATCAGAACAAGAAATATCCAGGCAAATGAAACATTCAAACAAGATGTGGAGGAAGAGGAGGACTTGGCAGAAATGAAAGAACACTTACTCCTCCAAATATCCGGCCAGCACTGATTCGTCCTCCCGTCCGCGAGATGGAAATGCCCAAATGCATTATACCGATTTCCGTACGCCGTAATCGAGATCCGATGTGTCCCTGCCGCGAATTTGCCTAGGTGAAGTGTATGTGGTTGGAATGCAATTCGGCCTAGTTTCTTCGCCTGACTCCCCGCTCCAGCTCCGGCATTACGCTCTGTCAAGCTGGGCAGAGAATGCACAACTAATACAGGAGATGAGAATTGCGGCACAGTAAGCGTGAGATCGTGTGTTATACTAGGTGAATTAGGGAGAGAGAACGTGTAGTTGTATACTACATTCCCGACGTAGAATGGGAGCCCTCGAGTTGTTACGTCGCCCCAAGAGAGGGAAGCGATGTCGAGGGGTGAGATGAGTGTTTGTCCCGGGGTAGGGAATGTGACTGCGAAGGAGCCGAGGATGTAGATCCTTTCGATATTCGTTAAGACACCAAAGGCGAATGTAAGGGTCAGTGTGTTCTCCCCGGCTTGGATTGTATTCGGTGGGATAGGGAGGGTGCGAATCGCTTCGTCGACCCACCATCCTGACTTCCCTTTTGCGTGTCCAGTTCGTGAAGAAGAGGATGGGATTGCGGTATTGTTGAGACGGATGGAAGTCATTGTTTCGGGGGCTTCGAGGGCGAGGAGGGTGGGCTTTGTGATAGTGAAGGTGGATGTAAATTTGAAGAGGAGGGTTACGGTTGTGAGGGGCTTGCGCTCAGAGGAGGGAATTGTCCAGGGCTGTCGCCAGGCCATGCCTTTCCGGGGGAGTTTGAGTTGTGAGCGAATGATATTGTCGATTCGAAGGACTTCGGTGGGTGAGGAGAAGGTATCGTCTGGAGACGTGCTGAGTTTGTATGATGCATAGTCGAGGGTTAGGACGTTGGGCTCGGTGAGCGTTATGCCTTTGAATGTGAGGTCTGGTGGTGGGAGGCTGATGTTGGTTAATGATTGAAGTATTTGGAGAGGAGATGATGTAGTAGAGGGGAAGAGGCGTAATAGGAGACTGGCGCAACCCTCGAAGCGGTATGAAAATGATGTCCAGCTATGCTTTTGGTGACTGGATATCACACTCTCTTCTCCAGTAAAGGTATCCAATTTCTCAACTTTCCAATTTCCTTTCAAAGATACAGTAGTATCGAACGGGTTCTGTCGGTCGGTATTGCAGATGAAGACGAATCGCTCGTCGCCGTCCTGTCGCATTTGATACAACAGTTTGTCTGCAAGTACGTTCTGACCTATAGTCACTCGCACTTCGCGATACGGCTCTAGCGCAGAGAGAATGCTCTGCTCGCTCCAGAATATGTTCTTACTCTGTTCAATGCTTTGACCCCGTAGTGGTACTTTGGCATCCACGAATTCTGGGGCACTTCCTGCTATAATGACTTTTCCTCCTCGGATGGTGAAGTTCTGGAGGATCTTCAAGGTGGAAGAGCGAATTGTTCGAAGGTTCGGAACGATCACCGCATCGTACTCGCATTTGCCCACCTGGAGCGTGCTTCCGCGAGGTTTGTTGGAAACTTGACCGGGCAAGAGGCTTTCGGCTATGAAGTCGAAGTCGATGAGACCGTGGAGAAGCCATCTTGTGAGATCAGCGAAAGCTTGATCTCGGCTGGAGAGTTCATCACCGCTGCCATTTGGTCCGAATGCGAGCCAGTAGCTCTCAATGGGATGAATGACAGCAACTCTCGTGACTGCTTTGCCTCTCGTCATTGCGACACCCACTCGCGCAAAGTGATCCTCGACATGTCCATACTCCTTGTACCATGGACTCTGGTATCCGATGCATGCAGGATAGTCCCGTTTACCCTCACCAGCCATACTTACCCATGTGAGATGGTGGACACGGAATGTTATTCCCAGGGCTGCTTGCCAGTCTCCACAGCCTTTATGGCCCTCGAACGTGAAAGTCCAATGCGTGACTCCATAAATCTCGCACATTGTCCCTCTGGTTCCATTTTGACGTGAGACACTGGAGGCTTGCTTTGCAGTGTTATACTCCACCCAATCTACCAGCAAGTCCATACCAGGCATCTCCTGATTTCTGTAACAACGCATGGCTTCTCCTAGAGCTGTTGTCTGAGAGTATAGTGTAGGCTCTTCCATCATGTGGCCGTTGAGCATCAAGTTGTTTTTTCTGCACCACGAGGAGAGTTGATCCATGAAAGCCGTGACAAATCTCTCTGCAACGTGATCGTGGAACTGATGCCGAATTCTGCTTGGGCTACCATGCGGGAGATTCCAGAATATTTGAGGCAGATTGGCGACGATGTCTTCGTCGTAGGCTTTCTCGAAAGAGACTGGAAGATCTGCTGTCCAGGGTAGGAAGACATCATTTTCTGCTAATGGATTTGAAAGTTGGGTCTTAGTCGCGAATTGGGGTTCGTCTGTGAAGATACAGGGAACGGATTTGCCGAATTTGTCGCCGATCTTGTCTTTGTAGACTTCATGGGTGGTTTTGATGAAGCTTGATATTGCTTCTGGGCTGAGCGTATCGACGTAAGTTTGATCGTTGAACCATGGAGACCCGTTGTTCGTTTCCATATATGCGTACCAGACATTACTTCCAGTCTGACCTTTTTTCAAGATACGGCTGGACTTGAGACATCCGTTCTCATCGACTGCTTAAAGTCAGCAAATGGTTTGAACGACGTTGAAAATCGTGCAACATGAGAGCACTTCGTTATTGTGCTAAAGCTCGCCACAGCTTTAACACAACATGATCGACTTCGCTGTTGATTACTTACGAGTAACGTCATAGGTTGCTAGAAGATGCCCATTCTCAGTCCGAGATGCTCGCGCGGATGATGGTGATTGATTTCTGCAACATCAGCTTTGAGCGAGCAATCAATATCTTGACATACCCGCCTAAGTCCACAGTTCCATAAGGATGGCGTGTGAACAAGATATGTTTACCCTTATGTTCTGGATTCTGTTTGATGACTTTGCCACCAGCACTTCCCGAAGGCCATCGATCCTCGTCGTAGCTAAAGAGTAAGCCATTGCAGATTTCTCAGTGAACTCTTTGACTTACAGACATGCCAGCATGTTCTTGCTTTCTGCATATTCAACACAAGAAAGAACAATGTCCATGAACTCAGGTCCTAGATATTCAGTATCTAGGCCTGTGCGAACATGCATATGAAATCCCCCCATTCCCATGTCAGCAAAGTTGTCAATTTGTCTTTTCAATTGCTCTTTCTCTAATTTTGTATTCCATGCCCATAATGGACATCCTCGATATTCCGAAGTCGGGTTCTTGAACAGCTTTCTGCTGAATGCTTCTGAACTCTTTGGATACGTCAAAGGGTTGACCTTCTTCGTTGTGTTTAAGTGTTCTGCCATTTTCGATTGCTTAGGAGCAGCATTGACGAAAGAAGTCAGGTAATCCATGTTGTGGATGAAAACTTCAAAGATACTGAACAGATGAAGTACATGTGAAATGAGAATGCCATTCCAATTGCTTGCATGTCGTCCAAAGGGAGTTTCACTAAGTGAGGGGCAAGTCCCAAGATCGCCACGTGATCTTGAGCGCCAAAGAAACACGAGCCGGGAGAGAGCGCGGACATCAAGTTGAGGACGCGCCGAATATCAACAACGACATCTAGCACTCTCGCATTATGGCTTGTAAGCACCGTATGCCATATGTATTACAAGACTTGTGCTAATAATGATAGCTCGCGAGGATCGCATCCAGTCACGGCTTCGAGGAGCTCAGTATGTATCATCAAAACGCCCCTCTGCGACGCTACTTGCTAATGAATACATAGGAGGCGTGAGATCAAAGAGGTGGACTTTGGTCTTACCTTCCCAGCTTTACCATCAGATGCAAGTCCGCCCATCGAGCCTCCACAAAGCGATTTACCACAAACCCAGCTTCCTCCCCAAAGTTCAAGTCGACGAACTCCTGCCAGATCCCCACCACTTGTTCCAGTTGTGACTCAGGACATTGCTCGCATTTCCCAAAGCACAAACGATGCAAATACATCTGCGAAGAGAAGAAAGTTAGACACCGATATAACTCCCGCCTCCTCGCGCAGTACTCGATCGCAAAATCCACCACGACGCGACATATATGCAGTTGAGACCGAGCACAATGCAGAACTAGAGCAGGAGGACTCATCTATTCTAGAACCTGCAGTCGCTACCGCTGAGCAAGATGCAGTCAATCATTACCAGATCGATGGGCCTTCCGATCCCTCTGTTTTAGATGTGGCAGAGCATTCAGTTGCATTAGAAACAACAACTATCATCGAACCAGAACAGCCTTCCACGATTGCATCCCCAGCCAGACCGACTAGAACGCCATTGGCTTCGCAAGCATTCGACGAAGTAACGGAAAGCCCCAAAAATGCCCCCGGTAGTGGTCGTAGGCAGCGTGTAATTAGTGCGACTCTGCAGACAAGTTCACAATTACAGCAGATACAAAATGCAGACTCGGACGCACGCACTGCAACTCCTCCCACCCGGAGAAAACGCAAGAGAGGAGAGGCAAGTGTCTCGCCACAAATTCGGGAGAGTCAAGAGCCTTCAGCTATCGACGAAATTGACGAATTGTCGCCAGAGCAGCCAATTCGCCGTGGACGTAAGCCAAAGGTTGTTCAAATGCCACCACTGGAGCAGGAGAACACGGATAATGCTGAAGAGGGTGAGGCGGAAGCCATAGATGATGAGGAAGCCGCTGCTGTATTGAAGAAGAATCGTGGCCGTCGAACCTTGCAACGATTCGCAGCTGCGTCTCCGGATCTTGATACCCTGAACACGTCTAGTCTGCTGCAGGTTGGGCGGTCTAGGAAACAACAGCGTGCAGAATCCAGTCCGGTGCAACAACGAAATCCAAAGAAGCCCACTTCAAAACCACAACAGCCAAAGAAAACAGCGAAGACATCCGGCAAGAAGTTACATGCCGTTGGAGGACCTGTTCCTGTCACAGTTCATCGCTTGACACTGCCCCCTCTTTACGACGAGAAAGAAACCGACGCGGATATTCTCAACGCAGAAATGCCTCACATCAAACGATCTGGCGTCAGTGCGATCGATGTGCTAGGCTCAATATGTCGAGAAATTATCGGCACCCAACTTGGCTCACTGGAGCAGATGGGCAATAGTTGCGAGGATTCAGCATCAAGGCGAGAATACAAAACGAAGTGGAACGCTGTTGAAGCATTTGGAAAGGAGTTACAATTACGACTTCTCACACAGGTAATTAATCAGTACCTCTAGTATTAAAATTGCTGACGATGTTGGAGGCAATCAACCTTGACAATGCCTACTGTCTAGAACGCAGAGTTAGAGATGAGTTGAGAAAGAAGAATGCCTTGCGTGAAGAAGTGCTGCAGGTTCGGAAAGAACGAGAGCAGGTTGCCCTTCGTATGGATGAAATCCGATTGAAGCATGAAAGAGAGAAAACCGACGCACAGGTTAGTGTTGAAAATGCAAAACAGCTGTCGTGTACTAACTTCCAGACAGAGCCGAGATACTCTAAATGCCGCCGTTCATGACATAGAGATGGCCATCGAGATGGGCAAATCGAACCAGACATCCGCAGAGATCAATCACTCTACTGACTTGGCTGGTACGGAATTGCTCATCAAACGGGTAGCTGGCGAGGTCAGTAATAAGGGGGATTCAGGAGGTATCTTGAAGCAGATCAAGGACTTCAATGCGTTCTTGGAGCGGGCGGCATTGGCGTTGGAGGCAAAGAAGGTTTGAGGAAATGATGAATATGATACCCACTGAACTTATGACACCGGAGTACTCGATATTCTCGCAAGCATCGTTTGTGTCGTGCAGAAAAAATGCTTCCACCACAACTTACCTAGGCCTTCAACCACCATCATAAAGAGATGTCTCTCTGGCGACTTCCATTTGCATTGGGCCCACAAGCCTACTAGGGACCTGCGAAGGTTGTTCCTGCCTCATATGTCGGGATAACCGACTTCGACAAGAAACAAAGGCTCACGACGCTTTCGCTTTTTCAATACCTTTGTTCCGAATATCTATTACTTCATTGACGCATATCCCGCTTTGCCGATCCAATTCCAAAACTGAACACACCTTCGTACCAGGAATAAAAGATTGGATTCATTCAAACACACGGCACAAACAACGAGTCGGTCTCGTCGTCCTCGACCTTACCAAGATGAAGCGGCGAGCGCAGCCTGCTGCCATGGAAGACGCAGATCCCGAAACGGGTGAAGCAATACCCAATACGAGGACCAATGCCTCGTTCTTCTCGCAGACAAAGGAGCCCCTTTCGCCGAAGAATGGTCCCAGGAGAAAGAGAAAGGCATCCACAGTAGACCACATGCAATCGGTGTACAAGGGACTTATCGTAGATCTTGTGACTGAAGGTTCCAAAGGGCCGCTAAACATACTTGCTGGGGAGCACGATGACAACCATCTTGTGTGGAAAAAGTCTGGCAAACATCGAATTTTCTTCTGCCCCGGTAAGATTTCCACCCCGTAGATTTTATAGCTGCTTACGTGTGTACTAGACAAGGTCGTCAATGGCGAGACAAAGACACACGTTGAACGCGATATCAGCATCCACAAAGCAGAACTTTTACGAAAAGATCCCGAGCTCATGATAGGGCAAAGAGTGTATAATACCTTTGGCAACATAGAACTCAAGGCATATCTGCTCCTCTTCGGCCCAAGTATTGTTCTAGACAAACCTTACGTCTTCCTCAACCTCGGTGACGAGATTCCAGGCGTGGGGTGCCCAGATCTGCACTGTACATTTCGCCTCGTCGAAGACTGGGAATTCGTCGCACGACGTGCAGATATCTCACACTTCGACCAAAATGTCGTTGTCAATATTTCGCGCGCAGATGTCCAAGCAGACCGTAGAATCACGTACGATCTCCAGAACAAGAAGCTCGCAAGTACATGCGTCAAGCCAACGTGGGGTATCGAAGTCGCCGCGGCAGAGCTTTTCCCACGTCCATCTTCGTCGACTACTGAGACTCCTCCAAGGAGGAGAACAAGGTCTTCTTTTGCTGAGAACGACGGAATCAGAGTGTCGTCTGGGCAGCAGAGTAGTGTGGCGATGAAGATGATTGGCTTTGGAAGTGAAATCGGAGATACGGGTTTGAGGGCTGACATCAATGTCAAGTTCATGTTAGCCGATTAGCGAGGGAACAGGATTTTTTGTCAAGAAGTTAAGACAGGTGACTGTGGTACGCCCGTTATTAGTTTCTCGTCCTTCCGAACTGCCTCATTTCCACTCGGCTACATCTCCTACTCATGTCGGTCCGCTACCATTCTTGTGCACCTTGAAGATTTCGAGGTCCAAAATGTATTCAAAGTATTCTGCTATTCGACAAATTGGCGAATCCGAAAGTCGATTGCTAATGCACTTCATAAATCAAACAAATCTCTTTTCTATCTGCTAAGGTCGATTTTTGCTGATGATTGCTTCTGACATTCAACGATCCCGTTGTAAAGTCGTCACGATCTCATCATGATCTGTTCAGGCTTCTCATTCTCTGCTTGAATATCTCGTATGTCCATGGATTTACAATGTCTCCATTAGCGAGAACTGTGCTTGTGATTCATGTAAGATTATCACAATCCAAGTGGAGAGGTCAACATTATCTGGCCTCAAAAAGAAGTTTGATAGAGCCTTTCTTATTGATCATGACCTTCGCATAGGAGCGCTGCATTTCACCATTTGGCGCTTGCTGCTGACATCTGCCCAGTGCCGAGGCGTCGTCATCTTTGCACCTAATGTCTTACTCCGATTCCAAATGTTGTCAGCATTCAAGGGGAAATAACAAGCGGATATTTCAATAATTATTTACTAGAGACTTTCACAAACAAAGTGTTCTGTTACCAATTCTATCAACGGTCAAATTGCTGATTCGGAAAAACGATTAGCTGAGGTAGAACTTTAAGCTCGAGCCCAACCTGAAGTTGTCGAAGATTTGGCTTGGGACTGCTTATCAAGCTTCTAAGGAGACATGTCTGAAGAACTATTCGATTTCATTATTGTCGGAGGTTCGTCACTTCTTTGTCCTTACTATTCATTCTTTGACTTCTTTCACAAGGCGGTACCTCCGGCTGCGTAGTCGCCTCCCGCCTTGCAGAAACACCATCACGTCCATCCGTACTCCTCATCGAAGCCGGGTCATCAAACTCGTCATTATCTCTTCGAACACCTGAGTCTCGCTGGACAACATGTTTGACTGAACCGGAATTGAATTGGAACAATGTTTCTACCCCTCAGGCTCAACTCCACGACCGCATCTTGCCATGTTTTAGGGGCAAAGGTCTAGGTGGAAGCTCGGCTATTAATTTCTCGAATTGGATTGTTGGCTCAAGATACGATTTTGATCACTTGGCTGAGCGTGTTGGCGATGATGCGTGGAAGTGGGATGGTGAGGGGGGAGTGAAGGAGAGATTGAGACGTGTGGAGAGATTGAATTTGCGGGAAGATGTAGATACAGATGGTATCTATGAAGACAAGTTCTTGGATCGGGACAGTCTGAGGAGACATTCCACAAAAGGCAAGGTGGGTATGACGTTTGGTGACCCAGCTGTACCGAAGTGGGCAGAGATGCTGTTTGACGCTGCAAGAGAAGCAGGGGTGAGTGATTTCCCACTTTATTTCAGCAGTAGTCTATAAGCCTGTTTGAGGGTAAATTGATGACACGTACAGGTCAAAATTAACGGAGATATCAATTCAGGCGATCCGACGGGCTGGGGTCTCTGTCCTTCGACTTACCACAACGGCTCTCGTGTCACAGCAGCGACTGCTTACCTGTCTTCGCCTCCAAACGACCTCCATACCGTTACTTCAACATCAGTCTCCCGGATTCTTTTCTCCTCGGATTCCGGATCCAGACGCGCTGTTGGTGTGGAAACTTCAGAAGGTCAACAGTTCAGAGCTTCAAAGGAGGTCATCATCTCGGCTGGAGCTATCGACTCTCCGAAAGTGCTGCTACTTTCGGGTATTGGTCCTCGAGAACAACTCCAAAACTTAGGCATCGACGTTGTTAGCGACCTTGAGGGCGTGGGCAAGAATTTGAAGGATCATCCTATGGCAACCATCACTTTGCTATTAAAAGCCAATTCTACGGCTCCGGACTTAGATGACAATGAGAAAGATACAGCAAAAGGCGTCGGGACCCCAATGCCTTCTGCATATCTTTCTCCTCCTGCTATCCTAACTTCTTCTGAATTCTCCAACTTGCCGGACAAGACCCAGCAGCATCTTCGAAAGGTACCACTTGTCGAACATGGCGCGAACAATTTACCCATGACTGTCCCTCCAGACGCCATTCCAGCAGGCGCCAAAATCGTCACAATCTTCACAGCCCTGCAGAATACTCAATCTTCTGGCTCTGTGACACTGGCGTCTTCTTACCAAGCTGACGCACCAACGATAGACGTCCGGATCTTCGAACATGAATACGACCGCCGTGTTGCTATCGAGGGCATGCGGTCACTCATGGAGTTCGTGAAGACCCCGGCCTTGAGCGCCAATGTCGCGGAATTACTAGAGTGGCCGGAAAGCGAAAGCGACGAAGATATCCTGGAGCACTGGAGAGCAACTGCTATTCCATTCTTCCACTTCGGTGGAACATGCCGGATGGGGAGGGATGATGGGGATGCAGGGTCTGTTGTGGATAAGGAGTTCAAGGTCAGGGGAGTGGAAGGCCTAAGGGTTGTTGATCTGAGTGTGATGCCTGAGCTGGGGTGTGGACATACTTCTGCTATGGCGTATTTGATTGTGAGTTTCCTTTCCTTATGTCCAACCTCACCTCTTATTGACGTAGGTCGTAGGGAGAGCTGGCTTCTGAGAACATTGTGGCAGAGTATGAGCTTTAAGTAGCAACAGGCATCATCACTATATAATGCCAAATTACTCCGTGTGCTTTGACTACTGTAGGCTGTCCATTTTTAGTCCGAAAGCTCTGACTAGCAGTTACATCTAAAGTGCCATTGAAGTCTTTCTCCAGCTGTTCGTCATGTCAGCTGAACCCACCCCCCCC
>Ga0207879_100145_pt1 | contig 60736 bp, 53 predicted proteins | sample LinPmetageLP24_FD_184045 | JGI IMG/M metagenome (GOLD analysis project Ga0207879, IMG submission 184045) | Marine viral communities from the Pacific Ocean - LP-24 (SPAdes) | ecosystem: Environmental > Aquatic > Marine > Oceanic | place: Pacific Ocean | collected 2009-08-30 | reverse complement strand
GCTTCAGCTGCTGAGGATAGGACGCTGAACACTTGGAGAATGGCCTTCAAGCTAGCCTGCTAACATTACTAACCCACGAGAACCCGTAAAGATAAGTCAGAAGAGAGAAGCCAGAAGCCAGAAACAGCTGATGTAGGGGCTCAAGGAGTTAAGAATCCACTTCGAGAATTGTATTTGTAAATTAGTAATAGTTGCCCTATCGGTTTAGCCGCCGGGCGTTAATAAATTGTGTGTGTGTGTGTATTCCAGCATGCCGAGGATGCGATTCTTGCTCAGGTAGGATCAATGTCAACGCTCATCACACCTGTTAGCTGTGCTGTGCAGACTTAATTTGGGCATACGGAAATTAAGCGTTAGCCATTATGCTGGGAAAATTTTAGGCATACGCAGATTTCCTATTTAGGTATACACAGATCTAAGGATATGCCCCCGGAATGAGCGCCGGGAGGAGGATGGAGTACCGTCTCCCTTGCAGACTCAGTTTTAGACGTACGCAAATTTAAGCATACGCCCTCGGTGACAGCAGCGTCAGCAAAGCCATTCGAGGAAATTTCTCTCGCGCCGGGCATCGTCTCTACCATGGGTTGGTTGAAGTGAAAAGGCGGACACCTTAGATCATGGTTTGTAGTTCGTTTTAACATAGTCGCCAAGAATAAACTCTTCTTCTCCATATTGTGGCTGTGGCGATCAATGGAGTATGATCGACCCTGAAGCCGTGCCAGAGCACGCCAACAGCACGCCAGCTGGCGTGCTCTGGCGGCCTCCGACAACCAGCCATCAGAATGCTTGTCTGATTTGAGCTGGTGGTATCTCTAATAATTTCACGCAGATTCCCTGGCGCGATGGGACATGCTTCGATACTTTCAAAGTATACTTTCCTGTTTCAGTCTATCTCCGGGCAGATCTGACGAAGCCTCAGTCCTCCCTCAAAATGGAAGTCGGATGGTTGGTGAAAGTCAGTTGGGGCGGATGCGGGTAGTACCCCCACCTATTAGCACAGCCGTCAGGGTTAACCTGGCTGGTTCGCATACATGAACAGTGACCACGATCATCCGAGAAAAATTTCCTCGAAAGGTCCGCCGGCGTCGCTGTCAAGAGGGAATATGCTTAGATGTGCGTATATCCAGACTGAGGCTGCCACCCCCCCGTCTCCCGGCGCCTGTTTCGGGGACATATCCTTCAATCCGCGTTTGCCTAGAACTAACCTTGAAAAGGATTTTCTTCAGAGGATTACCCCAGCTTCACTTGGTGTGTGGGCATATACTTAAATCTTTGTATACGCAGAATTGAGTCTGCACAAAGGATCCATACAATTACTTATCTAGGCTGCCATTGGGGGGCATCTGCTTAAAATCAAGAACGCCGCAACCTTTGCCCCCTCCAGGCGTTTGGAAGGCGGCATATGCTTAAATCTGCGTACGCCCAGAATCTAGAACGCCACGCCCCAACCCCTCCTCCAGATGCTTGCTTCGGGGGCATATGCTTAGGCGGTAAATGCTTCAATCTGACGCCCAAATCCAAGAACGCCGCACCCTCACCTCTCACCCTCCGGACACTTGCCTTAGTGGCATATGCTTAAACCTGTGTATAGGTAAAATCAAGAAGGCCGCACCTCAATTCCCGCCCCGCCAAGTACTCATTATAAGGGCCTATACTTAAATCTACGTATACTTAAAAGTAAAAAGGTCATACCCCACCCCTTCTTACACTTGTCTCGCTTACCTCGGGGTGTAGGCTTAAAACTGTATGTGCCTAAGATCAAAAAGGTCATACCCCCAAGGTACCGATCTGTCATTGCCTTATCTTTGCCCCTGCTGCAGGGCACACGCTTGAATCTGCACATGCCCAAATTCAAGAAGGTCATATTCCCACCTCCTTCCCGGCGCTCGTCTCGGGGCATACAGGCGGCCTATATCTGCGCATGCCCAAAATGAAGGAGGTCGTACTGAAGGTACCTTCCGTACCCTCCACCTTTATTTAGTTTTCACTTTTCAGGGGATGCGGGGTGATCTCGCTTCGTTGCGGGGTACTTGCACAATAATGTGCACAGCCTCGGTGGGTGCTCATAGACATCGCTGGGTCTTCTCAAGACCAAGTAGCTCCGCATCTCTCTGGCGATCAGTGCTATGAAGTCCATGACAGTACTCTTGATTGATTAGCCATCATGCCATTCTCGTTCAGGTTCAAGGTAGAATGCATTTTATTTCACAAAACAAACTCCCAAGCAAACTAGCAGCAAAATACTCCGTACTCGCGACGAGGAACGTAACCCGAACCAGTCAAGACTGAAGTCGCAGTGTCTGCATCATCTCCCAACACTCATCCATACATTCCTCCATCACAATCTCCTCTTCCTGCTCCTCATTCCCGTGTATATCTATCTCCTCATCGATTTCTGATACAATCACCTCCTTTCCACTACCTGTTACAAAGTCACGATTAAAAAGCTGCTGCCTTGGGCCAGAATACCCGTATACAGGTGCTCTGCCCGGACGCGAAAAAGATGAGTCTTCACCATCCTCGCCCGCTCGGGACCAAATTTCTCCACGTCCTTTGCGTTGGGTTCAGTAGGGTCATAGTTCGATTCGACAATGCAACCAGGCGCCATTTCATAGAGCATATCTGTTAGTGTTGGCAGAAACCGCTTACTAACGGCAACTAGAAGATCTCCTAAAATCCTGCAGATGTTCTTTAAATCTGTTGAATCGACGAGTTGCTGATAGTGGAGGTGATCTTTGTGCTTCTCCACGACACTGCGTACCTTACTCGGTTTCCTTAGCTTCGCGAGTCTATCTTTGAAAATGTCGCGATAAGCAAGATACACCATCTTCTTGTCGTGGTCTGAAACTGACATGGTGGCGTCCGAGGACATAACGAAAGCATCTGGACGGAATCGCCGTTGGCGGAGTTGCTATTCAGTGAGGCTCCACAAATTCACAATTCTTGTGCACGGACCTCATTTTTGAAGCTTGATACCCCGCGATTTTGACACCCAGCCTCAGGAATCTGCCATACTGATTGCACTTCTCAGCCAACAAATATTGAATGATGCCCCTGGCACAAAGTTTCGTAGATACTATTGCACAGTGTGCCCACTTTGTATAGAAACTGGCCGTGGCTGATATGGGACAGGTGTTTTGACAATGATACCTATTCCGATCTAACCATTAAATGTCGCGATAGATCTTGGAAAGTTCACCGCGTTATTGTTTGCTCCCAATCGAACGTTCTGCATGCAGCATGTATGGCAGGCTTTAAGGTTAGTATTTCGGGAGTGATCATCATCCAGCTCGAAATCTTACTCTTTATAGGAAGCACATACAGGTGTCATTGATCTAGACGACGATGATCCGGTCGCCGTCGAAATAATGTTAAAATACTTCTATACCGGCAAATATAACGAACCGATCAACGAGAGCAAAGAACTGCATCTACAGTTACAGGCTCAAGTCCTCACATATAACTTAGCCGATAAATACGATATACCGACTTTGATGGGGCTCGCAGAGAAGAGGTTCAAATCTACGCTTGACCAGGGGCCTACACCAGAAGAATATCTATCTGTGGTTTCAGATGTCTACACTGTACCTACACCAACCAACGCCTTACGGGCCATCGCTGTCGAGTATGCTAGAATTAAATTTCGAGACATGATGCAAAGCGCCGATCTTGAATTTTTGCGAGCTCTGCTACAGGATGTACCGGAGTTCGCTTTCGATGTACTTCAGCTGTTCGTCAACGCCCCACTGAGAGGTCGTTGTTTCTCCTGTGGTCCAAATCAGAATGCCGAAGCACTCCAGGCGCGCTGTCTCAACTGCGGCAAGGGAGGGATTTCTCTGACACATTGATGAGACTTGGATGAGCTTTTTAGCAGATGAAGGCACAAGTCAGTTTCTCCGTTATCAGTGCAGACTTTGAGATGGTAGGCAGATGGGCTGTGCCTATAGTTGAAGTCGATTATGGAATGCATGATCTTTCCTGTTATGACTTCATGCTTGCTAGCTCAATTTCTGAACAAGATATAACCAAGCAAATATGGTAGTCCGTTAAGGCAGTGTTATCGCAGGACCGTATTGCCTGGAAACGGTAGTTAGTAGTATGTTCCTACGAACATCTACAGTAATGGCGTCTTCTGTAGAACTCGAACGCTGCCTCTTCCTTTCTTTTGTCTGTTCTAGTGATGTCTTCTCTCTGCATCCATGCACCTGATTGGTATCCTCTATAGCTTTTGGCAGCTTCTATATTTCTCTTGGAAGGATGAGCCTCTTCACATTATTATGTGAGACATGGTCTTTGGGCCAGTGGAAGAGCTGGATATTAGACCGATCAGCGGGAAGGAGCAAAGCCCTAGCTGTCTGTGGCTCGCTCGCCATTGTTTGAAGTATGTTGCAACCGAGATGCTCTCCGCCAGTCGTTATTTGGACAGTCGTTATTTGGACAGTCGTTATTTGGACAGTCGTTATTTGGACAGTCGTTATTTGGACAGGCGTCGGTCGGGTCGTGTGAGTGATTGGAGACCAGTTCGAGCTTGATGTCTCCGATAACATTTTCGGTCTTGAGCTGACTGCTGTTGCCGTCAATAATTCTCGCTGTCCTTGGGAGATTGCGTCTTCTGATGTCGTGTTTCTACTCCTGTCAGGCTGTTCTTTTACATAGAATTCTTGTCGTCTTAACAAGCATAGCTGTTTACATCAGGGGGCGATTCTGCGGTGGTCCTGCGGGGGTGCGGCTCAATGGCGCAAGCTGTGCCAAGATGCCGTGTGGTAGGAGCGTTCATCCCCACAGCTTGGTTGGTGGCTTGGCTTCTTGCCAACTCCAGTTCAGTCTCCACTTGATCTACCCTGCCAAGGAAGATCCTGTGCGCCCGCCGTTCTGAGCTTTCGCTGCAGCCTCGTCTTTTTTCTTCCTCATTAACAACAACATACAACTGCTAATCTCCACCACAACTCTAGATTTGTGTCGCAGATTTCAGAACGATTCCGAAAGCCCTAAATACCCCATTGCTGGAGTTTGGAGATCTGCGGAGTTGATTCGACGCCTCTAACGCACTTGGCGCAACGTCCAATCCAATGTCCTCCTCCCAGGACCTGAGAGTGAAGCCGTGAATCTCTCTGTTCGTTGGCTTCCATTGCTGTTCATATACTGTCGAGCGGCGTAACCTCAGAAGCCAACACAAAATTTCCAAATCATTCCACAGTATCGATCTGCTGACTACCGAGTCACCCACAACACAACTCTGTCGTTGGGCATCCAACGGCAGGCGAAAGTGTTACCGGCAAGCTGGCCATCGACAGCAACCCTGACAAAAAAGCAGTCATGGCGTCCAATCTCCAATACAACTATGATTCTCTCCCAGGTCGTGTAGTCCGCTTACTGCGATTATGGCCAGGGCCACCAGACTCTCCCCTCGTTTGTTCCCTGAATAATGTATCTCTGGACGACCCAAACCTGGACTACAAAGCCATGTCCTACGTCTGGGGCGATAAAATCCCCCAGTCTACACTCTGGATTGATAAGATAGATCACAAGCAGCTTTTGATTCGCCCCAATCTAGCTGCGGCACTTAGACAGCTTCGGGAAAACCAACTGTCATGCTGCGATCTTAGCTGCGCCTGTCGAGGAAATTCCACAAGTATCCGCCAGACACTTCATGAGCAGTTTACCTTTCCGACATATCTTTGGATAGATGCTGTCTGTATTGATCAGAACAATATTGAGGAACGGGGCCAACAAGTGTCCCTAATGTTTGAAATCTACACCAAAGCTTCAGTCGTTGTTGCCTGGCTCGGGGAAGAAGACAAGTACACCGTTCCAGCCCTTCGGCTGCTCTATGGGCTTTCTGGTCTCTGGGACTGGTGGTCGGATGATGCAAAGGCTGCAATCCGCCACTTGGCTCACAACGAGGAATTCAAAAGCTTCTGGCTTGCACTGGGCCATTTCTTTGCACGGACCTGGTGGACGCGAATGTGGATTGTACAAGAGATTGTCCTGGCAAAGGACGCGATTCTTGTTTGTGGTCGCTGGTGCGTGAGCTGGGATCGACTTTGCAAGGCGACGCCAGTATTGATGGATAGCTCTACCGATGAGCTTTTCGAAGCAACCCTCGTCACAGGAGATTTTCGCCATTTCCATGCAGCCCTACGAGGTATTGGCCTACTCAAATGCTTAAAGGAAACTAGCATGGAAATTGGTCATAATTCGACCGGAACCAGTTCGCGAGAGAAGTGCCGTTTATCTGCACTGCTACATATTGGGAGAAGTTATGAAGCCACCGATCCGCAAGATAAAGTTTATGGGATCCTAGGACTTCTTCGTGGGTTTGAAGTCTTCCCACAGCTGGAAGTCAGGTACGATAGGACGGTGAGTGACCTTTATATGCGCACTGCGGAATTGATATACAAAGAAGAAAATCTCAACTTTCTTGGATTGGTAGAGGTTAATCGATCCAGCGATCAGAAAAGACAGTTCATCTTGCCTTCCTGGGCTCCAGATTTTACTGTTCCTACAAATTACTTACCAATATTCAGCGGCATGAGATATCCACCAATATGGTCAGATAAGGCTGAGGTTTCACGAGAGATGTCAGGAACATTTACCTTTACTGGGGACTCCAAAGGTTATTGCAAGTTTGACCTGAAGGCGAAAACCATCACCGTCACGGGCTTTCGGGTGGACACGATCCAAGGAATCAAAACACGATTTGTGGATATCATACCAGACTTCAGGCGGGGCCATGCCGGAAGGTATGGTAAGCGTATATGTTGGCTCCCGCCTGACGAAACAAAAGAGTCTGAGCTTGAGGAAGTCTGGAATTCTGTTTTGGGTCAGAAACCCACCCAGGCCCGAGCTTGGGTTCCCGCTGAAAAGGTTGGCGTCGAAGGCAGCTTTCCTCCCCCCCATATGAATCCACAGTGCTTCCAAACAGCGAAGATGGGATTATACGGCGTCACAGATGCGGCTATCTATGTAGATGACCATATCTGTGGGCTACTGGGACTTGGTGTACCATGTATCTTGCGCCGGCGAGCGAACTCGTGGCGTTTCGTGGGCTTGAGGTGAGTTCTCAACATTGAACCATTCTTGTCCTGACAAGCTCGGCTAATGCTAAGGTTGAAAGCGGTATCATTGGTTCTGAAATTATGCAAGGCGGTCTTATGGAAGGGCTAAAGACAGGGTTATTCTCCCTGGAAAAGTTTGTAATTGGATGAAATGCGCAGGAGCAGATATTGAAAGAATGCGAGGCCGAGAATGAGACATTTGCGCAAGGGCAGGGACGATGGTGACGATACCGTTTGAGTTGGCTTTTGATTTCATTACAACGAGTTGAAATACAACGGACATGAAGACATCCAGTTTTTGCTTGAAAGTGGAGTAATACACTAAGATGACTTAGCCCCTCTTCATCGGCACTTCGTAGTTGCACTGAAGAAGAAAAGGGACGATGCTGCAGCGAAAGCTCGGATATCGTAGGCCTCGCTGGTCATTGAGCGACATAAATTTGCTCACCTTCGGCCTCTCTGCACTGCTTTTGGAGATGCTCAACGTCATTATAGGATGCTTTGGTCGAGAGATTCCAAGACATGGATATCAAGTACCAGCTGTTGAAGTAGATTCCCAGTTCGTTGTTGCAGGTCTGGTGGAATCTCCATTGTGGCTTAAGAGGTCTGGGGCAAGCCACCCACTACCCCTGCCCACCTGCGAATAGTCTAACCCGCAGCTCCCCACAACTCTGAAATCTGGCGCCACCCTCTTCCCCCACCTTCATCATCTAACATCACGCCTCCAAGCCACAATGGAGATCCCGCCCCACCTGAAACAACGAACTCAAGATCTACTTCAAGAGCTCGGATCTGAGGTAGGTAAGGATGCCGCGAATCAGTTCATTTCAGAATGCTCTGCAATATATTATAGAGACAATGACCTTCCTGTCATTGATCCCGGAGTAATAATGGGACCTGGTAGCCCTGGTGGTGACGACTCTTGGCAGTACGACTTTACGCAGGATAGTGACCCAGGAAACGTATCGCTACCGTCGAACCACGACCTAGATGAGATCCTAGAGCCCTCCCTACACTCAAAGGGGAGCGTCAGTTACGGTTCAAGCCCTCCTTTGGATGACCAGAGTGCCCACTCTGAAGCTCCGCCGGACGTCCCCATGTGCAAGCGCTGTAACTGCGAGCAGTGTAAGAAGCGTGCCAAACGAAAGAGAGGCAAGACTGCATCTATAGAGACCGTTGCTAGCCTGTTTCCCCGGCCGGACCTCGTTGATATCCTTGACAAGTATTGGGGATAATTACAAGACCATAGCCTCTTCGCAGATCAATCGCGCGAGCCGTTCCAGTGGTGCAACGCAATCCACGGCCCAGTCCACAATCAGCATCGCGAATATCATTTGATCTTGCGAAAGTTGAAAGGGATGATGACCTCCAGCAGTGGCGTCGATTTGTAGCAGAATACCGAACCCTCGAAGGCTATATTGAGTTTCACCGTGAAGCAACGAGGCAACGGATCAACAGCACACAGGCTCGCGGAAGTGGTGAGAATGATAACACGGCTGCTCCTACGAAGCATTGACAATACAAAGAATTGTCAAATCATACGGTATGCCAAGGACACTTGGATTTGCGGCTGAAGCATGCTAATTTTCGATTCTAAGCTCCAATCTGGTAAATAGATTTGTTTTCTATGCCTTAGTACATCTTTGTTGATGCCCCTCGTTGTCTTCTCTTGGTTTACATCGACGTCTCACCTCTTGGTATCATCTTCTTGAGATTCAACAAGGTCGTGGACAATGAGTTTTTTCAACTTTTCTCGAAAGAAGAGCAAGGAAAAGTCGGGATCCTCAACTGCTGTAACTGGTCCTCAGAGCTCAGAACAAGCTCATGGGATTGCAAAAGCAGCCGGCGCACTTTCAATCACGTAGGATAATGTTACGCCATCCCACATTTGGGCAAAACTGAATCCATACCTAGGTCAAAAGATGTTGTCATAGCGGTGATGGGAGTGACAGGAACTGGCAAAAGCACTTTCATCGAGAATCTTACACAGACCAAGGTTGGTGTGGGACATTCACTGCGCTCTTGTAAGTTTTCTCCCGTTTGCACGATTACTAAAAGCTGAACTTCGCACAGGCACTCAAGATGTAGCAATATATCCTCTCCGGTATCGTGAAAACCAGACCATATACCTGGTTGATACACCAGGCTTTAATGACACAACCCGATCAGACACTGAAGTGTTGACGGATATCGCATATTTTCTTGGGGCCACGTACTCCAAGGATATCATGCTTGCAGGTATAATATACCTGCATAGAATCATCGATCCACGCATGGGCGGAAACGCGCTCAAAAATCTGCACATGTTCAAAGCTCTATGCGGAACAACTTCGTTATCAAACGTCGTTCTTGCAACAACGATGTGGGATACACTACAGGATCCCGCTGCAAAACTGAAAGGAGAACGAATTGAACAAGAGCTTCGGAAGACTCCAGATTTTTGGGGTGATATGGTTGATATGGGGAGTACCATGCTACGGCATAGTGGAACACGAGACACTGCGCTCAAAATCGTGGATCACATCATGAGGCTTGAAGGTCATGTGGTCCTGGACATACAACGACAAATGGTCGACAATAAACAGACGCTGAATGACACCCCCGCTGGTCAGGAGGTGCAAAAGGAAATTCTGAAGGCCAAAGCCAAGTTCCAAGAAGAAATTGAAGCTACGAAGCAAGCAATGCAAGCAGCCATTGAAGAAGGCAATCAAAGAATGGCCGATAAGCTAGCACGGATTCAGGAAGATAATCAGAGAAAGATCGATCTGGCCAATCAGCAGACGATCAAACTTCAAGATAACTTCGAGAGAATCAAACGTGAAGGTGATGCGAAAGCCGAACGTATGATTAAAGAGTTGCGCGAGGAAAATCAGAGGTACAGTGAGCAGGCTGCAGCGCAGCAAAGGGAAGTGAATCAGCTCGCAGCTCAGCACCGCAAGCATGAAGCAGAACTGGCAAAAGAAAGACTCGAATACTCGCGAAGCACAAAGGAGTGGGAGGAGAGGTTGCGGAGGAGAGATGCTGAGGATGCGCGACGGAAGGAAGAGTACATCAGGAAACGGCATGAACGCAACCAGCTTCTAGCCAAGAGCCAGCGTAACAAGGAGAAGATGAAAATCTTCAAAGTTGTTACAGGAGCTGTAATGGCCGTAGGTGGTGTTGTGACCGCAAATCCTGCGCTGATGACCTCGGGAGCTGCAATGGCTATAAACGGAGGAGCTTCCGGAACAGGCAATGTGCTCAAGAGTGAGGATTACTATGACATTTCCTATGGGACGGATTATGACCAAGGGAATATGCTTCCGGCGTGTGATGATGCTGGTTGTGATGTAGTTGATGTAGGATAAAAAATTGAGGATAGTGATCCACTTGATGCTATTATGCATACATCAACACTGGCCCCATTCGAGCCTTTGCTTGAAATCAGTTCTGCCGAAACGTGATAATGACCACTTTCACTTGCTCGAGCACCACCATGGAAGAAGAGGCCGAGAAACGAAAGAATGGGAGGAAACACACCATGGTGATGCTTACATTTTCGAGCACCCAAATGCTTAAATCTGCGTACGCCCAAATCCAAGAACGCCACACCCTCACCCTTCCCCCTCCGGACACTTGCCTCAGCGGTATATGCTTAAACTTGTGTATATCTAAAATCAAGACGGCCGCACCTCAATTCCCGCCCCGTCTAGTACTTATAAGGGTCTATGCTTAATTCTACGTATACTTAAAATACTTCTGCAAAACAGCGTCCCCTGTTGCCGTCGCTTGGGGTGTAGGCTTAAAACTGCATATGCCTAAGATCAAAAAGGTCGTACCCCCGAGGTACCGATACGTCATTGCCTTATCTCTGCAGGAGGACAATCCCCTGTCTCGCTTGTCTTGGGGCATATGCTTAAATCTGCACATGCCCAAATTCAAGAAGGTCATATTCCCACCTCCTTCCCGGCGCTCGTCTCGGGGGCATATGCCTATATCTGCGTATGCCCAAAATGAAAGAGGTCGTACGGAAGGTACCTTCCATACTCTCCATCCCTTCCCGACTGCTTGTCTCGCTTGTTTTGGGATATATGCTTGAAAGCTGCGTACACCTAAAAGTCAGGGAGACAAACGTGACAAGACATCTAGACCTCGGGAGGATGAGGCTGATCCTGCCCCGCTCTCGCTCTCGCCCCGCTCTCACCCCGCACGACGCCGAATCATCACGTGCGCATCAGAATGAGTCAGCAGGTTGAGCGCAAGCAACAGCAAGTGTTGCACGTAGCCTCAAGTTGTCGCTGTCGCCGTCCTCCATCGTATCAGCTTCGTCCGCATCCACGAATACGGTCCACCGTCATGCCTCAAACGGATCACACACCGATGCTTTATATAGAAGCACCGCACAGAACAAGACGACGATATCCGCGAGAAAGTCAGACGACAAGCATTCGTCATTGAAAACAGTAAAAAACAAGGTCACCAGCCCGTTCGACAACGGCTTATCAACTGTCATCGGCACTCTGAGCGCCGAAACAAGGGAGCTGGACATAGACAGAGTCGAGAAGGATGTGCGTCTGCTGAAGAGCGAGGCCAGCCAGGTCAAGGATAGATTTGATCGGGTGGATAACAGGTTCGTTCCAATGGAGGGCGAAATGTGCGATATTAAAGGCGGATGTGGGGGGGGAGGTGAAAGCCAGCTTGAATCAGATAGAAGGGCACGCATTCAGCCGGTCAAGAATGCTTCCACGGCATACTATTTCCACCTTAAGGTATGAAGTACTGAATATTCATGATATGTTTGCTACTCTTGGAGCAGAAGAAAGTCCAATATACCTTGTACGATTCTACAACATCCATGGCTACGAGCAATGGGGCCAGACACCCGACGATCCAGATCAAATTTTGGCGAGCAATACGAAATATACCAACGAGCAGGTCCAGCTCTCGGCTGGAATGGGATGATTCAGACGATTCACTATCAGATAGTCTATCGTTAGAGAAGGCAATTCGAAAACATCCTCGCATCGCAATCGATGAGCTTGCTTCCTTTCTAGGATTAAGGTTCGGGACATCCAGAACTTTTTCGAAAGGGAAGCCCTGAGGGAGCAGCCTCAGCAGCCTGCAATCAAGAGCACAGCTTCAGTGGCAGTTAAACCAACGAGGAATACGCCGCATCAGGCACCGGTGATAACAATGCCTCTGCACACGAGTATCACCACACGTTGAAAGTCACCACCAGGAAGGCTTTTCTGGAATGCATCCGAGGATGGGCGGAATTGCGCAGAGATACTGGCCAAGTTCAGAGCTCGACGGTCAGCAGAATTGCCAGAGGACTCCGTGACGGACACTGACCCAGATCTCCTTCAGCCTCGTGCTGACATTTTGTTGCAACCGTATGTCTCGTAAAGTCTAGAACATAGTTGGGAATGGATACATGTGCGAGGTGTTGCAGTGCTCGAGTTCAATTGTGGCCGTTGCGCCTACACGCATTCTTTGCGTAACCAAACTCCAGATCAGGCCACCTACGCAGTTGCAAGGGCCATTCATACGATGCCTTGAGTTCGTAGATGTCGGTTCGTCGGAGTATCTCGGTCATTGCATTCGGGAAGCAGGCATGGGACATCAGATTTTGAAGCCCCCCGTAACCATATTAATACCTATCAAGCCTCCTTACCGTCCCCAAGGTCTCCAGGCTCTTGTGGAACAGTGACTAGCTATTAGAGCCAGGTTGGTAGAATATGGATAATGAATAGAACCTATGGGGACACGCATCTGAGGTCACAGCTCCCGTAGTTCTTGAGCCAGAACTACAAAGAAACAAACTAGACCCCTCTATTACTACTTTCACAGTCCCCGTCTCAATCCTGCCAAACTTTGAATAGGACTGCTGCTGATGTTGACCATCCATTGCGTCATTCAAGCGATGTAGGCAAGTTCCATGAAGATTCAAACAGAGGGCTGCTTTGGAATCTAGCTCTTCCGGAGATCCAGGTCTCGCGCTGCGACAGGGCAAGAGCCAACCCCGACCCCGACGTACCACAGAATAATAGCCCTTAGAGACCCCTTCTAGAGGATCAAGAATGAAGCCTTGTCTTCGTCCTGATGGCTTCAGTCGTCAATTTGCCTATCCTCCTGCTTCCGTCCTTATGTTATCGTGATTGGCGCATCTATATACGGTACGGCGCGTTCGACTGATGGATTCGAAGTCTGCTTGGATCGCGGACCTTTGTGTATTCGGGCGTCGTCAAAATGATGTGATCAATCCTAGCGGTCAGGAAATTAGCATTCTGTTAATGTTACGGGCTGCCGGCCCCAGGAGAAGTCACCCTCCATGCCCTACTCTCCATCGCAGCATCGATTGTGCCCATTCCTCTCCCAGAAGGTCTAGCTACGCGGTTGCCAGCGACGCTTCGCGCTCGCGAAGTCTTTCTCGATCGTGAAATAGTGGGTTGGCGCACTTTTCGGTGCTCTGACGATTGTCGGCTACAGCCGGCGCAAAAACCACAACTCCATGTCATTATCTCGCTGCGCTTCGGAAAACAGCCGACGACAACGTTCAATCCCCAAAGTGCTGGAAGGTCCTAACGATCCAGGGATAACGTATACCTTCCAAGCTATCGCGGAAATATTAGAGCACCGATCGGTATGAGTAGTGAAGAATTGTTTCGAACAGAGGTGGAACAAAAGGTATACCCCACAGATTGACGTTGAACGCAGCTAAATCCTCCTGTTAGCTTGGAAGATCCGTGACTATTGGTCCAGAGCAATCTGGTGACGGTACTATAAAGTCTGGAGAGGACTTCGGGCACGCATTTTCTGCAGTCATAATAGCAGCCAGCGAGAAAGGCTCAGGGAGTTTGCGGGTTACTGGAGGAAACAAAAAACTTGCCGGTGCCACAGTGGGGGAGGGGAAAGAAGGTCCTTTCGTGATTGAAGTTGGATCAGGCCAGAAATGTACGTTCGGAGGCTATTATACAGTGAAGCTTGTCCATGACAGGCAGGATTAGGATCGCAAATATTCGATCAGTTCTGCAAGCATTGCCGGAGACAGTTCAATCATCGGCGCAATTTTGAAGTCGACAGGCAATACAATCCAGAACAAGGCTTCCTCAGAAACAGATAAGAATGACACCAGCTTTTCCTTCCTCACAGTTATGGTATGTCCTTCTATAATGTTGAGTATGGCTGGCGGTGGTATGGATGCTTGATAGTGTCGTTAGTAACTGCAATGCCGTCTCTGCAAGACCTTTCTCACCGTTTGGGACTGCATCTCCTTCTGATGCTCGATTCGCAGGTCGGTCTGAGCGAGAATTCACATTTCGACGGCCGACGTCAGCTTCTACGAGCTCGTTGTTTGTAGACGATGCTGTCTCTACCAGCGGTAGATTGTTGTTCGACGGTGGCAGCGACTCGGAAGTGATTCTGTGGAGAAGGTTGACTTGGGGTAGTGTCAGCAATGAACACAACAGGACTGGAAGTGAGACTACTCTGGTAGATTGCATGATCGCGATGGAAATGAACTTTACAGTCCTCCGGTAATACGTCCTCAGCGCGACGAACAAAGGGAGCCTGCAATTCTGCGTTCTTCCCTGCATACTTGGCAAAGTCGTTGAGGTATTGCTGATTGTCACTTAAGCATTTGATCGTGAGGTCGTGGCTGACTTTCAGGAGTGCCGGGAGGGAGAGTTGCAGAAGAAAATCTCGCAACGGATGTGGCCCATCCCTATACCGGATTGTTAGAAGTTCCGTAAAATCCGCAGAATAGCGGTCGGGCGGTTTATCGAATTTGAGATATAAGATAGTATCTTGTCGTTGGGTCGACTTGATTAAGTCGGAAGCTTTGCGCAGCCGGAGGAGGAGCTCTTTCGACTTTGCATCGGAGAGGGCACGAGTATCAAGATTCTCAAGGTTATACTCTACCCCATCTTCTTTCATAAGCAGCTGCAGTGGCATCGTTGATATGGTCTAGGTAGGCTTGAGGTGCTGGATGACCGAAAGAGGGTGAAAACCGTAGGAGACGGTGTACCGTTTGACGCGGTCGACCGTACGAGACGGTGCACCGTTTGACACGGAAAAATGCCCTATCTGGAATAGCGCCTTCATGGATGATACCGATATTGCATGGACTCTTGGCAGGAATGGAGGCCGATTCGTTCACGAGAAACCAGACCCGGGCTTGTCCGTGCTCCCCATGTTTATCGGCCTGTGTTACCCACGACGTCGCCGAATTTGCATCGATTGGCCCTTTCAATCATTGACTTACCACCTATTCCCTGCGGCTGCTCCCTAGAAGTAGAAGAAGGCTGAGACAGTTATTTACTTCTGCAACTGTATCTTGCTGCTTCTTCCCGTTCCCCCCTACAGCGGAAAAGACAATGCTCGCAAGAAATCCCTGCTTGATTTCTGTGCGAACCAGATCGGAACTTCGATCCCCCACATTTGCCTTGTACGGGATCCCTTCATCAAATTTATTGACAGAGTTTCAATGATGCCATGCCTCTTCAACAGCAGCTGCCACTCACTCCGAGCAACATCTCTTGCCAGCACAGTTATTTTATACTCAGCACATCTGACGAGCTTCAATCTACCAAACGACAACAGATACTCACCATGTGTGATTATACACAAGTGCTTTACACTTGCCCACATTCACGTTATACTGTCAGAGCATGGTGTCCCAGTTACGAGACCACGCACTTACGTTGTCCTCCCAATGTGGTAGCTAGAGAATATAAGTAAGCTCCGTTGCTCCATAGACTTTGCTACAAGAGAATATCATTGACAAGCTCCATAGGTTTGAGCGATGTGGTTTGTTCCAACCTCTTCTGCAGCTTCCTGACTTCCTGACTAACTAGCCGCAGGGAAGTGCCAGCCAGAGATTGAGCCATCGTGGAAGCGGTTTTTTCCAGTAACTCCAAATCCGTTCATACGTGTATTTGTGCGAAAAATTGGTGACCACTTTTATCGGTATCCCCCTGGAGGCGAGGACATCTAGGATATCTCACTGCCAGCAAAAATCATGTACTGCGTGAGGAGACGAGGGTATCGTGTAATCAAATCTTCGGAGTTTCCGCACTCCTATTCAGTTATATTCTCTTGTCCAGAGTGGAGAAATTGGGTTTCTTTTTTTGATTTTCGTATAGAGTTTTCCATCTTGATTCATCACGTACTGGTAAGTGTTGCCATCACTCAGGAAGATGAAAGACTAAAAGCTCCTAGGCTGGACGATGCAACTCTAGATTCACGAATTGTCTTCTTCATCTGCTTTCAAAACAACAAGACGCACCTCCTGCTTTGGAGATCTTTAAGTCGTTCGAGGAGACGTGTCCGAAACTGGAGGAAAGAGGGAGATATTTTGAAGGCGTATAGGACATTTGGGCTGTCGACATCAATGACCCAGGCCAAAGGGACTTTTCAGGAAATGAAGGCCACGCTCTTAAAGGGTTGCCTTCATTCGGCTGGATTCCTGATCACTCAATACAGCAAGGAAATAGGGCTATCGGGATTGATGTAATATACAGCCGCAAAATTTTAATTCTTCACGACTTCACGGAGCGTGACCGTGCTTGAACAAAATCCGATCTCATCTGAAGTGAATGTGAGTGAGCCAACCCGATCTAGACGCACCTCCACCGAATCTAAGCAAGGCGACTACAGGCCGCCATCTGCGGGTAAGACAATAGATGGTGGTGACCCAGGATTCTGACACGAGCCAACCGGAAAACGGGCCAGAAACATGCCCCTGCTTGTCTCCCTGCCGTCCCATGTCCTTGTCGGAACTCCATTGCTCCGTATAGTCACTCGTTATAAGGAGCCTGTTGTCTGCATCCAGGAGCGTTTTCCTATCCACCATTCGTTTCTTTGACAACCGAGAATGATGAAGACGATATTATCAAGATTCTCTCCAGTGAGTACAAGTGTTCCTCCCTTGTTGCCAGCATGTACTAAATTCTTGACTAGACTTCAGTTTCGAATAAAAAAAGAAGCCGTGCCTCCAACCCGAAAGTCAAGAGTGGATGTTCCACTTGCAAGTACAGACACCCTTTTTCGTTTTCTTCATATACAAGCATACTAATGCACTTTTCCGGCAGGACTCGCAAGGTCAAATGTGACGAATTCAAGCCATCTTGTAATCGATGCAAGAAGTCGGGTTGGCGATGTGAGTACGGCCCAGTAAAGGATGCAGTGAGGAAGAGGCATCTTCGGCTCCTCCAGGAGATCAAGCTGTTTCCGACCACTGCTCATCCGCCTCTGCCGCCATCATCCGAGATATCACCTCTTGGGGATCCACCAATCATAAGCCAGACAGTTCCGCTACGAGCTAGTGTGCTTCACTGCCAGCCTTCAATCTGTCAACCGCAGAGCCCTCTTCATCTCAGTAGCACCCTGCAGGTCCAAGACTTCGCTCCATCTATCCCCAAGAGCATCGAGCCACTCGATGCTTTGGATATAGTCCTACCGATGGCCTCCGAAGTGAACGACGAAGGATATGCATCCGGATTCGTATCGGAAAACGAGAGATATGGTGCTACATCGGATACCTCAGATACCTCGTCAATGGACCCATCCCTAACAGATTATGTCTGGGAAAACGGCAGGCGTTATCATAGTAACAGTTATTTTCCCGAAATCTTGTTATCTAGACGTTCAATTAACAGATCGCAGGCTACGGGGGATATTTTTGGGCACCAAACGACGACAAAGAGCAGGACCGTATGAAATTGAGGTATTTCAAAATCGTGTCTATTCATGTTCCAAGGCTGATATTCCTAGCCACGCCATCTGGACAAAAGTGAAATACGGAAAACTTACACTCACGCCTATGTCTAATCCTAAGGTAAGCATTCGCAATATCTTGAGTATTCCAACTTCTAACTCCAGGCAGAAGGTTCTTGATATTGGTACTGGGACAGGACTGTGGCCAATGTTTGTATCACCCTAGCTACAATGATTCTGATGCTAAATGATAATAGTGATTTTGCGGACACGTACCCCTCTGCTGAAGTATCCGGCATTGATATAACACCTATACATGGTACCGTGTTACCTGAGAATTACGAGTTCACTATAGATGATATTAATTTAAGTCTATATGAGGAGGAAGAGAACAATTGGGATTTGATCCACGTTCGTGAGATGGGCGGCGGTGTGAAAAATTGGCTGGATCTGCTGCGCAAATTATACATGTGAGGCTCAGACCATCTCTACACTTCTCTACAGGGTATATTAATTACGCTAGGGGAATCAAACATGGAGGGTGGATCGAGCTAGGCGAGCCTGATATTCATCTGAAAGGAGAAGATTCGGTGCTTTTCAACTGGAGACAAACGATCGTCGAGTCAGGGAAGAAGTCCGGGATGGAATTCGATGTCGCTGATAAATTCCGAGGCTGGCTAGCTGACACGGGCTTCGTCAACATCCAGGAGATCAGAATAAATGTACCGGTCGGTCCCCACGATCAACGGCAAATGGTACTTGGGATGGAAAATCAACTTCGATTGATTGAAGGGATACCAAATTACTGTCGACGGCCTATGATTGAAACTCTAGGCAGGAACCGTAGAGATGTCCTCCTGGGTGAACCGCTTATACGAAAGTCGCTCGAGAATATGCCAAACCTTTCCCAAGATTTGTGAGCAGCTCCCTTCCAAATGGATACTCTAGTTACTTACCACACCATCTAGTGTCATTGTGATCGGTCAAAAGCTGGCAGGCTTGTGATAGAGGGTGGTATTTCGTGTTGGCTGATGTTTCTTTTGTTGTATTTTGCGTATTTGTAGTTACTGGATCTTACTGTGAGATACGACGCGGAACATCCACTTCTAACCTGATGTATAAAGTGCTCTGGCGGGCTCATTGACCAACCTCAGAATGTTTATATTTCACCATATTCCTGGCGTGCAGGGACATGCTTGGAAGTTTTCAGCGTTCGTTTTCTTCCTGGCTCTGTCCATCTTACGAAGCTAAGACTTACATTCCTAAATCCTCTGAAAGTCAGGTGACTGGAGAGCGAAGTTGGGTGGATACGGGTAAGGCCGAAGTGGGGAAATCGCCCCAATGACCGACGAATAGGATCTCGAAGCGTCACCATACCGTGATTCAGCAAGCATTTTATCGGCACCGCTGCGAAGAGAACGTGGTTCGAGCAATGAACTACCTCCAGCTCAACCATCAGTCTATCAACACAACGATCGCAAAAGCCTTATTCGGACATCTGAGACTTGCTATCCGCACGTAGTATCCTCACAGATTTTCAGCATGGGTGATCGTGATAGAACTCTGGCAGTCGTGGGGCCCGCCGGCTCCGGGAAGGCTACCACAATAGGCTGCATGCTATTCAATGTAAGCCCGGACGATTATGAGATTTCGTAGACTGACATAGCCTTAGTATGGAGCTATTGACCTATTGACAATGGAGAGGTTTGAGCGAGGGGGCGTGAAGACCTACGACCAGGCGGCAAAGGAATTGACAAGCCTAGAAGTTCAGCCAAAGTTTCATACTCCCAAGCATCACATCACCCTCGCAGGTACGTAGTCTAAACTTTTGCTGGTCACACTGACAAAAATCCAGATATCAGTCCTAGTCAGGCAGATTGTGCCATCATTGTGCTCGCAGCAGATGACCTAGGACATGGTATTTCAGCCAGCGAAATTTCGAGAGGTGTCAAGAAACTGATTGTACTGATCAACAAAATGTACACATTACGTCCAGAGCCGTTTTGACACCACTGACAGCTAATCAGGGATAAAATTGATTGGTCTGAGGCTCAGTTTCAGAGAATATGTGAGGGCCTGAGCATTGACACCGAGAAGTATTCAGCCGCTCTAGTAAGCCAAATTACTCTCCGCTAAGTTCTTGACAACAGTACTCCTATTATTCCAATCTCAGCATTACACGGCGATAATATGGTCGAGAAGTCGTCAAAGTGCCCGTGGTACGGCGGTTGGAAGACGCTTGGCGGAAGCGGCATGAGCCTCTTGCACGCCCTCGACGCAGTTCTTTAGGATTAAGTGATGTAAATAGAGGCACTGTGTCCATTCTATCCATGTAAACGAATTAGACAACTATCTACTGAACGTCTGCAATAAGTCCACGATAGCCGGGTACCGGCTTGCATGTGATAAAGGTGTCAGCCCGCTAGTGTCTTTGCTCTCAACTTCAATACCTTCTATGCTCAACAACATTCGAACGATATCCAGATAGCCATAACCTGCAGCAAATGATAGAGCACTTCGTCCGCTGCGGTCCCTTCTGTTCACATCGACGAGGCCTGACTCAAGAAGTGCTTTGACAGTTCTTGGATTATGGCTGAACAGGGCCCAGGCCAGTGGCGTCCAGCCGTCCACATCCTCTTCATCGACGTCTTGGCGCACATGTTTGATCAGGTACTCAACGACTCTGTGATGGCCACCGGAGCATGCCCACGAAAGCGCATTCCGTCCATCTTTATCCTTTCTCGACAGATTGATGCGCCGGCTGCGCCGTAGACAGACTGTCGTTTCTAGATGTCCGTTCCCTGCTGCCCAAGAGAAAGGAGTTCGACCAGCTCGATCTCCTTCGTCGACACGAAGATGTTCCAGAGATATGAGATATCTCACCAGCTCAATCTCACCCTCCGCAGCGGCCCAACTGAGGACATTTCGACCGGACTTATCCTCGTGGTTAATTGAAACGCGGTCGTCGGTGACGAGCAGCTGGAGCACATCCAAGTGCCTGCCACCGACTGTCCAGAGCAGGGGCGTCCACTGGTTGAAGTCTGCGATATCCGGCTCGATCCGGTCATGCTGCAGAAGTTGCTCAGCGATCTCCACAAAGCCATTGCCAGCAGCTATAGACAGGGGTGTCCGCCCATCTAGCGGAGCATAATTGACCCGGTACTGGTTTCGTCCGGGGATGAATCCATCGCTTTCCAAAAGCTGCTTCACTACGTCCAGGCGGTTGAATTGTACCGCAGCAGTGAGAGCATTTTGACCGTCAACAGTACTCCAATCAGGATCGACACCAGCTCCAAGAAGTAAGTCCACCACGCTGGCATGTCCTTTTCTCGCCGCCCAGTATAAACCGTGTGCTCCCATGCTTGGGTCTATTGGCGATTCTTTGCGTATGAGAATTTCTACGGACGTCAACAGACCGAAGTAGCTTGCCGTCGTGAGTGGACCAAAATATTGGGGGTAAGGAAGGGTTAATTCCGTATGATGCCAATAGAACCGAAACCAATTCGAACCGCGATGGTTACTGACGTCGGCTAACAGCACAGCGGATTCCTGAATCTCTGGAGGGATTATCAAGTGGGCAAAGGAGAAGTGCTGCGCCCATTGCCTCGACGAATAGTCGAAGAATGAGAAACGAGCCCCGATAGATGAACAAGTCTCTGCCTCTGATACTGCAGGATGCTTCAAAAGGGTGTCGCCCAAATCAAATGGGTCCCAGAGCTGTTCATCAGACCCCGCATCAGTAGAGCCCTCGGCTGGAGAAGTTGGAGAGTTTGCGAATTGTGTGCTATTGGGCAAGAAGAGGTCGCATTGGAAATCTTCAAGCAGTAGATATAACATGCAACTCTTTGCCATAAGTAAGCTTGCTTCACGTGCATCGATACCGTAGATAGCTGACAGAGGATGATCCCTTTGGCTTGAGAGGTTTTGGAGGAACTCCTTGAGAGATTGATGTACCAAATATACACGCGACTCCCAAATTCTAACCAGTGGCCCTAGCACGCCTTCAATGGTCTCTTGAATGTTGGGTTGCGCATCTTCTTCCACAGCTGCTAGAGTATGATGATGGTCCTGGATAGCGATTAAGGTGCGCAACTCTGTCAGCGTCAGAGGCCGCGAGCTACCTACCAGGAAATGTAATAGCCTATTGGCAAATGATCGATATTCCATGGAGATTCCCTGCAGGAATCGTAGGTATGTAGTCGATAACGTTTTAGGCATCTCGTCAATAATACGCTTGAAATCCTTCTGTGATGCTAAAAAGCTCTTCTCGAGGAGATGAAGCACCAGATTGACCCAGAGGAAGGTTCGATCGGCTCTAGAGAACAACGCATTCTCAAGATAGGTTTGCACATCAGGATGGCATCGAGTTCGCTGGACAATGCTTTCTACTTTTCTTCGTATCACTAACATCAGATCTTGCTCGACATGGTTTTCAGAGGGGTCAATCTGCAGGAGGTTCCCTGGATATCGACGCCCCAACAGAGGTCTGCTTGTGAGAAGGAATTTGATGCAGGGCGTGCTTGAGTCGATCGGACGTGGCTTACTCATGAGCTGACCGACTTGCTGAAGAAATCGTTCTCTGGTCGCTTCCTCGCACTCGTCAATGGCATCGACGATGACGCTTACAGGCCCCGTTCGCTTATCACTGGCGATGGCTACAAAGATTCTCCAGAGCTCGTTGAAATTCTGCTCTAACTGCGGTCCATGAAAATCGTACGCAGACTTGACGTACTTGATCAACAACCGGCGGTAAAGCAGTAGCTGGTGAATGAGGCTTCGGAGGATCGCCATGCCGTCCCGCTGTGTACCGATCTTTTCGTCACAAAAGAAATAGCACAGCGTCGTGCGTAGGCTTGGCGAATGGTCACCGGCACTTAGACACTCTAAAATATAGGTCGAGAGAATTGTCTTTCCAGTTCCCGGGTAGCCACTGATCCATAGGAGACAGGTTTCCTTTTGCAAATTCCATTCGCGGTATTTTGAATTTGACAGTATCCATTGACACGTACCCTCAACGCGGTGGGGAAGTGACGACTTGTATTCTGCAGCGCTCGAGGTGTTTTGCATTAGAAGTGCTACGCACTTTCTCTCCACATCTGTCAAGGCTGATGAGTAGTTCAGCTGATGTACCTACGACAAACCGAGCGGTAATTACATACACTGGGCTACAGAGGGTGATGTCGTTGAGCTTGAATTCCCAGTCTTCATGGTGGCAATTCCCCGGTCCTCTTCAAGTGCCTGCTGCACCTTTCTCTCCTTATCTGATACGAGGATCAGTATCTCTCCCATTATTTGTCTATATCCTTCATCGTCCCTGCTGGCGAACCGGCACATCGACATATGATTTGCATTAATAGTTTGCGTTGGCTCAGTGCCAGTAATGGAAGACGAGAATGGCTCGACGACCTGGAAATGGTAGCAGTCAGCAATCCATGCTTTGGGGCAATCTGTCAGTGAGACCTACCCTCTCATTCAACTTTAGGTAGCTGATACCGGCCACGCCCTTGGCCTCTTGAAAGGTGAGGACCTTGAAGTGTCGATCTTTTTGCTCGTAGACCTTCATGAAGAGCTCGTGAATCAGCTCAAGCTCGGTGCTGTTGACTTGGAGCGCCCGTATATTTTTATCTGTCGTATCGAAGCCAGAAACAGAAACGATCTTCCTAATGACCTCTGCAATACCAGCTTTACCACTACCACGATGTGGCGTGCCAAGAAATATCACTGCCTCTGTAGATGTATATATATCAAGTAACGCCGGCTCGGGATCCGCAGCTGCTCGACGAATAACCTGCAAGCCCGTCAGTTTTCGATACAAGTATGCCTTCATCTACTTGTCTGCTCATACTCACGTCTTTCACAATGATCCCTCAGACTTGTCAGGGTTGATAGCTACTCAGTTGCAATAGGAGAACTTACCACCAAGCGAATGAGCTACAAAGATTATGCCTCTCCCTTGCTAGATATTGCATCAGCTGGGAGAACCGTGTACCAATGCGCCGACTTACACAATTGACTCTGCTGACCTTCAAAGCGTGCAATAGATTCCTGGCGTATGCAGTTATATTGCTTTGGTTGGCGGCGCCGCTGAAGAAGTGGGTCACCTTTGAGTCGTAACCCCATGTGAGAATCCGCGAGCGTGTACAGTCCTCTGGGAGGAGGTCGTATGGCCAAAAAACGTCATCTGCTTCAGATCTATGTGTGTCCTCCGTGACCGTCTTGTGCCTCCAATTGGACAAGAACTTCTTAATTCCTCGGTTGTTTGCTTCCTTTGAACCCTGTTTCTCCGGCCTTATAACTCTTTCGCATGTCCATGTCTTCCGCGGATGGCCCTGCAAGCCATGGATGAAGATGATGCTGCAGGCGCGATAAGCAAGTTACTGTAGCAGTCTCGGGAGGTAGATTACTCCACGATAGCAGCCTGTTGATCATAAAGAGTGGAGAGACCGATGTTCTTGATCCTGGGTGCGCTTCTCGAAGAAGATTCCTTTCCCGTTTCCTTGTGAGCTATTTCCTCGTACAGCGACATTTTCGACGTACCATTTTGGTTTCCTTAGCGCTTATCTTCCGGCAAGGTGTTCTAAGGTAGAACTGATGAATGGGAATCAGGTTTGAAGCTCTTGATAGCACTATAGCTTTACCGTCGGTGGGGTATGCGCGCTTTGCTGAGACGTGACTGAGCCGTGTTCAAAGTTGTCGTTGCGTAACTAAGTTGGTGCCAGCACTGACAGAAAGTTGAACCCTGTCAAGGCTGCGGGAGCGGCCGGGCCGGGGCGACATCCGTTCTTGACCGATAGAATCTTTGGCGTGAATAGTCGGCCAGTGAGGCAGAAGACCTTGCTCTACGGAGAGCCAGGGGATGCTAATGGGTCTTCTATGAGGACGAGACCTGATAGAAATTCTCGTTTCTGTAGAACGCAATTGAAAAGGCCGCCATGGCTCTGTGAGCGCCATGATAAGCCATTTAACGGTATCTATTGCCAAGAGATATCTGACAGTGCCAAGACTTCTTTTGAGCCTCGTCCGTTTCCTTCTCAACACCAACAAACAATTGTCAAACTCTACCACAACTTTAGATTCGCGTTGCAGATTCTATATCAGTCCAAGATGACCTAAATACCTCATGTCTAGAATTTGGCGATCTGCCGAATTGTTTCGACGCCTCAGACGCCTTTGACGCCAAGTCAGGTTCAGTCTCCGATATCTACAACTTCTCCTCCACAGCTCACCTGTACAACGAATCTCAAATTCCGTGATTGCTACAGGCGTCGATCAAGGTTCTAATTCTCGGGAATAGAGAAGCACCTAGCTTGTCCACAGCATAAACCTGCAATAAACCAGAACCACCTGCCGAATCACACGAAATGCCAACCTCAGAGTTAATGAGAAAACAATCAGCTCATCGGTCAAAGTCAATCACGCTTCCAGATACTTGAAACTCCCACCCAAGCTGTAGCGGCTTTCCTCTCCAAGCCATCGCGCTAGCTGCCCCAAGTCAACTGGTCTAGAACAATCAGCTCAACTGAGAAACTGGAAGTCACAACAACTACAACCAATTCTGGCATAGATCCAGTAGGAAATGTAATGATTCCAGTTGGAGTTGTTCCACTGGCTCAATCAATACTTACCCAATGCTCTCGCCCATAAGAGTTTGAGCTCCCTCGAAGACTCGGGACATGAGCCTCACATCATCATGTCTCAAGCAGCCGGACCGGATATTTTTTGTTCCGCCAGCAAGGTGTCCTATCGGTCTTTCAGAGATAGCAATACGAACACTGCCAATGTTGCTCTGCTGTAGCTTGTTCGTCAGTTCGATCCGTCCCATCTTTCGATCTGTGACTCGGCTGGTTTTCTCAGGGTCCTGGTTACCCAGTATGTGAACCATGGCGCTTAAGAGTTCGTGCGATTGGTGCCCGCGATTGGCTTTGAAGATTCGTACCGTAAGCACAGAGCCCTACCCATCTTCTTGCACGCGTTGACTCGAAAACTCCCCAAGCTGCTACATAGACAATCCCGATTGATCTTTCTATACTATGGACCCCTTTAGTATTGGCGCCTCGGTGTTGACCGTGATCGCAGCTACGATTACAACGATAAGGACGCTCAATGAGACCGTGGGACGATACAAAGGTCGCGACAAAACGTTGGGCAGACTACAAGACGACCTCTATGATCTCATCAGCGTTCTCAATTCGTTGGAAGAAGCCGCTGCTTCCAACAGTCCTGTTCTGGCACTTCTGAAAGGCCCTATCAGTCGGTGCGCCCAGGTATCTCGCGAGTTCGAAAATTCCATGAAGAAATTTGATGCCAAGTCCAAACTAGGTTTGAAAGATTGGACAAAGATGGAGTTCATGAGTGAATCGACGTATAACAGACCATCCTCCAACGAAGTCCGGAAACGAAGGGCTGAGGGCGAGGTTTGCTGAAGTAGACTATGATGCGAGGAGAAGCCTTTCCCAATTTCAAGACCTGCAAGATGCAAGGGGAAATAGTTCAAGAATTCTCCCTCCCAAATCTCCCTTCAGATCAAGATAAGGAGGTCATCTTTGATTTCTCGATGCGCACCCAGACTAGCGCTCTCCATTTGCAGTAATGCATACTTTGTTCCGCAGCTTTAAACTCTTTCTAAAGTCTCTCATGTTCCAGTTGTTCCACTTTCTCCTAAGCCCATGGCTAATACTTATGCCTCTCCAGTTCTTGTTGCCACGTTTCGCCTTTACTGTCGAAATATTGGTACTCCCTCCCTGTGTTGCTACACTGCATCTTCGAATTTCCAAGGCCGAAGCTTTAACGAGGCGTTCGGCGGCATGGACGAATCCCGAAGGATCGCCAAAAACCCCAACAACCAGAAGCAATTTCTGTGGTTGGGACTCATTCGAGTTATTTTTGTGTTCCTCGATCCGTCCCTGCATGTTTCATTTAAGGTCAAGAAAGGACTTTTCCATGGAAAGCAGATATCTTCCGCCTTGGTTTGAGAGGCCATCGGTGGGGAATTCCTTGTCTTGAGTTTTACACGGTTTCAGAAAAATCTTCCAAGGGAATCTTTGCTGTTAGTTTCTCTTATGTACTTGGCTAATGGTTTCTCGCATACGGCAGACTCAAGGGCGCGTGGCTGTTCGGCTACTTTCTTTTCTTGTTTTGATTCAATCAGGGGCAAGCGCAAAGGGAATCACATTGTCTCAACATGCGCTCTGCATACGACTGCAAGCAAACAGAGGTTCCGGTCACATGGTACTAGCGGTATACAACCAGAAAGAGTGGTCGGGGATAGGCTTGTACGGGAAAATATGACAATGATTGGCTTGACTCGCATGGGTCGTTTGTCTGGTATTGTGTCGAATCTTTGTGTATATCTGGAGGCGACGTGACTTTTGTGGAGGCGGAAAGTTGGGCCTATTTAGGATTGGGGTACGGGGACATGCAGCAGAAAATATCCCAGATACAAAGCGTACAGTATATTGGGCGCAGGTGGGAAAAGATTAGCTCGCCCGGTTAAATTACTCCGAGGTAAGGTCTCGCTACCCTGTGAGAGTTTCAAGACTCACCTGTATGTATTGGTCGTCTGGATCGTCGTCATATTTGACAGGCTCGCTTTGTCCCTTGGAAATCTGCCTCGACTTGCAAATATGTCGCTCCCGATGTCTTCGATTCCGCCCATCAGTGTGACGGAACTTATGGTAAAGAAACCCGATAGGCGCCTCTTCTGCTGCTGCTCTTGACGTGCAGCCAGTTGGGTGCATCTGCCGGCCGCGAATTCGCGCCTGGACCCAACTAGGACCTCAGCTAAGGCCTGAGCTAAGGACAACACTAAGCTGTGCACAATGTGAAATGGACTTGAATTTTTGACAGCTCCTAATAGTATATACATGGAGGATGGAAGTCACAAGATGTAAAAATCCAATCTAGAAGCGTTCAAGGCCGGAGGTCAACCTTGTGGACCGTTGCCACATGATTCTTGAAATGCATCACGTCGTTGAGCTGTAACCACTCCGCCTTGCAGATAGGGTGGGAGCAGAAGATGGGCTGCTCTGCTGGCACATCGCGCAAGTGAATATTATCGACATCGTCCCACATATGTGACACCCGGCGAGATTTACGCATTCGATGCCCATATGAGAGCGCCTCGTTTCCGACACAAAATATGCATTGAGTCTTTCCGCAGACAATGGGGCATTTGTTCTCCAACGGGAAGGGATCGAGAGCGGGATTGGGAACAGAGGCGGAAACTGGTGATTCTTCCTCGAGAGGAACCTTGCTGGTTGGTGCGGATCGTCGCTGGCGGGTCATGAGTTCTTTTCGCGAGGCGAGCGCAATCTGGAGGTTTTATCGCAGAGACCTTTCGAGCAACGATGGCTTGAGGACTAATGTCTTTGGAGAGATCGCAAAGGACTAGCTGCAATTGTGTCCGTTCTTCGAGCTGATGTTCTATGTGTACGGCGCGTGCGAGTGCGTGATCGCAGTCCACAACTTAGGTCTGCGGAAGCTTTGTGTATTGTCGAGCGTAGTTGAAAGAGAGGACCATTCCTAGACGTCTAGGAATTAGCACTCTGTTGATACGGTGGACTGCCGGCCCAGGATAGCTCACCCCTCATGCTCAGGTCTCGTCGCAGTGTTGAGTATGCCCTTCCTCTCTCGCAGGCCTAGCTACGCAGTTGTGGAGACCCTTTCCTGAGTCTTCATCCTCCTCTCATCCCACCTTGGGTCCGCCGTATGCCCCTTGTTAATCATCTCGTGATAATTCGCATATCTGCCCGCCTCTGCGTCTGACCAGTTGACTAAGTTCAAGAGGTGCTGGCAGTCAAAGACTGTCTGCGAGATGTACAGAAAGAAACCGTCCGTCTGCTGCGCCGCACTCGACGCACAATCGTTCGACGAGTCGGCTTGAGAGTTTTCCTGAGATATTGATTAGCTCATTAACATAATGAGTAACCCAGTAGGGCTTACTCGTTGGTACCAGTTTCTCTGTCTTTGCTCTGCTCCCTGCTCCAGGAAACCGTCGTAGGAGATCCGGGGGAATCGCTCGCCGCGGAAGCACTAATGTAGATCACGAAAGTTCTCATATCCGGAAGACGTAGTCCTGCAATTTTTGCATATTCATAGAGCGCAGCTCCTCCTTGAATTTGAATATTGTCATGAAAAGGACAATAGCACACGGTCGATAGGTTCGGCGAATGAATGCGATCCCTAAAAGCTCGGAGAGGGGAGCATTTGTAAAAAGAAGCGGCAATATCGCGAGACTCTTTGCAGACACCAAGGGCTGGGGGTGTGTGGTTCTCCTTGTATGAGAATGTACAAAGACCTCGTACATGCTCAAGTGAAAGCGTTGGAATGTTCCAGGTACCTAGTTTAAGTTGAACTAGAACAGTGCGACCATAAAGAGAGAACTTCCAGATTAGTTCCCGGAGTTCGCCGGGGAGCTCAGGGAACAGGTGGAATTGTTGATTCGAGTCGGAGGGGCTCATTTTGAAAGGTTGGTGAATCGCAGGTGAGGAAGTCGAGGGTGGGAGACGACAGAGTTGATATAGGGGATGATCGGATGCATTCTGCCCGTCACAGGGTGCGAAGGAGCCACTAGCACGAGGCTGTGCCCACCTCGGCAATGACCCTAAGTCTCGCTTAAGTAATCAGTGGCTGACACGAGGCTCAACTCCATACATGTCAACTACGTAGTTATTCGCCGCAACACACATCCTATATAGCTTACTTTGCTAAGCTATGAAGCGTCAACTGGAGATTCATGTACCTCTAGAAGCTAAGAAGGACTATATAAAAAGGCGGCTTTGAGTCCATCGAATGAAACGTGTCAGCTGCAGCTCTCCTGAGGCTTTCCTCATCGTTGCCCTCTACGCTTTCTGTATTCGGCTTTCAAAGATCATTTCGAACCTCGTTCTCGTGCTAACTTCTTGTCTGTCGTACATATGAAGCGATGTATCATCCGCTGAAATCATCCTACCGCCATCTCACAAACATCTACTCTATATGGGTGTCTGTAGCTCGCGTTGCCATGTTGGGTGTTGTGCATGCTGCAATCTGCACGTATAGTGACTCATCTGAGCATGCATGAGACAACAAGAGCCTGTTAGAAGGGTGTATCTGTGGCAGTGGGGCACTTTTACGTTACAACTTGACGGTATAAACTAGGTTATCCTGCCTTCTCGTCTTCTGGAACTTTCATACATTACGATAGCGTCATTCCTTCCTCGTTCAGCCCAGCATAATTAGTTCGTCGAAAATAGCCTACAACTGCATCAACTGCAAGCGAGAGTTTGGTAGCCAGCAAGCTCTCCGACAACACCTTGACTCCCCAGCACACGCCTTCGACTGCGAAGACTGCGATCGGACCTTTGGTAGCCAGCAAGCTCTCCGACAACACCTTGATTCCTCAGCACACGCCTTTGACTGCGAAGACTGCGATCGGACCTTTGGTAGTCAGCAAGCTCTCCAACAGCACCTGGACTCGCCAGCACACACAACGAAGAATAACAATGCTTATCTTGGTATACATCGCTCTATCGTCGATCCTGGTCTACGCAACTGCAGTTCGATTGCGCTTCGAACAACCTACGGTGAACGACATACGCAGAAAAACCGGAACCGAGCTAGATGAAATGATAGTTTCGTCACTGATAGGAGCGGCTCGGCGCCTTTTGCCGATCGATAATACGCCACAAGGCAATGCTTTGCGAATCGAACAACACCGTATCAAGTTGGCCGACTCCAAGCGTGCCGAGGACACATTCTGTGCGGAGCTGGACCGTCTCGGTTACGTGTTTCTCCGCGAAGCCCAGCAAGAAGGCGAGGCTGTGACCCCAGACGTTCGCTTTATAAAGCCGACTAATGTCTGTGGCCATCTGTGCATGTGGCTGGAATACAAAAACTATTCGGATTCCGATCAAATCCATATGTGGCACCAGCCAGCAAAAGTCAATACCAGAAGTATGGGGCTCAGATAGGCCCAGGTGCTGTCGTCTACAAACTCGGCTTCGAATCTGGCCACGTGAACATCGATCGAGTGATGACTTTCCGAGAGAAGGAGGTGCTTCAAGACTTGAAGATGAGATCTTTGAGAAGGTGAAAATTGGTTCGCGAATCAGATTAGACGGGCTGCGGAGCTAGAGCAGAGACTGAGATTTTGTATGTACACCTAACATTAAAGTAGGCTCTGCTGGAGCGATATGGTACGAGGAGATATAGAATGAGATTTCGATTCAAGAGCAACGCGAAGAGAAAAGACTGAAAACTCAATAAATGGTAGTGCGATTAGCAAATGATTTTGGCTCCCTGAGCTCTCTTACCAGACCCTGGAAGCTAACATCCTAAATCCAATATCATAAGTGCCTAGGAATTCTTCTTTCTGAAGTCATAGAAAAGATCCAAAAGTTTTAGGGAAATCAGTTGATCAAGCATATTCGACACTCCTCATGGGCTGTATTCAATGAAGGATACTCCGAAAAGCAGTCAGGGCACGCTCTACCTCGGAGGTTGATCTTATGGATCAATGCCACGTGGTTCTTGAAATCCACCGCGTCACTGAGAACAACCCCCTGAGCCTTACAGAGAGGATGGGGGCAGATGATGAGCTGCTCTACTGGGAACTTGCGTAAGTGGACATTCTCAACATGGTCCCACATGTGCGACACACGCTTGAATTTGCGCGTCCGTTGCTGATACGGAAGATGCTCGTTGCCAAGACAGAATATGCACTGGGTCTTCTCGCAGATAAGGGGAAACCTATCATGTGAGGACGAGGAATCGAGAGCGGCGATGGGACTAGGCAATTCCTCCTCGAGTGGATCTTTGCGTGCTGGAGCCGACCGCGGCTGGCGGGTCTGGATCTCCTGCCGCGATGCAAGCGCGACCATGTGGTCAATGGCACGAATCTTTCGAGCGACGATGGCTTCAGAACTCAAGTCCTTGGAGAAATCGCAGAGGATTCGCTGGAGTTGTGCCCGTTCTTCGAGCTGATATTCAACCAGTGGCTCGACCTCATCTCTTACCACAGCCTTGTTTTGTCGTCTCCTCAGTTGCATCTTCATCATCTCGTTATGAACGCGAAAGAAATAGTCCTTCCGATACTCGATCCTTAGCTCGTCTTTCAAGCTCTTCGTCGCGTTAGTGAGTTCCTTGCAGAGGTCCTTGTATTCCATTTGAATCTCCTCGGGGGCCCGGTTGATGAACTTGTAGTCCCATTTGATCTTTCTGTAGAGCACTAGGACACGCCAGTTGAGGCTAGCGATGTCTGGATCTGCTGCCACGAGAGGATCCATAACCTCCCTTGGAACATCTCTTGGAGCGCCGGGGTTACACCGAATGCTCATGTGCGTGAAAGCACGGGTGAGCCCATCATCAGAGATATCGCTCTCTAGGAAGGCGTCTTGCACGTTGAATCTGACTTGGTGGTTGATATATGAACTGCTGAAGACTCCGGTCAATGGATCGTGTCTCATCACTTGGTCACGTATAGCATCGGGGGCAACACCTGAGTGATTTTTAGCCTCAGCACCACGAAAACATGGGACCAATCGTACCATTGATGGAATTCGCCATGCCTCGGCGAAAGATGTAACTCGTCACCTTGTCCTCCAGGCCAACATCCCACCCCAGGCGGTTCAGGCAAAAGTTTAAGAACGAGTAGTTCATCGGCTTGACCTTTGACTTTACCCAACCATGGCTGTTCCAAACAGACTCCCGAAAGACTGGCCGCTTGAGCCATTCCGGTTTCCATTGAACCTTCATCGCCTTCATGCCCTGAGCTCCTAGATCTGTAGAGAAGAACGGTTCGGCGGATGTATAGCCGTCGACGAGAATCGAATCATCGCGGCGCACGCGTGCTAAGATATGGGAGATCGGGCATAGGATGGGGCGGGGGTTTTCCCTGAAAAGAAATGTTGTCCTACGAAAACGAATTAATCAAGGTCTAGATTGCAATTGAGGGTAACGTACGGCTTCGGTTTGTTGTCCACTCCTTTGTGGTTCCGCAGGTGGACTTCCATCGCAAGGAGGTCCCGCTCACCCTCCTTCGGATTCTTCACTATCCATAGGCAGATGTCCTCGTAGCAGAGTGCTTTACACATCCTTTGCCCTTCCCCGAACTCGTCAGCCGCAGTACTGTCACAGGCCTGTGATTCCTGTCCCGTGAACTGGTTGAGCTCGGTCACGTAAGGATTGTCGAGGTCCTCTGTCATCGTAACATCTGTTTGTTCGGTTCCGTACCCGCTATCATAGCCAAAGGCTCCAGCATCCTCGTCCGCGACGTCTTCATCCGGATCGAAGAGGTAGTCGACGTCACCGTCGTCCTCATCCGAGTCGAAGAGGCAGTCGACGTCACTGTCGTTGTCGAGCTGAGGCCCATCTCCAGCGTCGCTATCATGATCGAATTCGAGGCTATCATTATCGTCGTCTTTGTCGTTGTGATTCCTGCGTGGAGTTTCCCGATCTTGCTGCGCCTTGTCTGCAGCTTCGGAGACCCCCAGCGGGTCTTGACTGGCTTTACCCTTCGATGAGTGAACAAACTCTGCTGGTCGACCGCCGGTGTAGGCTTGAAAAAGCATTATAGTAGCCACGTCGTGCCGGTCGTCCTCAGTGCGATAGACAGACTCATCACGAGACCAGTGCTGGGTCAACAATAGTAGTAGTTCATCCACTCCTGCCACGGGTTTGGGTTTGGCAGTGTCGACCAGGCCGTACTTAGTCTTCAGCTCGGTGTTAATGAACTTCGGTACAAAGATTAGTGCCTAATGAACGAACTGATCAAGAATTATCATACCTTCACGACCTCGTTTGAATCGTTCGCATCCACGTAGAAGCCGTTGATTCGGCGATAAAGCATCTTAAAGTCCCGCCAGTACTGATTGACAGACTTCCTTTCCCCCGCCTTCCGCTTCTTTGCTATGTATTCCTCACATATCCAGCGGAGAAACGCCATCATCCTGCCTTTGCCGCAGTTGACTTTCTTTATAGCAATATCCCAATCCCCTGCCTCGCCATGTTCACAGTATCTAACTCTTATTAGCACAACTTGATCTCTCATTCTGGACTCCAATTCTGCGGAAGTACCTCATGAATTTGTGTCTGATATAGTAGATACTGGCCTTCGTGTTGTCCGAGTCTAGCGGCTGCAAGAACCCCTTATTGTCGTAAGCGGCTTCCATCCGTCGATAATCTTCTCCACGAAGTGTCTTCTTCTCTCTCTCCTTCAGCACTCGACTTGCGTCAACACGTTTTTTGAGGACATGCCGGAGGGTTTTGAGACTGTCCTCTACCGGAATCTGGATTGTAGGGGCCATGATCTTGGGCGGGATACTGCGAGGGCGAACGTTGTGAAAGGTAATGGAGAGGGTCGAACCAAGGAGTGTCAAGGAAGAGGGAGGAACTTTCGAAGTTGGATTCTACGATACGATGATCGAATTAGTTTATGTATTCATAGTGATCGAAGGAAAGCAGGGGAATCACGGAGAGAAGAAGTGGGCGAAGAGGAGTGGGTGGAGGAACCGACTTGCTGAGCAGAAGAAAGTTAAAGACCGTCGAGAAGAGGTCGAAACAGTGAAATCGCGGAGGAACTGTCGACAAGAGGCATTCAATAATAAAGACGGCAGCAACAGTACGGTAGAGACAGTGCAGGCGGCGAGAGCGAGGAGAAATGAGGGTAGTGACAGTATGTAGGAGAGTGATGGTGACCTTGGGCGAAGTGGGAGACGTCAAGGTTTTGAGTGGCCCGGGTGGCCCTCGAGACAGAGAGAGTCACCATGAATGATGAAAGGAAGGGAGCCATTTCTGGCTCCTTATTTTGGCTGTTGGATGACTTCAGTGGGGCAGCGAAATCGCGAACGAAGTGAATGAAGCAGGGACCAGGATGATGATGGTCGCGGTCGGCTGAGGCGAGAAGCGTCACGTGTGTCATCGCGGGGCATAGCGGGCGGTTGAGGCTGCGTAAAACAGCGACCAAACCCACCAAATTCGGTGGCCCAAACCGCAGAACTTAGACATAATGTATTATAATTTTGGCGATTCTGGCGATTTTGATAATTCCGGCGATTTTGATATACGCACGCATACTTTCTTAATTTAACAAGCTAAGCTCTTAAAAACTCGACTGCTTTTGCTAATTCGATTACCTCTGCCAATTCAATTGCTTTTGCTAACTCAATTGCCTTTACCAACTTGATTGCCTTTGCCAACTCGATAATTTCTATTATACTTTTGCCAATGCAAATACTAAGCAAAACAAAGCTACTATTTCAAATGTAATTAACACTGGCTATCATTGTATTTACAACTATTTCAGATGTAATTAATATCAGTTGCTACTGCTATTGTTTTTAAAAGATACAAGACTTGAGAGATCAAAACTGAAATAATTAGGATAATTACTAGATTAAGGGAAAGACAAATGTAGTAGGGCACATAATAATTAAGTGATTTGAACTTGGGTATATATATGGCTTCAGGATACGTGTAATTAGCTTTACTAGGTAAAGTACTACGGTTCGCAGATGTAGTATGTCTTCAGGGGATAATATCAATTGATTCCACCCGTTTACAATATGAACCTTGAAAGACAAGCAAAAGCAGTACAAGAAATGCTAAAGCAATTAAAGAAAGCTACCTTAATTTAAAAAGGCTCATACGCTTCAAATTTAAGAAATAACATAAAAAATATTGAAGCTTCTTAAGAGCTTAAAAGCGATTTAGACATTCTCAAATAAAGGAATTGTAACGAGGAAAGCATTGTTAAGATTTAAAACCTTATTATTAGAAACAATAGTAATTTAGAAGTTATATTTATAAAGCTTGTAAAAACAAAAGCACGGAAAATACCAGCATAAGTCGAATTTTATAAGGCATCTAATAGCTTGCAAGAGCAAATTAAAGCTTAAGCTTTTTACAAAAGGCCAAAGGTTTGAGAAGAAATTGTAAGCTTTATTTAATTTGAAGGGATATCTAAGAAAAAGGTTAAGCTAATAGAAATCAACGCCTCCAGACTTACTAAAAGAGCCCCTTTAGAAATCCTTATTTAAGACACAAAAAGGATTACTAAAAAGTCAACAGCTATTGCCTTGCTCCTTAAAGCAAAAAAATCTTTAATATCAAAGCCCTCAAATTTAATAAGCATGATAAGCTTACTTTTGAAGTTATTAACTTTTATTTAAAAAGTTTTTTTATAAAGTCCTAAAATGCAAGAAGCCTTGAATAGGGGAAACTACAAGCTGGACGTAGTAATCGACAAACTATTAGCACAAATAAAACTTTTGGAAAACCTTACTTTAAGGGAATATTATATGTTATTAAATAAGCCAAAGTTAATTACTTCTCAAACTTAAAATATTGATTAAAAGATGTAAAGATAATTGAAAAACGCTACGGTGGAGTTACTTTACGTGGGTTTTTTTGATAATGAAAATATTTTTATTTCAGAATAGCTTTTATTAACTATTTCGATTCCTTTAAGTATCGACAATTATAAATCCAAGAATGCCGTATAAAGGGATTACCTTTCAGATAACGAACCTATTTTTACTTCAAACGAAGGGAAATCTGAATGGCGTTATAAGAAAGATACCCCTTTAAAGCAAAGCAAAAAGTATCGCACTTGAATCGAATAAACAAGTACTTATCACAGCATCTTTAAGCCGGACCTTGCTTTAAAATTTTATATTTGCTAAAAGCTATAGCGAATAAAAGTCTTAACAACTTATAATAAACTTATAAAAGGTTTTTAGCTTTAATTAACATTTAGAATTATACTTACTATCAGATTCTTTTTAGCGATCTTTATTGTTATAATTAAGTGCTATTATTTAAGGCTTACTTAATTATGGAAAAATATGCTTATCAAAAGTAATTCGCTAACTCCTTTATTTGAAGGCGCCGAAGTATGCTTGCTAGATATAAAAGGAAATTAATTGGCAACTTTTCACTTATCAACATTAAAAATAGTGGTTACGATTCCTAAAAACACTAAAATCAACGACGTGAGAGTTACCCTTAACAGTGGAGCCGAAGTTAGCTATATTATACTAAAAACGGCAATCCGGTTAAGCCTACCGATTACCAAAAGTCAAAATATGACCTTGAAAATTATTACTAAAACAAAATCTCGTTTCATTAGTTATGCAGATAATATTGCTATTATAATTGAAGATTTAATTATTTGCATTTGGTTTTATATCATAAATATTCCAAATATTAAGATAATTCTAGGTTTTCCATTTTTTTGAAAAGCAAAACCTTCTTTTCGATACCCTTCGAACAAAAAAGGTAAACCGATTTTAGCTTAACTTTGGAATCACCGATTAATTCGAAATCTTATGATTCAGATTAATTTTGCTATTTATGAAGCAAAAGATATCTTTGTAATAAAAAGCAAAAATAAAATCAATTAAATTTGGCATAACAAAAGTCAAAGTGATGGTTATACTTTAGAAGGGGAAGATAAGTTATCAGAAAATAAGTAATCGATAATATTTAGAGTTATATTATTAGTATGGTTAAATGTTTTAATAGCTGTATTTTCTTGCTTGAAGTTAAGCGTTTTGAAAAAGGGGGCGAAAACGATTTTGTCAAATCGAGAATAGAAATTTCCATAAAGGAATATTTATATTAATCTTACATATAATAAGAGTTTTGCATTTAAACGGCCGATTTCGAGGATTTAAAGGCCCTACGCGAAGGTAACCAAATAACGAACCTAAAATCAACTTTCGATTTCATTACAAATTACAAGAATTTAAAATTTAATAACCCTTTCAAACCTAACAAGCAAACTTATTAAATGTGGATAATATATAAGTCGAAAGCTAAGAAAGTGCAACCAGTAAATGAAGCTAACGGGATTAGTAACCTTTTAAGGGGAAGAAACAATTAATATAAATGTTTAAAGGTTTAAGATATCTCGCAATAGCAAGTCGGAAAATATCAATATTTACTTTTACTTCGGTTTTCGGTAATTCCTTATGAAATCTAATTTACTTTAAAAAAACTTGCTAGTTTCAATGTGAGAGATATGCTTCTCCCAAAAGAAAAAGTGTTATTTAATAAAATGATGCTTAATTAAGAAGGTGTTATTTCCTTTAAGTAACCTAAATGCAAATAATTCTATAAAGATGTCTTTCTTTTAATGGTTTTAAAGATAATTTTGTATAAGGCATGGCAAGCACCAAATTTCCCGCTACTTTAAGCATTAGTTTTGGAAGTTATGAAAATGGTACAAGATTGCTTTAATAAAGGAGTTTTAAAACTTTTAAAAGGATTATATCGAAATGCTTGATTTCTAATTAAAAAAAAATCGGGCAAATATCAACTTATTAATTCGGCAATAATGCTTAATGCGATAACTTGAAAAGACATTAATTTACTTCCTTTTGTAGATGAGTTTTTTAAGGAATTCGCTGGATATCTCATTGCAAGCTTAATGGACCTTTATTTTGAATATAATTAATAAATCTTACACCAAGCTAATTAAAATATAATTACCTTTTGGGTTCCTACTATCAGCCTAATTAAGAACATTACATTTCTTTAAGGGTATACTAATTTGGTAGCTTAATTTGTATAAATAATGATTAAGATTTTAAAAGATATTATCTTTAATGTTGCAATGCCTTTTTTTAATGATATTGGCATAAAAAGGCTATTTACAAATTACGGATAATAAGAAGCTTACCCTAGGATTTGGCAATTTATCTTAAAGCATATTCTTAACCTCAACAAGACTTTTAAATAATTAAAGCAATCTGGAGCTATTATTAGGGCTAAGTCTTAATTTTGCCGAAATGGAATGAATATTATTGGTTATGCTATAAATTCTACTAAACAGGAACTTTCAGTTACTCATTTACTTAAAATGCAAAATTGAATTAAATCAAGCAACGTCAAAAAAGTGAAGGGATTTTTTAAACTAATAATTTACTTTCGCATTTGGATCAAAGATTTTCGGCTAATTGCAGAGCCCCTCTATTTGCTTACCCAAAAAAAAGTCAAGTTTCATTGGAATCCGAATATTCAAGGAAAAGCCAAGAAACAATTTCAAGACATTTTATACTTTGTTCTGATTTTCTATAAAATCAATTATAATAAAGATGCTAGAAAAATAATAATTTCAATAAATTTTAATAATAATAATTAGAGAAGCTTTTTAGCTTAAAAAAATAAAAATAATAGGAAGTTATATCCTACTTGTTATAAAAATAACTTTTGAAATAAAACGAAATGTAATTACAACGCCATTAAGCGGGAATGCAAAAGAATATTACATATCTTAAAGAAACTAAAGATTTAACTTATTAAAATGCATTTTATTATGGAAATAAACGCTAACATGCTGATAGCCCAATTAAATGAAGTTACTTACGATTACCTTAGCGCTATACTTACACGCTGGCTTACTTGGATTAGGCTTTTTGACTTCAAGGTTCAGCACGTTAAGAGTGTTATGCATACCGCTGCCGATTCTTTTTCTAGAAGGCTTAAATATCCCAAAGATACAAAACTAGACATCGCTAAAAAAAAAAAATAAAGATTGGATTCTTGCTAAACTTAAAGCATATGAATTTTGCCTTATTAAAGCTATCGAAGAGGAAGAAAATGAAGCCTTTATAAATCTTAAACTAAAGAAACGAAGTAATATCTTTAAAGAAATGAAAAAGCGAATTCAGAAATTTCAAGAGAACAGAAAGATTTTAATATTAAGCTCAGATATGAAAAGCAACAAAGGAAACCCTCGAACTTTACTAGTATTCTTTAGGGATTACGGCGAAGACTTCTTAAAAATCGCCGAATATATCATAATAATAAAAATTCCAAAGGAAATAAATAAGAGGAACTTTCGGAAATTTAAATAAAAGGCTTTAAATTACAGTATTCATAATGGGAAAATTTGGAAATTACCCGTAAGAAGTTTGCCTATAAAGCTCGTTATTAATATTAATAAAAACAAAAGCTAAATTCTTAAAAGTTGTTATAACGATTTGGACTATAAAGGGCAAAAAAGCACGTATCACCAGATTTTAAGGAGGTATTATTAAAAAGGATGTTATAAGAATGTTGCCGAATACGTCAAGATTTGTATTAAATGCTAACATTAAAATGCTAAAAAATAAGAAAAGCCTCTTTTCCCCATTGCTTCAAATAACTTAATAAAAAAGTAGGCTATTGATATTACTTACATGCCTATTCAAGATGGGAAGAAGTACTTAGTAATAGCTTAAAACAATATAAATAAATAAGTTGAAGTTAAAGCATTTTTTTAAAAATAGTAAATCAAATTACTAAATTCATTTAGCAAGACATTATATATCGTTACGAACTCTTTTAAAGGCTTATTGTTAATAAAGAGGATAAAAATATAAAGGAAATTATTTGGCTATTTAATAAAATGGAAATTCAAAAGATACAAGTTTTAGCTTACAACTTTAAAGTTAATAAAATGATTAAGAAAAGTTATAAACTAATCAAAAATGCACTTTCGAAAATGAAGAGAAAGTGGATAATAAACCTTTTAACAATATTATTCGCTAATCGAACTATAACAAATGCTTTTACAAGCTATATGCCTTTTTACTTGGTTTATGGGAGAAAGCTTATTTTCCTTGTGGAAATTCGTTACCTTACTTGGAGGAGCTTGTTTACTAAAGAAATCAAAAATCGCAGCAAATTCATTCAACTTCAAGCTACCTAATTTCAACTTAAGCAAAATTACTTGAATAAAGCCTACCTTCAAAAGATATGCTAAAAATAAGAAGGAAAAGAAGCTTTTAACTTTAATTATAACATTTAATATCGGCCTTTAAAAATTAAAGATTTAATTTTAAAATACAATATTTTAAAAGAAGTTAACAAAAGCTTTGATAAGACACTGGACTTTTGATAGCTTGAATTATATGAAATTGTTAAAGTTAATAATAAAGGGTATTACATCTTAAAAAAATTAGGAAATGACGGCCCTTGACTTAGGGAAACATATGCTGAAAATCAACTTAAACTTTTTCATAAGCAATAGCATTTCATTTAAAATATTGAAAATGAAGTTTCAAAATGGCATTTTAATAATACAAGCGCCGCTTCAAGCAAGAAAGATATCCTATTAGCTAATCCTTTAGATTTGGAGAATCTTGAATACATCATTAAATAACATATAAGGCTAAATAGAATAATAATCAAAATACTTATCTTAACGCTTGAACAAAAAAGCTAATACAAGGCATTTGTAAATGATTTGGATAAATAGATGCAAAAACGCATGACTTATTTAAAGCGGGGGGTGGAAATTAGTGCTAACAAAGTGCTAATAAAGTACTATTAAATGATAACAGCAAAGCATTGAAACTTCTTATTTAGCAATAACAATTCTTTTAGCATATATCTTATTGCTGCTATAAAAACGCTTTGCTATAAATTTCTTAGCGATTTCAAAAACTTCTTTAGCATTATATTGCAAACGCTAAATTTGGAATTAGAAGCAAAAAGTAGAGCCAGCATAAGGTGCATCAAGGAGCAGCCTTTTAATTAATGAACTACCCACTAAAGCAGCTATTTAAAATGCTGTATTTCGATAAATAAACGCTGGAATAAAAAGCCAAAACCTTTTTAATAATTCAACAAAAAAAAAGAATTAGCTTTATGAAGCAATTAGTCAGGTATAAAAATAAAGCAAAGCTTAACAATCTTTATATTTAATTGCTACCTACGCTAATATTAATAACTTTCTTAAGTGTATAGTAAAGATTATGAAACTCTTTGTCATTATAATACCTTTTAAAAAAGAAATTATTAATTATTTTATTAAGAAAAGGTAGTTAGGACTTGATTTGCATGTTTCATGACGAACGCAATGGCTTTAAGTAACATATTCTGAAAGTAAGCAGTGAAAGGTCCTTCCCTTATACGCCAAGTTTGTTGCAAAAGCAAGTTTTATTTAAGCGTTGCTTTTTTGAAATAAGCAATTAAATCCTTTAGTGTTGGTCCACAGGACCCATACCGAGTGTTTGATGTATCCACGCCAGGAGCCGGCCGGTAGCCGGAGGGGTTTCAGGGGGGTTATGGCTACGGGTATAAATCCTCTGCCTTCTCGCACTCCCTTAGCTAGAGAACCTGAATATATGGAACCACTATTGCACTTGTTTTTGCTACTTTTACTGTCTTTGTGATATCACATACCGGTGCAAACCCACATTTAGCAATGGAATCTTTTTAAAAGTAATATCCAACATTTAAAATGCTTGTTCTCTTAGAATTACTTTGCTGCCAATACTTATAACATCTTTTATAGCAATGTTTAACTTGATAATAAAGATTTCTAATTTATAATAAAAAGCAAAGTGATAAAGGAAATTTGCAAGTGAAAAATGATAAAGTAGGCAGCTCCATTAATTCCATAGAATCGACTTCTTTTTAAAAGCTAATAACAAAACTAAGGCGCTTTTATATTACCTCAGACTTAAAATTACCTTTATATTTATCTTTTCAATAATTGCCCATTAAGTAAGACTTTTACTATAGCTTCTAAGAAGATTAACATTAATTGGCTTAAGTTTTATTATAAGCAAAAGTTCCCTAATTCTATTCCCTACTGAAGCAAAATATGCTTATGCTTTTGTCAAAGGTTTGAATATGCTATCAGCTAACAACTTCTAATTAAACTTTTTTAAAAAAGGAATTTTACATTCATTTTAAAAAGGCCGCGCTATTTTCCCTAATTACGCTTGCTAAGTTTAAGCCTAAGTTATATCATTATCAACCTTTTAAGCGTAAAAGCAAGCGGGTAAAAAGAGCATAAATATGCCGCAACTTAAATGCTAATAAGAAATATAATTAAAAAGCAAAGATATAATATAACAACATTTAAATTTGCAAGCTTGCATATCAATTTAAGGCCAAAGCTAATGCCAAATAATTAAAGTTAAATGGCTTCAAAAAGTTTTTAAAATAATAAAGTTAGTAATAAGCTTATACGTTTTTTAAAGCCATTAAATATTCCCAAAATTATTATTAAATCAAAATTAAATCCTATATAATAAGTCTTAGCATATTAAATATTTTAAAGATAAAAAGGTTAGACTTACTTTTATATTAGATCAAAATTAAGCTAAATAATTTAGAAATTGCATAACAAGTAATTTAATTTAAAAAGAACCCCCATCTTTTTTAAGCGTACCGCTAATTTTGAACCTTAAATATAATTTGCAAATTCTGTTAACTTCAATAAGTCTTATAACCTAATAATAATAACAAAGTTAAAGAAAATTACGTGCCAGTAAATAAAAGCTTTAGCAACTCTTATTGCTAAAGATTAATTTATTAATTTTCGCCTTTTTCAAAATTATTACGAAGTTACTAATTACTTAATACCCTTAAACTTTATTCTATTATTGCTAACCTTATATAAATGTATATTTATGCATGCGCATGTGTTTATTAAAGCAAGAAACTGTTGCAAAGTAAAGAAGAAAAGAAAAGTGTTAAGGAAATTCATGGAATATTTGTAATTAAGATAAGAAAAAAACCTGCTTATTATTAGCGCAAAAGAAAATCGATCTAGACTTTATTGAGGCCATAAATATTAAAGCGTAAAATGTTAAACTCCCATTTACGCTTGCTTAAAGTCTAAATAACCTTATATCTTATAAGGCTTTATTTTTAAAAAAGAATTAGTATTGTACATAATAATACGTTTTAAACTTAAAAGGTGGAGGTTGCATGAAATATTATAAAAAGTTATGCGTTGCTTAAAATCTTTTCCCAAATACTAAAGCAAAGTACTAATTTTTTTAAAAAGTAAAAGGTAAATAAACTTAATATGATGTTAATAAAACTTTGTAATAAAAGGAGAAAGAAGTGAAAAGAAAAGGGCAAAAGAAAGATGATTAGCTTGGAAAAAAAAACAACTTAACTTTAGAAGTTATAAAGCAATAAAGTGATAATAATGAGAATTTGTAAAAAAGCGAAAGGGTAATTAAGGCGCATTAAATTAATTAAGGAATTTTATCTTAAGGTAAGCTAGAATTACGATGCTATAAATTAATTTAAAGATGAAGAAGCAGCTTAATTTCATCTTGTTATTACGTAGAATTTAATTTTGAATAATGATGTTAAAAAATTGCAATAAATGGAGAAAAAGGGAGACTTAATAAAAGAGTAATAATTTAAATTATGGCAAAGAGATCTTGATTTGCAAGAGGTAATCGCTATATTAAATTAATCGCTACGGAAATGCTTCATAGTTGTAAGAGGAATGCAAAGAGAGGAGGAAAACTTAGCTAAATGGAAGTTTTAAAGCCTTAAGAAAAAAGCTAAGTAAATCGCAAATTTTGCAATTAAAAGAATTAGTAATAATAGCGAAGTTATTAAAGGAGAAGAAAATGAAGTAGTAAAGCTTTGAAGAAGTTGTTAATAAGAAGAAAAGCTTCAATCTTATGTTTATTAAATTTGGTTAGCTTAGATTAAAGCAAGGTAAATGATTAGCCTTACCTTGCCTTATAAGAAATTAAAATCGTAAGATTAATGGTATAAGGTCTTAAATAACGCGTCGCTATAAAAGGAAAGCCTTAAAATTAATGGAAAAAGCGTTAGAAAGTGCAAAAAGATTATGTTATTGAAAGTTAAAAAAAAGAAAAAAAGGAAGTGTAATTGGAAAGTTGGAATTGCAAGTTGCGAAAGAAGAAGCTACTTATATATATAGTTGCTAATAACGGGGATGCTAAGCAAATGAATGTTTGCTTTTAAAAGTAAGGTTATTCTGATTTATCGATTGTCACCTGATATAATTGCATTTTCCACAATTATGCTATAACTTAGCTATTTAATTTTATTGTTATAATTTGCGATTTTGTAACTTGAGAACAAATTAATTATTTGGAAAGGGGGGCGCATATAACAAGGCCACTTGATTTTAGTAATTAAATATTACGTTATTAGATACAACTTTGCCAAGCTTGCTTTAATATAAGAGCCAACTTTCCTTTTATTTCTTTCAACACCACCTATCTTATAATTGACAATAATTCTTTCTAATCCATTCTCTTCTCCACCCTCAAAATAACAAATCCCGCTACTCAGATATATTTCATCATTTGATTTGATCAAATATTTCTTTTATATCAAGTTTACCCTTATGCCTTGAGTGCTTCCTCTCTTGTTGTGTGATTGCTTGGGATTTGCCCCTCCACAATACAACCATCACAACTTTATCCACAAAAAATGTTGTATAGATTTAAATACCTTATTAAAGATGCATTGCTATACTTTTATAAGGTTATAAGAAATATGCAAAGCAAAATATAAAATAAGATACCAAGTTTAAAGCAAAATGAAGCAATAATATAAATAAGTGAAATCGATTAATATTATCTTTTGGAGATATATTACATTTCCAAACCGTAATACTTTGCCTAATATAGCTAATTACACGTATTTTAAAGCTATATATATACCTAAATCTAAATTACTTAATTACCACATGCCTTACTATATTTATTCCCCTCTTAATTTAATAATTATTTTAATATTCTGCGTGTCGGTGATTCTGCATTAGGAAACCGGGATTTCCTGAACAGGGAATCTCTCGCCTAAAGGCCTGGCTGCTCTAGCGCTCGTGCTGCTTTGGGACGGCCGGAACGAGTGGTCGCGACCCCTACTAGCTCCCCTTGAGACCCCACCTCGTGTATAAATCCAGTGCTGTTTCCAACTTCACCTTCTCTCGTCCTTCACCAAGTTTCTAATGGGCTGGCCACATGCCACCCTCGCCGTCAGTCCTTCGCAATCCTCCCATGGCTCACAAGCCGGCCCTGTTACCTGCACCACGCCTCAAATTTCCCTCCCTAGGCTAGGCCTGCGCTCTGATTTGCTGGTGTCCTGTGCAAGTGCCCTCAAAACCCTCTCGCTGGCGTCACCGTCAAGAATTTGCCTTATACTGACTGGCCTAATCCAGATCATTTCGGAGCTGCCGACGCTGTGTGACGCGTACACCACTGCGGCAATAGTCCCCATCCACCTAGGATGGATCCACGGTAGACAATGGAAAGCCACTCTTCGTGAGCACAGCATTCTTCTCTGTCACCGCCTCCTCCCCTTAAGTTTTCACCTGCGTTTTTGGTGTCTACCAGGTTTCTACGAAGGCCTCGCTCTTTGTTAGGATTTAGAAGTGCCTTGAGAAGGAAGAGGGCTCAAGGCAGGCGACACTTTTTCGTACAGCAACGCTTTGGAACCGGAAAACCTAATCTCAAGTGGATGACGTGTCGACGCCAAGGGAGGGGGCAATCAGCAGATTTTAGGGAGGTCTGGAGCACCCCTTGATGTCCGTGTTCGGCAAATACTTCCCGAATTGGAGATTCGAAGGATCTTGAAGTACTGAACTTACGTATTGGTGTCTGGGAATGGCGTGGGTGACGCAAGTAGGCAGCTGGAATGGCCCAGGGGAAAGCTGGTTGAGCCAGCATTGAGTAAGCCGATTCGGAGCAACACGCTTTCTGGCCAGCCGAAATGCTCCAGGGGAGGCTTCAGGGGGTGTCTAATGCCCAGTTTTCCCCTGCGGTATCACAGGTTGCTCAATGAGGCAAGTCCTTTCGGATCTGTGGAAAAGCATTACACCGCATGACGACGTACGATCCGCTTTGGCGACCCTCGGATGCTTTGTATGAGAGCAGCTGAACACTAACGCCTCTAGTTACGAAGCAGATTCTCGCAATGGGCTTCCTATTGGCCTATCGGTGTTTCTAGCCATCCTTGCGATCCAGACATGGATTCAAGGCGCGAAAACGCTAGGGTGGGGCATATTCACGGAAGGGATGGCAGTGAGGTAATGGAATAGCAGAGAGGGTCGGCAGATGCAGCCTGTAGAGCAGGTCCTGGGAGTGCGCATGTTGAAGGGCCACAAAAGCCTCCAACCCCCCTCTTCAGAGTCTGACCAGTTTGCAACCTTCATCCAGTAATCGGATTTCAAAAGTACTCTTCTGCGTTTACTCGATTCCCAACATGGTTGCCTTCGCTTTTATTCATTGTAATCCAGCACCATCGAAAAGTAATGTTCAGAAACCCTCCCCCAAACCTAGCAAGACCTCGGCGACCAACCCGAGCAGCGTACCGATTGAAGCGCTCCCAGCATCAGAAGGAGCGGCAAGCAAGGATAACTGGTGTCAGGAGGTTACTGGAGATAGCGTGGCCACGATCCAACGTGCCCATATTTGTAGGGATGATGTAGTAGGAACTCAAGGCATGTGTTCGGACTGTCCCACTATGGTTAACATACTCATCTAGTCATACAGCAGCATTGATAGCGGAGAAGGGTGGGTTCGAGAATGATATCGATTATGAATTTCCATCTTTGACACAGTCACTGTCTTCAAACTACAAGCTCGAATCGGCGCAAGAACAACCAGCTGTAGAGAGCACTGTAGTACAAGGTGATAATCAAGGTCTAGATGACATTCTTTTTGGATCTCGTGTATCTCGAGCTGGGAGTGACGGTAAGTGAGCTGAGTTCCTTGACTGATAGCACGGAATATTTGCTCACGAGATCACAGATGACACAATAATGTTACTTTGCGATGACAAGTCGGCAGAAAATAACAATCTCGGTCCCGGACATACTCGTTGCATTATGGAAGGTGGGCAACCAGGCTGTGGTACCTTCGACATGGATCATCTACCTATTTCTTCCACTCGTATGATCCACGATCATGGGGATAGTGGTAATGCCACCGGTAAAACCACGCCTCATCAGACCATCAAACGACAGAGATCCAACTCTCCTCCCTCCACCTCCACCTCCACCTCAGGTGATCTTATCACATCACTGCTTCCTCGTAACGATTATGAGGAAGGTAGCAGAGACCTTGTCAGCGATTCCGGCGAGCCAAGAGCGGACGGCATCTGCTCCAAGCGGCGGAAGTTTTCCATCCCACAAGGCCGTGGGACAGTCTGCTGTAATGACCCATCGCAGCCATCGGGGACTCTGTCAGTGGCCAACAAGGATAGTGAAGAGGATGATGGGACGCTTAGCATTTCTCTTGACGCCAGACTTATCAGCTCTTCCAGAAGTACCCCTGCGTCTGAAGTCACTTCTCCAACAGAACTTGAAGTCTGCCCAGTGGTTACCGATGTCGACCCCGACTGGGACGTCCGTGACATTATTGGTAAAGAGGACTTTGATGGTGTTTCGTATTACTTGGTGGATTGGCACCCCACACTACTTCCTGTGCACTCACTAGGTCATGCAAAGGAGTTGGTAGATAAATTCGAGGCCCGCATTGGAGCACAACGCGCTCTAAGAAACAAGCGAGGCGGACTAGGATCAAAGACTAAGCAGAAAGTGAGTGTGGAAGCCAAAGCCTTGAGTGCCCAGGAAGGGAAGAAACCTCGAGGTCGGCCGCGGAAGCAAACGTAGAGGAGAAGCCTTGTTTAGTACATCTTTGGCAACCAAATGTCTCAGTCTATGCAGTTTATTCAGTTACAGTCGTGTGATCATTCATCAATTCTCCATTCTCTTTGCTCCGTTTTGTACATTCAAAATCCTCGTAGGCCCAAATGGCGCTGACCGCAAGCTGTTCACGATCCATGCTGCTGTTGTGGAACGTCTCCCAGCGCCGCTTTCCGCGCTGATGAACAGTTCTATGCGTGAGGCAATAGATGGTGCTGCGCTGCTGGAGGAAATCGACAACAAGCCTTCGTAATGTTCTGCGAATATGCCTACATGGGGGACAACATACCAGCACAACAGCAACCTGTGCTCATTAGCTCTAAATTCGATATGGGAGAGTCACTTACACCTGCGAGATATTATGCGGAAGATACCTTTGCGACTAAGAAGAAGAAGAAGAAGAAGAAGAAGAAGAAGAAGAAGAAGAAGAAGAAGAAGAAGAAGAAAGGCGGTTCCAAGTTCCTGGTTTCGATGAGATTGAAGAATTTTGTGGACAATGCAGCCATAGACACTACGCAGAAACTTTGGGGCGAATTCCAATGTCACGCGTACTCTATGGTTAGCCCAAAGTTTCGATCACGCGAACATCTGACAGAATGTGAAGACAACAGTGGGTTCTATCGCAGCACGACTGCATGGAACTACTGAGATCTCCATACAGATCTTGCGAGATATCGCCGCGGACACTAAACCACCACCACTAGGCGACTGTGTGGGAGACCGTGCTGCACGTCGCCCTGTACCACCACCCATATTCAGTCTAGAGAACGACTCATCCGGAGTTCCACCTAGTCTCATCTCCTACGGCGCCAGTATTTCGCAGTACTGTGGCAAGACTCCAGCTCAGGCAGTCGAAGATACGTTGGCCACTGAATAATCAACATCCTGGAGCTCCTTGATTGTAGGGGTTCACCCGCCGGCACGTATATACCCTCTGCGAGGCCTCCGAGCCCACAAGAGGGCAGAGCGTGCCGATATCAATATCTTTTATATTTCTCAAGACGGCGCTCTCTCGTCCTCGCATTAAATATACTATGCTGGTTTCTGTCATTGGACTAGACAATAGCAATCTACCTACAGCTCAAGCTACGACACGCCGAAAAGTGACCCCTCCCATCTTCGTTCACACCCGACTATTTGAGTCAGAAGAAGGCATCCAATCCACTTCAAATACAGCAAGAATAATATGCGACAGGAAAAAGTGGCCAACTAGGACCAGAATCGAAACATCACTTTATATTCAGCAGATTTCTAATCTGTATCAATCCCCGGGGGTCAGAAGCTGCTCTCTGACCTTGAATATGTCATCTCGATTGACGAGTCCATCATTTCGATCGAAGGGAACGATAGTGGTGGCCTTCTGCTCTCCTTGGTTTCAGGTTCAGCTTTTCAAGGAAATGATGACACACTTACTATGACTCAATCGTCCGCCGAGAATCATTCCACTGAACAACTGCGTCGGTCACAAGCTTCACAAATGAGTAATCGCACTGAGCTTACCCTTGCGATATATTCGGGGCAGAATGGGAGAAGAACTTGGAGTGTATCAGTATTCCATCAATCTAGGAACAATCTAGGAACAATCTAGGTAAAATCTAATTCTGCAGACATACAATACTTCTTCAAGTTCGTAGCACATTCTCGTGCGGCGGACTCCAATTCCTGTCCATCCGTATACTCAGTAGCGCCCTGGAGGCCTTGCTGGACATTGAATCTGAATTAGCGCCATTTCTCATATAGCAGCCAGTGCCTCTCTACAAACATCTTCGCGGTATCCTCTGTCTGCGTTGCAATGCCGATTAAAGTCTCCGTGAAGAGTTTAGAAGATCCTTCAGCAATGGAATTTTCCCAGGATTGCCGGTCCCAGCTAAGATGAAGCATTTCAGCAGCGCACTCAATTCCGTTTCGCCGCTGCTACACCAAATGTGCTGCTGGGCCTCGTTCCATAATTGGTCGACTGGGTTATTCGCGCCTGCACCCTCGTGGCCCGATTATGACTGATTCGAAGAAGCTGGTGGCAGCGGCGGTCGCTCATGCAGCTTCGCAGATTGTAGCTGGAGTGTTTTTCAGCGCGTCGTCGGAGGAATAGGATCGCATGAGGACAGTGGTTGTAATTTCGAAGGCTTTCGCGCACACAACTCTGCGAACAAGTTAGATCCAGTACTTTCGTAAGAAATCCGCATACACTTTTTGCATCTCTCATTGCCATCGCTGAGCAACGCATCCTCTGCCAAGCCACGCTTCTTGAAAATGCCTTTCGTGCATTGCTTCATAATTGTAGTGGGGGCTTCCGAAGGTGGGAAGAGCGTACCCTCCAGTACTCGTTCCCCCGATCAAGTTGAAAGCTCGCACAGCTTCACCACCGCTCCGCATTCACCTTTCCCATCAGTGCCTTCAAGATTAGTAGCGTTGTGAGCCCGCGGATTCCTCCACCATCTGAACTTGCGTAGTAGCACATCGAAGCCCTATGGGCAATTATACCGACCAAGTGACAGCACGCAGAGCCCATCACGATCGAGGGGATTTCTGAAGCAACCAGTGTAACCTGTGCCTGCGCCGTGAAGAAGCGCTGTTTAGCTCTCGTTGACAATGATGCTGTGCGGCAACTAGCTCAAGGCTGGATTGCTTGACCTAAGCTTCGCAGACTTCCACACGCTTCAAAGGGAAAGTATCGAATGACCATTCGATCAAGAACAATGCAGTAGCAGATTAGGTCTTGATACGGTAAAAATGATGTCGGGTTGTTTTGTTCTGGACGATCACAGCTAAGACTCATCGCACCGTCCACCTTAATTCAGATGGGTGTTGTTGACAGATGAGAATCAAGCAGTATCCTTGTCCGTGATCGCTTTAGTGCTGATCCATGGTGGGGCTGGCAGATCTTCCAGGATAGATAGCACCGGGTCGAACCGCCAGAATTGCGCGGCCATGGTATCCTTGCCTTGGTAGATACACGTGAACCACATCCCAAATAGAGCTAAATTTGGTTTTCAAGATGTGCGTGCGATATAGCCATGAAACAACTTGATGCTCATTTGATCGTATATGTCCAGTAGGCAGAAGTTTGTTCGCCCTTTGACACATTGGTGTGGTTCTGCACCATCGCACTTTTCCAAAGTGTTTGGAAGTTGGGTTCAAAAGAGAGAAAATCGTCGACCGAGTTCTGTAACCTCGTGACTGCAGTCCGATTGGCCGAGACTTCAGGCTTCAGTCTGCCTTGCCGCAGCATTTCAGCTACAATCATGCTATATCAGCTGAACATCATCACTTGCCACCCATTTCAACAGCAATCACGAACCGGACCCCAGACACATACATCAAATATCTGCCACGTTCATCTTAGATTACCTCCGATATCTCAGTCCAGGACTTCTGGCCAGCAACATGTCTCTCACCCAGGGTCCAAGGCCAAATACGTGAGACGATCCAGCGACCTATGGACGAGGGCCACGCTAACTTTGTTATTTTGTCAAGCAATGACCTGTGGGCTTCCGCAGCAGCTGAGCTGAGCGACAACGCCAGGAAGAATATTAATTTCAGCCGTCCCGACAAGCTTGGCATATTATCAGATCTCCTTGAGCTCACCACGCACTCAAAGCAGGAATGTATTAAGAAGAGATGGCAGTATAGAAGGAAGAGTGGACAGACCGTCATTTTGGCGGACTTGTTCACTAAGATGGCTAAGTGGATCGAAGTATTCAAGCAGGTTGGCGATGCAGCTATTCAGTACGATCCGGTTCATGCTGCACTTCCGTGGGCTGGCGTCAGGTTCCTCTTGCAGGTTTGTAGTATTGAAGTGCTGGAAGGCATGACTAAATATCCACAGATTGCCGTAAATGATATCGACAAATTCGCGTTCGCGGTCGAGAGCGCCACTTCGATTGCAGAAATCATCTGCCGATATGCTATCTTTGAGGAAGTCTATCTTCGTTCCCCGTCTGCTGCTAGTAATGAGCTCCAGAGAGCGCTTATCAAGTTCTATGCCGCGATCATGACCTATCTTTCAAAGGCGAGAAGCTACTTCGACCAGAATACCGCAAGTGAGTTTGCTGACTGATATTGAGAACTTATACTAATACCTCTTACAGTTCGTCGATTGAAGAGTGGCCTGCTCCCACAATCAGACGTTGAGTCGTCTTTTGATGCCATTGGTACTGCTCAAGAAACTGTTAATCGCTGTTCCTCTATAGTTGGAATGCAGAGTATGCGTAGACCTCTGCTCACTAAATGCTCCAGCTAATCTTGTCTAGATCAAATTGACCAGCATCTGGAGCTGAAGAGACTTCTCAAGCGTATCGATGGCCCGGTAGAAAGAATGAGTAAGGATCTGGCAAGCCTCACAGATGGGTTCGAGAGTGAGTCTCAACCTCACTTCTAAATGCCCGGCTCACAGGTCATAGCATCCCAGAGGATGAATATATTGCAATGGCTTTCGCCCGAACCTTACCTTGCACATCATGAGCAGGCTAAGAGAGAAGTATTGCCCGGCACTGGGAAATGGCTACTCTCGGATCCACTTTTCAATAGGTGGAAGAAGGAAAGTGCGTCATCTATATTGTGGCTCCATGGAGCTCTAGGTTCCGGGAAGAGCAAGCTGGTGTGAGTGTCAGGACTATTCGTAGACGATGAAGTTCGCTAATAGTACAGATCTATTGTGATTGAAGATGCCAGAATGGCGTTTCAAAATGGCCTCAACCCTGCTCCAGTCTTCTTCTACTGTTCACGGAACCCTGCCGAGCCTGCACGTTCAAATCCTCATGCAATTATGGCAAGCATTACACGACAGCTTTCAAGCGCCCAACCAGGTTACCCTCTACTTCCTCCCACAGTAGCAGCTTATAAGAAACGGGAAATTGAGGGATTCGCCTCGGGATCATTAAGTATGAGTGAGAGTTCTGCACTAATTATCCAGCTCGCAGAGCAGTTTCCGATAATAATCATCGTGGTTGATGCACTTGATGAGTGTGATCCAGAGAAACGAACAGACCTTTTGGAAGCTCTGGAGTCAATCCTCCGAGAGTCTGCAAGCCTGGTCAAGATCTTTATATCAAGTCGTGATGATCAGGATATTGTGTGGCATTTACGAAGCTATCCTAACCTTGAACTTTCATCGGACAAGAACAAGGATGACATTATCTTGTTCGTCCAAAAGGAAACCGACTCCCTTATTGAGAGGGGAAAGCTATTGCGCTGGAGCACAGACAAAGAGAGTCTAAGGACGAAAATTAAGGAGAAAGTCACCAAAGATGCTGATGGCATGTGAGTGCTGGAAGTCTCGAACTAGAGAGTTAGGCCTTATTGACGCCACTAATAGGTTCCGGTGGGCTAGCCTGCAACTGCAGAGCTTATGCAACCTTTACACAGACGAAGCAATCCAGGAACGTCTTGGTCGACTGCCCCCTAAATTGGAGGAGTTGTATCTTGAGCTCTATCAAAAATTGAAGTCGACCACAGCGAACGCCGATCGTGAAATTGCTACCGGCACTTTGACTTGGCTTCTCTGTGCACAGCGAAAGTTGTCATCAGAAGAATTCCTTGCCGCATTATCTTATACCGCTCGAGGACAATTCGACAAACTGACAATAGAGCAAGTTTTACATTTGTGCTCTAACCTCGTCATCTATGACCCGACGCTCGATACTTTCCGATTTGCCCACTTGTCGGTTAGAGAGTTTTTGGAGAACCAGCCGGAGTGTTCTCCGGGGGTGGCAAACGCTCTAGCGGCTGAGACGTGCTTACTGCATGTCCTGAGTTTTGCTGATAACCCTGCGACGCAAAGATTCATCTCGAGATACAGGCATGGCTTACTGAAGTCGCCGCCATCAGACAAGCTGAGTACATACTCAACAATTTATTGGGCTCCACACTACCAGTTAGCCTCTACCGAGAGGACTGCTGGTGTCCTCAAGGACCTCCTTTTCCATTTTCTGTCCAACGAATCGGATCCAAGATCTCCCGTTGTAGCATGGGCAGTTCGAGTCGAGAAAGCTCTTCATAATTACTCTATTGCTTGGGACTTACGGGAAAGATTGGAAGATACAAAAGCTAACCGAGACAGGGCACTTTTCATTGCATCATGCTTCAATCTACAAGAAGCTGCGAGTATTCCCACACATGCTGGAGGCTACATACAAAATTCGAGAAGCAGGGGATTATTGGAGGTTGCTGCGACTCATGGTAGTTGCGATGTAATCTCAGAACTGATCAAATATAAGCATACAAAAATAAGAAAAGAGGTAGTGAAGGCGGCAGCAGGGAATGAGGGCAACGGGAAAGAGGTAATGACGCTGCTGCTTGAGCAGCGAGGGGCAGATGTGGTGATCACAGAAGAGGTAGTGAAGGCGGCAGCAGGGAATGAGGGCAACGGGAAAGAGGTAATGACGCTGCTGCTCGAGCAGCGAGGGGCAGATGTGGTGATCACAGAAGAGGTAGTGAAGGCGGCAGCAAGGAATGAGGGCAACGGGAAAGAGGTAATGACGCTGCTGCTCGAGCAGCGAGGGGCAGATGTGGTGATCACAGAAGAGATAATGAAGGCGGCAGCAAGGAATGGGAGGAGCGGGAAAGAAATAATGATGCTGCTGCTCGAGCAGCGAGGGGCAGATGTGGTAATTACAGAAGAGGTTGTGAAGGCGGCTTCGACTTCCGGTCAAAGAAGCGTCCTAAATGTTATCCAGGAGAACCTTGGGATATTCATATCAGAGGACCAATGGCTGACCGCCCAATTTTATAATGCGGCAAAATATGGATACCTGGACATTATTCAGCAACTTTTGGCGAAACGAGTTGAGCCAGATCTGAAGGACACTATAGGTCGCTCTCCACTGTGGATGGCCGCGGCATCGGGTCATTCCGAAGTAGTCCAAGTTCTACTTTCAACCAATTCTGTCGATATCAACTCGAAAAGTCTCTCTGCACGATCGCCTATCTTTTGGGCTGCAGCATGTGGCTACAAAACTGTCGTCAAGCTTTTGTTAGAAGCAGGGGCTGATCCTAAGGACGTCGACGAAGATGGGAATACTCCTCTTTCCATAGCTAAAGAAAATGGCTTTCACGATATGGAAGGAATGATAGCTAGATATAGTAGCCTATAGCTCCTTCCAGCAACAAGGCTTGTAGCTTGAGAATAATGCTTACAGGGGATGACGGAAGGAAGTAATGTTTCACTTAGTAGCAAGGATAGTGTCAGCTGAAATGACTACTCAAGCTTCTTAGATTCGCAATTTTATGGTTCATGCTACATTTTCTGTAAGCTCCAGGCTAAGAAATGACGTTCTGGATATATGATTTAATGTTTGTAGCACAGGAGACAACAAGATATGACCGACGTAAAGAATAGTTGTGGAGGTGACCATTTTATTGGTCCAAGACTTTCATTATTTTGATACCTCGCAGACTAGCACCGAAGTTTCCACACATCAAATATCATTCATATCAGTGAAAAGACACGATGTCAAGTCCCCGACTATGCCCAGATATCTCTAGTGCACGCAATACTCGACAGCTTACGTCCTCCCCAAACGATCCCCTGTTTTCCCACCCCTTTAAAAGACTTGCCGCGGAAATCAGGCTGCAAATCTGGTCTGAAGCACTGCCACCACCCCGGATTCTTGAATTTGAATACTGCATTCGAGTTCAAAAAACCTACTGGGGTTCTGGAGAGCTCGCACCAGCTCTCTGCTCTTCTTAGTGTTAATAGAGAGTCGCGAGCCCTCTTCCTTCAGTCATACCGGAAGGTCGACCTCCTCGTTTTAGCCGCAACGATAAATCTCAAGAGATGTTTACGAATATGTATTGGGCAGACCTGGTCAAGATCTTTTTGTGTAACCAGGATGAAGAAGAGCCTTGCTGCCAAGTGAGAGTGTTGGTCTATTAGGCTAAGCCTTAACTTGATGTTGTAAAAGTAGTGTGGGCCTGGCGTCTTAAAGCGCAAGGGGAAGCCGATTATGTCGGGCATTATAATGTGCAATAATGATATCGTGTAAAGTTGATAACGATGAATTGACGTTTCACAGTAGCTGAAAAAATGAATAAGCAAGAAACCGAAAACACGGGGATAAACCTCCAGTCTCATTCTTCCCTCCTCCGTTTTTTGCTCCGGCCTTCCCCTTCCTCCTCCCTTGTCTCTGTCTTTCGAGCAGCACACATCTCAATCGTGACTTCTCCCTGCGACGTACATCCACGCTCCACAGCATCCAACTGCTCCCGCAAATGATTATTACTCTTATCTAGGCTTGCAACCGTACGTTCCCATTCGACTTCTTTCTTTTCTAAGGCACTGTTTTTGACTGCTAGTATTAGTATGAGAGTCTTCCAGCGAATGGTGAAACTGACCTTTCAATTGATCATACTCAGATTCTAGAAACGAAGTGCGGGCTGTAATGCAAGTTAGGTAGTTATACAGTCGATTGAGCTTATCGGAGAAGAAGTTACTCGCCTTTCATATCGTGCCACTCTGCTTGTAATTGCCAATTATGTTGTTGCAGATGCTGGTTTTCACTTTGCAATTTCCAATTATCGCATTCTAACTGTCCCTTTTCTGATTGCAGTTTTTCTAGAACCTCTAAAAGGACGAAAGAAGATTAAAAGGAGTTATTAGCAGATGATAGATAAGCTCACGAATAGAACCTCGAGTTATAAGTTGGTAAAAGCGAGCCGTCTCGATAGAAATGGTGATGTGGTTATCTGGTTGTCCTTCGCGTTCCACAAACTTCCCCACAAAGAACGGAGCTACCCATTCTTGCAGCTTATCATCGAAACCTAAAGATGTTGGTGGGTGTGTAGATATGGCCAATTAGTGCAAGCTTACTTCGCAGTAGGGTGACTCGACTGTCTTCACCCTGATAAGGGGCTCGTATTGACGCCTGATGTCATGGTCAGTTGGAAATATCAAGCCCAAAATGAAATCCATATCATACCGGTTCAGGGACAAGAGTGTTGGCTACATCTGATGAAGTTGACTCTCTGGCACGACCATGCAGTCTACAGGAAGAAAGATTAGTCCTTTGTGCAGAGAGGGACATATACATGATAATGACTTACGCTGGGGTACCTTGAGTATCGTCTCCCCCTTCCATCGTATTCTGGTATTGTGGACTCATACCATGAATCAAAGGTGTCAGATGGTAGTGTATGGGAATGAAGGATAGTGGGCTGCTCTTCGTCCTTTTATACTTGAAACCCCCTAGCGACACGGGACTCGCCTACCTCGCTGTTGTAAACAACCATTCTGCCAAGAATCATGACTACGATCCTAAGCTGAAAACCCCTGCCTAGATGCAAAAGAATGTCAGCGCCCACGCAGCACATAATATCGAACTCAGATATTTCAGGCTTCATCCAAGCCTCAGATTCCCGATGGCCCTTAGTACTCAGAGAAGTTGTCCACACCTGGTGTCTGAGAAAAACCACCGGCCCAATGAATTTTGTGCTCTGCCACTATCTGGAGAGTACTAATATGTCAGGCAGGCGAATGTTGATGCTGGTTGGATAGAAGACAGCTTAAGTGGCCCCAGGGGCTTATACTCCAAATCCCTGGTAAGTTCGGGAACTCCGTAGCAAACGCACCAAAGCGGACTACTGTACGCGCATGCAATCACTTGGACCAGCGGATTACAGCTTCTTATGCCTCCAGCAGGTGCCACTGTTGGCTTTAGAAAAAGAATCCGTCTCGACTATCATGCCAAATCGAACAGAGCACGGCGGCTTACGTGGATCAGGCCTAAGCCAGGGACAAGCTGAGACGCCGAGAAACACTTTCTTAAGACTGTATGTTGCCAATCATTGGAAGCTCACTTTGTCAGGAGGTTCGTACATCCTAGCAGGGATATATTTCCTAGCGGACAAAATGGAATCTCTAGCTACGATCTGTGCATCGGAGGCTCAAGCTGACGCCGATAGAGGCGCAGCAGCGAGCCTTGGAATGCTACTATCAAGTCTTTCATACCGCTGGAGCCGTACACTTTCCGCTGGTTGCAGATGTTCATCCGTGTGGTTTTTACCTGGTTGAAACGGAATCACGGCATGGCAAGATTGCACCAGTCACACTGGAGTTGAATTTGAACTTTAGCACAACATCGTACGAGGTCGGGCGGGTCCGTACGAGGTAGATTCAGGACCAAATATCCACCTTCTCCATCATGCAGCTGAATTTTACATGCGAGCCAGCCCTTGACATGTACAACCGGGGTGCTCGTAGGGGTTGATACGCGTCACTTTACCTTTGTTGCCGCCGTAGTGCTTGTGCAGTTAGTGGATCGCAGTGCTCTTTGCATGACACTAGGAACTTCTCCGAAACCATGAGTCCTGCCTTGATACGAGATTGTAACAGATATGTCCTCACACGGAAAATATCGCTTAAAACACCCGATCACGTGACACACACCCCTCAAGCTCGGCTGTAGCTATTCTAATGCCTCTCAGACCAGCCATGCTCGTACTTGTGACTATCCAAGTTGACATTACGTCGGAGTTCAGGTTGAATTTGATTAATTCAGCCACATACCGATCAGAAATCAAAGAATGCTACATGGTCTTTTGTTCCAGGAGCAGAATAGCTGTTGAGTAGTGATGGATTTCATTAACGATAGTGAAAATGCTCAAAATCTGTGCGGTTGATGAACTATTTTGGGATTTGGTCTTAAATTGCGCCACTCTTGTGAGCCGGCCGACAGTAATCAGCGCCTTCATAGACTATTCTGGCAAAGTGGGTTGACGTGTCTTACCAGCTCCAGCAGCAGTCGTAATTTCGTGGTAATTGGGTGTCAAGGGCGATCCTCCAGGCCATAACAACTTGGTCACCCAGATCAACTAGCATAGCCTACCCATAAGCCCTCCTTGTCAAAGTATGAGGATCAAGAATCCACACCTCGACCCTCATATAAGCCAGGTCAGTCCCTCCCTCCCCTTCGTCCAGATCGCTTGGTCACCTATCCTGACACTTCTACCATCATCATGTATACGCCACGCACTATCTCCATGATAGCGTCATCATTTATTATAGCTGTGGTCGTCATCGCCATCGTATTTTACTCTCATTTCGAATGGCACCAGTACAAGGAACATCGCAAATACCACCCTCCAACTTGGAAATATATCTTTAGTATCCTCATTACCGCTGTCACATCCACTGCTATCATGGGATTTAACATCTCTCTGTTGGTTTTTTCAATTTCTTATGACGAGAAATGGATTGAAGTATTGCTTCTTCTATCTGGGAGAGTTCTGCTTATGCAACACGTAAGAATTCATTTTCAGTCACAGACTATATACTGACGAGACCTAGGCGGTATTTCTTTGGAAATTTCTCCGGGAAATGCGCATTCGATCTACATCCCAGCCCGAATCATGGGTCAAAAAATTCGATGTAATTCTCGGCCATCTTCACTGGATCGTCCTTTGTGTATCGGCTTGCTTCTTTGTATCTACTATCTTCATTACCGAAAGAATGTCACGGTATCAGAACCGCTATCATGTAATCAAAATCAGCTTGGTGTTTTCGGCTGTTGAATTCCTTGGTCTCTCGAGTCTTTATGCGTGGTTGATCTGGCACTCTCAGCGTTACAGCACGAGCTTATCGAGTTATTACCAATTGGTTCTGGCACTTGTACCAAGCCTGTTGGGATGTGTTAGTGCCACCTGTCTTTCCTTTCTCGGGTCGCATCGAATCAATTGGGTTCTGGCCCTATGGGTGAGTGTTTCCTGGATGGATGACGTCTAATATATGCTAATAGAGATAGATACACTTTGGGACAGCTGCGCTCTGGCTCATTCGGTCCATATTCATTGGGGTAAACAGTTTTCTGATCTACAGGCGGAGTCAGGGGACACATATCCAAAGTTTGGATAGAGAATTAGGAGTGCTTCGTCGGCCCTGTAGTCAGGGATTCAATGAACTGGCAAATACTACGTAGGAGAACTTGTGTGTATCATATCATACCTCGCCCGCATATGTTCATGGATACGACGCAGGATTAGATAGCCGGTATACATCATGAAGAAACAGCTTACCTTTCCAATCGATGGAACTTATGCCGGCTGCAACAAGAACAGTTCTATGCTGGTCATCTGGTGATCCCGACCCTCCTGAGGGTCCATGAGAACTGTTTACCAGCGGACACTCCGTACATCAAGCGAGTAAACAATGCCCCAGAGTTTTCCTAGCTCGAAGGGAGCCAAGCCACTAACACTTCGATCCATTACTTAAACTCAGACAAGACCCCGTCGTTTTTTGATTTTCCCAGAGCTGTTCATCATCGTTATATTATGTCAGGCAAACTTTATAGTCCTCGTGATCTTGCTTCGCTAACCTGAAGGCTAGCTGTTCGTTCTTGGACGGGTCATCTGTTCTGTCCCTCTCCTGAATGGGTTCCTGATAGCCTCAGCCTTGCTTTAATGCATCATAGCTGATTGAAAGTGGAATGTAGTCTCCTCCACCACCAAATCTGCCTTACCAATGGTGCAGAGTAGCATCATGTATGTCACTATCCCGGCCATTGTACCCACTATCCCTTTGCACCACATGCCTTAGATACGGGACGAATGCACACTCCCACCTCTTAGATACTCCTTGTAGAAGCGC